>Ga0114957_1004506_pt1 | contig 11986 bp, 10 predicted proteins | sample BantaG_FD_87175 | JGI IMG/M metagenome (GOLD analysis project Ga0114957, IMG submission 87175) | Marine algal microbial communities from Bantry Bay, Ireland - BantryBay_4 metaG | ecosystem: Host-associated > Algae > Red algae > Unclassified | place: Bantry Bay, Ireland | collected 2014-11-21 | reverse complement strand
CCATTGGCGATTCCGGCCTGTTCCACGTAGCGGTCGTCCCCAGCGGGATCAACGATGAGGAGGGCGTGCTCGGTGTAGCTGTCCGTTCCAGTGGAGCCGATTATGATGCGGTAAGGCTGTTTGGGCCGGTTAGGAAGCGCGCATTCAATCACCTGGGCTTTGGCAGGCCAATTGGTGACCGTGGCCACGGCCTTTAGAAGTTCATCCGTGGCGGCATCGAGTTGCTCCAACCAAGCGCCATAGCGGTAGAGGATGGTCGGCATCGATCCAACAGGAGTTGCAGACTTGCCAGAGGCCGGCGGATCAACCGACGCGAGGCGGCGCATGGCGGCCGGTTCAGGGTCCAAGGTATTGCGCTCTTTGGCAAGTTGCACGAAGACTGCGTCGGGCACGCCCAACTCTTTCAGGAGCTGCGTAACTTGCTCATGGCTGCGTCCGTGATAGGAGCCGTAAATTTCGTGCGCCAAAAGATAGGCATGCTCGTTGGAGGCGCTCCCGTAGGTAGCCTCGATCTCCGCATCGATGGATAACAGGGTGAGTAGAAAGGGATTCAAGGCACGAGCCAAAGCGGGATCGAGTTCCTTAAGCGCATTTTTCGTTTTTGGCGGTAACGAGATCGCCATGTCTTTCACCGCGCTGGGAGGCACCGCATTTGAATCCGCGAGCAAGGCATGCACCGTTTTATGGTAGCTCCCCGCTTCGAGCTGAGTCAGAACGTTTGATGCGAGGCTGGGTAAGGCAAAGGGATCCGCGAGGAGCCCGCGCAATGGAGGCCAAACCATCTCGCAATCTCCAACATCCTTATTGAAGCCCGCATCGGAGCGATCCATATTCATCGCCAACAAAGCGGTGTCGACTTTTTGCAACTGTGCCTCGGTCAGGACAATGGTCTGTGCCGTTCCCGGCAAGACACTTAGCGTGATGAAGGCGACAACGGGGACGATGAATAGGTGAGTCAAAAAAGGTGGCATGATTTCGGCACAGAAACGAAGGAAAGAAGTTGAGAAGAATATATCGATACAAACAAAAAACGCCCACACTGGAAAGAACCAGTTGGGCGTTTGTCAGGGGCAGCCTGCGCGTGGAGAACAGCCCTGCGATTTAGGCGGTAACCATTGCAAAGAAAACAACCATTGCAAAGAAAACAACCATTGCAAAGAAAACAACCATTGCAAAGAAAGCAACCATCGCAAAGAAAGCAACCGAAGTTACATAAACGCAAGCGAGATTAGTCTTTGGTTGCGGAGGCCTTTGGTAGCGCAGAGGAGAAGGGTGCAACGCTCGAGAATACTTCACGTTTTTTTGCCGGTTCCGGAGCAGCTTGACGCTGGACCACTTGGTACGGCTTGGCACTTGGGTTACGTCCAACTACAAGCGGTGACACTTCTTTTATACTACCCAAACGCTTCAACATGATTGGCTTCGCGCTGTTTGAACTTTTCGGCATGATCAGCTTGCTTTCTGGCCCCGCCTTTTTCAGCGGAGGAGGCTGGCTTGAGCGCTTGTTGATCATCTCGATCAACTCAGAGGCTTGGTCTTTTCGACTGGTCGAACCCGCTGAAGGCGAGGTCTTAACCACAGGCACATCGACAGCACGAGGCTTAGGCGTAGAGCGAACCGGGGTGGTTTGGATCGGCGCGACGCTCTGGGTCGACGCTTTGACTGGCGCTTTGGTTGGGGTGATGATTTTAGGCTTTGGCAGTGCAGGATTGCTCCGTCTGGTTTTTGGCGAGGTTGGCACGACAGGCACATCGCGACGAACCGTCGGGGCGATCGTTTTGGCCGGAGCGGCCGGCATTTGCACTGCAGGTACGCTTGGGGTAATAACACGGGGCTGACTTGAACGAACCGGCTTCAATTCATCAAGGTCATCAAGGCTTGAACGGTTGTATGTCGGTGCTTTCGGGAAAACAGACGGGACAATCGCTGGCTCACGAGAGCCCGAACTTGGCGTCGGCAAAATGTTTTCGTACTCTTCCACAATCTTACGTAGCTCTTCAGAAACTTCGGGAGAAAGATCTTCTTTCGACACGTTGAAAATATCCGATTCTGAACTTGAGGTGGTGTTGCCAGGAATCGGCCGCGTGGGGACAATGATGTCTTTCGGAGCGACGTTACGCTCAGGGAAAGATTGAGTTGGCTCAATAACAATTGGTGGAGGCTGCAGATCGCGTGGGCGAACCGGGTAGGCGGTAGGCTCACTAGTACCAGAACGACCTGGACGAATGATAATCGGCTCACGGATTGACGTATCGGTTGGTACTGGGGCGGGTTGCACTTCGCGAATACGAACCGGGAAGTCCGCGTTCTGACGCATGGCACCGGTTTCAGAATTCAAACTACCTCGACGCACAGGACGATCATAGTCGGTATCATTGTCGGTATTGAAACCACGGCTATTGTCTGGGGTAAATTTCGGCCCGCTGCGATAGGTGTCATCGTAATTGACAGAAGAAACTGGTTTCTCCACCGCTCTGATGCGAGGTTTACTTTGCTCGACCAAGGTCTCGCGGTACCGGTTCTCGGCTCCTTGATACGGATCACGTACATGTGTTTTTTCAGGAGCAAAGCGGACTTCGTCTTTCCACATAATGTAATCTTCATTCGGCAAGGACGAAAGATCACTTGCAGACCAACCCCGCTCGAAAGGCGACTCAGCGGAAGCCGAGTTATTATAGAGGCGGCGGGTTTCACGAATCGCGTCTTTAGGTCCTTTGAGAACCGTCGGAGTTACGAGCAGAAGAAGCTCGCTACGATCTTTGGATTTGCTCGTCGTTTTGAAGAGGTATCCGATACCTGGGATATCCCCAAGGAAAGGAACTTTCGCTTCGCTGTCGCTTTGGTCTTCGCTCACGAGTCCACCCAACACCACGGTTGAACGGTCGAGTACACTCACCTCAGCTGAGAATTCTTTACGGGAGATAATCGGCACTTGGTCACCACTGATGTTCACCTCACCGGCAACCCCATCGACACTCGTATTCAATTCGAGTTCGACCATTCCGTATGGATTGATCCGAACTTTTGCATCCAAGCTAATACCGATATCACGGTAGGTGTACTGAGAACGAACCACGCCACCAATGGTGGTTGAGCTTGCTTCTGGAACCGGACGTTGCTGGCCAATTAATACCTTCGCTTCGGAGTTATCGCGCACGATAATTTGTGGGATCGAAAGCAGACGCGCATCAGATGAGCTTGCCGCTAAGTCAGCCAAGACATCCAAGTTGAGGTCGTAAAAGGTAAGCGCGTAGTTTAGGCCATCTCCACCAAGTCCAGTCGTCCGGTCAACCAATCCACCATCGGTGAAAGGACCAGATCCACGAGTACCGCCGAAGCCAAGCACAGGTTGGGCAACATTCAACCCACCGGCTGCGCCGCGAGTCTCTTGATTGTACGCGGTAAAGGAACGCTGCAACCACTGCAGGCCGTACTCAATGCTATCCACCAAGTTGACTTCGAGAATCGCAACTTCGATCAGGACCTGTTCGAGTTCGATGTCGAGTTCACGGATAAAGCCTTCGAGCACTTCGATGTCTTCGAGCTTTCCCGTGATCAAAATCGCGTTGGTCCGCTCATCGGCGATGATTTTGGTATTTTCTGAAATGGAACCTAAGCCACCCCCTTCGGACTCGCCACCGTTTTCGCTGGAATTACGAGCTGCTGAAGCATCGGTCGCACGACGACGAAGCACGTCACTGATGCTTGTGTCACGACCCGTACGGTCGGCGGTCGCATTCGCGGTGCCATCATCACGGCCAGCGGTTGCGGCCCCGATGAGGTCGTTGAGCAAAGCAGAAATCTCTTCCGCTTCAGCAAACTGAAGGAAGATGGTTTTCGCGGTAATATCTGGGGACATTTCTTTGTCGAGCTCTTCAATGATCGGGTCAATGAAGTTACTCATGTTCTCTTTACGTGTGATGATGATCAACTTGTTGGTCCGCTCATCAGCAACAATCTGCACTTTGCCTTGGATGATTGGGCGTTCACCAACATCTGCCACGTCGCCGATGGTTTTCGCGGGCGCTTTGGCATTGTTCTGCGTAGTTAGAAGCGCACGGCCACGGCTATCGTAAACCGGCAAGCGACTACTACCAGCAGTACGGCCTTGAGCGCTTTGCTCTTCTTGAGTCTCGGCAATCAACTCTTCGATCCGCGTCGCGATATCGGAAGCATTTGCGTACTTGATTTGACGAATTTCAACCGACTCTTGGTAAGAAAGAGGCGTGTCGTACCAGTCCAACATGTCGCGAAGACGATTGATGTTTACCGCAACGTCGGTGATCAAAAATGCGTTACGACGTGGCAAAGGCTGTACTTTAGCCGCAGGATCCTTGATCGCTTCCACAACCGGAGCGGCCTCTTCCCAGGTCATGTTTTTCAACTCAATGACTTGGCTATGCTGACCGAGGTCATTTGGTAAACGCTCGTTCGAAGGCGTGATGGCTCCGCCTTCACTTGGCGTAGTCCAGGATTCTTTTTTACCGGCTTCTTCCGCCGCAGGTTGCACTAAGATGAAGTGCTCACGATAAGGCTCTAAGGTGATCTCACGCTGAGCCAGCATGGTTTCGATCGCGATGAGAACTTCTCGGGCCGGAAGGTCCGAATCCTCAAGGGTGGCAAAGGTGACTTGGACATCACTTACCTTGGGATCCAAGATAATCGCTTTACCAGTCAGGTCCGCATAGGTCTCGAGCACAAGAGAAAGCGGTGTTTCGTTAAACACCAAGGTTTTCTCAGTTGACTCGTCGAGCGGCTCGACTTTCTGCGCGTTCAAAGACGGAGAAATGAAAATTGGAAGGCAGGCTACGGTGCGGGCCATTCCTTTTAACAAACGTTTAGTTGATCGGTTGAACATCGGGTATAGGCCTCGCTAGTAGACAGGAAAAAATGAAAAGAAATTGGAAAAAAGAGCGGAAAGAGGTCCCTGTTTAACGACGACAATCGGTGTCGCAGAAGGGGATAATGCAGCGGAGCATAAAGTGTGGTGACGAGACATCAAGGGGTCACCTCGAGTCCAGCAGGTGAATCTGCAGCAACACCAGGAGCAGCCACTTCTTCTTCTTCAGCTTTAGCAACTTCGCGGTAAGCGCATTCTAAAGAGAAGGATCCGCGCAACACACCTGGGCGGCGCGGATCAGGTTTAACTTTCAACGCATTCACATCCACTGCAGCGCCCTGCTCTTGTAAATCAAAGAGGAATCGCAACAATGAACGGAAATTACCGGAGTAATCGCAGGTAATCGAATAGGAAAAGATGTCATCCGTACCGCTCAAAGCTCGGCGATCAGGCTCAGAACGCATATTTAGTAGCGCGAGCTCAGACTTGGACGCCAACTCGGTAATTTGAGTACGAAGCGCGGGCAGAACACTCGCATCAACTTCAAATTCTGGCAGGCGATTTTTCAAGTCGTAGAGTTCTTGTTCGCTGACGGGACGAAGCTCTAACTTCTCCAGGTCTGCCGCGATATCAAGCTCACTGTCGAGAATCGCGGCATGGTCGTCCTGCACCTGCTGAATTCGCGTCTTGGCTCCAAAATAGGTGAGCCCGATCAACAGCGCAATGCCCGTGATCCAAAGCAGAATAATTTCACTCGGCTTGAGCTTCATTAGTATTCCTCTCCCTCTTCTTCAAACGCTCCAGGCAAGAAACAATCGAAGGTGAATTTTTGTTTTCCTTTGTGACGCCCGGTCGTGACAGGGGACACGCGACCAACGAGGTCGATCCGTTCAAAGAGCGGAAGTTTCTCGAGCTTGCTTTCAAAGGAATCAATCACTGGGCTCGACCCTGCAACTCCGTCAATTCGGACCACACGGTCTTTCTTGCGGTAACTGTAGCCAGTAAACTCGGTTTGAGCCGGCATACTATCCACCACTTCGGCCAAACACTGCAGGCTCGAATAGGTGCGATCATGAAATTGAGTGAGGCGATCAATATTAACTTGAACCTGCTCCGCTTCGAGAACCTTAGGCGCAAGTGCCGCTTCCCGACTGAAGAGATAGTCGAGACGAGCTTGTCCATGTTTCTGAAACATCCCGAATCCAACCACGACCCCGAGCCACGCCGCGAGAATCGCCACGGCAGCTGTAATCATCCGGATCATGGATTGTTTATGCGCTTCTTCGTCGGCCCAGCGCAATGGCGCAAGGTCGAGTCCATTTTCGCCGAGACGAGCTGCACGCAAGGCAATGCCTTCGCTCTGCGTGGGTAAACTATCTAAGCGCTGCGGAATCGCGCTCACCCCAACCGCATCACCGAGCATTCCAAGCCCCCGTGGCGCAGAGCCATTGTGGTACATGGTGAGAGAAGAAATCGCACGACTCCCCCACTCTCCTTCGAGATTAGCCAGGGTGTACTCAAGCTCTTCGCTCATGTCTTCCATGAACTCCTGCTCAGATTCCTCTTCCTTGATCCCCAAGGAACGGAACCATAGCGGCTCACCATCTTCAATCACCGCGAGCTCAAGCCCAGACTGATCGTTAAACAAAATGATATGGCGCCCTTGAGCCGGCAAACGTCCTTCGTTGCGAAGCACTTCAATCCACGCCAGCACATCGATATCGACCCGCTTGAGGGTTAAACCGGCTTCTTTGAACGAATCCCCCGCGTGATCGACAAATTTCTTTTGGATCGCGCTAATCAAGACACGCGAATTGCCGTCTTGAGAGGTTAGAATTTCGGTTCCCACGTACATCTGTTCGAGGGGAAATGGGGTCATTTTGTCGATCTGTAGCTCCGCCATGCCTTCGATCTCCTCTGGATCGTCGGACGGTAAATCGACTACGCGCAGAAGCGCACGCGAAGCAGGGAGTGCGTAGTGAAGATCACCTTTGATCTTCGTGTGATCCTGTTTGAGGTCTTCAAACAAGATACCAGCACTTTCCTGCTCGTCGCCTTCTGAGCGAGTTTTTCGCCGGAGCACGGAGGACTCTCTTACCGTCGTGTAATCGAGTGTTCCGCCCCGGTAAACCACACCTGTGACTATGGGTTTTGCCATTGAGCTACCTATTTATTGGGGGGTTGTATAGAACATTTACGCAAAGCGCAACAAAGCATTGTGACCGATTTGCGCTCTATTATGTTCGATTTAAGGAAGGGTTTCTTCCCGCCAAAGGACTGGGAGAAGCTTCCGACCGTCTTGCCGAAACACACACCACACCCCAAACTTCACACCTTCATACTCTCCGATGGAGGTAATACGGATAAATTTCTTGTCTGTCGTACTTAAACGACCGGCCCAGCTCGGGTCCAAACCCGCCACCGAAATGAACTCGCTGGGTGAGTTGAACCCGTCGTCTTCAGGATCGGCTGGATCTTTGATTCGAGCCCGTAAAACAAGGGCCAAACGATCTTCATCGTCCATGCCAGGCAAGCTTCGCAGCACTTGAGCCGAGGCAGAATTAACATTCAACTTACCCGTCCCCCAGGTCGTGAGCAGCCGCGCGATACCGGAAACCACCAACTCATCATCATCCGGCCAGGTTCCTCCAAAGAGAATCGCGTCATTCCAGTTTTTGATGAGAAGTAACTCGTCGAGCGTATCCACCGGCGCATTCTTCACACTATAGTCTTTGTCGCGATAAAACGCGTCATCCTCCTCTGCCCCATCGAGCTTCTGATTATCATCCGCATCGACCCAATCCTCAAAGCATTCAATCAGTCCAATATGCAGCTCAACCGGCAAGCCGGCTTGCTCCAAAATCTCTTCCCACTCAAAGCGCTCAAGGTAGTTCACATTGCGACGCCCCGGCTCGGGCTCGATGCTCACAGTAAAGTCCCCTTCCATCTGAAACCCTTCCAGCATGGTTGGCTTTTTAATGTTCTGCAGCGACAGACCACGCTGAAGGTTTTTCAGCTGAATCCGAAACTCCTCGCCGTACATTTCCTCATCGGGAAAACTCGACGAACTTTTGATCATCATAAACTTCGCCCACTCGATCCCGGCTCGGGCAAGATTCTGCGTTTTCAAACGCTGACGATAATAGCCCGTCAGCTTCGCTTCGAGCTGCATTTGAAACGCCAGCGACATCACCAACATCGACATCAAAATCAAAGACCACAAGGCAATGATCAGAGCCGACCCTTGACGTGGATAACGATGCGAAAGCCGACGCGACCGAAGCTGTGAATGGAGAGTTGAAATCATAAGAAGTTGAATACCTTAGGCGGACCACTTTTAGAAACAGGAGCAATAGCTAAAAGCAATAGCTAGGGAGCAATGGCCTTTAAGAAAATGAACCTGCAGGAGAAAACAGAGGTCGATAAAATCAGGACTCAGCGACTGGATGAGCCAGAGGAAATCGAGGTCCGAGGGGCTGTGCGAGAACTCGACGAGGTCCCACCAGTACGGCCAGCGCTTCCAAAGCGACTACTCGTTCTCGAGCCCGTACCTAAGCTCGTTCGGCCAGAACCGCGCGCGGCATTCCCAGCACCAAATCCACCCGCACCAAAATTCGATCCGTTGGCCGCAGCCGTGTTCCGACCGTTCTGAGTTCTCGAACCATTTTGCTGCTGTGCGGCACGTTGCTGTGCTGCCCGCAAGGCCGCGACATTACCCGCACCCGCGCCACCAAGGCCACCGATACCAGGTTGCAATTGATTACCGAGTTGGTCACCCGCCTGCTGGTACGGATCAATACCCCCACCCGTCAGCTCAGGATTCTGAGACTCAATCGCGTTCTGCTCTTCTTCATCCTGATCTTCCTGAAACAATTTCTTTTGCGACTTGGAGAAGATCCCGACCGGCATTTCGATCATCCGGGTCATAGTAAAGTATTCTTCTTCCTGCTTACGGGAAAAGAAGTCTTTGTCTTCGCGGGTTTCTTCATCTGGAGGAGATAGAATGACATTCAGCTCAACAAAATGCGGAATCGCACGCTCGTATTCCCACTCGTCTTCCCACTCATTGCTGAATTCATCGTACACCCGCACGTCCAGACCAGCCACCTTATAGCTAACGAACCAAGGCTCGACTTCTTCGATGTCAAAATCTTCGTCGTCAAACAAATGAGGCGCCGCTCGAACCGCGAGACCTTTGCGTCCCTCTTGATCTTCTTCCACACTCAACATGATGCGGTGCAGACCAAATTTCAGATGCCGCAGCTGCTCTTCAGTATCCCGGAAATCCGGCATAAAGGCAGTGCTATAGGTCACCCAACTGATGATGTCTTCTTCGCCGTCGTCCTCATGCCAAAAAGCAAATTTCTCAGGCGTGTGCGCAAAGAAGGCCGCCGAGCGCATCGCAGCTGCAATCTGCTCAATCGTGAAGTCTCCATGATGCAAGGACTCAAGCATTTTCTCGCCCTGCATCTTGGCTTTGATCACATTGGAAAAACTACCCGCCACCAAGACAAAGCAAGAGGCCAAAATCGTGGTCGCAACCAAGATTTCAATCAGAGTAAATCCCGCGCGAGCGCCGCGCGTTAGCGTCGAGGTATTCTTACTGGTCAACCGCATCTTCATCAATAAATCCATTCAGTTTTGCGGTTGGAAGATGCAACAAGGTATCTACCTCTTCAAACATCTCCTTCTCACCACGGTCCGTCCAATACACCCTCACATTGATGGCGTACATATTATCTGATTCTTCGCCTATCCGCGTCAAGGTACGACGCCAGCGAAACCGGCGGAACGGATCGTCAAAACGACCCGACCATTCTTCAAAATCGGTGCCATCAATCTCATCAAGCTGAATCGGCTCGGTCATCTCAATGTAGGCAATCAACGAGCGCGCATCTTCATACTGCCGCGACAACCCAGCGATCTCAAGCGACCGCCCTGCCAAGGTAAGAATCGGCACCAAGCCCATGCCCAAAATGATCATAGCCAAGGTGACCTCAATCAACGTAAGCCCTGCCTTCGCCTGACTCCCCCGACGCAAGGCCTTCGCCCCACCAGAGGTCTGACGGGAAAAATTCTGACGACTAGAGCCAGAGGCCTGACGGCAAAAGCCAGAGGTCTGACGACAAGAGCCAGAGGTCTGATCACCAGAGGTCTGATATATAAACCGGTTAGTAATTTTCATACTCCACCGAAATCGATCCCGTAATGTGCTCTACAGTTAAAATAGCTGCGATGCCTTTGTCGTCTTCAATCCGAAGCATATGCCCTTCAACCACGCCTGTGGGCGGATAGCGAACCGCATGCACCGTCCGGTCAAACGCTTCGCCCGTGTTCGACTCAAACTCGGTCAGCATCACCCCTTTGGCGAGCTTCCGCGTCATCACCGCTTCCACCCCAAAGAGCTCACGCTGTTCCGCTTCGTATTCGTCTTGGATCGATTCATTCGAATCCCCCAAGCCCATGGCACGATAACCCGCCATCTCCATGGTGTAGCCGTCCATACTTGCGGTATTGGAACTTCGCTTCATGGTGATCACGTCAATCACACCTGTTTCTTCGTTGTAGCGAATCCCCATGTTCTTCTGCTGCAACACCGCCATCGCTTTTGCATGCCGGTTCACAGAACGAATGCTCTCAACCGAGGACTTGAGCTTCGCTCCACGCATCGAATTCACGTAGCCCGGTATCACCAAGACAACACTCAAAGCCGCGATCATGACCACGAGCAAAAGCTCGATCAAGGTAAAGCCGCGTCTGGCCCGAAGAGGCGGTCGCTTTATAAAGTGGGGTTTCATGTTCATCCAGAAGCAACGGAGACAGGGATTTTATGCCAGCAAACTTGGGTTTAGATTCGTGCCAGACTAGTTTTCGTCGTCGGCCATAATTTTACCGTTCGGTCCCTTTGCGGAGACTTCACCGGTTTGCGCGTTGTAATCGAGAGGTTTGCCCCAGGCGTCTTTTGGCGATTTACGAAGGTACTTTTCAGAGACCAACGCATCAAGGCTAGCAGGGTATTTGCTCTTCCGCATGTAGTACGCGCTCAACTGAGTCTGCACAGAAGCAATTTCTTTGCGGGTCACCGTCTCTTTAGTACGATCACTCGTGCCTTTAATGTCGAGATTGGGAATCGCAACCGCTGCCAAAATACCAATGATCACCACAACAAGGAGAATTTCGATCAAGGTAAACGCCGACTTCTTGTCGCTACGCTTCAACGAAGGCTTTGAACGGGAAAGGGATGAGGTTGGGGTACTAGTGGAGTTAATAGTGGAGGAAATAGTGGAATGAGATGTTAATGAGCGTTTCATGGTTCTTCTTCTGGGTTTTGCTAAATTTTGGAGCAGGCAAATAAACCCAATTGGGCTCATCGATGCAAGGATCAGAACGACTTTAAATATCGCGCGTTCACCTGCTCATGTATCTACGTTATAAGATGGGTTTTGTCTTTATATGTTCAATCATTTCTAAGGTCAGCCCGAAAATCTCCCCGCCCATGGACGAGGCAACACCTTCGTGCAACCGCTATTCTGCTACGAATCGACGACACATCGACCAAGAAAGCCCCGCCATTGAGTGGCAGCGCCTCCAAACGCCCCGCCATTGAATGGCAGAATCCGATGCCTGAAGGTACCATTGCCTAGCGATCCTGCAAGTGATTAGCAGGCTTGAGTTTAGGGCAATTTGTCAAATATGTGTCAGATAGTTGGCAATTCGGATGAAAAACAAGCGAAACGAGCCCGATTCCAAGGCAGAATGGTCTAGTAGAAACCAACGTTCCTGCACCAATCTAGAGGAATTCGATGAAAAGGAGCTTCTCGCGAAGCTGAAATGAGCCCGATACCTTCCTTCATCGCGCCGGGTCCCACTCGCGAGGCTCGCAGCAGCAGGTGGAGCCTAAAGGCTATTAGCAGGCCCGAAGGGTCTGGTCATGAGCTGAAATGAGCCAGACACCTTCTTTGATCTGTCACCGAATATGAAGGCTATTTGCAGGCCCGAAGGGTCTGGTCATTATAGCCCCGTGCAACGCCCGGGGTATTCGGACTCGGTGTTACGGCCTGAAAGGTCGCGTCATTTTCAGCGCAAACATGACGCGACCTTTCAGGCCGCAATAAACTGGACCATCAACCCACGGCTCCGCCATGG
>Ga0114957_1004504_pt1 | contig 11988 bp, 12 predicted proteins | sample BantaG_FD_87175 | JGI IMG/M metagenome (GOLD analysis project Ga0114957, IMG submission 87175) | Marine algal microbial communities from Bantry Bay, Ireland - BantryBay_4 metaG | ecosystem: Host-associated > Algae > Red algae > Unclassified | place: Bantry Bay, Ireland | collected 2014-11-21 | reverse complement strand
GGCGGGGGGGGGGGGGGGGGGGGGGGGGGGGGGTGGGGGGGGGGGGGGGGGGGGGGGGGGGGGGGCGGGGGGGGGGGGGCACCCTTCCGTGACAGCACCGTGCTAAAGTGTACGTGCTGCCGCGCACAAGTGTGGGGACTCGCGGGTGCCCCCCCCCCGTCGGCCCACACAACGGCCCTTGATCCGGCTGCCACCCCCCCCACCGCGCCGCACGGTGCCGACCGAGGCCCGGCGGGCGGGCGGATTTGACACCCTGTGGCGGCAGCGGTAGCGGCCGCCACTGGCCGCGGCGCGCGCACGCGGCGGCGGCCGCTGGTGACGCGCACGTGCGCCCATACCCGAGATCCACCAACGTCGGCGGCAGCAGACGGGCACGGCGGCCGCGGTGGGGGGGGGATGCGCCGTGTCCGCTCGCGTCTGAGCCGCTCGGCCGACTCGCGAGCGTGGCCGGCAGCACGCCCCCTGCGGCGGTGAGGGGAGCCACCCGCGCCCCGCTGCCCGCCTCGCGAGCTCGCTTGTGGCGATCGATCCCCGCCGCTGCACGTCAGTGGGCAGGCACCGGCGGTCGCGCGGCCGCCCCGCCGTCGGCCGATGGAGCGGGGTTGCCAGGTCGGTCGTGCGTGCTCTGGCGCCCTCTCCCCCCCCCCACCCCACCCCCCCCTCACCACCGCACACTCCGCAATCTCCATGCAGGCCCCGTCATGGACGACCCATTGCCGTCCCATCAATGGCCATCCGTTGCATCCCCTCCACTCACCCAATCCGTGGCGACCGAGACACTCTACCCGCTTCCACGCGTGGCGCACGTCGCACGTCCGCAACGACGACGCGCCCGCGTCGCTCAGCCGCCTCAACGGTGAGGGGCAGCGGGGCTCGTTGCAGGATCCACGACGAGGGCGTTTTTATCCCCCCGATCGCTCGTTTTTGCTCGTTGACGAGGGTACTTTTCTCGTCAAAACCTCGTCACTCGGATATGATATGTCTGATCGAGATTCTCGACTTCGACAATATCAGCTTTTGGCCTGTATTATAGGTCATTTAAGTGCTCCAAAGTCCTGACAAGTAGACAATGTAGGGCTACGCGCAAGTTGCAAAAAGTCGTACAAGAGAGAGCAAGAGCCCCACAAGTAGGAGAAAAACATACTCAAGTGCCGGCCAATGACTCACACAACAGCGCATGATTCGGCCGCACATGGCCTCCTCCTTGTTTTCCCGCCATTCCGCAGCGCGGCGGTTGGCAGCCACGAACAACCATCGCGGCTAACAAAAGACACATGTTGCATTGCCTCAGAAGTGTCACCGAGTGCTTTTCACAACGACTTGGTACGAACACGGTGACGACGCGAACCTGCCCTCGGGGGCGGCCGTGCGGCGTGCCATGCGCGGACCCACCCATCCGCACGCGTTTCAAAGCGGCAACTATCGCCTCTGCCTCCCGTTCGTCTACCAACCAGGCAGACCCCGGCACCGCAGATATCCCCGGTGCTGGTCGCGACCTCGTGCCCCCGGGGTCCAGCATCTCCTCGTTCTCCCAAGACTGTGGCACCCGCGTCAGCCGGCAATACCTGCAAATGGCTGCGGAAGGAACCCCTTCAGATCGAATAGCAGCAGCGATGGCGCTGCATGGAAGCATTGCGCTGCACATCGACTTGACTCGCTCAACGAAGGCGTCGGGGTCGCGTGGAATTCGCGGATTCAGCCGGGGTCACGAGCGGATCGGAACGCGCTCTCAGCCCCGTTCTTGGACGTTGGCGACTCGCGTCGTTTCGCCTCCGGATGCATCCCTCTTCAGCTCGGTCGATGGGACTCATTAATTCTTAGTTCAGTTGTGTTTCCGTTCTTTGACTCCTCAGATCCATGACAGCTGGCATCCACAACGGGCTTTTCAATTCCATATTGCTCGCTTGAATCCACGTGCAACTCGCACTGACAGTCGTCTTCGCAGTATCTCAGCAACCTGTGATCGACTTAATATGACAGCTTGCTAGCAAACTGTCATATTAAGAGCTCAACGAGCTTTATGTTCCAACATCGTTGCGACCCTACTCGCTTGCTCGATGAGGCCTCCCTTGTCACCTTCCTCATGCTCCATCTCACACCATGCTGTTCTACATCACTTGAAGGCGCTCTCAGTGACGGTCCTGGAGCATCCAAGAATAGTGTGAAAAATGCAAATACGTAGCCACAGACAAGCAGAGTATGGAATTCGACGAGAAAAGCTCTCACAAGGGCCTTCAAGGGGGGTTTTTCACCAGCTTGACAGGTTTCTCGTCGCCGAATCGAGGAAAAAGGGCCTCGTCGTGGATCCTGCAACGAGCCCCACTGCGCTGGCGCCGTCGCGGCACGCGGTGGTCGGGGCGCACCGTCTGGGCGCGCCCAGCGGCGCCGGTCGCCGACGGGGTTGCACGCTACCCGTGCGTCGGCTCGGAAGGTTGAGGGAGGGGGCTGAACCCCGCTGGCGCAAGGGCCCCTACGCCGCCCATACCGCGCCGCATTGGGCTCTTGCCCGACGGCGGTCGCGCGGCGGCGAGCGGGGAGCGGGCTTGGGGTACAATGAGGGGAGAGGCCCAAGAGGCGTGCACCAGTGGCACCCAGGTGGGGAGACGACGTCAGCCGCGCCACTCGCACCCATCATGACGATGATCGTCAGAACAGTGGACACTTGAACAGGAGCCTGAACGGGAGTCCCGTTCAAGGAGCTGTTGAACGGGAGGTTTCCCGTCTGTGCTGTAACAAAGGCCTGAACGGGAGGAGTTCCCGTTCAGGGAAACTGTGCCAGGCCCAGAACCATCTCGTGGCTGATCACGATGTCATGCGAAACTGTCGCACTAATCCAAGCCAATGATATCCCTGCAATATATTGCAAAGACGTAAACTGTCCAGGTCGGGGTCCTGCACGGCCCTGGGTGCCTCTTGCCCATGACGATGTGGTGCGCAAAAAGTGGACGCCAAGGCGCGTTCTCGGACCTGAGGTGCACGCGCGAGACCGAGGCCGCCGCTCCAGAACTTACCCCGGGTTGCTCTGTAAAGTCGATCGATGACCAAGTATTTATGGTCTTCGTGAGAAGACGAATGACGTGAAGCATATTAGAGAATGGCCGGCCAATCAAAGTGAGCGCCACACGCAGCCCTCGTGGTAGGTCAAACGTCTCCATGGAAAACACGGACTTCTCTTGTCGATTGGAGACAACTCCGAGTCACAGGCCAAAGCCTCAGATGACCTGACCCTCCACCACCGCGCCGCCAGCGAGCAAGACCACTGCAGTCGTCATCCGAGATCGAAACGCCCTTATCGATCTCTCCCGGCTCTTGCTATCGTGCACCAACGTCCCCCTTCCCAACTGGGCGCCCCCCTACCATGCTGGATCTTTAAGCCAGTCTTCCGACAGGTATGTTGTGCGCTGTTTGTGGTTGGTTCCTCTCCTGTCTATCGTTCGTCTATCTGTCATTGCGTGTCTTCCATCGAGGTCATTGCTCCGGACGTTGCACTACCGTACAGGGAGCCCTCGTTCACTGCCATCTGTGGTAGCTCGCATCTGACTCGTGCGTACATGTGCTACCGTCCATGCATGTTTTCTTCATGCGTATCGTGTATGTCTTTTTCCCACTTTCAGATTATATTTCTCTTTCCCCCCTCCTCCCTACGACCGTCCCCCGCTTCCTGCCCTCTATCTCGTACGTCCCCTGTTTTGTCCCGTCGTATCGTTGCTCTTGCTTTTTAGTCTTCCCCTCTCCCGATATCTCGAGCTCTCGTCTGATGTGGGTTTGGATGGTACGGCATCTTTTGCGGTCTTTGAGGCTTGTTCTCGGTACTACCTGCCGACTGGCCCCCCCACTTGTGTTGCTGCCGCCGTTGGTACATGGTCAGCTATGATGGGTGCACCGTTTGGTTGTCCTCATGGCCGCAGTCCCAGCCGTAGCCCCTCCAGAAATACAGCAGAGCAGCATCAACGAGCAGTGTGCATGGGCCGCCAGTTACCTGTCATCGCCTGGGGATTAGCGCAATAATAATTGACCCTACAGCCGTTCTCCCAAAAATCCCGCACTCCAACAGTTGCAAGAGAGTGCCAAATCGGCCTCTACGACCCCGCAGAGGGCGGTTTGGAACTATTTTGCAACAGTTGGAGTGCGGGATTTCTGGGCGAACGGCTGTAGTTAACAAAAGTATTAAATGTGTGTCTCGGGATCTCATGCGTCCGACCTCGAGGTCAGGTCCGTGTACCTAAACCACGATTGTAACAGGAGTTCCCTTGTTCAGGCGCCGTGCCGTAACAGGGGCCTGAACGGGACTTCCTCCCGTTCAGGATGACCATTGTTCTGACGATGGCAAGCACTCGAGGAGTGTCTGTCATTGGTGCCGGTTGCACTCATCCCTAGAATGAGCTGCCCGCCGCCAGCTGTGGCCATGCACAGCGACCAGGATCGGAGAGCGACGGAAGCGGCGGCAACGACCGTGCATGGCTCTTTCATGGCGCTGCCATGCTGGCCAAAAGCGGACAGCGAATACAATGGCTTCTGCCACGAGGTCGCGCCATGGAGATCCAAAGCGGGGGCAGGGCGTGAGCGCGTGTGCGTCAGGCGTGGCGGCAGCGGCCAGCGCAACTGCGCACGGCGCGCAAAACGGTCAACGGATATGGACCGGGTGGCCGCCGCGCTTGCACGCGGTGACGCATGCTGCGAGGACCACTGGTCGTCGTCCCGACCACCGCACCACCGGCCCGCCGCCTTGTTGTCTGCGGCAGAGGCCTGCGGTGGGGGCAAGGGCCCTCTCTTGGGCCTCCGCCACGGTCTACAACCAGGGAGGGGTCGGAGGGGCTCGTGTCGCGCCTGGCGCCCTGATTCGCATCCGGGCGGAGGAAACTGACGGGGCGGCGCCTCCCGGCCCGTCGTTGAGCGGCGGCGGGGACTGGCGCGGCCGCTGCGGCCGCTGCCGCCCGTCGCTATTGCTGATCCCCGAATTTTGTCCTGGGGGACAGAGACAGAGACTGACTGTGAATAAAAGCTCTCTATTTGTCTAAAACGACAGTAAGAAGGCATCAAAGCCAATAGAAAACCCGCATTCGGTGCCAGGACCATGCACTCAGCAGAACTCACTTTTTGTTGCCGCTTGATCCGATTTTCTTGACACGGAGCAAGCTGCCAACGCGAGATCTTGAGATTTTCTATTGTCTCCTTGCCAGAAGTGCAGAAAAAAAGAGGAGCTTGATGCCGACACCGGACACACAAGCTGTCGCCTTCAGCGATATCCGACTCCTACGACTGACTTGTCCGGGCCATCGCGGGCAGACCTAGCTTTTACAGGCCCAAACCCGAGCTCCAGCTCAGTGGGGCATCCAACAGAGCAGACAAGTGGGTCACACCTGATGCAGCAGCCGAACAGACGGCGAGTCCACGACCGCAGATGGCGGGAGTGCGCGGAGTATACATCTTCGGTGTGGACCGCGCGGTCAGCGACAACCGCACCGAGACAACAAGGCAGCGCTCGTGATCGCCCACGACATACACTGCGCTTAAAAAAAGAGCAGCAGTGGTCCAGGGAGCGGGGAGGCCTCCGATGAATGTGCCCGTAGGAAGCAGGATGGGCGAATATGCGTGGCACGAACGACATCCGCAGGGTCGTGGGGCAGCTCACGAAGAGATTGACAATGTACGGCCCAACTGTTTTTGTCGCATCACTGAATGATATGACTATCCTGTTTTTAGTAATCAGTAATCAGGACACGGAAACATACATGTACATACACAACAAGGCAAAGAGGAAAGGCCATGGCAGCGGAGCAGAATTGGCACAACTCTGCAGCAGTTCCATACCATATCATGGACAACGCTCAGCGGCCATACTCGGGCCCCGAACCGCCTCTAGGCAGCGCCAGCCATGATCACCACCTCGCCTTCTAGCCACCGGGCGTGGTACGGAAGGAGCACCCAGAACAGGTAGTCGGTCGCGGACGGCAGCCAGAAAAGCGCACTGGACTGCCGTTGCTCCCACGCGGCTTCCGAAACGGTCAAAAAGAGCGCACCGCCACACGAGTTGTCGCGATATCCGCAGCCCGTCGTTGACCCTCACCGAGAACGCTGCGATGCGACTCCAGCATCGCTTCGCGAGGTGAACGCGAAAGGAGCAACTGTCTCCGAAACGAGCAGTGTAAAAGGTCAGCGCAGTACTTTCTTCTGATGCTCATGCGACTTGAAATTACCGTTCAGACCGCAAGCGAGAGAAGCAGCGGCACTTCTTGAGCAATTTTTTCCAAACTTTCCGACCTCGATGTAAAAAGGATCATCGCTCATTGGCAGAGAAGGTTGTTTCCGGCAATCGTGTAAAAACAGCACAGTAAGACACGAGGTACGTACAGCAAGCCGGACTCAGCGCCCTCGTGGAGTCACATTTGCAAGTGTGGAACCGTGCAAGGTGAGGTTTTGACAGAACGGGTGAACCGACGAATATGAACACCACCCCATTGCGGCATTCACCCCGCCGCATGCGCCAGGATACACGCCCCAGGGCTCTGCGGTGCGACATGCCAGTGTTGCAGCTCGATGAACACCATGCACAACAGTATCGAGGTGAGATAAACGACCAAAACGATATAGCAAGTGCCGTCGTGGTCAGGTTCGGTGGAGCACAGGTGTTTATCGCCTGGAAGAAAAGATACAAGTGCAGCCAAAAGGCGTTGCGTCGTACGCAGCAAAAATAAGATATCATACGACGGTGAGCAAAGAGCATACCACACTGACGTAAGGCCCATGAGACCCATGAGATAGGGTAAGAACAAGAGAAGAAAGAAGAAAGAACAATCGGGGCCATCGAGTAACAATGCACAGCCAGTCGATGCCGGCACACAACAAGGTGCCAACCACTCAACAGTAGTCGAGGGGCCTCGGCAACACTCGAGCCCGGTGCATGACGATAGCTACGTCCGTCAAGCATCCCTGGTGCCGCCGCCCGAGTCAGGCTCTCTCCCATTGGCGGTTACCGAACCAGGCGCACGGCCAGACACGGCCTTGCTGACCGCCGAGCCCAAGCTGCCGTTGAGATTGGAAGGAGATGTCTAGGGCACGGCACGAGCTGGATCCGACGCCAACTCGGGTCTCCGCTCGTTGCTAGGGCTAGGCGAGCTTGCCGTCAGCGGGCGGACGTCTTTGGGGGCAGACGACGCCGAGTTCTTCTTGGATGGAGGCCCCGAGACCGACGGAAAGGCTGCGGCAATGGCCGCGGCGGCCGCGGCCGCCGCGGCGTTGGCAGCCGCCTTGGCGCTGCGACCCGACCCGCCTGACCGCCGGGACCTCGTGGCGCCGACAACAGTAGGAGTTGAGGATGGCACGCTTGTACCGGTCTTGGCGCCTGTTGACGAGGACGCATCATTGCCTTGGGTCTTGCCGTCGTCAGCCGTAGACCGGCCGATTTTCGGAGACATCGTCCGTTGCGACGAGTTGGCGTCGAGGTCCACGGCCGTAGGGGCCCGCGTGCAGGTGGACTCGGTGCCGTCGGCGACCGAGGACGATGGAGACACGGACGTAGGAGACGAGGGGAGCCCGATGGTGCTGCTATCCGAGACAGTGCTGCGGGACTCAGCAGCCCGCAGTGTTGGAGGCGTCCAGGGTGGTGGGACAGTCAGCAATGGAGATGCAATTGCAGCATCCTCCGATGGGCGGGTGGATGTCGCAGAAGAGTCAATGTTGACAACAGACGTCGAGCGTGACCCCTCAGTAGGTGGCGCGACGTCCAACGGCTCCAGCGAACTCGGGGAAATAAGCACAGATGCGGCAGGGGCATCCACGACCGACACGGGAGACGTTGTCGACCCCGTAGAGGCGGGCGTGGAAGACGTGGACACCGTAATCGGTGCCTCGCCGGCAGTCGCCGTCGCTAAGGCGATGGACAAGGGCGGGCTTGTCACAGCCAAGCCAGAGATGCTCGACGAGCCCTTGGGGACCGGCACTGGCATAGAAGAAGTTGGTGGGGGTTGCTCGGCAACCGTAGAGGCGGCACTGACCGGCATCGTGTGGGAGGTCTCAGAGCTGCAGGTCGGCGAGAAGGAAGAGCCTGGAACGAAGGGAGAAACAGCAACGCCGTTGGCGACCACGACAGACGCCACAGGAGCAGGTTGGGAAGTGGACGACGCAGACGACACAGCCGAATCAAGCAGACCGCCATCATTGGCACCGCCAGAAACCGCCGAGGACGAAATGCCTCCCAGTCGCTTTCGCGACGCAGCTAGGTTCTCCGCAGCCACCCAGCTGCACGCACGCTGGTGCTCACGAGCCCGGCTGGAGTCCTTCTCCGCAACGTAGTGGGCAGCCGCGCGTTGGTAGAGCGCGTTGTCCATCTCGGCCAGCAACTTCTGGACGTTGTACGAGAGGGAGCGCACGTTCGGGTTCCAGTGGTCCTCGGCGTTGCGCTGCAGGGCGCCAAACACGTAGGGCACTACACGTTCCCGGTGGTGCACGATGAGGTTGACGATGTACTCGTTGTTCCAAAAGAAGAGCGCCCGCTCTGCAATCTGGAAGTGTGGCGACTCGATGCACTCCGAGATCTGCCGGAACAGCTGCGGCAGCACCGCCGCAAACTGGGCAGGACGAGTCAGCTCCAGCACTTCCTCAAGCTCCCCGAGGCAAAGCACAGCCTTGCGCGTCGCCGTCTGCGGCCACAGCTTGAGGAGACCCGAAATGACGACGACCGCCAGCGTCGGGTCCTTCTCCACAAACTGGGTAATGCAAAAGCTCAGCTGCCCATGGTAGCTCGGGAGACTCTTGGGAACATGAAGAGGCAGCAGGGTGCGCCGCAAGAACATCTTGTGTTCTTGCTTGAGCGGGAGCGTGAAGCCATTGATGATGGAGCCAAGGATTTCGAGCAGCTCTGCGGCCCCGTGGTGGCGGTACGCCGTAGCCGTCCGTTGCCGCTGCGTCTCGTACACGAAACGGTGGAAGGTGTGGGTAATGGCACGGCGGATGAAAACGCGGAGCGGCATGAACTTCCCGTAGATCCGGTGGAGGATGGTCTTCAGGTACTCCCGCTCCCGCGGGTCTTCCGAGTCAAACAGCGACAGCAGCGAGGCGACAAACGGCTGATCTACCACCGCGCAGGCCACCTTGGGGTCCGTCTCGTTGGAGACGATGAAGCGGCGGAGCACTTCATAGGAAACCTGCACATGGGGCCAAGCAGGCTCCAAGCGCGGCTCGTCATCCTCAGCGTCGAGCCCATCGTCTGTTGCAGACCCGACAGGGAGAGCACGGAAGAGGTTGGCTGACACCGACGCAATCAGCGGGCGTTGCACCTCGGGCGTGAACACGAAAGGGTAACCGGACGAAGCGAGTTCCACCACGTCTACAAGTGTCCGACGCTTCGACTCCTTCCGCGATAGGTCCGCCCGGGGATTGCTCCAGTCCACAGGCGCCTCGCAAAGGCGGAGCTTTTTGATGAACAACCGTTGCCGTTCTTCTTGCGTCGCACAGGCTGTGGACAAAACAAGATGGAGCCAAGCCCAGAGACAACGCATTGGACTCAAAAGTCAACACCACATGAAAAACGTGCGTAGGGTTAGCGCACAGGACGCATGAACACAACCAGATGGACGAGCAGCAACCGCCGCGCTACGGCGCACGCACATGCCCATTCGTTTCGAACCCACTCCACACCATCCCCAAAGCAGGCCCAGTGGCACCGGAAAAGGCACTGTGTACATTCACATGCTGCAACAGAAAACGTACACTTGAGGCTCGGAAGCCGGTCCATCTCAAGGAACGGGTCCAACACGGGGGTGTCCGCACCTTCCGCACCGCTTCCGGCAGGTCCCGTCGCGTAGCTTCCCGCCGCCCTTTGCATAGATGGCCTCGACCCCATGGCCGAGGCTGGCTGGGTACCGCTGCCACCTCCACTTCCGGTAACATCTCTGCCACTGTCACGGGAAGTCGTCATCATGACGTCGACAACAAAGGGCCGTCACCTGCCCAACGGCCCGGTCCAGTATCAACTGCGCACGCAACTCGAGCAGCGTCGCGCGTCACAACTTCAACGGACCGCCGGGGAGCACGGCAACGCATGCGCTACCACAAGGCGTGACCCTCGTCGCACACCGGGGCGCACCAAACCAGACCCACCAAAGCGCAAGCCGGTCTCCGTCGAACGGAGCGGTGAGAAAATGGCGTAGCTTCCACCGGCCGATGACGGGGAAGACTTCCCAACGAGCACACTCACAGTGACACACGCTCGCACGCGCGGCGAAGATCAGGCCACAGCGCAGGCGCCCGACCGCAATCCGTGCGGGATGGCCCAGCCGCAGAGGACGGAAGGGAAAGAGGATATGAGCAGTGGCCCACACCTGCACTTGGTTCACCAAGCCCACAGCGGGGCGCAGCAGCCACGCACCCTGGTGGAGGATCGAATAGCACAAGCACACCTGCACGAAAGCCACGACCAGGCACCCCGAGACTGCGCGGGCCGGTGCCCGCGTCCCACTCAAACGCAGGTCCAGCCAGCAGCCACAATGGACCACGAAACAAGACAGCGCCAAGAAAACGAACAAGAAGAGCGGGGACAAGAAGCGGCGGCGGCCGAGCAGACAGCTACAGCAGTACAACCGATGCTCAACGGCACGCGTGCGGAATTGGTTGGTGTGGGCAACGAGGCGATGGTGGCCGCCAAGGCGATCAAGGTACGAAGGCACCTCTACTGGCGGCGCGGTCAGCACCAGGCGCGGTCAGCACCAGGCACACCTCGCACACGCGCCGCGTGGCGGAGGACGAGTGAAGCGCGCGGTGGAAGACGAGTGTAGGGGCAACGTGCAGGTGGCGTCGACGCCCACCGCAAAATTGCCCAGCCCCCCTACTGGAGCGGTAGCCGGGTCGCGATACGCCCCGCCTCCCCCACCGCAGCCGCCGGGTGCCCACACCGGGTGCCTACGCAGGGGGACCACACCAGTGTCGCCACGCCGTACCGAAGGCTAGCACGCGGGGCCCCGGTACCGCGCCGCCGCACTGCAGCGAGCTCGCCGCCGCTCTGAGTGCCAGTCAGCAGCAGGGCCCGAAAAATGCCTACCCCCCGACACAATGCGGCTTCCCGCGGTTGTGCCCGTACCCACACCACCACCCTCTGCCCTACGTGTGCGCGAGCAGTCGGGCAAGGTTGCCGCTCGGAGTCGCGGTCTCGGCACGGTGCGGAGCCGAGCGGAAGTGCACGTGTCGGGTGGCGGTTCCGCCAGCCGTGTGCGCCTGTGGCGGGTGCAGGTGGTGGCGTTGCCGCGGCCGGCCGGTGGCCGCCACCGCCACGGACAGCGGGCCGTCGAGGGCAGGCGGGCGTGGCGTCCGCGGGCACGACGTCGCGGCTCGCAGCGCGGCTGCGCCTAGCCAGGGGGGGGGCAGCGGGGGGGCGGGAGAGCGCGCCTGCGCGACGGCCGCGCGTGTGGGAGACCGGTCGCTTGGCGCTCGCGGTCGGTGGGCCGGACCCGCGCTCCAGGCTCTGCACTCCCGTCACGCCCGTGCACGGCGCTGCCGGGGGCCTCTCTCGGCGCCAAAGTGGCCTATTCTCCTGGCCATGCATCCTCCAGGAGCCCCTCCCTAAAGGCCCTCTGGAGGCGTGCCGCAGCTGACGTCACAAGTGACGACTGTCAATCGAGTTGTGAGGCGGTCCTCCAATCAACCTCACTTGCAGAGATGTTTAGTACTGAAAACGCGTTCGGGGAAATACCCTGGACTTGTTTACAACATGCGAAGCAGCCACATCGCAGTGGGGCTTAGAGCAAGCCCAGCGGTGCGCACCTACACCATAATATGGTGATATATCCTGGATTCGTGGCGTGATGTGAGTGGCTCCGCTATACTATGGTGCAGCCGATAATCGTTGTGCTCCAGCGGTGCGCGCACCATATGTAACGCGGAATGTTGTGCTGGAATCTTCGCATCTATTGTACACCTTCCATCCAATTGTATCATTTCCATCCGTCCACTGGCCTGCTTCTACACCATGCAGGAGGCCTTGATGGTGTGCCACCG
>Ga0114957_1004502_pt1 | contig 11993 bp, 8 predicted proteins | sample BantaG_FD_87175 | JGI IMG/M metagenome (GOLD analysis project Ga0114957, IMG submission 87175) | Marine algal microbial communities from Bantry Bay, Ireland - BantryBay_4 metaG | ecosystem: Host-associated > Algae > Red algae > Unclassified | place: Bantry Bay, Ireland | collected 2014-11-21 | reverse complement strand
TGACTATGGCTAGCTTTTCTGTGGCTGACCATGTTTTGCGATGTTTTGTCATTTTTCTTCGTAATTTTGTTCCACTAAAGTTACAAAATTCGTGTCCAACTATTTAAGGGTTTGAAGAGTTATTACACTGTAATTTAAGTTTCGTCCAAATTTGAATAGGCTATTTTGGAATTAATGGAGTTATAAATTTCGCGAATAGCCTTAGCTATTTAAGGAATTTCTAACGAAAAGTAATTTCAAAAGAAGCATTCAAAACGGGCAGAATTTAGATGACTGTGTATTTATTCTAGGAAGCTTTGTAATTAGAGTATTCTTTTTCGATAAATTTGTGTACTTCGTCTACGTTATTGAAGCGTTCAAATACCTTTTTGAATTCGCTCACTTCTTCTTCGCTGTTTGGCACTACAAAGCGCATCACATCTTCTTCGCTAATATCTTCACCACTAAGGATGATTAGTCGCTCTACTACGTTTCGAAGTTCACGGATATTTCCACTCCAGTTTACATTTTTCAATGCCAGCATAGCTTCTTTGGTTACTTTCTTAGGAGCTACACCATATTCATCACACACCATTTTATTGAAGTGTTCGACCAAAGCAGGAATATCCTCTCTTCGTTCGTTCAATGGTGGTACGTTGATAATGATCACAGCTAAACGGTGATAAAGGTCTTCCCGAAAACGCTTGCAGCGAATTTCTTCCCGAAGGTCTTTGTTGGTTGCTGCGACAACTCTTACATCTACTTTTATTTCTTTCTCTCCACCTACTCTTGTAATTTTATTTTCCTGCAAAGCACGTAATACTTTTGCCTGAGCACTCAAACTCATATCTCCGATTTCATCAAGGAAGATAGTCCCTCCATTCGCAGATTCGAATTTGCCAATACGTTGTTTGTGCGCTGAAGTAAAAGAACCTTTTTCGTGGCCAAACAACTCACTTTCGATAAGCTCAGAAGGAATCGCTGCACAGTTTACTTCAATAATAGGATACTTAGCTCTAGAGCTTTTTTCGTGCATCCAACGAGCCACCAATTCTTTACCCGTTCCGTTTGATCCTGTGATCAAAACACGTGCATCGGTAGGCGCTACTCTTTCAATTGTTTCTTTTATCTTAGTAATCGATGGAGAAGCTCCAATGATTTCCTGATTCTTTTTCTTTGCAACTTTTCGTTGCAGCACCTTAGTCTCTGAAATCAGACTTGATTTGTCCATTGCATTTCGGACAGTGATCAGCATTCTGTTTAGATCAGGTGGTTTAGAGATAAAATCAAAGGCACCTTTTTTTACTGCTTCCACAGCGGTGTCTATATTCGCATGACCTGATATCATGATTACCGGAGTGTCAGAGGCCAGTAATGACACTCTTTCCAGTGCTTCCATCCCATCCATTTTGGGCATTTTGATATCCATAATAACAACATCATACGTACTTTTCTTGAGTTTCACCATGCAATCAAGGCCATCAATAGCCTCATCTACATCGTATTTTTCGAACTCAAGAATTTCCCGTAAGGTTTTGCGGATGCTCGACTCATCATCAACAACTAAGATCTTTGCCATACTATAATTGATTTTTGTTTTTCTATAATATAAAAGGTGTTACACTCTAGCGCTTTACCTTCAATTTTAACGCCAATTTCTTCATTTTAGTTACTTTTTACAATAAAAATGCAAAAAATTTTTATATATTACTATTTAGAAAGTCAACAAGTTATATTTATTAAACTTTAGATATTTACTTAAGATACCTTTAACTCTACAGGAGAGACCGAAGCCTCCTTATAACGCACTTTATCCTTCTGACGCACTTTAAAGATAACTCTACTCAGAAGCCTTTTTGCTTCGCTATGGTCTCATGCGAGTTAGATGGAAACTTCGGTCTTCCGTCTTTTTCAACTAACCACTAACCTCCCCCAAGCTCGCAAATCGCCATCCACGCCATCAATCCCGTACTGAGACTCAAGCTTTTTTCATCAATATCAAAAGTACTGGTGTGCACAGGAGATGTGATTCCTTTTGTCTTATTGCCTGTTCCTAAACGATAAAAACAAGCAGGAATTACCTGAGAATAGTAGGAAAAATCTTCTGCGGTCATTCGAGGCGGGAGATCCACTACCTGCGCTGCCCCCAAATATTCGATAGCGTATTGTTTTGCTTTTGCCGTAAGGGCCTCGTTATTATGTAATACCGGATAACCTTTCACCACTTTGAAGTCACAGCTTCCGCCAAAGCCATTGGCAATTTGCTCCGCCATATGGATCATTTTGCGATGTGCTTCGTCTCTCCATGCTTCATCCATGGTTCTAAAAGTACCTTCCAGTTTTATTTCATCGGGAATTACGTTGGTGGCGCCGCCTACTGAATTTATTTTTCCAAAGGTCAATACGGTTGGTATATATGGATTGGCATTTCGGCTCACGATCTGCTGCAAAGAAAGAATGATAGTAGAAACGATTACCAAAGGGTCTACACCATTTTGAGGCAAAGCGCCATGCCCGCCTTTACCTTTCACCGTCAGGTACAACTCATCGGCAGAAGCCATGTAGCGTCCAGAGCAGAGACCAACCTTTCCCGCTTCAAGTGGTGGGTGAACGTGCTGTCCGAAAATACTTAGTGGTGTCGGGTTTTCCAAAACACCTTCCTTTATTAGGATGGATGCTCCACCAGGAAGCTTCTCTTCTGCTGGTTGGAAAATTAATTTTATGGTTCCTCCAAAATGTTCGCGCACGCCATTTAATATCATGGCCGTTCCCAATAAAGAGGCGGTGTGCGCGTCATGTCCACAGGCGTGCATGATGCCTTCTGTTTTAGATTTGTAAGGCACATCATTGGTTTCTATAATTGGCAGGGCGTCAATATCCGCTCTTAGGGCAATCACTTTATTTCCTTTCTTTTTGCCTTCGATAATGGCAACTGCTCCATTTTCTGCCCAACCATGCTCGTGCGCAATTCCTATAGCTTTAAGTTGCTTTGCAATGAACTGACCGGTATTTACTTCCTGATACGACAGCTCTGGATTTGCATGCAAATGCCGTCGTAGTTTCACTACTTCAGGAAATATTTTTTGAGACAGATTTTTAATTTCTTCTAAAAGCATAAGTTTTTTTTTATTGAAATTGTTTAAAGTGATCTCCTAAAGTCGAGGACAAGGGCTTGATGCTCAGGGCAAAGCTCTTTTGCCCGCCCATCCGCAAGCGGGAAATTCCTTTCAGAATTTATGTGGCCATCCGCTTGCCGCCGAAGCCTTTCTCAGGAGCCGTAGCCTTTCTCAGGAGCCGAAGCCTTGGCGTAGGATCTGGCGTAGGATCTGGCGTAGGATCTGGCGTAGGATCCGGCGTAGGAGCAAGCTACGGCGACGAGGAATAGCTGAAGCCCTGGGGATCCATGCCTTATCCGCAGGTATAGGAAACAACTTTAAACAACTTCATTTAGGAGCAGACAAAATAATTAGCCAGTAATATAATCACAACGCGTAACCTTATTGTTTGGTCCCTCATCAAATCTAGTGGGTCTCCCTTCTAAGGTATTTTTCTCATATCCCTAACGTTTCATTAGTCCTTTCCAGATAATATCGAGATCATTAGAGGTGTTGTAATCTTTAGCATAAAGGAAATTCATTCGCTTTATCGTATGTTCATTTATCTCTTTCAAACGAATCGCATCTAATGGAGAAAAAACACCGGGCCGGATAGTCGGCAAGTTGTTCTGTTGTTCCGCTTCCGGAATGTAGCCTACCCAACTTTTTCTACCCACAAGTACTTCAAAAATTCGTTGGAAGTAGAGGGACTTATTGTTGACTATAAATATCAAAATCGGTAAAAAGGCCAGGCAACCAAGTGCAACCAGAATATCCTGAAATCGTTTATTTCGTTTGCTCATTCTTTCCGCTATTTGAAAACGGATATCAATGGTATAGAGCTCCCCTGCTGTGTTTTTGGAACTACTTCCTATGATGCTCAGACTTTCCTTCGGTACTATTTTATAGGTGTAATCCGGACCAAGTTTGCTCATCCAGTGCATAATATCCTGCGAAGAAATATCTTTGGAACAAAAAATCAATTCATTGACCTGATAAATATGTACCACTTCGTCTAATTGATCTACGTTGCTTAAGTATTGCTCGGGGTCGTCTATCTCAGGAGGGGCAACTATCCCGATAAAGTTTTTCTGTAATTCTGCTTGCAGCAAAAGATTTCGCACTCTTTGACTTTCTTCCACTGAACCGACGATAACTAAATTTTGTGTTTTTTCTATTCCAAAATTAAAATTTCCATGTCGAAGAAAATGCCACAAAAACCGAAGACTGGTAGTAGATAAAACCGCCCATATTGCGCCTAAAATAATTAAAATCCTGGAGGACCGGTGTTGCAAATCCAAAAAGCCGTAGACAGCCGCGAGGAAAATAGTTCCAAATAAAAGTCCTCTTATTAATTTTCGAATATTGGCATTGATATCATAGCCTCCACTCAAATAAATTCCTGAAACCCAGATGGCAATATAAAGTGGTGCGTTGAATGACAAGAACGATGGGCCGTAATAATTGGGATCATCAAAATAATAATTTGCCCAAAAGTCTTTTAGAAAATACAACCCAAAAAAGATCACGATTACATCTAGCAGCGGCATGTACATCTGGCGAATCAAACTTCCAATCACGGTAATGGATGCCCGGAAATAAATCGCTATTTTCATAATCATAACAAACATCCAGGCCTTTTCTCCCTGAAAATGTTTGCGTGCAAAAATGATCATCGCGTTGTAAAAAACTTTTACATAATTGAGACTCCCTTTCTTTGTACTCTCTCCTTTATAGTGAATAATGGTCGAATCAGCAAAATAATAATTTTTGTACCCAGCCTTTACAATCCGATAAGACAAGTCAATATCTTCACCATACATAAAAAAGGTCTCGTCCAACAATCCTATTTCATCCAAAACTGATTTACGCAAAAGCATAAACGCTCCTGCCAAAACCTCTACCTCATGATTCTCCTCTTTATCTAAATACCCAAGGTGGTAATGATTGAATGTTTTTGATTTGGGAAATATTTTTGAGAGGCCAAAAGCTTTTGCGAAAGCAACAAAGGGAGATGGGAAACCACGTTTACTCTCTGGCAAAAAATTCCCGGAGCCGTCGATCATCTTTATTCCAAGTCCCCCACCATCGGGATGTGCATCCATGAAAGCGACAACTTTTTCAAAAGTATCTTCCTCCACCACGGTATCCGGATTTAGTAATAAGACATATTCCCCTTTTGATTGACGAATAGCCTGATTATTAGCGGTAGAGAAACCAACGTTATCTTTATTTGCGATAAGCTTTACTTCCGTAAAATTTTCTCGCACCATTTTCACCGAATCATCAACCGAATTATTGTCAACCACAAATACTTCCGATTCCACATTGGCGCAGGCAATACGTACAGAAAGTAATGCCTGCTCAAGAAAGTACTTGACGTTATAATTAACAATAATTATCGAAAGCTTCATTAGCTGTTTTTATCAGAGTTTATCCTGAAACTCTATTCTCCCTGATCCTGGTAAGGTATTCTTGCAACGATAGAACGACCTAGGGTTACCTCATCTGCATATTCCAATTCACCCCCAAATGAAATTCCACGAGCAAGTGTACTAACCTTCACCCCGGTTCCTTTCACTTCTTTTGAAATGAAGAAAATAGTGGTGTCTCCTTCTATGGTAGGACTGATCGCCATGACCAGTTCTTTCACATCATTTGTTTTCAAACGATTGATAAGCTGAGCAATATTAATATCTGAAGGCCCTATCCCTTCTATCGGAGAAATCACACCACCCAAAACGTGATACACCCCTTTATACTGGGAGGTATCCTCAATCGCCATAACATCCCGAATACTCTCTACCACACAAATAGTCGACTTATCCCGACGGGGATCGATACAAATATTGCAGGTATCCTGATCGGAAATATTACCGCAAACTTTGCAATTTTTGATACCTCTGCGCATTTGGGTCAAGGCGCTTGTCAACTGTTCTGTGAAAGCCCCTTCCTGATTGATTAGATGCAAAACTAGTCGGAGGGCCGTTTTCTTACCTATTCCCGGCAGAGCGGAGAAGGCATTGACCGCATCTTCTATTAATTTCGATGAAAAATTCATAGTGCAAATTTAAGAATTAATAAGTTAGCGTTTAACTTCGACCCCCTTACAGCTACTAAAAAGCCTAACAAAAAGAGACTTTTTGAGGTTTCTGTCGACAAGGCTAAAATTTATCCTCAAATAAACTTAATAGGAGGTGCAAATTCTTGATTAAATATCGCATTTTTGTAGCGTAACCTGATAAATTCTATTTGAAGTTCTTTATCAGAAATATTATTTCTGTGGCAACCATTTATATTTTAAACGGTTTTACCACAGAGTTAAAAATCGTTCCTCGTATAAATCTCGTGGATATTGCCCAAGTGAAAGCAGAAGCGAACTAAGAAAGCGCTGATTTTACTTTGACAATGACTTAAAAAAACGGATTTTGTCAATGAATCAAAAAATATTAAAATTATGGCTGAAGTCATTAGAATGCCCCGTATGAGTGACACCATGGAAGAAGGTGTAATTGTGGGTTGGTTAAAAAAAGTAGGCGATGTTGTAGAACCTGGCGATGTACTTGCTGAGGTTGAAACAGACAAAGCTACGATGGAACTCGAATCCTACCAGGATGGTGTACTGCTATACATTGGCGTAAAAGAAGGCCCTGTGGCTGTTAACGGGATACTTGCTGTGATTGGTGAAGAAGGCGAAGATTACAAGGCTGCTTTAGATGAAGCTAAATCCGCTGAACCTGCAGAAAAACCGAAGGAGGAAGCAACAACAAGTGAAGAAGCACCACCACCGAAAGAGAAAACTGCACCAAAGGTTGAATCAACGCCACCTCCTCCAGCACCTGTTGAGGCAGCTGCACCACCTTCACCGAATCCTGCCTCTGATTCATCAAAAAGAGTAAAAGCCTCACCGCTTGCTAAATCCATTGCTCAGGGAGCTGGAGTTGACATCGGGATGGTTAGTGGCAGCGGTGATAATGGAAGAATCGTAAAAAAGGACGTAGAAGCTTATCTGAAAAATAAACCTGCTGCACAAAGCAATGGAAAAACAGCAGCAGAAGTTGCTGATGGAGCTCAATCTGTTCAGGCATTTACGCTTAATCCGGATAATCCTTCCGTAGACTTTCCTGTTAGTCAAATGCGTAAGGTTATTGCACGCAGACTGGGAGAAAGTAAATTCAGTGCGCCTCATTTCTATCTCACTATTGAGATTGATATGGGTAAAACAATGGAAGCCAGAAAAAGCATGAATACTGTTTCTCCTGTTAAAATATCATTCAATGATATTGTAGTTAAAGCAGTCGCCGGTTCCTTAAAACAACATCCCGCTATCAATTCTTCATGGCTTGGAGATAAGATTCGCCAAAATGGTGATATCAATATTGGTGTAGCTGTAGCTGTCGAAGATGGCTTATTGGTTCCTGTTGTTAAATATGCCGACATGAAATCGCTTTCTCAGATTAATGTTGAAGTGCGTGATTTGGCAGGAAAGGCTAAAAACAAAAAGCTACAACCCGATCAAATGACAGGTAATACCTTTACTATTTCTAATCTGGGAATGTTTGGAATTGAAGAATTTACCGCTATCATCAACCCACCTGATGCTTGTATACTTGCAGTTGGAGGTATCATCAGTAAGCCGATAGTGAAAGACGGAGAGTTAGTGGCTGGCAATATAATGAAAGTAACCCTCTCCTGTGATCATCGTGTAGTTGACGGAGCTAGTGGTGCTAAATTCCTGAATACTTTAAAAGGCATTCTTGAAGATCCTGTTCGTTTGTTGATTTAAGAACTAGCTAGAAATTTTCGACCGTATAAATCCGCTTGTTAGCTATTTGCTTCAAGCGGGTTTGTTGTAAATCAGATAATTATGAAGACTTTAGTCCTTGGTGCCTCACCTAATCCAGAAAGATATTCTTACCTGGCTGTTCAAAGGTTGGTGAATAATGGCCATGAAACAGTCGCAGTGGGCATTCGGAAAGATAGTTTTATTGAAGGACTGCCTATTCTTCTTGGCCAACCACAGGTCAGGGACGTTCACACTGTTACTTTATATTTAAACCCAACGCGCCAGGAAGCTTACTATAATTATCTGCTTAGTCTAAAACCAAAACGCGTTATTTTTAATCCGGGAACTGAAAATGCGGCTCTTATCAAATTATTAAAAGAAAATGAGGTGGAACCTGTTATTGCTTGTACGCTGGTGATGCTATCGACCGGACAGTATTAAAACAAGCGTAAAGAAAGAAGGTCGATTGAATGATTCATTAATTGATGGCCATAAAAAAAGCCTACTGGATTTTCCAGTAGGCTTTTTTTGTATAATGAACTAGTTGCTATTAGTAACCAGCTTCTTTGTTTCCAGAGTACTTAGTACCACTTCCACCGCTTCCAGCGTTTCCAACACCACATTCAGGACGTGCCATTGGAGACTCTCCTTGTGCTACTGCGAATTCAACACGACGGTTCATAAGATTACCGCTGTTAGTAGAAACAAGGTTGTTGTTTTTACCACCCCAGTTAAGGATGAAACGGCTTCTGTCAATACCATACTTGCTTACCATGTAATCGATAGCTGCGTTAGCACGATTGTAAGAAAGAACGTTATTGTAGCAGTCACCAGATAGACGGTCAGTGTAACCAGTAGCTACAACATTGAGCCCTGGGTGAGATTTCATAACCTGAGCAACCTGGTGTAATTTACCATATTCAGAGTTCTTGATGCTGTACTTGTCCAAATCATAGTGAATCATTGGCAAGAACCAATCAGCTCTACTAGCTTGACTTGGAGTTAAGTCAATCAGAGCGATCTTAGCGTCAACAATTTTGTTAATATCATCCTCGCTAATCATGTCTACTGGAGGTATTTGAGCAATACCTTTCTCATCGATTTCATAACCGATTGGAGAATAAGGCTCAGCATCTTTACAATCAACAATACCGTCAGTATCGCTATCAAGAGCAACACCACGAGTATCTACAGGACAATTCTTTTCACTTTCAGGCTCTTGGTCGAGCATGTTAATTACACCATCCTCATCATCATCTGAAAGATCAAGAATTGGACGTGCTTTAAGCTCAGCGATATCTTCAGAAATAAGATCAAGAGGATTATCGGACCACCATAGTGGCTCAGTACCATCTTTCTTACCTAAAGCGATACCCAAACGTAGATTGGTGTAGTGCGCAAGGTCATCACTCGCTGTGATTACTCGGTCACCAACTGTTCCTCTCCATTCAACAGCATCTATAAGGTCGTTTCCACGTCCCAATACACGGATCATTTTATGCTCAATGGTAAGGCTAATCTTGTCGCCTAAACGGAAACCAAGTCCGGCACCACCTGTAACATAAGGCGAAATTGACCATTCATCGTCAAAGTTTATGTCATCAACCACGTCAAATTCATTAGAGCCATCGATAGCAGTTACAGTAACACTTGATACTCCTGCTCCAGCAAACAAATAAGGGTTAACTTTTCTTTTCTTAGCAAACTTAAACTGGTTAAGGCTTGCTAATAAGGTAAGGTCTCCTCCCAATATGGAAGACTCGTACTCAGGCAACCAATTAGATGCGAAACCAACACCACCATTACGGTTACGGTAATTAGCGGCATCAACTTCACGTCGATTTTCCTCTTCTAGGCCTTTGAAGGCCATGTATCCAATGTCTCCACGTATAGAGAATATGTGATCAAGTGATTTTCGGGCAAAAAGGCCGATTCCAAAATTAGATTTCCAATCAACATCCCCTGTAATAAGGGTATGCCCAACGTGGAGTCCAACTTCCCATTTATCAGCCTTAGCTTTTGATTTGAAGTCTCTTGTAGCAGCTTCCTGAGCAGTAGCCTCATAGCTAAACGAGGTGGCAACTAGGAGCACAAATAGAATAATTTTCCTTGTCATAGGGTTTTTACTTTGATGATTAACAAATAGATATTTCTAAAAGACCTCGTACGGCCACATAGAAGTGCAAATGTATTGATTTTTTTTAACGCCACAAACAAAAAATAGCTTTTTTTAGAAATCAAAAACATAAAAGCATTTCTGTATTTATTTATGACTAGTATTCAACAGATTGGTCACCAAAAACGCAGCTTTTTCTATGTTTTTTTTCTTTTCTTAAGCTTAGCTCAAGCTAAATAAATGTTAATCAATCGAAATATTTTGTGGCGATGTTAGCACAAATCGATTAACAAAACTTCTACAAGTTTCCAGATAATGTTCAAAAAGTGAAATTTTTAGACGAAATACATGCTTTCAGGCAATCTCTTTATTTGCCATTCAACCAATATTATAAAGGTAAATTAGATAAAGACGGGCGAATATTGCTCTTTTTCAAGTTTCTCCTAATCCAAAATTAAAGACTTACCTTCAAAAACCTAAGTAATAGAAAGCAACAAGTCTCTCCTTGTGCAATAACAACTCCATTATTCCTTTATTAAAATAACTATTGCTGAATTAGTTACAGAGACTATACGGCGTCTTTTTGCTTAAGGTTGCAAGCGTATTACGTAAAATCCTCATTTTCCATAAGAATGTCCCTTTTCGTATCAACCTTCTTAAGTACACCGCATTTTAAACACTTGTCTATCCCACTCATTTAACCTAATATTTTGACAAAATATCCTACTTTTGCACAAACACTTGATCCACTATGCTGCAAAATTGGTTAAGCCCGATTGATTCCGAAAAATTATTCTCTGTTTCTGCTCCACAATTCAATAGTTTTGGAAGCTCTATTTCTATTCATGATGACCAATTTCCGGACATCTCTGAAACTCAGGTAGCCATCATCGGTATCGGTTATCAGTCTGATATGGTTAGAAAGGCTTTATATGAACTGGCCTACCCTTTCAAAGGTTTAGCTATCGCAGACTTAGGTAACGCGCGAAAGGACGAAATCTCTTTTCTCATCCCCATCATTAAAGAATTGCTGGACAGTAACATATTCCCTCTTATCATCGGCCAAAACGAGCAACTTACCCTTGCTCAATTTCAGGCGCATAAAAGTCGGCAATCACTTGTCAACATCGCAATCGTAGACGAGCAAGTTCGTTTTTCGTCAGAAGAAGGAGCTGATGCGTCAAACTACTTAAACGCTATTCTGAAAACTAAAGAACCCAATCTCTTTCAGCTAGAAATACTGGGCTCTCAGGCGCACTTCATGTCGTCAGAAGCACAGGATCTGTTTGATGAAGATCATTTAGACAATACCGGCCTTGGTAAAATAAAGTCCGATATAGAATCAATTGAACCTTTGGTTCGCGATGCCGACCTGCTTAGTTTTAGTATGTCTGCTTTAAAACAGGCTGAAGCACCCGGCGTACTCAGACCTTCCCCAAGCGGTCTGTTTTCAGAAGAAGCTTGTCAAATCTGCAGATATGCAGGCATGAGTGATAAGCTGAGTTCATTCGGCATCTACGGCTACTCGGCCATCCATGATAACGAGGATCAGACCGCTAAGGTGCTGGCTCAAATGATCTGGTACTTTATCGATGGCTTTGCTGGAAGAAAATTTGAATTTCCGGCAACTAATGAAGGGCTAATCGAATATATCGTCGAAATTAAACAACTGGAGCATCAAATTACCTTTTGGAAAAGTAATAAAAGTGGGAGATGGTGGATACAGGTTCCTGTAAAAACGAAGAAAAAACACGAGCGACATCACCTCATTCCATGCTCCTACGATGATTACAAGATGGCTTGTCAGGAGGAGATTCCCGAACGGTTGATAAATGCCTTCAAAAAATTCTCCTAAGGGACGAAGACTCAGTACACGGTGTATTAAGTTGCTTTGCATTTTGAATAGGTTATTTTTTGTGCGTACGAGTCAATTTTTTTGAGAATAGCCTTAGCTATTTGAAGAAAAATTGGCGAAGTAATCGCAAAAAAGAAGCATTCAAAAATGTAAATGAATTTA
>Ga0114957_1004500_pt1 | contig 11995 bp, 10 predicted proteins | sample BantaG_FD_87175 | JGI IMG/M metagenome (GOLD analysis project Ga0114957, IMG submission 87175) | Marine algal microbial communities from Bantry Bay, Ireland - BantryBay_4 metaG | ecosystem: Host-associated > Algae > Red algae > Unclassified | place: Bantry Bay, Ireland | collected 2014-11-21 | reverse complement strand
TAAACCTATTGATCCATGTCATCTTGAGATCTCTCTGGATAGGTGCTATTGGATTACGTTATGTTTCAGGGGAGATCAACTATGAAAATCTTAACTACTCTAAAACATTTACTCAACATCTCAAGCGCAAGGTAGGTGAGTATGATGACTTCATAGAAAGACTTGAGAAGATTTGCAGTGTCTTGTTTTCATATACATTTTTACTCTTCTTGTTTTTTGTGTCAATTATAGCATTTATGCTGTTTTTGGTATTACCTGTGATCTTATTGGAGTGGTTTAATATCGATGTAGATGATAACATTACATATGTTTTAATCTGGTTACTGCCAGTATTGATTGGGGGATTGGTTGTGTTTATTGATTTTGTGTCTCTTGGTGGTCTTAAGAAGATTAAGGATACACGATTTTCTAAAATCTACTTGCCAATTTATTGGCTCTATAGTCATATAACACTCTCATTTCTCTACCGACCATTGTTGTATAATTTCATCGATGATAAATATACACGTCGGCTTTTCTACTTTTCATTTCCTTATATTTTATTTATCACTTCATCTCAAAGCATGTACACGAACGAAGAGACAGTATATAGAAATGAAAATAACAATCATCAGTATGGTTTGATGGTAGATCCTTACTATTATGATGATCTATCAGACTCTGCTATTGTCTTACAATCTCGTATGAGTGATCAAGATATCTATCCAGAACCACTTAAAACCTTAAGATTGTCTCAGTATAAGGTGACTGAGCCCTTTTTGCAATTATTCATCAGATACAATCCTCAATATGACAAAGTAATTAAAGAAAAATATGGGATCAATCCATACTTTGAAAAGGGATGGAATTTCTCCTTGTTTGATGACGATAATAGAGTTGTTGATTCTATCGAATATGCTCTTAAAGATAGTTTTAAGGTCTACGAACGAGCAGTCTATGAAGAGTACAAAGAAATGCGAGATTCTGTCTTCTCAGTCAGAAAAGATAGTGTCACGAAAGCTCACATTATCCACCTTAGGGACTCACTGAAAGATGAACGGTCCAAGCTTTATGATCATCGTAAAGAGGGGATAGATGCATATCGAGATCGCAAGATGAAAAAGATTCATCAAGTCCTTAAGGAACAAATTTCTTTGAGTATTGATGGTGTCAATTATAATGATAGTATGACTTGCTATCAAACCACCCATCACTTGCGTAATAATAAAGGGATGGTCTATAATATTCCAGTGAAGCACCTAGCATTGGGTGACCACATCGTAAAAATTGAAGTAATAAAATCCTACAAAATTAAAGAGGACAGTCTTTATACTGAAACATTCAAATTACCTATTCTAAAAATTGTGGAATAATGAAGGAGTATTGGAAATATGCAACATTTATTGGAGTCTGTGTAGCTCTCTTCATTCTTGGACTATCTTATTTCCAGTATAATGGAATAGGATCTGTTTGGATGCCACCAATTTTGACTTTTTTGTCCTACATAGTTGCATTCTTTATCGCAATTTTCTTTTATCGAAAGAAGAATAATGGATATGTTACATTTACTGATGCCTTTCTCATTTGTGTAATAATTAATGTCGCTGCTAGTGTATTCTCAACTCCATTGACAATGGCTTATGCATCATCTTTTTCTGAAAGTGCAAAGAATCAAATCTTAGATAATATGGTAGATAAATCACTTTACAACAATTACTTTGACGAACGAGATGAATTAGCTCTGGAAGATCAATTGAGAAGGAATTATGAGAATATGTTTAATGTCAATGCCTCTAGTATCCTCTCAGTATTCTGGATGATATTTGTCATTGCTGTCTTTGGTCTTATTATAGCATTAATCATGCGGAAGGATCCGCCATTAGTAGTGGATTGAATGATGGTCAAGGTAATTTACTTAGATAATAAATTTACAATTGGAGTGTGTGAGTAAAGTTTAATATGAGGAAAAACACTTTGCAATTCAAATTATATACTTTTATAGTATAACTTTCAATATGGAAATTTTTCAAACTGATATCTTTAAGTATACAGTACTCATAGTAGGTACTTTTATCATTGTCACAGTTATTTCTGTCTTGATCAGAAAGTCTCTTGATTTATTAATCAAGCGAAATAGCGAACAGCTAAAGATTGACCCGACAAATTTTATTTTTCTCAAGAATTCCAGTTCTTTTATTTTATATGCAATTGGATTATTTTGGATTTTTCAAAACATCCCATACTTCAAGTCTCTAGGTACTGCTATGTTTGCAGGTGCGGGAGTACTTGCAGCAATAATCGGATTTGCTTCACAAAAGGCTTTTTCAAATATCATTGGAGGACTTTTCATCTTGATATTTAAGCCATTTAGAGTTGGAGATGTCATAGAGATATCTAACAATAGAAGAGGAAATGTAGAAGAAATAACACTGAGGCATACAATCATTAAAAATTATCAGTCACAGCGAATAGTGATACCAAATAGCCAGATTAGTGAAGAAACGATTATTAACAGTTCAATTACCGATGATAAAATCAGAAAACATATAGAGGTAAGCATAGCGTATGAATCCAATATTGATAAGGCAATTGACCTCCTAAGGTCGGAAATAAAAAATCATCCACTCTTCTTAGATAATCGTACAGAAATCGAAAAGGAAGAGAATGTACCCGACTTAGTAATTAGAGTTGTCAGCCTTGGTGATTATTCGATTACACTTAGGGCATATGTTTGGACTTTAAATTATGACAATGCATTTGCACTACAGTGTGATGTATTAAAATCGATAAAGGAAAGTTATGAAAGGAATGACGTTGAAATTCCTTATCCTCATCGCACAATTGTCTATAAAAATGAAAGTGTAAATAAGGATGAAACGAGAAGCTAACTCAAAAACTTCAAAAAGTGGATTGCCACCAGGGTACCTTTCATTTACAGGTGAGCAAAAAGTAGACGAATCAATTATACATAAACTCAGTTATTCGGTCGATGAGTTAAAGACACAGGTCATGAATGTGTATGATGAGTCTCTCTTTGTTAATATTCTTAATAATGTTAATTGGTTCGACCTGAGAGGCATTCATGATATCAATTTAATCAAGCAGGTAGGTGAGCAGTTTGATATACATCCTTTAGTTTTAGAACGCATTGTTGATCCATATCAAAGATCTAAATTTGAAGAGTTCAATTCGGGATTATTTTTCTTATTCAAGTCTATCTCTTTCAATCGAGAGGCTGTTGAAATACATTTAGAACAAGTCAGCATGTACTTTACAGATGAGTATTTGTTGAGTTTTCAAGAAGAAGAGACTGATTTGTTTGTGAATATTAGAAATCGGATAACGAAGAGTTATGGTAAGATTAGAAGTAGGAAGGCTGACTACCTAGCCTTTGCAATACTAGATGTTATTGTAGATTCTCATTTTCTCGTATTGGAGGAGATTAATTTAGAAATTGAATTACTTGAGGAAGAATTATTGGATGATGTATTTGTCAATGTAAAGGAAAGAGCACATAACTTACATCGGGTGATTCAACTTATCAGAAAGCAAATCATATCAATGAGGGAAGGAGTTACAATGTTTTCCAAGTCTGAAGACGAGTTCATCTCTGATGACACAAAATTGTTTATTCGTGATATTGGAGGACAAATGACCCATCAAGTAGACATGATAGACAACCAACGAGAGTTAATATCTAGTATTAAAGAATTATATAATTCGGAGATTAATTATAAGATGAATCAAATCATGAAATTGCTCACGATTATCACTACAATCTTTGTCCCACTTTCCTTCCTAGCAGGCATCTATGGGATGAACTTTAAACATATACCCGAATTAGAATATCAGAATGGCTATTTTTTATTAATCGGTTTGATGATTAGTATTGCAATCGGTTTGATTGTTTGGTTTAAGTCTTTGAAGTGGTTTTAACAGTAAGTGTATTACCTAGTTATGTTAATACGGCTTTATAACTAGTTGTAGGAAGAAATTTTCATCGACCTTTGAGCTATTACTTAATAAAAATCGTAAAAAGAATGAGAACTTTCTTCAAATTTCAAATTATTGTATTGTTCATTTTTTCTATCTCTTCCTTATCAGCACAAGTTAAAGGACTGAGTTATACAGTATCTCCATCAGTAGAGTACAACTGGTTTAGTGATGATTCTGGATTGAAAAATGGGTATCTTGGTGGAGCTCAATTGGGCTTTGGTTTTGGTGAATATGTAGAATTAAGAGCTAATTACATGCAAGGCTTTGATTTAGAAACCGATATCACAAAATTCGGACTTGACATTCCAGATGGTGTAGATACATCTTATATGTCTAGATCTGTCGATTTAAGACGCTATGGAGGTGAACTAAAACTCAATCTCAGTAGAGGACAGTTGCTCCCTTATGTGACAGTTGGAACTGGTATTCAAGAGATTGGTTTTCAAGATGAAGATCCTAGTAAGCAAATTTATGTCTCTGGGGGAGGAGGAATCAAATTCTCTGCTGCTAATCGTTACACGATTGCTATCCAAGGGGCAAATACAATATTCAGATCAAATCCACTCGGGACACTTTTAACTGAAGAGGAACGAGTCATGTTAGATGTGAGTCAGACTGAAATAATGGACATCTCTAATTGGGCATTGAGAGCATCTTTAGAGCTCTATTTAGGAGGTCGTAAGCCTGGTCAATTATCTGATATAGACAAAGCATATTACGACAACTTTTCAGGAGGGTTTAGAGGATTAAGTATTCCAGTTGAACCTTCATTGAGTATGATTGATTTCCACGAAAGCCTAAACTATAGAAGCACTAAATTGGGAGGAATATCTGCTGGTATAAACATTGGACCATTAGTAGGTATAAGAGGATTTTACTGGAAAGGGTTAGAAGATGAGTCATTTACGGACTTCGATGATATGGCGATGTACGGTGGTGAAGCGAGATTCAAATTAAATGAAGGAAAAGGCTTTACACCGTGGATAACATTGGGTGGAGGACAGATCGATGTGCAAGAAGGTTATGTAGGTAGAGACTCAACTCTAGCAACTGCTGATCAAGCTTTTGCGATGGGAGGATTAGGGATAGACTTGCCATTTTCAAAGTATGTGAAGGCAACTGGGTTTGTCAGGTCTGTCTTGACTTCCTCATCAACACTAGATGATTTAGTTTCAAGTGAAGATGTTGTAAATTCACTTTCTTATGGAGTCAGTATGAATTTTGTACTTGGTAAGAAATCTGTCAATGTGGATAAGGCTAATCAGCAATTAGAAGATAAAATTTACAAGAGTGCACAAACAGAATTTGACTCATCATCAGAAGCCCTTAGAGCAGAATATGATGCAAAGATTACAACATTACAAAAGGAATTAGATGTAGCAATCATGAACGAAGATGTTGATGCTATTAAAGAAATTACAACAGAGAAAGATCTTGTCGAGCAAGTCAAGAGCACTATCCCTATCCAATCATCAGGAGATACTCAGAAAAATGCAGATAATAATGAATCAATTATTAGGATGACACCTGCTGAATTTCAGTTACTATTGAAGGACTTAATGGGAAGTAATAATACTCAACAAACACCACCTCCTGTACCTGTGCAAGCTCCATCTAATAACGAACAATCATCTGTAGAAAATGCAATCAATGATTATAGAACAGAAGATAAGTTCAATGCAATCGAAAGGCAATTTGAAACAGTAGGTACATCAATGGCTGAGATGAAAGGTGATCAAAAAGTTCTTTCTAAAGAACTTACTACAGAGTTAAATGCAATTCAAGTAGAATTCTTAGATCTCAAATTAAAAATTGATGCTCTCAACAAAGCGCAGAACAGTTTAACCAATAGTTTGGCAGGGAAAGAAGGCACAGTAACAGTACAAACAGTAGAAAGTGAAATATCAAGTGCAAAGATGACTCTTTTGAAAGAACAAATGGAAGAGATGCAAACTGCAATGCAATCTAAGATTGATGAACTTGATTCTAAATTAAAAAAATCGGAAGCTGTAGCTGGTGAAAATCAGATGGAAGTATCAAACACTAATTTTATCAAAAGAAGTGATAAATTGGACAATCGGACTAGTGGATTCGCTTCAAAATTAACTTATGAAGGGATGTCAGGATTCGCTGGATTCAATCTTGGAGGAAATGCTACAGTTAACGTTGGATATAGATTACACTACGCTGTTGGAGATGCTGATAGTACAAAAGTTACATTTATGCCAGAGACATTTTTTGGTTTTGGATCACCATCTGCATTTGGTATTGCAGCAAATCTAACTTACGATCTGCCTTTCTTAACAAAGTCAGACATCGTCAAACCATACATCGGTGCAGGTCTAGGATTTATGAAAGTTGGAGAAGATGATAATGATGATAAATTAAAAGGTGCTTATAACTTAATTTTTGGAACATATCTCAATGTTTGGAAAGGTGATATGTATGTAGATTTTACTGCGAGAAACTTTTTTAAATATAATCAATTAGTAGTTGGATATAGATTTCCATTTTAATAGGTTTAAAATTTGAAAGTGCATCAAGAATCTACTGAAGATTCATGATGCACTTTATTACTTCTATTAGTATTAATTTTCACATTTAACCAATGAAGTAAATCATAAGATAATGATAAATAAGAAAGATACAGATGACAAGAAAGTATCTATTAGCAGAAGAATACTTGGTGGTGATACACCTATCGTAATTAGTGAGATTACTGACAGGTGTTTATTTTCGTCTTTTTATGGGACACTGGATTCAGTCAGAATGAAGAAGGTGATAGATGCGTTGCTCGAGGTAGTGAATAGAAATGAGAATGATATGATTATCATAGATTTGAGTAATATCGATATTATAGATAGTTCTATTGCATCTCACTTAAAGAGTCTTAATAAGTTACTTCAATTACTAGGAATGGATGTCGTATTCTGTGGGATCAGACCAATAGTTGCGAATAGTATGGTGAGTGCTGGAGTAGAGTTGGATAATATCAATGTGCAAAAGAATCTTAAAAGAGCTCTCAAGCACGTCTATTTAATTCAAGGGTTATCCCTTGTAAAGATTTAAAATGGAAAGGGAAGAGCCATTCTATTTTCAACTAGATAACTTGAAGAATGTCTCAGACATTATTCAGTTTTGTAGAGAATTAATGCTGGAGCATAAATTCCCCCAATTGGAGATTGAACAGTTTTTGTTAGCCATTTCAGAGATTTCTAATAATGCAATCCGGCATGGTGGTGGCGGCAGATTGATCTTAAGTGTGAAGAAAAATGGTGCTGTGATATCAGTGAGAATAGAAGATGATGGTCCCGGTATTGCAAACTACGATCTCGCAATGCGAGAAGGTTATTCTACAGTGAAGACAAGCTTAGGATTGGGGTTGACAGTAGCTCAACGAACATCAGATTACTTCTTCATTGAATCAAGTGATTCTTCAGGAACTGCGATTTTAATAGAAAAGTATAGACCTCTCTTCGATTCGGTTGTTTCGTATGGATTGGTGAGTGTTCCTGATGAAGGTTATAACTTCAATGGCGATACTTATGTCTTAAAGGAATATGATGGTGATTCAGTTTTGATAGGTGTTATTGATGGTCCAGGCCAAGGGTATGACGCCTATGTTTTTGCTCATACATGTAAAGAATTTATAGAATCTAATTATCGACTTTCTTTAGATAATCTCATGTATGGATTAGATTTATTGTTGAAGGAGAGTAATGATCAAGTGGGAATTACTGCTTCGTTATTTAGAGTGAAGCCATATCGGATTGAATATAAAGGATGTGGTGATACGCATGCTTATCTAGTCAAGGATGGTGAGGTCAATAGGTTGATCAATGATGGTGGTCGTCTCGGACAATTGCTCAATTTTAAAAAAGGGATAAAAGAATATTCTTTCGAAAATCAGTTAAGATTAGTACTCTGTACAGATGGCATATCTACCTTGCCTCACTCTATGGACTTAAGTGGTACTACTCAACATGTGGCAAATACTCTATTTGATGCCTATCACAAGCCAAATGGAGATGCTACTGTCTTGACAATGAAATATAGTAATCCATGATACTACAGCAGACGGAATATATTGAATTTGTCAAAAGCTTAGTATCTTCTTTCCCTAGTGGTATCGTCGCATTCGACCTAGAAGGTTATATTACTATTGTCAATGCTCAATTTGTTTCAATAATGAAACAAAAAAATACAATTTCAGAGATTACAGACTTATTCATTCTAGATGTATTACCAAAGGGAAAGTTGAGAACCCAAGTTGCTTTATGTTTAGATAAAGGGAGATCAACTTTTGATATTCCAATGTTGCGTTACAAGAATCAGTATTATGATGTGAAAGGAGTAAAATTGCTGAATGGCATGCTCTTAGTCATGAATGATATCACCCCTCTAGTTGACTTAAAAAATGAAGCAACTGATCTGATCATACAGAGTCAAGAGTTAGAAAGGACAAGGATTGCAAAAGAAATGCATGATGGTATTGGTCCAACTCTCTCTACAATTCGACTTGGAATTGAAAGGATTGCAAAATCTACAACTGATGAAAACACAAAGGAACATCTCTCAGATGTTACTAATTCAATTGTAGAAATTTCAAGAGAGATAAGGTCTATTTCTCATGATTTAATGCCGAGTAGTATAGTTGATTTTGGACTCATTACGGCTTTGGAGAATTTTGTTTTGAAAACTAATCCAATGACTGAATTTGAAATAAACCTCAATATTGACATGGAAGAAAATGGGTTGGTAGACTTCCCAAATAATTGTGAAGTCAACATTTTTAGAATCATTCAAGAGGCCACAAATAATGCAATTAAATATGCGAATTGTGAAAATTTGAATATTACATTTTCCAAACATGGGCACGTATTAAATCTTCAAATTGGAGATGATGGCGTTGGGTACATTACGAATGAAAAATCTGAAGGAATTGGATTAATCAACATGAAGACTAGGGTAAATTCCATGAAAGGAACCATAGATATCAAGTCTGAGTTGAATAAAGGTGTAACGATATTTATAAAATTACCAATGATACAATCATGATAAAAGTCGCTATAGTAGATGATCACAAAATGTTCAGAGATGGATTAACTGCGATGTTGAATGATGAAAAGGATTTGGAGGTAATATGGACGTCTGCTGATTCGAGTACAACGATGAAAAGCTTAGGAGAGACTTTACCTGATGTCGTACTAATGGACTTAACATTGGGCACAGAAAGTGGAATCACCCTGACTAAAACTGTCTTAGAAGCATATCCCTTAATAAACATACTGGCTTTATCAATGCACTATGAAGATACCTATATCGTCAAAGTCTTAGAAAATGGTGCAAGTGGCTACCTCCTAAAAGAGTCAGGTGGAGAAGAAGTCGTCAACGCGATACGAACTGTTAATAAGGGAGATACCTACTATAGTAAGCATGTCTCTCAAGTACTCATCAATCACATCACAAAAGGCACAAAACCTAAGCAAGGTATCCAAATACCATTGACACCAAGAGAAATAGAAATTTTGACATTAATTGCGAACGAATATTCCAATCCAGAAATCGCTAAAGAACTCTTCATCAGTATCAGAACAGTAGATACGCATCGCAGAAATTTGCTCGAAAAGTTGGATGCTAAAAATACAGCTGGTCTAGTCAAACATGCCTTTAAATTTGGATTATTAGATATTAATTAGCCACTAGATCATCTTCCATAGGTAATTTACCTAGTAACCAAATTACACGTTTGAGCCGAATATAACTTTGATACTCTGGTCCATCTTTGTGTTAGTATTAGACAGAGGATAACCTCTAATAAACACAAAGGAAATCAGAAATATCAAACTATGAAATTATTATTATCAGTTGGATTAGTACTTGTTACAGTAACTCTGTCATTAGGTCAGATGATAAGTATTGAGGGGAAAGTCTCAGATGAGAAAAACAAGCGAATGCTAGATAAAGTACAAGTAGCTGTTTACTCGATGGATAGCAATGGACCCATATCTAAGGCATTTACTAATCAATTTGGAAGTTACATCTTACAAGTGCCAGAGAATGGTACATATGCTATCAGGGTAGTGAGACAGGCGTACTTTGACAAAGAGCAGTTTGTGACGATTGAACAAGAGGACCAGATAATTGACATTCAAATGTCAAGATTGCCTGGTTATGTATTTGAGGCAAACGTGTTAGAACTCCTGAGCTTTCAATCTAATAGCCTTGGCAAAGAGCTTAAGAATTTGAAGATTGAAGTCTTCAATAATACTAATGAAAGGGAAATTATAGTAATTGAAGATGATCCAACAAATACATTTGAAGTGGTATTTGAGAGGAACAATAAATACACAATTCTACTGAGGAAGTCCGGCTACTTTGCAAAGCGAATCGAAGTCTTTGTAGATATTGAAGGCTGCATATTATGCTTTGAAGGATTGGGAAACAACTTTGCACCAGAAATCGAGGCAGCCACTACTGATGAGAATCAAAGGGGAACTCTGACTGCAGACATCCCAATGAAAAAAATCATTCAAGATGAAGCCATCACACTTGACAATATCTACTATGACTATGACAAGTGGAATATCAGACAGGATGCTAGACCAGCATTAGAAAATTTAGTCAGAATACTTAGAAGAAATCCCATTATCATAGAGCTGAGTTCGCATACCGATAGTAGAGGTAAGGATGACTACAATCAAACGCTTTCGCAAAAGCGGGCTGATTCGGCAGTAGACTATATCGTATCGAGAGGGATAAAAGCTTCAAGAATCACAGCAAGAGGTTATGGTGAATCTGTTCTGATCAATCAATGTGAAAATGATGTAAACTGTACAGATGCTGAACATCAGAAAAACAGACGGACGGAATTTAAGGTAGTTGATTTTATCCAAGAATCAAGTTTTGATAATAAATCACTTAAAGAAATTATTCTTGCAGAGAAAGCTGCAGGTAGGAGGTCAAGTGAGTCATTAAGAATATTTGAGAAATAATGAAAGGTGCATTAAAAATTGTAATAAAATGGGTCATTGTAATATGTATGTTGCATACTACATTGACGTCACAGTCTAATTATCGGCTACTAGAACTTACAGAGCAGAAGACAGAGGAGTATGTAATGAAAATCGGAATGAATTCTGGGGAGAAGGATAAGTTTACTTCAATAATTGTAAAATATGATCGAGAATTAGCAAACGCAATTAATTCTACAAGTGAGGAATATCAAAAAGATTGGATTCGAATTAATAATGAGAAAAATACAGCTATTTCAAAGCTCTTAGGCAGCCAGAGATATAAGCTGTATAAAATCTTAAAGGAAATAGAGATTGATGGATTATTAGAGTCTCATACTGATATCGTAAATGCCTTGTCTTCAAATTCTGAGTTAAATGCAGAAATACTGGAGTATAGAGTTGAAAACATTTTACCAATCTTATCTAAGATGCATAGAAATTGGACTGGACAGATGTCTGTAGATCAATATTATGTATACAAAAGACTGAGAGAGAAGTACTATGAGTTTGTAAAATCAGATGAGATGAAAAAGGATAATTCTAACCGACTCTTTACAGATTATCTATCAAGCGATGAAAATGCAAGCTTAAAGGCACTCTTAAATAGAGAAATGGAGACTTTAGAGGATACATACAGGGCACTCATCCCTTTTAGAAAGAAGTGGGAATCTGATCAACGAAATATCACATCACAATTTGTATCAGAGAATGCATTGGTAACATTAGATAAAGTGGCCTCATTGGAAGCAATCTATCAAATAACGAAGAGGGAGTATCTGATGCACTTCATCATGTTAGTTCCAGAAGATCAAGCTAACTATATATTGAACCTTGATATGATCTTGCATGAACAACAATACTTTGAAAAGCTCCTCACTCTATTGAAGTAGGTAAATCTCGTATGAGTAAAAATACTCCAAAACGAGGAGAGCGTGGATTGAAAAGTGAAAGATCTTTGTATTGAAATTATTATTAATTAAAACTTAGTCAACTTTTTTTAAAAT
>Ga0114957_1004497_pt1 | contig 12001 bp, 5 predicted proteins | sample BantaG_FD_87175 | JGI IMG/M metagenome (GOLD analysis project Ga0114957, IMG submission 87175) | Marine algal microbial communities from Bantry Bay, Ireland - BantryBay_4 metaG | ecosystem: Host-associated > Algae > Red algae > Unclassified | place: Bantry Bay, Ireland | collected 2014-11-21 | reverse complement strand
TACGGGAGTATGGATTTGCCGCAACGGGCCATTGATCTGTATCAGGATGCTGAGCCAGTTCTGAGGAATGCTCAATCCATTCGACAGCTTGCTATGCTGTACAACAACATGGGAATCGAATTCCGCAAACTAAATGAGTGGTGTCGCGCCAAAAATGCGTATATTGCCAGCATTGAATGGTGGAGAGTGCTGAATAATCCAATTGCCCTAGCCAACGTTCAAGACGGACTTGGGCTCACCTTGCAGGCCATGAACCGAAGCTGCGAGGCGCAACACGTGTTGAAAGATGCTTTGTGCCAATTGTCTGCCCATAAATCCCATCCTGCATACCAGGCCCTTTTTGACGAAATTAACGGACACTTGAACCAAGTGAATACAGAAATAGAGAGCTAGGTCAGCATTTGGATAGTGTTGAAATAGATCATGGGACTCATCAACCATACATAACTTTGGTTCTGCGTACCTTGAAGCACCCAAAAAGAAAAGAGGTCCTCTTTACACAAAGAGGGCCTCTACCAAATCATCAGTTATCGTAGCAGGGGCTGCTCACGCAGCCCCTTAAGAATCTACCCGTAAAGTAGATCCCCCAGATTTTCATGCTAGGTTAGCCACCTAGCGATTCTTGATAGTTGTTTACTACCTTGTAGTCAAGCAATTCTGTCTGCTCTGACGGACCATCTGCAGAATTAACTGCGATCTGCGCCTGCGGCGATAGACTCATGGCAACGAGACTGATCATGAGAACAACAGCCAGTGCAGTAGCCAATCGAACAATAGATGAATTGTTGCGATACATACGGGAGCCTCCTGTTAAATATTAGGAGACCCGCTAGTGCCGCGGTGAAGCTTCCGCGGTATTTATAGCTCTGTCACGGCACTAATGAAGTTGTCGACAAGTTCACAGCGAGTCACCGGATTAAATTAATGACTGTGCTGTACAACTCAGTTTCGTATTCTAGTAAACCATGTTTAGTGTTCCATCTGGCGCTCCAGATATGTACTGTACGCAACAAACTGTTGCGTGCAAGCTAATTCTGAGCAACAGATAAGACCGGCATACGGATTCAGGGATAAAAATGTGTTCTGGAGAGGAAAAAGATGCGGCTAGTACAGCGGCTAGATTGGTGAGTCGCTTCACAACAAACAATGAGCAGAGGATAACCTCACGCGAATCGAGAGCTTATGTCCGTATATTCAAAATTTAGTACATTTGGTAAATTACTCAATCGTCAGCTAGAAGTCGAGGATAGGACTTCTAGTTGGCTAGCAAAAAAATTAGAGGTGAGTCGAAGCTCTGTGACACGATGGTGCAATGGTGAGTCGCGCCCAGGTTCACGAGAAAAAATCAAGGCAATAGCGCAAGCCTTAGACTTGGACGATGAAGTTACGGCAGAGTTGATGCAGGCTGCGGGATACAAGTATACGCACAATAATGAAGAACCGAGTCTAGGAATGGACGAATCTTCTCCAGCCGAGCAAATGGCTGCTCTTCCTGCAAATATCAACACAACGTTCCTGCCTGCCCCAAAGGAAATCCCTGTTATCTCTGGCTTCGTGGGGCGGCAGAAAGAATTAGCTCACTATCAAACAATGCTTGATGAGGGAGGCATCGTTGTTGTTGAGGGGCTGGTAGGCGTGGGTAAGACAGCACTAGCCGCAACATTGACTCAACGGCATGGAAAGGACAAAGCTGTTTTCTGGCACCAGTGTTATCCCAGGCACAACATCGCTACCATCATATGGAAGTTGGCAGAATTCTTGGCTTGGCACAACCAACCTGCGGTTTATCAGCAGTTGAACGCACCACAACAAGCTACATACCCCAAATCGCCAAGCAGTTTTATTGATTTCTTGTTCTGCGAATTGTCACGTGGTGAGTATTTACTCTGTTTTGATGATTTCCATCACATTGAAACTAATGCCACGGAACCCAATGAGATAGACGCGGACCTAACCGAATTTAAGGATGCGCTTGTACAAGCAGCCACAGAACACGAGATTCAGCTAATACTGACGTCGCAGATGCATCTGGAATTTGGCAGCCAGGAGACACACCCACTGTTAGGCCTAAATGAAGGTGACTTCGAAAAATTACTATTGGAAAATCAGGTGCTGCTAGACTCAGCATTGTCGGCTAAGCTCTACCAACGTACGGAAGGGAATGCCCAACTCGTTAAGATGGCAATTAACGTATTGACCAATGAGGTTTCGCCTGCGGAGATGATTGAAGGCCTCGTCAGTACGAACAGTATTCAGAATTTTTTATCCAGGCATGTGTATAAAAAGCTTCAGAATAATGAAAACAATGTTATGGATGGCCTCTCGGCTCTGTTGGATTATCCTGGTACTCCCGAAGAAGTAGAGTATATTTTGCAGAGCGCAGAGGGCGTACCCAGAACGCTCATGGCGTTAACGAATCGTCACCTATTACAGAGGCAGCTTTCTGGCAATCAATCTTCGTACCAACAACATGCAATTCTACGAACGTTCTATTATGAACTACTTGATAATAGGAAACGTCGTGAACTCCACTCGCGTGCTGGTCAGTATCATGCCAAAACCGCTCCATTGCTGTCTGCAACCCACTACTTTCATGCAGCCGATTACGACAATGCCGCTACGTTTGCAAGCATCGATGTCCGTAAGAATCTTATACGCGGTCATTGGAAGATGTTACGCGACCTATTTAAAGAGTTAGAATCCCTTGCGCCAGAAGCTATCGATCCATTGCTGCAAACTAAGATAAAAGTCGCAGCGGGCAAGGTCCATACCTACCGCCAGCAAACTGATAAAGCCCTTGCATGTTTTGAGGAAGCCTATGCGTACTTGAGTTCCGTGGACTCAACACCCAACATCGAGACCCTGGTTGGGGAAATCTGTCGCGATGCGGCTTATCTTCTACGCGGAAGTGACCCCAAAACAGCACTGGCCTGGGTAGAGAGAGGCCTCAACGCGCTTAACGGTAGCCCAGACTCAGTTGCTCGTGCTGATCTAGCTATCCAAAAGGGACACGCCCAACTACGCTTGAAAACGCCGATTCTGGCCCAACAGAGTTTTCAAGAAGCCTTAGATCAGCTACCCGAAGAACCACACTTCCTAAAGATTCATGCGTTGATTGGATTGGGGAATGCCAGCTTTTATCGTGGTGAGTTGGAAGAAAGCAGGCACTATTTTGAACAAGCTCGACCCATAGCCCGAACACTAGAAGATCCATTTAACGAACTGGCCCTCAACATCAACATAGCCAACCTCAATCAGGAAACTGGTAACTTGGAAGAGGCAATTGAAGACTACACGGTAGCTATCGAAAAGGCAGAACAACTTGGACATGAAAACTATGCTATGCTGGCAAATTTTAATTCTGGTGTCCTCTATCTGCATCAGCAGAAATTCGACGACGCCGAGGCACGGCTGAATTTAGCCTTCGATTACGCTAACACTGGAGAGCAAGAGAAAACCCAAAGACATACTCAAACGCTAATCAAAGCATGTTCTTATTTGGCTGAACTAGAATTAGCCCAAGGTAACCCTGATGCAGCCGCAGAACATCTAGAAAATGCAGTCACAGATGTGAAGGATCAGCGTAGCCGCAATGCCCTTCCCTTTTTTATGTATGTTCAGGGCCGTCTTCATCTGGCGCAGAAAGAGCTAACAGCGGCCGAAGAGTGCGCTAACAAAGCACATCGGCAGGCAGAAGAGCTAGACATGCCCAAGGAGCAAGGCATGAGCTTGCGGTTGCTGGCTCAGGTAAATATGGCTAACGGCGAGGATGAGCAAGCAATCAGAAATATAGCACAGAGCATTCTGCTGCTGGCAGACCACCCATACGAACTGGAATTAAGCAAAAATATTTCATCAACTAAATAGTGCGAACTGTACTCTCAAGGAAGACCGCATGAACCAACAACATCTATCTACCCAAGACGTTACGTTGACTGCAAAGCTACATCCTGAGCAAGGAAGTGTTCGAAAGTGCCGTAATGCTTTGAAGCTTGGTTATATCTATTTGTCTGTATTACTTTTGCTTGGTTTTGGAATACCACTGTTACCGAATTCTGTATCTGCACAAGAAGTCTATACTGTGTGGTTTGAGGATAGCGGACAGCGGCTGGGGACCAGCAAGAGCACAGATATTGCGCTGGGGGATTTAGATAACGACGGTGATCTTGATGCTTTTGTTACAAATTCGGACAACCAACCAAATCAAATATGGCTCAATCAAGGCGGAAAGCAAAAGGGAACTCTGGCAGCCTTTAGGGACAGTGAGCAAAGTCTTGGATCAGATAGTCAAGCTATAGCTCTAGGAGATTTGGATGGTGATGGCGATTTAGATGCCGTCGTTGTTAACAGTGAGCAGCCCGACGCTGTGTGGATCAATCAAGGTGGGGCACAAAAAGGTCAATCAGGAAGTTTTGTAGATACTAATCCGCTTGGATACTCTGGTGGCAATGCAGTAGCTCTTGGAGACTTAGACGAAGATGGTGATCTCGATGCTATTGTTGACAACCGCATATGGCTCAATCAAAATGGAAAGCAGGGCGGGGTTCCAGGAGAGTTTAAGGAAAGTAGTCACAGCCTTGGAGACTCGAATAGTAATGCTATTGCTTTAGGGGACATAGATGGTGATGGCGATCTCGATGCTTTTATTGCCAATTCGGACGGCGAGCCTAACGGTATATGGCTGAACCAGGGCGGAAAACAGAATGGCATTTTTGGCGAATTTTTGGACAGTGGTCAGAGTCTTGGATTTTTAGATAGCAATGCTGTGTCCTTGGGTGATATTGACAACGATGGTGATTTAGATGCATTTGTTGGTAATTGGTCTGAACCGGACATGATTTGGGTAAATCAGGGAGGAAAGCAAAATGGAATTTTAGGTTTCTTTGAGGGAACTGTACAAGACTTTGAATTCCTTGCAACCACTGATATTAAGCTGATGGACCTAGATTCGGATGGTGATTTAGACGCGTTTATCGCGCATGGGTTTCAACAGCCAAATGGAATTTGGATAAACCAGGGTGGCAAACAGGGTGGAACTGTTGGTAACTTTGTTTCCAATAACGAGGGGTTAGGTGAATTAGATAGTACGGCCGTAGCTTTAGGTGATTTGGACAACGATGGAGATCTAGATGCTTTCGTTGCTAATTCATTTAATCAATCGAATAAAGTCTGGATGAATCGGGCAAGTGATGGACTCATCAAGAGTGAGCAGGAATTGGGTGACGAAAATAGCTCATCCGTGGCACTGGGAGATTTGGACGGCGACGACGATTTAGATGCTTTTGTTACATACTCATCTAATCTTCCCAATAGAATATGGATAAATCAAGGTGGAGTACAAGGTGGTCTCATTGGAACATTTGTTGATAGCTTACAGGAGCTAGGAACCTTTGATAGTTTTAATGTAGCTTTAGGTGATCTTGATGGTGATAATGATTTAGACGCTTTTGTGGCAAACCGTTCCCAGCCAAATAAAATATGGATAAATCAAGGTGGAGTACAAGGCGGGACGCTAGGAAAATTCAAAGATGGTAATCAAGCTCTTGGTGATTCAGAGAGTTTCGATATTGCACTTGGTGATCTTGATGGTGATAATGACTTAGATGCTTTCGTAGCAAATTGGGGGCAGCCAAACAAGATATGGATAAATCAAGGCGGCGATCAAGGTGGAACTCCTGGCACGTTTAGCGACAGCAATTATCTTCTCGGGGAATCAGCAAGCTTCTCTGTATCTCTAGGAGATTTAGACAATGATGGTGATTTAGACGCCTTTGTGACTAATTCTGCATTCATATTTTCTTTTGAACCTACCTCGCAACCTAATGAAGTATGGATAAACCAAGGTGGTATACAGGAATGGGGAGAAGGTATTTTTCTGAGCAATGGACAAAATCTTGGGAGTCTGGATAGTTATGACGCTGCACTAGGCGATCTAGATGGCGATGGTGATCTTGATGCTTTTGTAGCAAACTCATTTAATCAGCCTAATACAGTTTGGATTAACCAAGGTGGACTACAATCAGGAGTAGCTGGTGAATTCGTAGACTCTGGACTCTATCTAGGAGATTCGAATAGCAGTTCGGTTAAACTGACTGATTTTGACAACGATGGCGATCTTGATGCTTTTGTTACAAATGAAGGGGGAGCAAACAAGCTTTGGTTAAATCAAGGCAATATGCATGATGGAACTGCAATAAGCTTTAGCGACTCAGGGCTTGAACTTGGTAATTCGAATAGCCTCGCAGTTTCGATGGGTGACGTAGATGGCGACGGTGATGTTGATGCTTTTGTTGTAAATAATGATTCACCAGACAGAGTATATCTGAGTGAGAAATCACAATTCACTCGATTCTACTTTAATAATTTACAGCGACCTGGTTCTTCTCACAACGCAGATTCTTATTCTTCTACGGAACTAGTGGACGACAATCTCGTTGCAATTCCATTTACACTTAGTGCTCCAAGAGATAATTTTATTGGTGGCGTGGTCGGTTCTTACTCACTTAATGGTGGCGGCAATTGGCGTCCTGCTGTGGCAGAAAATGAAGATGAACTGGTAAACTTAGAAACTATGCCCGAAGGAACTGAGCATATATTTCTATGGAACATATTTGACTCTGACATATTTGGACAATCAGATAATGTGGTCTTTCGACTCGTTGCGTATGCACAACCACTACCTACGAGTAGTACATCTCAATTCTCGTATACAAATAGCATACCTAACCTCTACCTGCATCCATCTACAACTGCTACAACTTTCCCTTTTCGACTTCGCGGCACACAAGTTCAAACGGTAAGAGTGGATGAAAATGGTGAAACGGTCGGTGTAGGAAATACAGTAGTTTACCGCCTTCCTGATGGTCAGTTCACAGGTGCCAAACCCCTTGGAAGTCCTTTTCTGACAGACAATCTAGGCTACCTTCAAGGCGGTGGACAACTTGACATCCACGACAGTTTAATCGCCCTATCTCTACAAGATCAAACTGATAAGTATGACATTTATCATATGAGTCAAGTGTATGACCGCGAAAACCTAACGAATTTTAGTCCCTCTACTGTAATTACGCCAGGTGTTCAGACACTTACTATATCATCTGAGAACCCATTGATTCTCTTTAATCTGGATATATCTCTAGAGTGGGACGCAAGAAATGATCTTCAATACCTTGATGACTTACAGGATAACCTCCAACGTACATCTGAGCTACTGTATGACCTAAGTAATAGCCAAGCAGCACTAGGAAAGATAACGATTTATCACAATAAGACCAATTGGCTAGACGCAGATGTGCGCATCTATGCTACAAACCGTTTGCGGCCCTTTGCCAAAATTGGAGGTATCGAGGATAGTCTGCGTGCGCATGAAGTTACCAAGACTGACGGTATGACACAGACGCTGCTTTTTAGCCCCGGGCAGGTCCACATGGGGGCTACCTGGAATCGTTACGGAGATGTGGGCACGGAATTGAGCGATGACTGGCCACGTACGTTGGCCCATGAATTGGGCCACTATCTCTTCTATCTTCTGGACAATTACGCTGGCATCGAGCGAACCGCGGATGGGAAGGAGCGCTTCTTCTTTGTCGAGGGTTGTCGCGGCATGATGAACTTTCCGTACGATGATCTTAACAGCGAATTTCATCCAGACAACCAAGAGTGGGATCAGCGCTGTGGCTCAACCCTCTCTGCCTTCTACATGGGACGCAGCGATTGGGAGACAATCCTGGCCTTCTATCCCCGACTCTTCTCTCGTGCGACTGGGGTTGATGATACAGCGCAACAAGGCCCAAGTTTCCTGTCGCTTGCGGTTACCCAAATCACTACCTCTACAGCAGGGTTAAATGACGACGGCAGTACGCTGGCCGTTTCAACCTTTACCCTAAACGAAGGCGATGGAGGCGTGGGGCAGACGTATACAGCGAGCGGCAGCGCGCGGGCGTTTCTATTCAAAGAGAACAACATGATCGATCTAGGCTCGCCGCGCAGAGATCGGCTGCAAGCCAGGAGTGCCGCCCCCGGAGACATTCTGTGTGTATACGACTTTGGTCAACGCGATGCGGCAGGAAATCGGCGCACCTTAACGGGCTGCGACACGGTGACTACATTATCTGCGAATCTATCGCTCAATGAGCAACCAGAGTGGCAACCAGAAGTAACGGTCATCCCTGTGGGTACTAACTCTGTCCGTGTCGAAGTCACCGGCACCGTACCATCTGATGCCAATCTCTATGCAACCATTTACCCAGCCCACGAGATCTCAAACACGGTCAAAACCAAGCGCGAGCCAATGATCTTTGATGAGGGTCGGCAAGTTTATAGTGCAACCATCACAACCACTCGACTTTATTTAGAGGCATACGTCCATGTCTTCACTCAGGCAGATAACGATGTCAATAGATTTACACGTGGGGCCATGCTGGATTACAAACTAGGCAGCGCTCCTGCCATTCGCTTGGTTGATGCAGCGATGTCCGTAACGGGGACGGTCAATTCCGGCACGCAACAGTTCGAGGTCAAACCAGGCGGTACCTTGGAGATGGCCGACGGTTCTACACTTTTCCTAAGCCGAGATGGGCTTACCCTAGAGATGGCTGATGGCTCTACCCTAGAGATGGCCGATGGCTCCACCCTAGAGATGGCTGATGGCTCCACCCTAGAGATGGCTGATGGCTCCACTCTAGAGATGGCTGATGGCTCTACCCTAGAGATGGCCGATGGCTCCACTCTAGAGATGGCCGACGGCTCTACCCTAGAGATGGCCGATGGCTCTACCCTAGAGATGGCCGATGGCTCTGTCTTTGCCTTAGGTGTTGGTCCGACGCTAGAGATGGCTGACGGCTCTACTCTGGAAATGGCCGATGGCAGTACGCTTAGCATGGCCGACGGTAGCGCACCAATCCGCTCTAGTGACGGTCAAGTGACGATCTTTATCGACAACCTGCGTCTGGGATGGGGCGAGTTCTACACCATCCAGCCAACAGCCGCGCTGCCAGACGCGCCCCTTTGGGCTACCACCATTGGCAATGCTTATCGCATTACCAAGTCCGATGCCTTGACAGAAACTCTCAACGGCTCGATCTTCTTCCAGTATCTAGGCAGCGAAGTTGCAGACGACAAGGAGCATCTGCTCTATATCTATTACTACGATGGTACTACGTGGACCAAACTCGAAAATACCAGTCGCGATCCGCAACGCAATTTTGCGGTGGCCGATGCCCCAGATGATGGTATCTACGCACTGATGTATAGCCTTGATGCTCCTCTGCGCGGCTCAGGCTGGAATCCGGTTAGCTACCCTGTTCAAGGTTCACGCCCGGTCACTGTTGCCCTAGGCGCCAGTTCCATCAACGATGATTATCAGATCGTCTATGGATATGATGCAAGCCAGCCAGATTTTGAACACTGGAAGCTTCATGCCAAACCCTCGGTCCCAACATGGGTAAATACGCTGGCCCGCCTGGAGTTTGGACACACCTACCTGATTAGCATTACTGGTTCGGTCAGCACTACGGTGCAATTTGCCGATGTGTTTGACAATCAAATAACAGCCGCTTCCATTGCGTCAAACGGGTTAACTCCGCCAGCAACCTACTATGGACATATTCCCGACAACCTGGGCTTTGAGCCGGAAGTTGGGATGACAGTCACGGCAAAGATTGACGATGTGTTGTGCGGTCAGACCACAACAAGGGAGGTAGACGGCAATATCGTTTATGCGATTACAGTTTATGCACAAGGTGATGGCGAATTGGCAGAGTGTGGCAAGGCAGGTAAGTTCATTGACCTGAGCGTTGGTGAGCGTCTACTTTGGTCACAACTAACTTGGCAGGACAATTTTGTTCAAGAACTTGATCCAAATATGGATTCAGATGGTGATACGATTCCAGACGCTGTCGAAGGTGAAGGTGACGTAGACGGTGATGGGATACCAAACAATCTTGATCCCACGACGCCAACAGCCCTTTATGAAATTGCAGAACCTCATAGCCCATCAATGAAGAGGTCTATATTCTTACCATTTGTCGGTCACTAACGAATGAATCAGGAAATTCTATCCGCTAGGTAGTATTGCACCGGGCCTCTAGCACCTACATTACAATCGCACAATCTAGCTACAGTGAAAAGTCTCTGCAATTTGCAGAGACTTTTTTTATTTTGGTGATTGGTACTGAGAGTTAAGTGAGAGTAATCGGGTAAATCACAGATTAGTTATTTTGCTACAGTGGTAAATGTACTCGGCCAATAGAGCTGACTCAATAAAAATTTATTGAACACAAGGAGATGAATGTGAAGACACACGTATCCGAATTTACAGATATCCCAGAGCTTGACGAAGCTGCTCGTCTGCAGATTCAGCAAGCTATTTCGACGGAGATAGAGCAGCGCCCCCCAACGATTGGGTTAATTGGCGTGTCTGGTGTTGGTAAATCGTTCACCATCAACACCATGTTCAAGACGGACTTGCCCACAAGTGACGTTGTTGCCTGTACAAAGGAATTTCGCACTAATGAACTTGCAGTCAATGTTACGAGCGGCGAACTAGCTGGTCAAGAGGTCCAGTTGCACGTTATCGATGCACCGGGCCTTGGAGAAGATGTTCAGCTGGATCCGAAATATCTTGCCATGTATCGACAAGAGTTGCCGCTCTGTGACGTAATTCTGTGGATATTAACAGCCCGTAACCGTGCTGTTGCTCTTGATCAGATGTATCTACAACAGTTGGCCGAGTTCTCAGACAAGATGGTTTTTGGCATTAACCAAGTCGATCTGGTTGAGCCATTAAATTGGAATCATAAACTTAATGCTCCATCCGAAGAGCAAATGGCAAACATCGAGATTATCCGACGTGATCGAAAAGAGAAAATAGAGTCAGTTCTTGGGAGGAGCATTGAGGTATTTCCGTACTCAGCCAAGCAGAAGTTTGATTTGCAGCAACTCTTTACTGGAATTATTGAGGCTTGTCCAGAAGAGCGTGCATGGATTTTCAGTACCATTAAAAACTTCAGCCATCTTGATTTTCTACCTGACGACATCCGCGAGGTTGTGCTCGAAAAGATAGCGGCCAAGCAGAGGGCTCAAGCTCGCAAGTAGAGAGATAGCACTATTTCTATTGCCTTACTTTAGGTAATTATAAACACATAAGGAGCGATGATGATTCCCTATTCAGATGACGAGTTGGAAAACATGATTGATCAACAGATCTACTACAACAATTATAGTGCCGCCGAAGTTGACTACTTAGTCGACCGTGCTGTGAGCGGAGCTAGCTACGTTGCTAATGAGCAGACCCGCTACCTGAAGACATTCTGCATTTTTCTGACTCTAATTGGTCTTGAGCATATAGCGCTTGCTATCCGCGCTGCGAACTGGGGCTGGCAAAAACTTAGGGATTTCTGGGGCTGGGTTAAAGAAAAAACAGGGCTCAGTGACGTTTCCCCATATTGAGTTTACTATTGCCTGAAAATGTTACGAATTATGTCGCGGAATCGGCATGAAATATAGGTGTTTCGTTGTCATCCTGAGTGAATGATGTCTTGAGGGCGATACGAGTTGCGTCAGAAACAAGCTGGTTTTGCAATGTGATGTTATGCCCTGTTCCTTAGGAACCAAAATGGTGATGTGATGGCTCTCGGCCTTGCAAGCGCAAGATTATTTGCATTCGTCGCGAGCATCAAGTAGGAGGCGGCAATTCGTGACACCGTCATTTCTACATCGGAGCTCCTATGATCAAAACGAGCACATGCTGCAATATAACTTTAGTGATGATTCAGTGAATAAAAAGAAAAATGGAGTAACAAACAAATGAATAAACTTCCTAGTTTTTATAAATATCTTAGAATTCTACTGAGTGTGATTCTTGTTAGTGTTCTTAGTCTATTATTTGCCTTCCCTCGTTTTATAGAGGCACAATCTCCACCAGCCTATATAACCCTAACCATTAACTCCTTCGAGCATACTGGTGGTATCCACATCGGCAACCGAGAATTCTATGTTAAAG
>Ga0114957_1004496_pt1 | contig 12003 bp, 14 predicted proteins | sample BantaG_FD_87175 | JGI IMG/M metagenome (GOLD analysis project Ga0114957, IMG submission 87175) | Marine algal microbial communities from Bantry Bay, Ireland - BantryBay_4 metaG | ecosystem: Host-associated > Algae > Red algae > Unclassified | place: Bantry Bay, Ireland | collected 2014-11-21 | reverse complement strand
TTATTGAGCTCATTACACTTGCAAGTAAAGGGATGGGGTGGACTGTAGTGATTGAAGATAAGAAAGAGCCAGTTTTGCTTGATTAACATGGAATCTCGAGCAATAATCTTAAACTTGTCATCTCGATTAAAAATAAATTGTGGAACTCAGTTAAGGTGAGGGATGCCAAAAAGTCTATAGATTATCTCTATAACCGAGAAGTCAAGATCTATTACATCATTAAAAATATCCAATACAAATAGAGCCTCTTTCAATGGAGGGGTTTGGAGAGGGTTCATGTTATGTTTTGTCATAGGTGCCCATTAAGTAATGGAGAGATCCCTTACTTAAATTAACAATCGGGATTTATCAAGTACTAACTTAGTCAGAGATTTCCCTATGCGTTTCACTTTGTATTACTCAATTAAAATACTCTAAAATTTTAACCCTACTTGGTATTTAAATCGACAAAAGAGCAGAGAGGCCATCTACTTTTTATAATCCAAATGGTGCTTCCATCGCTTATGTGTCCATAACCATTGAGTTGGATCACTTATCAATTGCTTCGAGAGTAAGTCAAAGTAGGCTTGAGTCAAACTTCCAAGTTCACCACTACTCGCGTCATTGCTGATGAGTATTGGTTTTACCGTATAGTGTCCACGCGAAACTCTGACAATCTCAATATAATAAACTGGATTATTGTATTTGCGTGCATAGACCTCACCTCCATGAAGGGCCTTGGATGGTCTATTGAGTAGTTTGACATCAAGAGCCTTAGCATTTTTAGATGGATTCTGATCTGCGATATAGACGATTCCTTTCGGCCTATCTCCTTTTTCGAAGAGTAGTCTTTTTCTTTTATCGTAGATAGAGACCATACCTGTGCCTGTCTTACCTCTTTCTCTCCAGATGTAATCATTAATTCTTTGATTTTTCACAGGCTTGATAAGTCCGATGATATGGTGCGGAAGTTTATCTTCTAGTGTCAAGGTTCCCCATTCCCAATTCCCATAATGTGCAGCGAAGAAAGTGACGTCTTTGCCCTCATCAAAGTGAGCTTGTAATTCATCTGAGGATGAGACTTCGTATCTTTTATGTATCTGCTTAAGAGGTGCTGAGTAACTTTTCAGAGATTCTAAGATGACATCAGTCAGATTGCGGTAAATACCTTTAATGGTTGCAGCTCTTTCATTATCAGGTAGGTCTGGCAAAGCATATTCGAGGTTAGTATTGATTACATTGATTCTATACTTAATGAGACTGCCCATTACCCAAGCAAGGAAGTTTGAGAGCTTATAAATTACGGACCAAGGCAACAAAGAAATGAAACCAATCAATAATCTAAAAAGGAAATAACCTATCATATAATAGATGGAAACTGTGTTTCATCGCCACCATTGGCTGAGAATGTTGCAGCTGATTGTTGCTCTAGCATTTCGACGAATCTCTGAGCCACACCTGGAGCAAGTTGAGGAGCAACGATTGTCTTGAGAGTTTCAATAGAATCAATTGCTCCATCTCTAAATTTAAACCACTGTTCCAAATGATATTGTTCATACTTAATTGAGTACTTATTTTCATATTCAAATCCTGTTATTCTCATAGAGTCATGAGTACTTTCAAAGACTGTTCTCATTTGTATTTATTTTTGAGTTGGTGTGTAAAGAGTTCGTAGATTGCCTTCATCTCAGTATGCTTGGATAACATGTCTAGATGATGATTGAGAGTGGTGTCGTCACCTCTTTTGGCTGGACCTGTCTGAGTGTCTTCTGGATAGTTGTTGGTAAACTTAGCTAAAGTCTCTCGCATGAGTGGGTCTAACAAATGTGGGTCTATAGAATTATGATAAAGATAATCGTACGCTTTGCTCAGTAAGTGATTGACAAAGTTGCAAGATGCCACCGCTGCAACATGGAGGTGCTGTCGCTTAGTGCTATCACAATCTTGAACTGTCTTACTTAATTTACCCGCGAGTGCAGAGAGTGCAGCATGAGTATCATCATCACTTGATTCAATTAAGAGAGGAATCTTATAAAGATCGATAGGTCTAGTCTTGCTAAATGTTTGCAAAGGGTAAAAGACACCAGTATTTTTAGAGTATTTGCTTATCTCATTAAGAGACACACTACCTGTCGTATGAGCTATGATTTTGTTTTTTCCTATCTGACGAGAGAGTTGATCTATGACACTGACTACTGCATCATCTGATACACTTACGAGATAGATGTCTGCATCTAATGAGACTTGACCAAACTGATCTATCCCTTTACTCTGACACTGATCGGCGAGGAGCTTAGCATTATCGATATCACGACTATAAATTTGTAATATGTTTACACCAGCAATTGCGAGTCCTCGATAGAGATGAGTAGCTACATTGCCACTGCCAATTCCCACCACAGTTATGCTTGTTTGTATCTTTTCTTTCGTTGCCACAGTGCAAATATAAACCCTAGAATCATGAGGATGGAGCCTAACCAGAATAAGTTGATACCAGGAAACTCCTTTGCCTCAAGTACAATGATGTCTGACCTTGGTACATCTTCAGCAATCATAAACTTCAACTCAGTCTTTTCTCTAGTGTCTTTGGCTATCGCTATCTCCACCTTTCCAGTCTCTGGATTAAGTGATACGAATCTCACATGGATGCCACTGATTGGTTCATAGTCCTTGATGTTGAGTGGTCGATTGTTTCTTATAAAGTAGATCGGCTCAAGGCCAAATGTGCGGCTTTCACTTTTCAGTGAGAGAGCTGCACCCACAGCAATATCACCTTCTTTAGGTATGTAGCTCTTACTTTCTACAACTTTAGTGATTGCTTGTAGTTTGACAAGATATCCATCGAAGAAGAAATCTTCACCCTCTTTAATATTGAAAGTCTCATACGTGAGTTCATCTTCAGTGTCAAATGTATTTCTAAAGACTTCTTGATCGAGTTTCACTTTTACACCTAGTGCATCCTCTAGGGCATGATACTCAAAGATTGAATTGTCTTTGAGTCCCATCGCAGGAGTAATGTGGTAAGTCGTATCATCACCTAGAGTACCAAACTCAAGGTCAACACCAAGGGTCAATACCATAGAATCACGATTGATATCTTCATGCTGAGGAGAATAGGTCAATCCTCTGATGATAGCAAAGTGCCCTTTAGTAATTAATGTATCACCAACTTGTCCACTATATGTAAAGTACTTCAATGAGTCTTCTACTTCTTTGGCAAGTTCAATATCTTGTTGAGATCGAGGTAATGATGCAATGTTGGTAAAGATATCCTTGTGAATGTAGTGCTTAGTATCTGGATTGGATGCTGCAATCTTGGTAAATTCTTTATTATACTGGACATTTGGACTGACAGTAAATGACTCAACAATTTGTTGCCTTTCATCCACTCTGTCAAATTTGACATCAAAGTATCGATATCTTCCATCTATTGTATCACTCTCATATGTGATCCAATAATCATTGACATACATTGGTACATCCTTGATAAGTGTTATGACCTTAGAGAGAGATTCATCTGCAACCAATCCTTTCATAGCAAATGGATTAGAAGAGATCACTCTTGTATTCAACCCACTTGTAATTGTTCCTAAGATCATCAAGGCAAATCCAAAATGAGAGAGAGAGGCTGCAGCAACTTTTGTTTTCTGTCTTGCCTTTCGGATCAGATACCACAGACTGGCTACCATCCCATAGAGCAAGACGAATGTCAAGATTGCATACCTGATTTCAAAGTAGTCAATCCAAAAGGTCATTAGATAGGTAAAGACTCCCGCCAATGCCAAAAATGTACCATGTGAAATGATCAGTGTCTTGATATATTCTCTAGTCCAAGACGACTTATTGAATCGAGTATAAACTGAGAATCCACTTAAGAGTGCGATAAAGATCGCTACCCAGAGTTGGTATTTGTTATAGTGTGGAATAGGTTCTTCGATGACCCTACCGATATAGAGTGGATCGAAGTATTCCATAATAGCATTGTACACTGGGAGTGACGATGAGACTGTGATCAATGCAGCTGAGAAGAACAAAACAATTGCTCCAATAAACATCCAAAACTCTTTAGAGTAAAGAGATTCTTCTTTTGGTTTAGTAGGAACTGATTTTGCCCTGAGCAGATAAAGGACAAATCCTAAGAGTGCAAAGAAAGCTATGTAAGCAACCAACTGCCACTCTAGACCCATCTCAGTGAATGCATGTGCTGATGTGTCTCCAAGTATCCCACTCCGAGTCAAAAAAGTACTATAGACGATCATTAAAAATGTCAAAACATAGAAGGTGTATGTACTCTTAATCGAATACCCAGTTGCATTAGAGATAACATTAGTATGGACACCAGCGATGAGAATCAACCACGGTACGAGTGACATGTTTTCTACTGGATCCCAAGCCCAATAACCACCAAAACTCAAAGCCTCGTAAGCCCAAGCTCCACCCATCAAGATTCCAGTTCCAAGGATTGCAGCGGAGAATACTCCCCAAGTCGTTACCGGTCGTAGCCAACCTTTATAGTCCTTCATCCACCAGCCTGCGATAGCAAAGGCAAAAGGGATAGTTGTGGAGGCAAAACCAAGGAATAAGATAGGAGGATGAATTGTCATCCAATAGTTCTGAAGGAGTTCGTTGAGTCCATTACCATCTACAATCTGCGTCAAATATTGAGCATTGTTGAAGATTGGAATATCCATAGTATCTCTTAGTAGTAGAGTAGGGTTGATTCCCCATTTAAATCCTTCTGCACCAATTGGGATGTAAATACCAAGGATCATACTATGAGTAAATGCCTGTACGGCAAGTATCACGGCAGCTACTGGACTATTCCACTTTGTGTTGTTTCGAAATAAGATGATACCACATAGAATAATATGCCAAAACATCCAAAGCAGAAAGCTTCCCTCTTGTCCTTCCCAAAAAGCTGACCAAACATAACGGAGTGGGAGGTCATTTGATACGTGCTCCCAAGCATAACGATACTCATACAAGTGATTGACCATCATGTAAAACATCGAAGCGATAACTGTGAATACACTCAATCCATGCAAGATGAAGGCAATCTTACCAAGTCGTTGCCAACTCTGACTACCACCTTGAGCATGGCGATACAATGCATAGACAGCAAACAGACAAGCGACAAACCCAAATGTCAAACAAAACTGTCCCAGCTGGCCTGGCAGGAGAGATTCTCCAATATATTGTATAGTTGTATCCATATCAGACCGCGAAATTACAAATGTCTAAGGATATCAATGCTTATTACTTCCCTTATGTTTCACGTAATCGTCTTTAGTGATTGATTGCATTATATTTCTATAAGGATTGTAGGAGCATGTAAGCACTCATTACAATCATCAGACCGTCCTCAATGATTGTCACCGTACTCATAGGTAAATTGAAAACATCTCCAAGGCAAGCACATTGAATGCGTTGACGATTAAGTACAGTTCGGAGTACACCGATGATGCTGATTGACATGACAACTAAGGCTATGCTATTGGTAATAATAGGATTGAAATTAGTAAGATAACCAATCCCCAATCCAAGTTCGATAAATGCATAAATATAACCCCATGAGGACCAACGCATGGCGATGATATCATACATCCTATAACTGTTTGCAAATCCTTTCAAATTGAGAAGTTTGAAGAATGAAAACACAAGGAAGAATCCTGCCATGAAGTGTCTCATCCAGACTGAAAGCTGAAATGTTCCAGCTTGATATTGGATTGTACCAGTTACAAGGAGTAGAAATGCCAGGATGAGTAAGATAGGTTGGTAGGTCGCTATCCAAGATCTTTCATCATGCTCTACTATAAAAGCTTTATCTAGTTGTTGGGTTATCGGAAGAGTTGCAAGGTATTTGGGATCAAGAGACTTGAGTGCAGTATTGATAGCACTGAGTGGAAGTTCATCGTGTAGTAAGAGTTGAAAAGTGTCAGTGCTTTTATCCACACTTGCCTCTTTGACTTGAGTGAGTTGATTGAGATGGTTAGCTACTTGTGTGGCACATCCCTGGCATGACATTCCTTGAAGGTTATAGGTAGGGGATTCAGTCAGTGTTGCTTGGAAATTATTAAGATCTATTTTCATACTAGAGCGCAAGGTAGATGAAAGCGACATAAAAAAAAGGTCATTTCGTGATGAAATGACCTTTCGTTATTTTAAGATACTTTTTTATAGCGTTTTGTTTTGTATTTTTCTACTTGGGTTCTGAGTTTATGTGATGCAGCATCTATCGCTCTGTCGTGTCTATCTCCGCGTGCTTCTACAAACACATCTTTTCCTTTTAATCTTACTTGAAGTTTTACTTTTTTATAGGGGTGATCTTTTCCTCTGAAAAAAACTTTAATACTTTCAATGAATGGATACTTGTCGAAATACTTTGATAAGACTTCTTTTGCATACGCCTCAAAGTAGTTTGTACTCTCTGTTTCTTCTCTCACAATTTTAATGTCCATATAAATGTAGTTTTGTGTGAATAAAATAAATATGTATTCTCAGTGTTTGTGATGACTGTGAATCATACGTTTATGATAAAGCTAAAGTTATGCTAATATTTTTCAAAAATCAAATCAAACCAACATAAATTTCACAAGGAAAGAATATTAATTGTGAATGTTCTGCTTAGTGCTTAAAAAGAACGGAAGGAGTAGGTAAGTATTGTTTAGTTGATGTATTCACTCCACACCCAACCTTCATTATTTTGATAATTAACCTTACACCAAGTTCCCATTTTTCCATCAAGGAGTGATGAGTCTTGTTTGCAATAATAAACGATTACACTCTGTCCAGTTGGTATCATATTGAGGACATCAGCACTTGTGCTTGCTGCTGATCGCATATTCAATGTTCCACTGTCCATATTGACAGTCTGTGTTGCAGCGTGCCCTTGGAAGGCCTTCACTTCTTTAGAGAGTTCTATTCGTTGTTGTTGTTCGTGTGTATAGAGTGTCATTAGGCTGTCATATGTGATTGGTTGAGACTCTTGGTCTTGACCGTCGCCACTGATACCACTGAATACTTGGAGTGGATTGATCCCATTCCAGATAGACAGTAAGAGCCAAAGACCAACGAGCACAAAACCAAGGATGAGTATCCATGTCAAATTTTTGCTCTTATTTCGCTTTCCGTAGCGTTGTCTAGCCATTCTGTTTTTGTGGTGTTTAGTTATTTAGTGTGTAATTAAACTTTAGCAAGTTCTGCTTTTAGGTAGTCTATCACATCAATTTCTATAGAGTCCTCATTGTTTAATTGTGAAAGATAAAATGATGTATAGTCACCAAGATGAACAAAATAGAGTGCTTGTTCTACGAGTGAATTTCCTCTAGACCATAACTCTACGATATGAGGTGTATACTTGTTTATTATCTTCTTATTGATATCGATTCGTACTGAATTTCTCTTAGAGTCTGACTTGCTTCTAAAGTAGACAACAGCGAGTTTTTCATTTTCTTGTTTCCATCCTACTAATTCATTGTGATTCATTTCAGGAATCACATTGTGCCAACAAAGCTGCTTTGAATTTTCATTGACTTGCTGTCTAAATCTAAGAGCCACAGCTTCCATTCTATTTGTAGTGTAGATCACAGGAATTCGACCATGAAGAAATTGAGCAAGTGTCTTTGCATCTTTCTTAATTTCGTCTTGGTTGAATTTTAATTGGTTGACAGTAGTCTTTAACTGATCAATAAATGTATCACCAATCAAATCAAGATGTTTCAAAACGAATAGCTGCTGGATAAGCGAGTATCCAAGACAAGCCCTAGGTGATGGCCAACCTCCAGGTAGTAAGATATGATTGATTCGAGATTCCTTTGCTATCTCAATCAACTTCCCACCACTTGAGATTACGACTAATTTTGCTCCAGTTTTTTGCAATTTACCAAAGGCTTCAAGAGTCTCTTCAGTATTCCCAGAATACGATGAAGCGATTGCGAGTGTATTAGGTCCAACCCAAGCTGGAATCTCATAAGTCTTTCCTACATTGTAAGGAACTTTAAGTTCGTCATAGACAAACTCTGATACAAAGTTACCTCCAATACCAGACCCTCCTAATCCTGCAACATAGACATTGTGAATTGGATTGTCTGGTTGAGTGATTATAGCATTCTGCCCGATCGTTATTGACTCCTCTATTTGGACAGTAAATTTATCAATCAGTTGATCCATCATAGTTGATCTGTTTAGATATTTTTCTGTTTGGATTAATCAAGCCTCTAAAGTACTGCATCTCAACATTATCAACTAGGATACACGAGGATTTATTCATTTAGGATTTGTATTTAATTGAGTGTCTAACTATTCTGCTCATATTGTCAATTATAATGCAAATGATTAACGATCTTTGTAACTGTGAAACGTACGACAAAGGCAATTGGTGACTTAGGTGAAAATCTTGCTGTATCTCTGCTTGAGCAAAAAGGGTATACTGTCCTTTGTAGAAATTATCGTTACTCGAGAGCAGAAGTGGATATTATCGCCCAGCTCAATAGTGTCTTAATCTTTATCGAAGTAAAGACACGGAGTTACACTTATTATGGTGAGCCTTCTGAGTCCGTTACTTCGGCTAAAGAGAGATTGCTCTTTGATGCTGCCAATGTCTTTATGGAGGAAAACAATCATGAGGGAGAGATTAGATTTGATATCATCAGTATCCTTCTTGATAAGGATGATAATCCCACATTTCAGCATTTTGAAGATGCTTTTTTTCCAGGGTTTTAGTCTGAAGAGTTTATTTTCATAAAAATGATGTGCAATATGTATAAAACTACTATCTTTGCCCTCCAATTCGAAATTTATAAAAGATGAAAAAAGGTATCCACCCAGAAGAGTATAGATTAGTAGTGTTTAAGGACTTCTCATGTGATGAGGCGTTTTTGAGTAAGTCTTGTGCTCCTACAAGAGATACAATCACTTGGGAAGATGGCAACGAATATCCACTCATCAAGTTAGAAATCTCATCTAGATCGCACCCATTCTTCACTGGTAAGATGAAGTTTGTTGATACTGCAGGACGTATCGATAAGTTCAATAAGAAATTTGCTAAGTTCTCAAAGAAGAAAGCAGTTGAGCCAGCTGTAACTCCTGAGGCAGATGCTTCGGAGACTACTGAAGCTCCATCTGAATAGTACAATCACCTTAAATCTATAGGAAGTGTCGCATTTGATATTCTTCGACGATGATAAGTGGAAGTCTATACTCCCACTTACCTACCTTAAGCCTGCCTGTGAACTCAGAGTAGGAATCCTTACTATTGCCGAAAAATGGAAATTGCTCTTCGATGATGCCACTCATGGCTATATCACCAACGATTACCTATCTCACAAATATAAAATCTCTTTAGAAGATACTAATATAGCCATCAATGGTAGGCTCTTGCCAAATGCCAATGTCATCAGTCTAATCAAAAGGTTACAGCCCAACCAAGGTTTGCTTTATCAGGATATCTTCATAGGAGGTATCCTCTCAAAAGAACAATTTGATATAGAAAATCAAGACATTCACATCGATGATATGGAGATGATTGACATCTCATCTTATGATAGTCGTGACTTGATATTTGTAGAAAGACCCCAAGATTTATTTTTGTTCAATTCATCTGAAATAGTCAAGGATTATAACCTTGTTACTCAAGGTAAAAAGTCAGCTACTCTGAATAGTACAAATCGTACTTACGGTTTAGAAAAAATCTTTGTAGAAGAAGGAGCAAAGGTTGACTTCTCCATACTCAATGCATCTGATGGTCCAATTTATATCGGTAAGGATGCTGTCATCCTTGAGAATTCAGTAATTAAGGGACCTGTGTGCATCGGCGATAATGCAGTGGTGAAGGTAGGTGCAAAGATCTATCAAGGCACAACTCTTGGACCATACTGTAAAGTTGGTGGAGAAGTGAAGAAGTCAGTATTCCAAGGATACAGTAGTAAGGCGCATGATGGTTACTTAGGTGATTCAGTGATCGGAGAGTGGTGTAACTTAGGAGCAGATACTAACTGCTCTAACCTTAAGAATAATTACTCAGAGGTAAAAACCTATAATTATAAATCAAAGGAGTTTGAACTCACTGGACTCCAATTCTGCGGAATTATCCTCGGTGACCATTGTAAGACTGGGATCAACTCTATGTTCAATACAGGATCTGTAGTAGGGGTCAGTAGTAACTTATTTGGAGCTAGTTTTCCTCCTAAGTTTATTCCTTCATTTAGTTGGGGTGGGTCAGAAGGTTTTGAAACCTATACATTTGCAAAAGCGATGGATACCATCAATCGGTCAATGCAACGAAAAGGACTAAGATTGAGTCATGATGAAATAGAGATATTGAAATTCGTCTTTGAAGTAAGTAAACAACGGCGATCTTGGGAAGTGAGCTAAGGACGACTCGCTGGCAAAGATGGTGGAGCTACATCTCAGAAATTAGATTAGAAGAGACATCATCAGAATATCACAGCATACTTGCAGTTAATCTTGTTAAAGGTAGACATCAACTCTGCAGTGCAAAAACAATCTACTCCTACGATGATAAGTATGACAATTTTAGATTAGCATTTGAGCAGTTGGACTTTGAAAAGTATCAATGGAAAAAAGTATTAGTTCTCGGGTTAGGACTCGCTTCAGTTCCATACATTCTTGAAAATACATTTGGTTACAACCTCCAATACACAGCAGTTGAGTTAGACCATGTAGTAGCTGAGTTAGCGCATGATTATACAATCTCGGATCTCAAGTCACCAATAGAAATAGTAATAGCTGACGCATTTCACTATATCAATATTTGCAATGAACACTATGATATGATAGTGATGGATGTATTCGCTGAAGATGTGATCCCTCAGAAATTTCAAACCCAAAAGTTTTTCAAGAGGCTTGGAGAGTGTCTTGCTGAAGATGGAGTCCTGCTTTACAATAGGCTAGCGATGACGGATGATGATCACACTGCCAATGCTAACTTTATTGATCCCTTCCTCGAAGTATTTCCACAAGGAGATTATCTTGAAGTTCAACAAAATTGGATCGTACTCAATGATACCAAGTTTTTAAGATAGATAGTGTACTTTTGTAATCTCAACAATAGAAGATAATCACTTATGCCTATAATCAATGTCTACCTCAAATTTGCCCTCATTGCACTTGGATTTATACTTGGTATTTTCCTTACTATTGCCTATGGATTTTGGTATGGATTTCCATTTATGTTATTAGGTATAGTGATGCTAGTGAGTTACTTCTTGCTCGGAACAGTCCAGTCAGCAGGCGAACTTGTGCAAGATCAAAAGTTTGATGAAGCAAAGCAGAGATTGTCGATGACAAAGTTTCCTAGATTTTTGTATGTCACAAACAGAGCTATTTACTACATCCTAAACGGATCAATAGATGCAGCTCAAGGCAATAATAAAGGTGCCGAAGATTACTTCAACAAGGCATTGACACTAGACTTGCCATCTGACAACGAGAAGGCCATGGTCTACCTTCAACTTGCTAATATCAATGCGTCTAAGAATAATTGGAACGCATCGATGAGTTACTTCAATAAGCTAAAAAGCTGGATGTAACTATGCCACAAATCAAAGAACAAATCACAATGTTCAACAAAGCAATGAAGCAGAGAGGAACAGCTAAGGTTGCCCAACAATCTATGGGTGGTAGAAAGGGTGGTGGCAATCCACTTGGAGGTCGTTCAAGTAAGAGAAGAAGACCTAAGATGAGATAGATGAATCTCTTTCTATTGTTAATCTAAATGACTAAACTGTCACCTCCAAGCAAAACCATTCTGTTAATACAACATTTTGGTTAGGATTTCTTTTTACATCAGTCTAAGAAAAAATAACCCATGATACAGAAGCACGAAGAAATCAAAGATTACTACGGCAAGACATTAGAGAAGAGTGAAGATCTCAAAACTAATGCCTGTTGTACACTTGATGAACCACCACAGTATATCAAAGATGCCTTATCTAATATTCACGATGAAGTGATGGCTAAGTATTATGGATGTGGTCTCACTATCCCTTACGAACTCAAAGGACT
>Ga0114957_1004492_pt1 | contig 12011 bp, 9 predicted proteins | sample BantaG_FD_87175 | JGI IMG/M metagenome (GOLD analysis project Ga0114957, IMG submission 87175) | Marine algal microbial communities from Bantry Bay, Ireland - BantryBay_4 metaG | ecosystem: Host-associated > Algae > Red algae > Unclassified | place: Bantry Bay, Ireland | collected 2014-11-21 | reverse complement strand
TTTTCCTTTTTTATAAAAACCTTTCCATTCCTTTTTGCCATCTAGTTCAACGTCAAAAACAGAGCTTGCAATTAGTTTGTTTTTTTTATATTCATTGGAGGTGAGTAGTTTGCCATCTAACTCTCCATAGGTATTTTCGATACCTTCTTTTTTCCCTTTTTTGTAGGGTGTAAAAGTGTAAGTCATTTCCGCACCTCTGAATGAATGTCTTTTGTTGACAAGTGCTCTTTCTCCTTTTTTATAAAATGAACCTTTGTACGGTTTATTTTTTTTATAAAATCCTTCTTCAATTTTCAAGTCATCTTTTTTGAAAATTATTGGCCCGTGTAATTTTCCATTTTTATAAGTTCGAATAATACGATTGATGTTTTCTGAAAAATAAAATTCTGTTTCGGTGCCATGTTTTATCCCATTTTTATAATTGGATTGAATATTCTTATTCCAAGCTGTTCCATTAATCGGAGTCCCCTTTTTATAAATACAAAAAGTGGAATCGTTTGTTTCTCTATCATAAAAAGTGATTTTTTTATCCAATGAATCTTGAAAGTATTGCCCATATGCATATGTATTGTTATAAATATATTCAGAGTGGAATGCCCCATGCTTTTTCCCATTTTTATAAGTAATCATTTTATAATCGCGAGGGTCTACTCCTTCAAAAGGTTCACCATCTTTTAAAATCAAATGGTATTGTTGTCCCTGTTCATTGAAAATCAATTCCACTATTTCATTGTTCTTATATTTTTCGATTTGATAAGGGATAGATTTATCACCGTCATATCCATAACGATGTCTTTCGGTAAGTTCTCTTTCATCAAAAATAAAAAGTGAATTTTCATCTCTTTCGTAAAGTTCCCCAGCAGATGGATTACCATTTCTGAAGTAACACTCATGTCGCTTTCCATTATTGGGATTAATGGTTTTTACAAAACCATTTTTTTTTCCATATTGGTAAGTGGCAAAGTAGATGGTATCTCCTTTTTGATTTAATTGAAAAAAGTCTCCGTGGAGATTTCCTTCTTCATAAGTAGAAGTTTCGCGATTGCGTTCATCATAAAATGTCCCTTCCCAAGGTTCTTCATCTTTATAAATTCCTTTGCTAAGTTGATTTCCTTCTTTATCAAATAAAGCAAATTCACCTTCTTTGCGATCGTTAACTAAGTGCTGGTAAAAATGGATTTGTTTAAAATCCCGATCATAAAAATAGGTTTGCTTCCCTTCTATTTTTCCTTCGACATAACTATTAATTTCACTTTTACTTATGTAGGAATATGGATTTGTAAATGTTCCTTCCCAAGGTTCTTCATTTTTAATAGTGCCAGAGGAAACGATTTCTCCATCTTTATTATAGCCCAATACTTTTTCTCGCTGAACTCCATTTTCATAATGAAGGAAAGTATCGCCTTCATAAAAAACGCCTGAATGTTTAAACCCATTTTTATAAATCCCTTTAGCTATAACTTTTCCTTTTTTATCATAAAAGATAGCTTCCCCATTCCTTTTCCCATTGACATATGGAATCTTTGACTGCACACTTATAGCATAAACTAAATTATCAGAATCGTAAAAATTAATTCTGATTCCGTCACCGTCAGGTCGACCTCCCGATCTTTTTAATCTTCCTATTTCATTTCCATTTCGATCATAATAAATTCTAGTTGCATTATTGAAATCTAATTTTTCGCCGTCGTCTTTTTTTCCATTGATTAGTTTCTCTGCAATTTGTTTGGAGTCAGAATAGAATCGGAAAGAACCAATTTGTTCTCCATTTTTATATTCATCGATACCTCTATACACTCCCTCAGCTAAAAGAAATGTTCCTGAGTACCATTGTTTGTTTTTACGAACTCCTGAAGTTTGGATTGTTCCATCTTTAAAAAAACTTAATTGTTTTCCATCGATGTAGCCATCAGTATAATTTTTTTCAATAGTTTTCCGACCACTTTTATCATAGTAAGAATACTTGCCTTGTTTTTTAGAACCTCTTGTATTTTCGGAAAACCCTTCTTCTAATAGATTCCCATTCGCATAATAATATTTGAGATGAAATAAATTACCAACCTTTTCGAAAGGAGTGATACAATAAAATTGAGCACTATCTTTTGATGTGGTCACCCAGCTAGGATAAGAAGAATGTAAACGATAGTAGGTAGTATCGAGTTGTGAGAGACTAGTAAAATTGAAAAATAAGAATACGGAAACGAGTAATTCTTTTTTCATAAGTTTCGGTTTTGAGAAAATAGAAATATGGATTTCCAACGGGAAATCTATTTTGAAAAAAGTACGATAGGAATTTTAGTGAGAATAGGGGAAAGGTTTTGTTTATAACTTTTATTGTAGTAAAGATATTATTTTTTTTGGGAAAAATAGGATTTTAAATTTAAGAAGGGTGTATAGAATTTGTCTATTCACCCTTCTTAAATATTAAAAATATAGATGAGATTTATTTCATCATTTCCTCAAAAACATCCAACCATTCTTGTGCCATCAAATAACTACCACCCAAAGAAGGATGCACACCATCAGGACATAAAGATTCAACAGTTGAAGTTTTTAATGCATCATCAAAAGTCTTTTGAAAAGGAACCCAACTTGCTTTGTAATCAGATGCAATTTTTTGCGCAGCATCTTGATAAGCCATGAATGCAGGGAACCAATCTTCTTCTTCGATTGCAGAACCACCTTTAACCACAAACGGCTGGCACATGACTAATTTTAAATCGGGTACTTCTTTTAAAGTACGATCGAGCAAATTTCTCAAATCGTCTGCATAAGTTTTTACGGTACCTTTATAACTATGCGTCAGCGTATGCCAAAAGTCATTTACACCAATTAAAAGACTCAAAACATCAGGACGGATTTGCATACAATCTTCTTCCCATCTTGCAGCAAGTTGATGGACCTTGTTTCCGCTGATCCCTCGATTATAACATTTGATATTGGAATTAGGATTTCTTCCTAACAATGCTCCTACAGTTTGAACCACATAGCCTGTACCCATTCCTCCCCAAGTATGATTAGCATAATAGCCATCTCTGTGTCTTCCTGCGTCGGTGATGGAGTCACCTTGGAAAAGTATTTTTAATCCATTAGGGAGTTCTTGTAATTGTTTTGTTACAGGGGAGTTGTTATGAGCTTGGATTTGCCCTAGCCCTATAACTCCTGCAGATGCAAGAGAGGCTTTTTTTATAAAGTTTCTTCTATTGGCTGGAGTTGATTTTTCGTTTTTCATAGTAGTTGATTTTTATTCTTTGAAAGAAAGTATCTTTTAAGTTAAGAATATTTTATACAAACATTCTTCTGTTCTGTAAAAAATCGCAATGCCTCCAAACCACCCTCACGACCAACTCCTGAACTCTTCACACCGCCAAATGGTGTTCGCAAATCTCGAACCATCCAACAATTAATCCATACAATTCCTGACTCCAATTTCTCTGCCATTCGATTGGCTTTGGAAATATCTCTTGTCCAAACGGTAGCCGCTAAACCGAACTGAGTACTATTCGCATATTCAAGTGCTTCATCTTCTGTATCAAAAGGAGCAATGGTTACCACCGGTCCAAAAATTTCTTCTTGATTAGTTCTACAAGTATGTGGCAACCCTTCTATAACAGCAGGACGTAAGAAATATCCCTCCGCATATTCTCCTTTCATTTCTACAGGTGTACCTCCACAAAGTACAGTTCCACCTTCCACTTCAGCTAGAGAAATATAGCTCATTACTTTTTCCATATGTTGCTTTGAAACCAAAGCACCCAAATCTGTTACCGCTGAAAATGGATCACCTACTTTTATAAATTGAGTTCGCTTAACTAACTCTTCTTTAAATTTTTCATAAATCGGTCTTTCCACATAAATTCTTGAACCACACAAACATATTTGACCATTATTAGAAAATGAAGAACGCAATGTGGTCATCATCATTTCATCAAAATCACAATCCGCGAATATAATGTTAGGATTTTTTCCACCAAGTTCCAATGATAGTTTTTTAAACATTGGTCCAGCAGTACTGATAATTTTTTTTCCCGTATTAGTTCCACCTGTAAATGAGATGGCTTTGATTTTAGGATGCTCTACGATAGCTTGACCTGCCTTACCTCCTAGTCCATGAATGATATTTAAAACTCCCGCAGGAAGCCCTGCTTCGATACATGCTTTGGATAACATGTAAGCAGTCATCGGAGTCATTTCAGAAGGTTTTCCAATAACACAATTTCCTGCAGCAAGAGCAGGCGCAATTTTCCAAGTGAATAAATATAATGGTAAATTCCAAGGAGAAATACATCCCACAGGGCCAATGGGTTGACGCAAAGTATAATTGATTGCTTCATTTTGCATCGGATGAGATTCCGACGAAAAATGTAAAATCGCTGTTGCAAAAAACCTTAAATTTTGATGCGCTCTAGGAATATCCACGCTTCGAGCCATCGCAAAAGGTTTTCCTGAATCAATACTTTCTGCTCTAGCAAAGTCATCTAAATTTTGTTCGATGATATCTGCAATACGAGTCAGAATACGATATCGAGTAGACGGTTCTGTTTTTGACCATTCTGGAAAAGCACGTTCTGCCGCTTCCAATGCTTGCTGTACATCTCGTTCATCCGAATCAGGAATATGTGAATAAACTTTTCCAACTGCGGGATTAAAATTATCGAAATATTCTCCAGAGGTAGCTGGAAGCAAAGCACCATCGATATAATTTTTAATATACTTATCAGGAGTCATTGTAATGAATAATTAAAAATGAATAATTAATAATTTTCTCAACCGTGTTAGTAATGAATAATTATTCATTAAAACTCGCCAGCGGCTTCTTTGTAGAGGACTGCAAGAACAGTTTGTCCTACTGCTCTTAAAGTACTTTTGCTGATGACACTCATATCGTCATCGTGTGTATGCCAGTAGTTTCCAAAACCAGTTCTTGAACCAGTTGGTCGGTTGATAATATCTATCATTGGAATCTTTGCAATTTCGTTGACAAATTTATGATCGTCAATTAATGGCCCTCCTCTTTCGTCTACAAAATAATTTCCGTAGCCACGTTCTTTTGCAATTTTCCAAACTTTGTTCATCACATTGGCGGCATACTTCATAGATATTTCATCTTTAGCAAAACGTGCATTTTTAGCACCTGCCATGTCGAGTAGGATTCCATATTTTGGTTTGTAGTTTGGACGATGAAGATTCCTTGACCAATGTTGTGAACCCAAACACCAAGTTGTTTCAGCACCTCCATTGGTTCCTTGATCTTCTGCATCGAAAAGTACAATGTCTACACCAAGGTCGATTCCGTTAATTTGAATTTGACGACCAATTTCTAACAACATACCTACGCCGCTTGCTCCATCGTCTGCGCCAAGGATTGGGTCGTCTTTTTTCTTTTCGTCAGCATCTTGGTCAGCATGGTAACGAGTGTCCCAATGTGCTGCGAGTACAACTCGTTTTGCATGGTCTGGATTGAATTGCGCAATAATATTTGTAGCATTGAGCATTTTATTTTTAAAAGATTTGACTTGAAAATTTTGCTCAATAACTTCTGCACCGTATGATTTAAACTTTTTTACATACCAATTTTTAGTAGCAGTATGAGCTTGGGTATTAGGCACACGTGGTCCGAAGTCAACTTGTTTTTGAGTAAAAATATAAGCGGAATCTCTATTGAATTTTGGAATTTTAACTTCAGCTTTTGGTGGAGTGGGAGTGGTGGTCTTTGGTGGAGTCGTTGTGGAATCTCCCGTACAGCCAGAACATCCTAAAAAAAGTAAAAATAAAATCGTACTTGAAAATAAAAATAATCGTTTCAACATTCTTTGGTGTTTAGTTTAAAATCAGGTGATAAAGTTAAATAAAAGAATGATAACCCTTTGTAAAACTTACCTTTTTCCCTATCTTTGCAGCCATTTTAAAATTTTTATTTATTTAACAAAAAAATACTTCACTTAAATGAAGCATTACGAAGTAAATTTCATCGTAGATCCAGTACTGTCGGGCGATGAAATCAACGCGACAGCTCAGACTTATTGGGACATGCTTTCGTCCAACGAAGCTACCATTACTGATAAGGGAGAAATGGGATTACGCCAGTTGGCTTACCCAATTAAAAAACGCACAACAGGTGTGTATTACTGTACTGAATTTGCAGTACCTAATGGCGCTTTTATAGCTAAATTAGAATTAGCATTAAGACGTGATGAGCGAGTGATTCGCTTTTTATGTGTAAAATTAGACAAGTACGGCGTTAAATTTAACGACGACAATCGTAACGGATTAATCGGAAAGAAAAAGGATAAAGTGAAGAAGGAGATCAAAGCAGAAGTGAGAAAAGAAAAAAGAGCTGCTCCTCCTAAAAAGGCTGCTAAACCTGCACCTGCTGTAGTTGCTGCTGCTGCATCAACTGCTGTGGCTGAAGAAGAGGAATAAGATTCTCGATTAATTTAATTTTCTAATTTTAAAACAAAAAAATCATGGCTTCTAGAGACGATATAAAATTTCTAAGCAATCCTAATATTGGTCAAAACAGAAAGAAGTACTGCCGATTCAGAAAATATGGAATCAAGTACATCGATTATAAAGACCCTGACTTCTTGTTACAATTCATTAATGAACAAGGTAAAATTCTTCCTCGAAGAATTACTGGTAACTCTTTGAAATATCAAAGAAAAGTGGCTACGGCGGTTAAGCGTGCACGGCACTTAGCTATTTTACCTTATGTAACTGATTTATTAAAATAATATAGGGATAGCCTTTTTGGTTACTCTAAAAGAAAAAATATATTTTATCATGGATATTATATTATTAGCAGATTTAGATAAAGTTGGGGACAAGCATGAAGTCGTAACCGTCAAAAACGGTTTCGGTAGAAACTATTTGATTCCTCGCGGATTGGCATTAATTGCCAATGCTCCTAATATGAAAAAATTAGACGAACTTAAAGCAAAAGAAGAAGCTGCTGAAACTGCGAAAGTGGATGAGTACAAAGCTGTTGCTGCTAAGTTAGATGGTCAAACTTTAAAAATTGGAGCAAAAGCAGGTACTAGTGGGAAGATTTTTGGTAGTGTGAATGCTATTCAAATTTCTCAAGCTTTACTAGAGCAATTTAGTGTAGAAGTACCTCGTAAGAAAATAGCTTTAGAAGAGGTAAAAGAGTTGGGTGAATATACTGCCACCTTAACTTTACATCCTGAAGTTGTTTCTAAATTAAAAGTAGAAGTAGTTGCTGAATAATTTTCGTAGTTACTTTTTAGGATAAAAAAAAAGTCCGAGCCATTTAGTTGGCTCGGATTTTTTTTGTTTTACGATTGTGGGTTTATAACTACTGATTGGTAATTATCATGTTGAAGTCCTTCGGACTTTTTTAATCCAAATCATTAAATATTACTTTGACAAGGTGCAAATCATGAGAGACTTGTTATTAGGCATCATAAAAACAAAAGCCAACTCAAAATACTTGAGCTGGCTTTTATTTTTAATTAACTTATCATTCAAGATTAATACTTGATAGATAATTGATAGAAATCTTCATTATTATTAGTGGTCTCAACAATATCAGTAACAAGAACTAAGAAAGTTGTTCCTCCAGCAGCACGTACTAAGTATCTGTCTCCAATAACTACAACTCCAGTTGTACTTACATCTGTACCATTATCAAATGCAATTGAAATATCTTCAGAGAATTGAACTGCATCGAAATCATTTACTGGAAAATCCGTTCCAGGTACTCTTAATGTAGCACCGTTAACAGCAGAGATATTTTTAAGCCAGTTAGATGAAGTAGGTAAATTTAAATCAATACCTTCATCTTTAAGGTGTGCCGCCATATCTGCAGAACCAGTACCATCTCCTGTAATCAAATCAATACCACCAGTTCCAGTAGGACCATCTGAATTTTTCAATAATTTACCAGTAAGTTCTACTACAGCAGTTTGCATTTGGATAGTAACAGCGATAGATAAAGTTTCAGTATTAGCTGCTTCGTCTGCTACTTCGTACCTGTAAGTTTTTGTACCAGAGTCATGGCTATTTACCCATACAAACCAGTTGAATCCGTCTTTTTCGCCATCAATTAATCCAATTGGATTATTAGTAGCAGTAGTAGCAGCAGTAATGTCATTATCAACTCCAAATCGAATTCTTGAAGCATCAACAGCAACATCATCTTCGAATACTGTTAGTGAATTTAAAGGAGAACCTCCTTTAGTTGCAGCTAATTCTACTTTGAAATTAGTTTGGTTAGGAAGCGTTACATCTGAAGAGATACCTCCATTAGCACTACTAAATCCTAATGAAAGAGGAGTAGTTACTACAGTAATATCAACTGAAGAATCATCCGTTTCTCCAGCACTATCAGTAATACGGAAAGTGTAAGTACGAGTACCTCCATCAGTATGAGCTGCAACCCCAACTTCAGTACTAAAAGTAGTACCTTCTGCTGTAGTTAAAGAATAAGGATTGCTTAATTGACCAGCAGTACCACCGTTATAACTTATTCGAGAAGCATCAATTGCAAGACCATCTTCTAATACGGTAAAAGTAGTCATGTCATTATCTCCTTTGTCCGCTAAGATAGAAACATTGAAAGTTGCTCCTGCATCAACAGTAGTTGCAGAAGTTACAAAGCCAGCTCCAGATTGTAATTCTACCACAGGAGGAAGTGTAATACCTGTACCACCACCAGTACCATCGTCCTCACAAGAAGACCAAAAAGAAATAGCTAGAAATAAGAAAAAAAATTTAGTAAGAAAGGTTAACTGTTTCATGAATCAGTTTTTTTAGTTTATTTAATGATTAACAATACGTGAAAAAAAATTTAATGATAAATGCTTTTTAGAAAAGCATGTTTTATTTTATACGTTATAGTAAACGTTTTTAAAATACATTTTGTAATAAAAAAAAGTTAAATTTTTGATAAAAGGAGATAGGTAGGTATTTGTTCACTAAGGACAACTTTTTTCTTGAATGGTCACAAAAATAAAGCCTTCCTTGTTGAAAAAAAAAGAATTTTAAAATAAAAGTGACAGGCTATAGTCTTACTTATTAAACGTCAATTCTTAGGAATAATTTTAGAATATTTTTTTTAATAAAAAAACAAAAAAAACATCCGCCAATCCTCGAAAAGGGTAAGAGAGATTTTGATAATTACCTGAGATTGCAAATTTTATTTCAGATAATATTTCGAGACATTGACGGATTCTAAATTTTAGGTGTCAGGAGCGAGGAGACAGAAGTCAGGTCGAAAACATTTTGGTCGAAATAATTATCTATAAATAGAAATGGAAGAAAATCTATTTTATTTTGTTTCTCAACAGATTTTGACTGACTCATCGCTCCTCGCTCCTGACACCTAACGTAGTTATAATACATCAATGTTTGTACCGCCAAATGTGAAAAAGTTTTAATTAAAATACCTTAACTTGGGCAAAAGTAGATGTGAAAAACTGTTAATAAGATTTGTTTTTAAAACATTGACTGTCAGTTTTTTACATAAATATTAATTCTATATTTATATGTTGTTAAAAAACTTTAACAACGATTTTTAGTTTATGAGTCATTCTGATAAAAAAAATAACAATGACAAACGGTCAAAATCAAAGCTAGGTGCTGTCAATCCTAGAGCTGCAGAGCAATTTTTGCAAAAAAAGAAGCGCAATCGTTCTGTTGAAGATTTTGTAAAAGGCATTATTCGTGGAAATAGAATGATGCTAAGTCAAGCTATTACATTGATAGAAAGTACTCGACCTACCGACCAAAGTAAAGCTCAAAAGATTATCGAAGCCTGTTTACCTCATACTGGAAATTCTATTCGAGTAGGAATTACGGGGATTCCTGGAGTGGGGAAAAGTACATTTATCGAGGCACTCGGTAAACATATTATTGCTCAAAAAAAGAAGGTTGCGGTACTTGCAATCGACCCATCTAGTAGTGTTACCAAAGGAAGTATTTTAGGCGATAAAACTCGAATGATTGACTTATCATCAAATCAAAGTGCATTTATTCGTCCTTCTCCTGCGGGGACTTCATTAGGAGGTGTTGCTAGAAAAACTCGTGAAACGATCTTGCTTTGCGAAGCGGCTGGTTTTGAAACCATTTTGGTAGAAACGGTTGGAGTTGGACAATCAGAAACTGCGGTACATTCTATGGTCGATTTTTTTCTTTTGCTTTTGGTGCCTGGGGCAGGGGACGAGTTACAAGGGATAAAAAGAGGGATTGTTGAAATGGCGGATTTGTTAGCAGTCAATAAAGCAGATGGCGATCGTCAAACTGCAGCCAAACGTGCTCAAAAAGAATATCGAAATGCGTTGCATTTAATGCCTTTAAAAAATAGTGGAATTCAGCCAAAAGTATTGGCTTGTTCGGCATTAGAAAATAAAGGCTTGGATGATATTTGGAAACTATTGCTTGATTTTCAAATATCAACGAAGAAGAATGGTTTTTTTGATAAAAAAAGAAAAGAGCAATCTTTGTTTTGGTTACACGAACAAATAGGAAATGGGTTAAAAGATTTTTTCTATAAAAATGAGGAAATTAAAAAACGCCTTGAAGAAATGGAGCAAGAAGTTTTGGACGGAAAACGGAACTCTTTTGATGTGGCAGATGAGTTGCTAAAAATGTTTTTGAATAAATAAATGAAATGATAAATAGTTGCTGTTTTTATTCTAAAAAAAGAATTTAAATTTACGATGCAAAAGGAATAGATTTTGCATTAAAGAAAATGTTAATCTATTCAACCTAACCAAATTTTTTAACATACCTTCAATGAGTTACTAAAAAAAGTAAACAAATTCCTATTGGAAGATGGAGGTTTAAAACCAATTAGTCCATGAACAAAATTGTAATTGTTGGAGCGGGCGGCATCGGACGTGCCGTAGGCTTAATCCTCGCCGAAAATAAATCATTCGAAACTAAAATTTACATTGGAGATCTTTACATGAAAGTAGCTCGGGAAGCTGCTCAATGGATTGAAGAAGGACTTGGAACTAGTGCCGATGTGACTCCTTTTGATATGCCAAAAGAAGGAGCTAGTGATGATATGATCGAAATATTAAAAACTTCAGATATTTTATTGGATTGTCTTCCTGGAAGTCAAGCTCCCCGTATGGCTCGATTTTGTAGAGATTACGATTTGCATTATGCTAACCTTACAGAGTATGTAAAAGAAACAAACGAGGTGATGGAAATCGCTAAAGATTCTGATCGAGGTTTTGTTTTGCAAACAGGATTAGCACCGGGTTTTATCAATGTTTTGGGAATGAAATTATTTAATGATTTCTGTGCTCAACATGGTGTCAAAAAAGTTGATAAAATGTCAATGAAAGTAGGAGCACTAACAAAGCATGCACGTGCACCTCATTTTTATGGTTTTACATGGAGTGCAGTTGGAGTGGCAACGGAATATATTAAGCCATGTGTTGCCGTTAGAAATTATGAAAAAGTATTGTTACCAGCTTTGTCAGAAAGAGAAACATTGGTTGTGGATGGGTTGACTTTAGAAGATAATTTGACATCAGGTGGTGCTGCGGATTTGCCAGAAGCACTAGCGGGTAGAGTGAAAGATTTAGATTATAAAACTTTGCGTTTTCCAGGGCATTACCAATGGGTTGATAACATTTTATCTATCACTCCAGATGGAAAAGGTCGAATCAAAAAATTACAAGATACGATGCAAGAATTTGTTCCTTCTGTAGAAGAGGATCAAGTAATTATTTATGCATCTGTCCAAGGAAAAGATAAAAACGGAGTGCTTCGTGCCATAGAAGGTTCGTATCGAATTTTACCAATGAAGATAGGAACAAAAACTCTTCGTGCTATTCAAACAACTACAGCTGCGCCTTTAGCAGAGTGTGCAAGAATGTTAGCAACTGGTAAATGGAAAGGAGTTGTTTTCCAAAGTCAATTGGATCCTGAATCATTTATGAATGGCCCATTCGTTTCTATGGTTTATGGAGGCAATAAAGTTGAGGAAGCAATTACAGCATAGGAGATATTGAATTTTTTCTAAATAAAAAACGGTA
>Ga0114957_1004489_pt1 | contig 12014 bp, 7 predicted proteins | sample BantaG_FD_87175 | JGI IMG/M metagenome (GOLD analysis project Ga0114957, IMG submission 87175) | Marine algal microbial communities from Bantry Bay, Ireland - BantryBay_4 metaG | ecosystem: Host-associated > Algae > Red algae > Unclassified | place: Bantry Bay, Ireland | collected 2014-11-21 | reverse complement strand
TAATCCTTTAATAAATCATATCCAATCAGGCCACTGATTTTACGCTTGGTCATAGACTCCAATCGAGATAAGTCCATAGAAGTAGCAGCAATGGAGGGATAGTGTTTATCAGCCCAAGAGAAATTTTTAAGTATCAGGTCATAAGCGGTCATCGTTCCATTAATACCTGTTATGCTGGTTTTGATGCCGTTGGATTGAAAATTATTGAGGATTAATCCGGGGGCACCGGAATCCAGTACAAAAGTATGTGGTTGCTGATCGATAAACGCTTCTACCAGAATAATTCCACCATCCAGTTCAAAATCAAGGATACGAGTTACCTCTTCTTCATTGACATCGCGCACTGCTGCTACGGAGGCTTTGCTAGCACTTCCCCCTACAAGGGCGACCCTTTCCTGTGCTTGGAAAGTGAGCGGTAAACCCAACAAAATGATCCAAAAGAGACGCATTTAAAAGTATATAATTTTAGTTAGAGCTTGTCTAAGTTAATAGACTATTAAGCTAATGTTAACTAAAGGTAAACTATTTTACTTTTCCTTGCAAGTTTAAGGTGATTTTGTTTACATTAAATTAACATTGGGATGAAATTAGAACTTGTATCTTTGAGTGTTTCCAACAACTTTTATCAAAAAGCCCCGTAAAAATGAGTAGGAAAAAAAAATTGATACCTAGTATGTCTATCAGTAGAATGATCATTTACAGTAGTAGTTTGGTTGCAGTAATTGCTGCAGTGGCTGGATATTTGGCTTACAGCAGCTTTTTCCAGCTAGAAGAAGTGATCCAAAATGGAACGACCTGGCAGGAAGAATTAGCGGAGTTGCGTTCTATTATTCTGGTGACTTGTGGTTCTATTTTTATTATTGCGCTGGTCTGTGGCCAGTTTATTGCCCGTTTTTTAACCAACTCAATGAATGAGTTGTATCAACTGGCTCATACAATAAAAATGGATGACGACGAATTAACTGAGACGACTTCTAATAATGACAATAATCACTTCGACGGGTTGGTCCATACACTTGAGCAATCTCAGACCATTGTCCGGCAGAAAAAGGAACTGGAAATACTGAACAAAACACTAGCGCTAAGAAATGATTCGCTTGATAGTTTGGTCTATCGGGTCTCTCATGACCTGAAGGCTCCGGTGATTAACATCAAGTCCTTACTTGCTATTTTAAGTGAAAAATTAACAGATCATCAGGATCCTATCCTCAACAAGTCACTTGAACTAGCAAACGGTGCCACCGATAAACTAAAAAATACGATTACTGATTTATTGGAAGTTGCACGAATTGAAAAACATATTCGACAGGAAAAGAAGTGGCATAATTTAGCCGATATTATTGAGGCCATCAGAGAAGAAAATCATCAAGAGATTATAAAACATAGTGTCAAATTTCAGATAGATTTGGCGGCCAAAGACAAAATTTATTTTTCCAAGAACAACTTGACTAGTATTATAAGTAATTTAATCACTAACTCTATAAAGTATCATAGTGCAGATCGACCACCGATGGTGATTATTCAAACGATTGTAGAACAGGATGGAACTTATTTTGTGATTGAAGACAATGGTATAGGAATAGACTTGAAAAAGTACGAAGCAAAACTATTCAAAATGTTTAACCGTTTCCACGATCATGTGGAAGGATCAGGAATAGGGTTGTATATTGTAAAAAAATTAGTGAAAGAAGGGGATGGTGAATTAACAATTGAAAGCACACCAGATGTAGGAACCAAAATAAAAATTTACTTTCCACATCCAGTTGAAAAAACCGACCCAGCATTTCAAGAGGCGCTTTAGATCAATCGCATATCAGATATACGCAATCACTATTCTACCAACGATTTCGGTTTACTACTCGCTGGCCAATTCCAGTTGCTCAATGACGCGCATCAACTGATCTTTTTCCAGCGGCTTACTCATATAATTATCCATATTTATAAACTTAGCAGCACGTTCTCTGTCTTTTTCATGCAAAGAAGTAGTGAGCATTGCCATTACCACAGATGCCTTTTTGGCGTCATCCAAATCCTGATAAGCCTCCAGAAACTCAAAACCATTCATAACCGGCATGTTAATGTCCAGTAGGATCATCGTCGGTTCTTCTGCTCCAAATTCTGGATTATGCTCCAGAAAATCAAGCGCCTCCTGACCATTACCTGCGGTGTAAATTTGATCTGTAATCCCCCATTCCGTCAGGAATAATTTGTGTACAAAATTAATGGTGGGGTCATCATCAATCAAGAGTACAGATTTAAATTTTGTCATAACTCAAGTTTTATATATTAATTATACATCATTATTCCAAAACAATGCCAGAAAGATCAGCAATTTACTTAAAAATCATTAAAGTACCGCCTAGCTCGTCTCCCCACATTATCTGGCGTGGTGGTAGAATCGAGATTGCTACCCCTGATAGAACCACTGCCATCATCCCGATACAATTCTAGTTCCCACTGTGGATTATTCAGTTCTCCACGCGCTGTGGAATGTAATAATTGAAATTGCCCAATCGCCAGAGTAGGATTATAAAATAAAAATTTCACATTGTGCTGATTGGTGGTAGGAAACTGATTATACGACCAGATTTCATACGGCGGAGCCGACGGTTCATCTTCTACCGTAGTGATGTCATCCGGCCTCCCATACTTTAAAAAGGTATAGCCTCGATCACTCTCAAATCCTTCCCCCAATCCCGAATGATACTGCTTATCCACTGCTCGCGCTACCTCCATATACGCCTTATAAACCTGTTCAGGATGCTTTGCATTTTGTCCAGACCAGTATCCGTAAAGCGTTTGTTTTTGTTGGGCAATGGTTCCTTTCTTAATAATATAATTGAGGGATGTCGTGTTCGCATTTTCTATTACCGGAACGATGGCCTTTAGGCTATAATACACCTCTTCAGTCGATAATTTATCAACAAAAGTATCTTCTGTTCGCACTTCTTTATTACGTACTAACAAGGAGATATTAGGATTACTATTTTGAAATTTCACCGAGCGGCTGGCCAACACTTCCTTTTCGCGGTTTTGGATTTCTACCACCAATCGGTAATTTCCTGATGGTAATTCGTCGATTTTATTTTGTAATAAAATAGGTAATACCGCTATTGGTTTTTTCTTTACCGTACGTTGCATCATCGTCCTTTTTCGACCATTGGTATAAATAAGCTCTACGCGATAATGCAAAGCAAAGTCTGTCCCAATTTCAGTATCACTGTGGTACAATTCTGTATAAAAAACTAATTTTCCGGATTTACGATTGTAAAACTGAAAAGGTAAGGTTTCTAAATAAAAGCCATTTTTATTCAATGCAGATTCCGTACTATCTTCCCTAAAACTACCAATCAATTGAATATCGGACAGCGCCAATTCTTTGGCATTGTAATCAATAGAGAGGTTCTGTTTTACAGTTATTGTCTTTTCAGGTTGATGAACATCCGTTACCTGTACTTCTACTTCATAGTCACCATTCTCCAGTCCAAATCGTTTTACATCTACAAAGTTCACCTTTTCATTGGTGTAGGGGCTATTGAGTTTATATTTTTCAAATTGTACAATCTGCGTATCCTGTCGTATCAACATCAATACTTCCACTGCTGCCTGACGCTGTGTGGTATCCACGGTGTTAGAAACGAATTGGACACTACTACCCATTACAAATAGATGTACCTCCGCATAGTTTTGTTCGCCTCCGCGAAAGCCCAACGCCGTTACGCTTACCTCCTGCGCATAAAGTGAAGCACTAAAGCAAATGATTAATAATAAGCATAGATTTTTCATACGCATTTAATTAGAATGAAATAAAGTAAATTCGACGGGCAGTTGTGTGATTTACAAACTAGAAATGGCGATTAAATAGATTGAGATTAAAGTTAAATTGTCTCTAATGAATCAACAGGTATTTCACGTGGTGTCAACGTCAATCGAAAACTAAAATGCTTCATTTTTGTGAGCAGGATGACCTTATTGGTCTCAAGGGTCTCCACCAAAAAACGTTGCGCTGGTTCATGGTCAGTAATCAGTGATTTTCCTTTTACGATGTAGGAAGTATGGTACTCTTCAGTAGATAAATTAAAGTTAGAAATCAGGCGTTGATCTGCTGTAAAGTTAAAATAAATTCCTTCAAGTGCGTCTGTAATTTTTCCATTTCGTTCTGCTGACGACAATTCCCAGTCTCCCGTTAAAAGTTCGATTGGCAAAGATGGAGTCTCCACTTTTTCTTCCGCTGGTGTAGTTGAAGAAGGCGTATCAGTACAACTCAAGCCGAAAATAAACAAGCTGGTGAGCAGCAAGCATTTTAATATATTGATGACCATAAAAGTAAATTGCAGTTTAAACTCAAGAAAATAACTATAAATTTAGTTTAGTTTAGTTTAACTTTTCATTAAAAATTTATTTCGATGCTAATTCCAAAACCGTAATCTCTGGCAAAATACCTACTCTGCCCGGATATCCCAAATATCCAAAGCCTCGATTGACATATAAATATTGATTAGCTTCCTGATACAAGCCCGCCCAATGCCGATAAACATACTGCACCGGACTCCATTTCCATTTAAAAACCTCCAATCCAAACTGTCCTCCGTGCGTATGACCGCTCAATGTCAGTTCAATATTTGGGAAATTAGGTAATATATCATGGCTCCAGTGCGAAGGATCGTGAGACAGACAAAGCCTGATGTCCGCAGCTTCTGCTCCTTCATACGCTTTTTCCAGATCTCCATATTGAGAAAACCGACGATTGGCAGAGTAATTTTCTACACCAATCACTGCTATTTTCGCCCCTGCTACGTCAATAATTTCGTTTTCATTATTTAACAATGTCCATCCCAGCGAGGCGTGCGCATCTTCGAGTGAGGCACGATTTTTCAGTTTACTTTCGGGATCAGGCCAGCGGGTATAATCGCCATAATCATGGTTTCCCATAATAGAAAAAACGCCATAGCGGGCTTTTATCTTTGAGAAAACAGGGACGTAAGGTTCGATTTCTCGTGCTACTGTATTGACTAAATCTCCGGTAAAGAAGACCAGGTCGGGGGCTTCATCAAGAATTTTTTGTACCCCAGCCATCACGGGTTCAGAACGAGTAAAACTACCTGCATGAATGTCGGAAATTTGAACCATCTTTAGTCCTTCTAGTTGTGCAGGCAAGTTGGGAATGATAATTTTTTCCCGAAGAATCTGATAACGATGTCGATTGCGTATCATTCCGTATAATAAAACCACCATTGGAATAACACCCAGGATGATGGCTAAAATAACGACTATGGGTAACCGCTCTGTCGTCATCGCCTGAGTTCCAGTCATCGCGATCATCAATAACGTAATCCCTCTAAAGATATCTCCCAACAACAATACACCAGCAGTAATCAACTTTCCTAAATAAACTAAAACAAAAAAACTACTGAATGTTCGAGCGCTTGATTTTTGACGGTTTTCTCGGTGCTTACCACTCGTATTATTGATCAATATTCCCAAAACACCCATAGGAATCAGCCAAAATACGGCCTTCAACCACATACTGATTTCCATTGGCAATTCAACAGGTAATTCCACCAGTGCCTGATAGATATACCAGTCCAGTAAAATTAAAGACAATAAAAAAAGTAAAATCCGCATTGCGTTTATTGTTATATTTGAATGATGTTTAGCACTTGTCTAAGCTTCCATTAATTGGCTACAATTGGCAAATTTTGCATAATCATAAAATTTTAGACAATTGCTTACGCTATATAAAAGGTTCTAACCCAATATTTGTTTTACTATGAGAATTTACTTGCTCCTTCTATCAGGATTATTGCTGTTTTTTTTGCTATCCTGTAACTCCAATGCACAACTTCCCACACAATATAATCTCTCTCATTTTACCGAAGCAGATTCCCTTCGAGGGATGCTGACACCGGAGAGAACCTGTTACGATGTTACCTTTTATGATCTACAAATCGCCCTTGATCCTCAAAATAAATCTATTTCGGGACAAGTAGAAATCAGGTTTCGAGCAACAACCGATTTTAATCAGCTTCAACTGGACTTGTTCCGCAACATGAAAATTGATAAAATCACCTACGAAAATCAGCCCGTTTTATATAAACGAAAACACGATGCTATTTTCGTACAATTACCCACAATAAAAAAAGGTACCGAAGGCAAGTTAATCGTCTATTATCAGGGACAACCTACAATAACTCAAAATGCGCCCTGGCAAGGTGGATTTGTCTGGAGCAAAGACGATCAAGGTAAAGACTGGATTGCGGTGGCCTGCGAGGGAGAAGGAGCTAGTCTTTGGTGGCCAAATAAAGATCATCTTTCGGATGAACCGGATAGTATGATGATTCGAATCACAGTTCCTGAAGATCTAGTTTGTATTGCAAATGGAAATCTGGTCAATACGATTCCTGTCGGAAACTCCATGACCCGCTACGACTGGCGCGTCACTTATCCGATCAACAATTACAATGTTACCATCAATGTTGGTGATTATGTTCACTTCTCAGATACGTATACCTCGTCTACTGATCAGACGACGATGCCAATGGACTATTATGTACTCTCTTATAATTTAGAAAAAGCTAAGACGCATTTTCAACAGGTCAGTGGAGTATTGAGCTGTTTTGAAAAATACTTGGGTAAATATCCTTTTTGGGAAGATGGTTATGCGTTGGTGGAAACGCCCTATTTAGGTATGGAGCATCAGGGTGCCATTGCTTATGGCAATCAATATATGCGCGGCTATAAGGGCGGAATGATTCCCCCTGATATGAACTGGGATTATATCATTGTACATGAAACAGGACACGAATATTTTGGGAATAGTATCAGTTGTAAGGATCATGCCGAAATGTGGATACACGAGTCTTTTACGACATACTTGGAAGCTTTGTATGTAGAGTGTACCGCTGGATATGAAGATGCATTACGTTATTTACAAGTATTCCGAAGTGATCGGTACATCAAAAACTACAATCCCATCGTAGGCCCGTTGAATGTAAACTTTACGCAATTTGGATCTAGCGATCATTATTTTAAAGGATCCTGGGTCTTGCATACCATTCGTCATGCGATAAATGATGATGAAAAATGGTTTGCATTATTAAAAGATTTTTACGGTACATTTATGATGCAGCATATAGATACAGAAGAAGTAATTTCCTGGTTTGAAAAACATAGCGACTTAGCGTTAACGCCTATTCTTCATCAATATTTATATTATCCAAAAGTTCCAATTTTGGAATATAGATTGGAAGAAAAAAAAGGAACGCTAGTGGTACACCACCGCTGGATCACAGATGTGAAAGGTTTTAAAATGCCCATTCTGATGGGACATCCAGATCAATATCAACTCGTCCCCGTTACTAATAAATGGAAAAAAACGACATTAAAATCCGTTGATGCTTCCATGTTTGAAGTAGCGACAGATCGCTTTTTAGTTGATTTGAAGATGGTACAATAAGCTATTAATTAGGGTGTTCTGGAACAATCTTTTATATCTCCGTTTTTTCCACTCGGCACATTAAAAGATATCCTAAAGTCCCTTCTTCATCTTCGCTACTTTCGGCGCAATCACATATACACAATAAGGATTCCGATCCCCTACCCGATTAAAATAATTTTGGTGATAATCTTCCGCTGGAAAATAATTAATTAGCGGGCTGACTTCTGTTACAATAGGATCAGGCCATAAGTCTGATTGATCCGCAGCGGCTTTGCTCGCCTCTGCCATGGCCCTTTGTTCTTCATCATGATAAAAAATAGCAGACCGATATTGCGGCCCCTTATCATTTCCCTGTCGATTGAGCGTAGTAGGATCATGGCTTTTCCAAAAAGTATCCAACAACTCCGAGTAGGTAATCTTTTCCGTATCAAAGGAAATCCGCACCACCTCCGCGTGTCCCGTTTCCTTTCCACCAATTTGCTCATACGTGGGATTGTCCACATGCCCCCCGGAGTATCCGGATTCTACGGACAGCACCCCATCCAGTAATTGAAAAACCGCTTCCGTACACCAAAAACATCCCGTTCCAAGTGTAGCCGTCTGCATAGTAGCTTGATCCATGATTATATTAATTTAGTAATTACCTTTTGATTTAAGATTTACAAACATACAACAGCCAGTAGATAGAATTTGTTTGGGCAAACAACTCAAATCAAAAAAATCATCGAATCAACGTCACATCTCCCCCATACACTTCCCGCTCACCATCCTTAAACAATACTTCCGCTCGATAAATATATACACCACTTTCCGCCTTTTCCCCTTTCACATTTCCATCCCATCCCGTATCCGTATTCGCATCTATATTTTGTCTTGAAAATACTTTACCTCCCCAGCGATTAAAAACTTCCAAAGAAAAGACCCGCTCTACATCCTGTCCAATATCCATCCGAAACAAATCGTTTTGACCATCCGCATTGGGAGAAAAAGCATTGGGAATATAAACCCTACGAAGCTTTTCTACGGTGATTAAAATCTCGTCTGTCGCAGTGCATTGCGTTAAACTGTCTGTAATGGTTACTTGATAGAGTGAAGTAAAATTTGGAGCCAAATTAACTACTGGACAACTCACACAATTAGAAGTATCTAACATCTCCCATTCATAAATCAGGTTTGTTCCGTTTGACAATGCTTCTACTCGAATATCTTCTCCCAGTTCAATCGTTTCGTCGGCACCCAAGTCTACAATTAACGGTTCGGGAGCTGCTACACTAAAAGGAAAAACAGTCAAACAACCCGTCATATCCTCCACATACAATTCATAACTACCAGCAGTCAAGAATCCAAAATTCTGATTCCCGGAAAACCCTGTTTCAGAATCCAAAGAAAACAGAAATGGTGCATTTCCTCCGATCACCGTATCTACCTCAATACGCCCCGCATTATCCGCATCCAGACAAGTAATATCCGTCACCGAAAATACAGGAATCACCGGATCAGCCGTCGTCAAATCAAAACTCGCTTCGGCAGTACATCCATTTTGATCCGTGACCGTGACCGCATAATTTCCTCCTCCAATATCCGTCAGTCCTTCCGTCGTATTTCCATTCGCCCATTGATACATAATGGTCCCTATTCCTCCGCTGACCTGAGCTGTAATTTCGCCATCTGTTGCATCGCTGCAACTAATGGAATTTATTTCGTTAATTATCACTGAGATACCAGTTGTCGGCGCCTGAATCGTTACTTGGCCAGTCGTAGTACAACCATCTGAATTGGTCACCGTTACGGTATGCATTCCCCCGCTTAAACGGAGTGCTTCTTCTGTGGTTTCACCATTATCCCATTGGTAAGCAACCGGATTCCCATTGGTGCTAATCACGGCTTGTCCATTATTTGATCCAAAGCAGCTAACCGACTGACTTTCAATTATTTGCACTTCAAATGGGATAGGTTCAGTTAGGGTCAATATCTGACTAGCAGCGCAGTTATTAAAGTCCGTAATCGTCACCGGATAGGTTCCAGCACAAAGGCCAGTAGCGGTTGAGGTCGCCTGTCCATCAGGCCATAGATATTGATAAGGGCCTGTACCACCTGAGACGGTAATTTCTAGTTGTCCATCACAATTGGAGAAGCAGGAGGGTGGTGTATTATTTACTTCTTGGATCACTAAAATTTCGGGATTGATGACATTTCCTAAAAGGGTGGTTTGCCCCCAAATATCTGCAACTATAATTTCGTAATTTCCAGCAGATAAATCTGTTATAATTCCTGTTCCGCCTTCGGTCGTAATTACGCCCGATCCACTTGTCCCCAGATCAGAAGTCCAGTCAAAACTATAGGGGGCCTGACCATTAGAAGCCACAAAAGAAAGCAGCCCATTGGCTGCGCCAAAACAGTCCAGCGTATCCAGGCTTATCTCCGTGATAATATTTACTGGAAACAGAATGACGACACAATCCTCCGAAGTACATCCACCATCCAAATCAGTAACCGTTACGCAGTAGGTTTCGCCTCCTGTGAGGTTGTCAATGACGGGATTTGTACTACCATTTGACCATAGGTAACTGATATTCCCGGAACCGCCTGAAACAGTAGCATCCGCTACGCCATCGGAATTTCCGAGACCACTGGCTTCCGTACTTAAATTTGTGATAACATCTAGATTACCTAATACGGTTAAGTTGATATTGACCAAACTATCACAGCCATTTGCTGCTAAAAAAGTTTCTTGATAAGTTCCTGTATTTTGGAAGCTGCTACTACCAACGGTAAAAATTTCACCAAAACAAATAGACGGATTTATGGTAGTGGTAATAATCGGTAAAATGGTTAGGTTCCCAGTGACCAGACTATCACATCCAAATGCATCGGTGAGTGTTTCTGCTACTGGCCCAGTAGTGTTGTAGTACCTGTTTCCGACCAGCAGACTATCTCCGAAGCAAAGTGTTTCATCGATGGTTTCGCTGACCATCGAACGAATCGTTAATATGCCAATAATGGTACTATCACATCCAGTAAAAGAAGGAATCGTTTCGTTAAACGGGCCATTATTTTTATAAAAAACACTGCCCACTTGTAAGGAATCGCCAAAGCAAATTTCCGGATTCAATACCGTTAAAATCGGTTGTGGTTCAATCACCAGTGCGCTCGCCGTCGTAGACCCAAAGGCATCGGTTATATTAAAGTTATAGGTTCCAGCAGGTAAGTTATTTATGGTTGCAATACCTCCTTCTGTCGTTACCATTCCATCTCCATTCAGCGAATTATCATCATTCTGCCAAGTAAAAGCATAGGGAATCACTCCGTTAAAAACAGATAGATCAAGGCTACCATTTGTATCTCCAAAACAGGTCAGTATGTCGTTTGAAATAGTGGTTTGAATATTACTTGGAAATAGTACCAATACACAACTTTCGATGCTACATCCTACGTTGTCTGTCACCGTTACACAATAAGTACTTCCTCCAACCAGGTTGGCAATACTGGCCGTATTAGCGCCGTTATCCCATTGGTAGGTATAGCTGCCATCTCCACCGCTGACTTGTACACTAGCCGTTCCGTCAGGAATTTGATAGGCAGTAGCCTCGGCATCCAAGCTACTCGTAATCGTCATTGGTGTGTTCACGGTCAACACGGTAGTTACGGCGCTATCGCAATTGGTAGTTGAGATAAACACATCAGTATAAGTTCCCGTAGTGGTATAAATACTGGTACCAACGATCAAGGAGTCTCCGGCACAAATACGTTCGGCAGCAGTGGTTTGATAGTCTGGTAAAATTAAAAGATTGCCCATGACCGTACTATCACAACCCTGCCAGGAGGTAAGACTTTCGTTAATGGTTCCGCTTGTCGAGTAGGTAGTATTGCCTACGATCAGGCTTTCGCCAAAACAGCGGACTTCATCCAACTGAGTGACTATCTCCGCTCGTACCATCAACATCCCGGTAACGATGCTATCGCAACCCATTGTATCCGTTAAGACTTCTTGAATAGGGCCAGTGGTATTATAAGTTGTATTGCCCACGGTAATCATATCCCCAGAACAGATGGTTTCGTTGATCGTAGTTATATTTTGTGGTTGAAAAACTACATTTCCAGTAACTGTACTGTCGCAACCATTACTTGCGGTTAAGATTTCTAAAACGGGACCAGTGGTATTATAGATGACATTTCCTACTGGCAATGTACTGCCGAAGCATAAGCGCTCGTCGAGTGTAGTGATGATCGGGTCAGGCGCGATCACCTCGGCTTCCACCACTTTGATTCCAAAATCGTCAGTTATCGTAAATCTATAATTTCCAGCAATTAAATTATTTAATACCGTTTGCGCGCCTTCTGAACTTACCGTACCATTTCCGGTAAGGCTACCATCTGCATTTTCCCAATTATAATCATAAGGAATTACGCCATTAGAGATTTCAAAACTTAAACTGCCATCTGTATCATCTGGGCAATTTAGCAAATCATCTCCGATATTGACTAATATATTACTTGGAAATAAAACCAGCACACAATCTTCTACAGTACAATTAGTTGCATCTGTAACGGTGACGCAATAGCTGGAACCACCGAT
>Ga0114957_1004487_pt1 | contig 12017 bp, 19 predicted proteins | sample BantaG_FD_87175 | JGI IMG/M metagenome (GOLD analysis project Ga0114957, IMG submission 87175) | Marine algal microbial communities from Bantry Bay, Ireland - BantryBay_4 metaG | ecosystem: Host-associated > Algae > Red algae > Unclassified | place: Bantry Bay, Ireland | collected 2014-11-21 | reverse complement strand
GGAAAAACTTATGTAGAGTCATTTGCAAGATATATTGATTTTAGTACATTAAAGCCATCCTCATGAAAAAAATAGACATACTACTAGTAATACTACTTTGTATAAGTATTTGATTACTATTCGTTTCAAATGTAAAAGCAGACTACTTGGATAATTATGAGATTAGTTCTTTCAATATGGAAAACCATAGTGTTAGAATATACCAGAACCAAAGTTGTAGTAGACAAGATCTAGTAGAAAATGTAAGATGATGGTATGATAATTACCAAGTATGAGATTATGCATACAAGTGAGATATATTTAGAACATACAGTTTAGATCTAAAAGAGTTCATACATGCACTGCGCCTTTTAATTAAGTATTGTAACTAATGTCAACATACCTAATAATTTGATTGATACGAATAGCTATAACATATGTATTTACTATATTGAATAGTTGATTTGAATGAGTAAGGGTTAGCATAGTTCAGCATATTTTGTTTATTACATTCACACTATTTCTATGGCCTATACTAATCCTAATAATAATTCGACAAAAGATAAAGAACTAGAGAACGCATTAAGCTTAGATATGTGATGGAAAATAGTTTTATCAGGTTCTTGAAAACCAATATGAGCAACACTAAAATATTCACAGATGGCAAAACGTCAGAACAGAAAGCTAACAGAAGCTGAAGTAAAGAAGTATGAAAATACAATGAAGAAAATTGAGAAAAAGTACAAAAGTGATCTAGCTTTCTAATGAGAACATGAAGTTGGATTATTAGACCATCTGCTCAGGCTAATTGTAAATGTGATTGAAATTGTAATCATATATGACATGAAGCTTATAGTAGTGTATACGACAAGAAAATAAAATCAAGCTGCTTAATAAGTTTACACCAGGAGATAGTAGCTTACGAAAACAATTTACTTTATAATACTTAATGCTTATGTGTAATTGCAATAGTTGAATTAGATCATTCTTTATGTGTTTCATTATATGTATAATAGTTCATGTTCTATTTCATATCCTAGGATTATGAATGATATTGAATAACATGACATGAGGTTCACATGAGTGAGAGGTGATAGTACCACAAATAAATGTATATGAGATACAAGAGGCCCATTGTGAAGATTGCTAGTAAACTATATATGCTTTAATTATATTATATATATCGTATGTGAAATATAGAACCAAACAAACTATTTGTATGAAACATTGATTGGACAGTAAAATGGGAAGATCTTAAGAAGTACTTTTCTAAATTTTGAGAAGTGGCCTATGCTACAATTAGTACAGATAGAGATACAGGTAAGAGTAGATGATTTGGATTTGTAACATTTATAGATCCAGAAGATGTAAACTATATCATGGATAATGAAAAAGTAAGAGAGAACTTGAAGCTAAAGTGAAGAAAAATGTATATAGATAGAGCAGAGAGTAAAGAAGCAACAGCTTAAGTAATTATACTGGAAGAAGGGTAGGCAAGTAATTGTAAGCCATGGAAGGTATAGTAAATCAAGTACCTCAAGTATGGTGTATGTATAAATGCACCTCTGATATCTATATATACTACAGGTATCAGGCTTGATTTATGGTAATATAGCTCAGTCGGTAGAGCAGTGGTAGATGCCATGTGTCATTGGTTCGAGTCCAATTATTATCTACCTAGTAATGTATATCTAGTTGATAACTAGAGTTCCGTCTTAATCAAGCGTCGAGCAGCAGTATATTACTAGGATAATAGGTCTATAGTATAATGGTAGTACAATCGGCTCCAACCCGATTAGTCGAGGTTCAAATCCTTGTAGGCCTGATTTAGTAAAAAATAAAATAATATGTCTTTAAGTAGTGATCAGATGATAGAACAACATAATAGTGATATGGCTTTACTAGAAGTCTGATTAAGACCTAGTCATCGACCTAAACAGGAAGAGGTAGAATATGATTATTGATGATATTCTAAGTTCTTAGAAAAGAATGATCCTAATGTAGCTATAGAGAATAGAAAAGAAGTAGAAGAATTTTATCCTTGATCTTAATTATATGCTAAAATTCCGAGATGTAAAACCTAGAAGAGAAATAGAGAAATGACTACTATATCATGAGAATACTTGTTTTGTATCTATAACAGATCCTTGATCTAAAGATGCTAATTTTTGAAAGAATATACCCGAAGAAGATATATTAAGATTGAAGTTTAGTGATGTAGATAAGTATATGCTAACAAAGGATTGAGTAAAAGAAGCTTATAATCCTATGACATCAGATCAAGGTAAACTTATAGTTGATTTTATATATGCTATGGAAGTTATTTGAAAAGAGTCTATAGTATTTCATTGTGAAGCAGGTATAAGTAGAAGTGCTTGAGTTTGTATGTGATTTTTAGCTTGATACTTTAGTGATACTGTAGCTATTAAGCGATTTACATGAAAAAATAGATATATACCAAATACACATGTTTGTGAAATAGTTAGAAAAGAATTCCAAAGAAGAGAGTATGAGGATTGGAAGCAAAACTAAAAACTGTGTACATCTACCCAAGAATTGTTATATATAGTATATTTATATACATATACCACTGTTCATGATGTATACTATATCACCTTAGACTAACGAGAGTGCCTGACGGTAGCTCTTTTTTATTATTTTAGAATATTATGCGACAATATAATGCCAAAGTACTGAAAGTATACGATTGAGATACTATAACAGTAGAGATAGACGTTTGATTTTTCATGAGGACAGTGCAAAAGATAAGACTATTAGGTATAAACGCACCAGAGATGAGATGAGATAATAAGGAAGAAGGTAAAAGATCTAGAGATAGACTAAGAGAACTAATCCTATGAAAAGACATAATAGTACATACTAGGAAGCAATGAAAGTATTGAAGGTACCTAGGAGTTATATATGTAGAGATCATGGAAGTACAAACTAATGTAAATGATCTACTACTAGAAGAATGATTAGCGATACTATATGATTTATAATTTCAGCCCACGCTATGGCAAAAAAAACTAATAAAGATACTAATAGTACTGTAAGTAAAGGTACTAGTAAGAGTAGAAAGACTAAGATAGGTAAACTTAACGCTCAACATGAGAAGTTTTGTAAGCTCTTTGTCAACTCCAAGGTATACTTTGGACAAGCTACGAAGTGCTACGCTGCTGCATATAACAAACAACTTAATACACCAGAACAAAAAAATACAGTGTCAGCCTCTGCCTCAAGACTGTTAACTAATGTTAAAGTATTACAAAGAATAGATCAGCTCCTGTCTCTACAAATCGACGAGGAGGAGGTAGACTCAGAGTTAGCATACTTAATTAGACAGAATTGAGATAAAGGTAATAAGTTATGAGCTATAAGGGAGTATAATAGGGTGAAGTGAAGAGTTAGAGACTGAATAGGTTGATTTGAGGTACCAGAGTGAAGTAAGGTAGTGATAACTTTGCCTGATAACAATAGGGATAATGACTAAAAGAATAAGTATCACTTGATTGAGGAAGTTCTATAGTACTCAGACTAATGATTTCCTACATGCTTGTACGGATAAGTTCAGGACTGAGATGTGAGAGCTATTGAGTGATAAGGAGGATGAGTTAGCTAGACAGAAGAAGAAGCATCTAGAAGCTGTAAAAGACGTTTTACTTAGTAGATTATGACAATGATAGATCGATTTGGCAAAGAAATAGACCTAGATAGTGCATTCTACACTACGTTTAAGGAACCAGCACTAGTAATTATACCTCAATTGAATGGAACCATATATAAGCAGTATGCTATCTCTCAGGAACTATACACTATTGAGGAGGTGTTGTCTAAGATGACTAATGTAGATTGTACATGTGATACTGATTTAGTACTAAGGTTTGTTAGACGAGAATGTGCTGTATGAGGAGCATGACGAGTAGTAATAAGAGATTGGAGAGACTTAATACCTTGAATTAGACCAGTACGAGTCCATGACCCTGATATCTGAAAAGATCCAAGAATAGTTTAGTTTTAGATCTTAATTATGCTAAATTGAAAGAACTCAAACCACAACCATGATACCAAAACAAATATCTCTCATCAAGAGCAGATATTGTCTTCGGTTGAGGTAAAGCTTGAGCTTGAAAAACTTACGCTATCATTATGGAGTCTACAAGGCATATGACTACAATCGATTGATTTGGGTGAGTTATATTCAGAAGAAAGACTCCGATGATTGTCTGAGAAGGAGGTCTGCGAGATACTTCAGTGCCAATCTATTCTTGACTTGGAGCAAGAGCTAAGCAATCTAGTTTGCAACGACAATTCCCACCATATAAGAATAAGCTAAAGTTCTCACATATGGAGTACGAGAAAGATATGTTCAATCGACAAGGTACTCAGATACCCTTTATATGATTTGATGAAGTTACACAGTTTACAGAGAAACAATTCCGATACCTAGTGTCTAGAAATAGATCAGTTTGTTGAGTCAAACCTTATATTAGAGCTACTTGTAATCCAGATCCAGATAGTCGAGTGAAAGAGTTTATTAGTCGATGGATAGATCCTGAAACATGATACATTATTAAGGAAAGAGATTGAGTAGTTAGATACTTTATTAGAGAACAAGGTGAGGTACTACGATGAGACACTAAGGAAGAACTACTAGAGAAGTACCCATCAGTATTTGCTAAATACCCAGAAGATAAAAGGATCCATCTAATCAAATCATTTACATTTATAGAGTGAGACATATTCGAGAATAAGGAGCTAATGGATAAGGATCCAGCTTACTTAGCTAATCTTATGGCTCTAGACGAACAGGAAAGATCTCAACTACTAGACTGAAACTGGAACATTAAGCAAGATGATACGAGTCTTTGAGATTATAAAGCAATAGGAGATATCTTCACTAATAAGATAGGTCTACAAGAAGGTTATTGGATAACTTGTGATCCTGCTAGATTTGGTGATAACCTATGTGTGATAATGGTTTGGAAATGAATGCATGTAGTAAAGGTTATAATCTACACTAAGTCCAGTATAGAGGATATCTACATGTCTATAGAGAGGGAGAAGGAAGATTATGGTATAGGAAGTAGTAAGGTTATAGTTGATGAATGAGGTCTAGGTTGATGACTAATAGATAGGTGATGATATATATGATTTAATGGTTGAGCTGCTCCTGAGAAGATTAAGCAGAAGGATAGGAATACACTCAAGTCATTTAGAGAGAACTATATAAATCTTAAGACACAATGTTTCTATAAACTATTTAAAGTAATCAATGAAAGGAAGACTACTATCACTAAGCATAATGTTCGAGTAGATGATAAACAAACAGATGAGATTAAGGTAGGAAGCAAGACTGTAAAGATAAGGGACATAATCAAAAAGGAATTGAGATCTATTAAGAAGAAGAGAAGGAGTGAAGATGCTAAGTTATGAATAAATAGTAAGGACGAACAGAAAGCTATACTAGGATGAAGATCACCAGATTTCGCTGATACTCTAATGATGAGAATGTACCCAGAGGTTTGAAGCAAAGGTCCGTCAGTCGACATTTTATATCTAGAATTGTAATATGAAAAGAAAAGTAGAGTCAAACGTGATACCATTCCTATATGAATATCTTATGGATATGAACGACTTGTTCAAGAGGGTGTCCTTTTGTTTTACTGTTATGCCTGACTCAGTGCTAATATCTTCTCAGAATACAACACATAGATTTGAAGTAATGGTAGACCTACCTAGAGAGATTACTAATAAGAGGAACCCTGAAAGTCAGAAGAGTTGGAATGAGGTACAGTTCCTTAAATGATTGCAAGATTACTTCCTATTTATGTACTACATGTTCGAGTATAAGGAATGAGATAAGACACCTTTGCGAAAGATAGGAAAGATGCTAATGAAATCAAATAAGATGATTAGTGACCTAGAGATCTCAGCATTAAGAAGAGTAGGTCCTATGATTGATAAGCTAGTGAGCCACATACAAAATATGGACGAATTGGATATAAAGAGAAGAGACAATATTTATAAACGTATTATATCATCATGATCTGTGTAATAAACGACAAGCAAATTAGGTATATATCCTCGTTGCAAAAAGAGTTGATGTCTAATAAATCATTTAGGGAGACGAATCTTATAGATGTATGATCTTTCTTGAAACCTAATTGAGAAACATATGTAATGGTAACACCTATGGCAGACGACTTTAGCTTTTATTGGAAGAAGGATGAGAAGAAACAATTAGTAGACAAGACTATAGAGGATCTACCTGAATGACGGGTGATCGCCAACTATTATTTTATTTGCATTCACTTAGACAAAGATGGTACAAGTAGACTCAAGAGTGTCGAGAAACAAAGAAAAGGTAACGATCCTATCAAGTTACAAATCCTTAGTTAGGGATAGGTATAAATACGAACAACTATTCTGTAATGATCCTGGTATTCTAAATGAGCTATGAAGCAAGCTTATGAAGAAGTTCATGATTAAGAAGAAGGTTTGTAATAGAGACAAGAGTAGTTATCACTTCAGGACTCATAACATAGGTAAGATTATTACTGATTGGTACTACAAATCTACAATATGAGTATGATTTGATATAGTACGACCAGAGAATATGACTGCTGCTCAGATTAAGAAATCAGAGGATTGGCTAAAGAAGAGTAAGTTCAGGAAGAAACTAAAGAAATGGTTCTATAGTTACTCATATGCTTGATACTCTCCTCTAAGAGCCTATATCAAGGAAGTAATGGATAGTGAATGAAACATAAGATGAAACAAGTTTATGTTAGGTACTATACCATATTGAAACTACTATCCTTGAGAGATACCAGATATGTGAGAGGATCTAGAGTGTATAGATAGTCACTACATCATAATCCAGAAGAGAATACAACAACAGAAGTATAATAAGCTAATATCCTATGAACGTGAGTTTGATTGAGCTACTCGATCTATAACTACAGAGATCAGTAAAAGTAATTTCATCAACGATCCTGAATTATTGAAAGACTATACGATAGACAGGAGAGATAATAATACAACTATTACTTGACAATCTACTTCTAGAAGACTACCACTACGAGTATTGACTAATGAGTATGATTGTAATCCAAACCCTTGGAACCTAGGAGAGTCTGACTATGCATATGTATATGATAACATCCTAGAGGTAGATAGTCTCCTGAGTCAAATTAGTATGGAGTTTATAAACAACTTCGAAGCCAAATTATCTATACCTTCTTCTCTATGAGAGAAACTACTAGAGAAACAGAACTCATGACTTAATTGAAGAGCAAGACATAATCTACCTCGTCTAGATAGTTCTACAAACCTATTCCGACATACAGCAGAAGAGAACATGGCTGCTTATATACAAAAAGATCCTTGATACTTCGAATACATATACAAATCAATAGATCAACATCTTTGTTTCATAGCTGCTCAGACTCATATTCCTAAGTTTGCTTTGGGACTAGAAGCAGAAGCAGTAAATCTTAGAGTTTGAATTGTATCTGCGGAAGAAGATGGTTATATTGATCTTATACAAGAAAAGAGACAGTGTATAACTCCACTAATGCAGGACATATTATTATTTGTAGCTAAGGAAGTATGATGATATACTAGAGACGAATTACCAGAGATAAACTACAATGACTTCGTTCAAGATAAAACAGATCCTAAGCTATGGATTGAATGATGTTATAAGTGAATTGTATCTAAGAAGGAAACTAGAAAGAATGTATATGGTATAATGGAAGCAGAGGAAGAAGGTGTAGATCCTATAAGTGAAGAGCAACAACTACTAAAAGAAGCTCAAATAGATGCTGCACTTGTTTGAAATACTGATTTTGATTTCAGTAATTTAGCTACTATCAATAACCCATGAACTGAAGCTTAGTACACTTCGTAGAGATGCGAGAATGATCTATGTGATCCTTAAAGGAGAACGTAGAATGAAAACTTAATTGAATAGAACGAACCCTGCCTAAACTGGTAGGTCTTTCTATTTGTATGACTATTGTAGTATCTATTTGTCTATTCATACTAATCTTCACAATAATGAGTGCTGTTTTATTACCAATATCTATTATATAACATGAATAGATACGACGAACAGATGGTAACAGTATACTTAGAGTCTAAGAGACTACTAATAAATGCTATCATCGAACTTACGGCTAATGACTGAACGGTAGAGCAATATATTCTACCTATTATTCGTTATTTGGAAGACAACTATGCTAAACGAGCTTGATTTAGGTTACCGGAAGAATACATTTATGGTTACGAAAGACTATTAAAGGTAAACGCTCCGAAGTTCTCAGAGATCTACAATGATATAGATGCAGGTATTATTGCTGTCAATGAGTTTATATCAGAGAATATGAGTAGTGCTCATCAAGCTGCAGTTCAGAATTTAGTTGAGAATAGTAAGTGACTGAATAGACTTAGGAACAAGGAGATGTTGAAGAACATTAAAGCTACCTTGAAAAAAAAAGACAAATTGACTATTATTGAGGTACTAAGAACAGGATTACCAGCTCCTGAAAAAGTGAAGAAGATATGAGAGGAATTATCGAAAGGTGGTCTCACTTACATTAAAGCTAGTAATGGGAGAAGAATACCCATAAAAACTTATGCGAATATGATTGTAAGGACTGAAACTGGTATAGCACAAAACTCTTGATTTGTAAATGCTGCTATAGAAGAATGAGCTCCTGATCTTATACGTATTGAGAAGACCACTGCTTGTCCTATATGTTTACCACATAGGAATGAGATCTTTAAGCGGAATTGAAGGCAATACATTGGACAGAGACATTGAGAACCTCTAATCCATTTGTACCATCAAAACTGTAAATGATTTCATAATGAGGTGTAGTACTCAATAAACAACTACAATCTTTTATTATATTCTTATACTACCCATGAAACTTACTCCAGAACAGATTGAAGCTTTACAAAAGGAAGCAGAAGAGAATGCGAAGAAAGCTGCAGATGCTGAGGCTAAAGTTACTGAACTTAGCACAGCTAATGAGACACTAACTACTGAGCTCACTGAAACTAAAACTTGACTAGAAGAACTTAAGTGAAAGTTTACAGCTTTGGAAGAAGAAAAGACCAAAAAGAAAACACATAAAAAGGAAGAAGATGGTGAATATAAAGAACTGTACGAAGAGGAGAAGCTAAAAAATAGTGAACTTCAAACTAAGTACACTCAGAAGTCTACTGAATTAGAACAATCTGAAAAAGGTAACAAAGAGTTGGTTGGTATAATCTGAGAAAAATTTGAAGCAGAATATAACTGATTGACTAAGGAGCTTGACGAGGATACTAAGAAAGAAGTAGATGGACTTATTGATCTTAATAACCCAGTAGCATCTCGATGAAAGCTATGAAGAATTAGTAAATTGATAGCTTGAAGAAAAGAAACTACAGGAAACTTATGATGATCTGTTAAGTGATGAGGAAAAGAAGATGATAACCCTGACTTCAAAGAAATGTGAAAGAAGGAAGGTAGAAATTGGTATGCAAATTGGAAAGAAAAACAATTTGGATCCAAAAACGTGTAGGTGATAATCCTAACTATATATTTATTTATTTATACTATTGTTATGTCTAAAACTGCTTGTGATTGCGTGATTGACTCTATGGAGTTGCACAACCCTTGAGTGCAATATATCCTAGGCCAGTTGCCTTATGAAATTATGTTCCTTGACAAGATTAGTACCTTTACTAGATCTTCAGCTAGATGTTTCGATATAGCTGTACAAGGTAGAAAAAACATGATGGGAGGTCTATGGCAAACTGTTGCTATTGAAGACCCAACTGCTATTCCACTTACTCTTCCAGCTGAATGGAGAAACTGTGTGACATGTAACTACTTCCTAAAACTAGGATCTTACTTGTTCCATATTAAAGAGTATGATTGTAATACATGAGTAGCTCTATTAGAAGCTATGCTATGACAATCTATTCCTGCTACTATTCCTGCTTGATCTTACTTTGCTGTTATGTCTAATAGTCAAGGTATCTGCGCTTGGAATGTAGTATGTGCTCAATGGGCTGCTAAGAAACACACAGTAAATCTTCAAGAAGTTGGTGATTGCTGGAAAGAATGTAAGAGAGGAGACGAACAGTCAAGACAATGAGCTCTTGAAAACACTATCAATTGGAGTGCTGACAACTTCGAGTCTATGCTTAATAGACATTTTGAACAATTAGATTGGACTCTATGGGGAATGATCCCAACTAAAGAGCTTGATGCTGGTTGTGCAGGACGAGGTAATTACACTACTGGTTGATATATGAACTACGTAAACCAATATGGTTACTGTTCAGATCAAAAAGGAGAAAAGATGGATCCTAAAACATGGAAGAAATGGGGATATGAACTATCTAAGAGAAGAATTAGAAACATTGATTGTATCTATATGAATAGTACAACACGATGTGCTCTCGAAGAAGATCTATCAACGTGGTGTAAAACTACTTCTGATCTTCAGAAAGGTTCTTCAGGTAATGTTATCGGAGCTTCATACGATACTATCCATATTCCAGGTATCAACAAGAATGCTAAAGTTATTCTTTGGGACGAATGTATTGGAGATGGAGAAATAATTCCAGTAGCAAGTTCAGATCTAGAAGGTGTAACAATGTGATATGAAGGACAAAACTGGATTGCAGCAAGTTTAGGAGAACCTAACCAATGTAAAGGTCAAATCTTCGAACATGAATATAGTTCAATGGTTGCTCTTAAAGTTGAGAGACCAGAACTTACTTCTAAGATCGTTAATGTTGACGTTTCATCTGCTGGATAATCTATTAAGTAATTCCTTTTTATATACTACCCTTTTATACCATGGCTTCAAAGGCAACCAAAGTTCAGAAATTTGATAAAGCTGAGGCAAAACAAGACTTCAGCTTAGTGTTAGAGTGATGAGTGATCAAGATTACTAAGAGTACTGTATATCAATTAAGTCAAAAGATCTTATTCTCTAGCTTCTTTGATTATGATACTACTAAGAAAGCCACATTAAGAATTGCTTGTGCTAAGTGTGGTCCTGAAGATGTAATCCAATTGGATGAAAACGAGGAACCAGTTACTACTAAGAAAGTAGAAGAGACTGAGGACCAAAGAGAAGAGAGACTTAAACAAGAGAAAGCTAATGAAGAAGCTTTAGCTGCTAAAAAGAAAGAAGAAGAAGAACAAGCAGCTGCCGATAAAGCTGCCACTGATAAAGCTGCTCAAGATCTTAAAGATAATACTCCACCTAAAACAGAAGAAGAAGAAATCGAAAAGACAGGTTGAACTGTTGAATACGAACTTCCTGCTAAAGGAGTAGATAAGATGAATGTAGAAGAGTTGGAAACTGCTCTTACTAACTACAAAGTTGAATTTGATGCAGGTTTATCTAAAAAAGCTAAGAAAGAACTACTTAATGAGTACCTAGATGCAAAAAGTGAATAAGTAGTGTAACTTAATAGGGCCTGGTTCATACCTGGGCCCTTTTATATATAAACATACATTATGAACATAGATATGAACAAACTCAAGTTGTCTAATGAGCTCAATAACCGATATAAGTGCAATAAGTGACTTGTGAAGGCTTGTGCTAAAGAAATTTGTGAAGATATCATAGAATGTTACACTTTTGAGTTGGATAATCCTCCGAGATGTCTTACTAGATTTGCAGAACATGTACTAAAGCAACAAATCATAATGAACTGTCTTTGAGATAGTTACTTTAAGAGAACTACTAAGGTTACTACGGAAGATACAAGTACAGATTATGAGTATAAGAGTAATCCAATAAAGTATGTTGATTGGATGTGAACTCCAGTTTCATATGATATTTTATCTAAATGCGACCATCTAGAGACTAAACATCAAGATTGATCGTGTTGATTTTGAACTTATTGATGCTAATATCAGATATTCCACATGACTATAAGTTATGCAAGTTTGAACAAGAACATTTACCTCACTTATGTTGGGTAGATATTTTTACTAAATCTTGAAGAAAAATAAG
>Ga0114957_1004486_pt1 | contig 12019 bp, 10 predicted proteins | sample BantaG_FD_87175 | JGI IMG/M metagenome (GOLD analysis project Ga0114957, IMG submission 87175) | Marine algal microbial communities from Bantry Bay, Ireland - BantryBay_4 metaG | ecosystem: Host-associated > Algae > Red algae > Unclassified | place: Bantry Bay, Ireland | collected 2014-11-21 | reverse complement strand
GCCACTCCTGATTGGGAAAATTTTTCTCAGAAGCTTAATCAGACAGTTGAGTTTGATGCTACCATCTTGCAGAAGCTTAATCAAATCCCTACTACTCACGTCTCAAAGCACTGGCTTATACTTCAAGATAGGTTGCAGAAAATTAGAGACCTAAAACAAAGCATCCTAAGAATTAAAGTTGGTGAGTCATTACTCATGATAAGTTTACTTCTTTGTTTCATCAATTTCTCACATTATTTATTTCCAACTGTCAATGATGACATATCTGAATTGGTGTTGAATACGAGTGAAGTTGATAACACTATCGACAAATTGGACAGGACGATCAATGTCGAATCAGTTGTAGGAAGCTTTCCAAATGACAAAGTTCTAGAGAATACTTCCCTGGTAGCGCAGAAGTCTTCAAGTCTCGGCTTTTCAGAAGACTTGGCAGTGGAAAATGATTCAAATCATAGTGGTATTTCAGCCGATCATACTAATCAATCTGCTAGGATATTACAATCAGTTACAGTAGCAGCCGCAAATATAGAGAATCGAGTTAACGATATAATTCAAAAACGAGAAGTGGTAGTTGCCAGTACGACTCTAGTTAAAAGAACAGAGAGTCAATCATCGATTTCTGATCCTTCTCTGATTCCGATCCTAACAAGTACTGTGGAATCTAAAAAAGTCAGCTTAAAAGGTATGAAACTCTCTACTTTGCATAATGTAGAAGTAGCGAATGAGAAGATTGATAAAGTAAGACCTCACAGTGGGTTTGCAATACATTCACTCATTGGTTTAGGAGTTGACCAAATATCTACTCCAGATGATGAAAGGTTTGATTTAATAGGTTATCAACACTATGCATTAAACTCTGATGCTGGGTTACGAGTCTCATATGACTTCAACAATTGGAGCATTGAAACAGGAGTATCAATACTTCATAAGGGTTATAAGCCAAAGTATTTACAAGACACGATCAGAGTTCAAAATGAAGCTGTTGTAGTCAGTTTAGAGACAATTGAATTAGAGTTAATCTCTATACCAGTAACGGTTAAACGATCGATATCTTTGAATGATAAACTCTCAATCTATGGTATGGCTGGTTTAGAATACCTCAAGATCACTTCAGAAACATATGATATCATTGAGAAGAATGCTGAATTACCAGAAGTCGGTAAAGAACTAGAAGTGGTATCTGATTTGGAATACAAGGTTAATAGTCCAATAATCAAAAATGAATCAATGAATTATACAGTTGGACTAGGACTAATGAAGTCTATTAATCCACTAGTAGATGTCTATAGCCAGACTCTCTATCGAGGTCAAATAAGTGATAATGGTATTGGAATTAATCAAGACAAGTTTAACAGTTTGACTGTTCAAGCTGGGTTTAAACTCAGATTAGCTAAAAAGAATTAGTATTGAGTTCGTGGATTTTATAGCTTGATTTTGTTCAGTCTATCTAACTCCCTTTTACTTTCTCGATCCTTTATGGAATTTCGTTTATCATAATTCTTCTTACCAGTAGCGAGTGCTATTGCTAATTTGAAGAATCCTCTCTCAGTACTATATAACTTGTATGGCACAATCGTCACACCCTTTGCTTCTACCTTTTTGATAATCTTCTTAAGCTCAGTTTTCTTAAGGAGCATTTTTCTATCGCGTCTTGTTTCGTGATTATTCTGATTGCCGTATGCATACTCTGCGATATAAAGGCTCTTAACATAAAGTTGACCATCTTTGATCTGGCAATAAGCATCTGTTAAGTCTGCATTGCCACTTCTCAATGATTTGACCTCTGTCCCAACAAGCATCAAGCCTGCCTCAAACTCTTGTAAGAATGAATATTCGTATTTAGCTTTATTGTTTGATATTTCTACTGCTTTGAACATATAATAGTAAACATTGAGAGATAGGAGTCCGTTCCTTTTTAGTAAAGAACAAAAGTAATACCGTTTTTGGTTAAACTGAACAATTGAATAACAGTTTATTACACATTATAAATAATTATAATGTATTTTTAATTAAATTTGATTGGTTTTAGATGAAGCATTAATCTAATTTTTTGCGTTATTAGATTAGTATTATGTGCTTTTAGACCTCTTTTTTTTAACCGAAAATTCTTAATCCCATGATTATTTTCAGTTTCGCAGTGTTCTTCTTGCTCAGTTTTGGTGAGAGAATACTAAAGAAAGCTTAATCTACAATAAAGCGAGATGCCGGTGTCAACAGCCGGCATTTTTTATTTGACACTTTCAAGCATTGACTTTACTTGCTCTAGGCTATATGTTCCAACTAGTCCTGTTTGGAAGAGATATTCGTTGTCTCCTACAATTTTGACATATCTAAAATCATAATCTTCAGTTCCATCGATGTTTTTTTTGTAGATGAACCCACCTTTCTGGTCTTCCGTAATAGAGTCAAAATATGACTCTGATTTTACGTCATCTTTCAATTTCTCAATTATGATAGGTATTTTCCTTTCTATTGCATTGCTACTTAATATCTGTATCGAGTAATTATCACCAGATTTGACTGTAATATCCTTCATGAAACCTAAGTCGTCGGATGTAATGATAGCATCATCTGGTGCTGTGATTTTGATGGGCATACCATATTTGAGAAGATCGATTTGAGAGCCCTTAGTTTCTGTCTTACAGCTGGTCAATATGAGAAATAAGGGAGTTATAATTAAGATAAGTACTTTGATAGAAGTGTTCATATATTTAGAGTATTTAGAGAATTCACTAGCAATGCTCTAAGGTAATATTATCTCTCAAATATTCTATTGTGAATATTTCTTGGCTTTTGATTTTCTTTCTTTCTTACTTTGGAGTATTATTGCGATTAAGAATAATAATCTCACTCAATTATGATACAAAGAATTCAAACTCTATTTCTAGCATTTGCCAGCGGTACTTTTTTTGGTCAATTTGGATTAGCATTTGCTACTAGCGACAAAAGTGAATCAGGGATTTTTGCTGATATGCTGTATAATATCCACGATCATGTGGGATTACTTATTGTTACTGTATTGGGAGCATTAGTTTCATTAGGGGCGATCTTTCTATATAAGAATAGACTTCTTCAGATGAGGATTGCTTATTTAGGTATTGTACTTGCAGTCATATTACCTACTTTAGCTCTACTTCTATTCTTTAGTGCTGGTTATAAATTGGACTCTACTAATGCTGTTCAAGACAGCTTAGGCATTTACCTGCCAATCGTAAGTGTATTTCTATTAGCATTAGCCGCAAGATTTATTAATAAAGATGAAAAGTTGGTCAGGAGTTCTGATCGGCTGAGATAAAACACAAAAAAGAGAGACAAGGATTAACTTGTCTCTCTTTTTTTATATAAATAAGAATTGTATTGATTCTAATTTTTACTCTACTCTCGGTTTAGCTGAGTAGTTAATCTTCAACTGATTCGCCTTTCGGAGTTCAGTTTTAATGTCACTCACAAAACCCATGGTTACTTCACCATCAACTCTAAGTGATGAACTGATTCCAGGCCTTTGCTTCTCAGGCACACCACTTCTGTGTTGTTCTAAGAAGAGTGGAATATCAGCTATTGCTGCAATCTTATCTCCAAGTTGCAACCTTGGGCTAGTACCATATGTTTCTTGGTATTGCTCCATAGGTTTTCCGATATAGAGATAATTTACAAGAGACTTCTTTTCTAATTTGGTCAGTTCAGTAGCTTGCGGTACTACCACCTCTACCTTGAGAGTAGAATCTCTCATTACTGTGACAACCATGAAAAAGAATAAGAGCATAAAGATGATATCAGGCAATGAAGCTGTTGATATTGCTGGTTTAGACTTCCCTCTTTTTTTATTAAACTTTGACATATTACTTTCTAATTTTAGAGTTCAATAGTTATTCTTCACCGAAGTTAGTAGGCTCCGCCTCAGATAGCACTAGAGGTATAATTGAATTGATTTCCTTCTTCTTATCTCTCGGTAAGAATTCGTAGCTCTTATTGTACTTCTTTTGAGATTCGTCTTCTCTGAGCTCTCGATAAGCAGCTTTGAGTTCATTGTAGACTTCAAGGTAGGTAGAATATTCAGTACCTCTATCATTCCTCAGAGAGATAATTGCTTTGTCAGGTCTCTCTGCCAAGTCAGGTCTATTAGTAGGATTGCGAATAAAATCCTTTGCTCTTTCTCTGAGTTCGTCTACGTCTGCAGGTTCACCTCTTACTAATAGAGCATTGTCCGCATTTACAAGTACAGAAAACACGTTTCTCTTTTTTAGAGTAAGTGTCTCTGGATCTTCCTCAGACCAAGGTGGCAACTTTACCAATACACCCTTATCTACATCTATCGTAGTAGTCACTAAGAAGAAGATCAAAAGGAGGAAGGCGATATCTGCCATTGACCCAGCATTGATTTCGTTATTTAACTTATCTCGTGCCATACTGGTTTTATTTAAACAGATTAACGATTTCAAGAATTACCATTGATGCAAGAGCACCAAAGGCTAGTACAGCGGTACACTTAATCCCTCCGCTGATAAACTTACTTACACCTTTACTCACATCGAATTTTTCTGAAAGCATTCCTAGTTTTCCTGTAGTCTCAGCGTCAGATGATGAGTAGAGAATAAAGAAGAGTCCTATCAGTACGACTGCTCCAATTAATACAATCAATGATCCTTTTGGATTAGTTACTAATCTACCAAGGCCAAAAAACAGCCAAAGAGCACCAGCAATCACAGTAAGGAAAAAAGGTAAGTAGATAGCAAGGTTGAAGAAATTGAATCCATCACCTCCACCATTCTTAAGCACAGTATTGAGGTCTGTATCTGCTCCAAATCCTGCAGCACTCATACCACTCATCGCTGTACCGAATACCAAGGCAACTGTAATCACTCCGAGTAGAAGTGCAAAGAGTTGACCTCGCTTTTGAAAGAAATTATATATAGATATCATAATATTTACTTATTTGGGTTTTGTAAGAGTTGAAAAAACACTGAGGAATTACTTCCAAACACCGTTTCTAGACATTACTTCCACTAAGCCAATAGATGCATCTTCCATTTTGTTTACGATTCCATCAATCTTGGAGATGATGTAATTGTAAAAGATCTGAAGTATAATTGCTACCACAAGACCAAATACTGTTGTCAATAAGGCTACTTTAATACCACCGGCAACGATTGAAGGTGAGATATCACCTACTGCCTCTATCTTATCGAAGGCACCAATCATACCAATTACAGTACCCATGAAACCAAGCATCGGTGCAATTGCAATAAAGAGAGAGATCCAAACTAATCCTTTCTCTAAGAGTCCCATCTGTACAGAACCGTATGAAACGATTGCTTTTTCTACAGCTTCAGGACCATTTGGAGCATTTCTTAGACCTTCATATAAGATACTAGCTGTTGGGCCAGGAGTTGATCTCGCAACTTCTTTAGCTCCTTCTAAGTCTCCTTCTGAGAGTCTTTCGTCTATTTTGCTCACTAATTTATCAGTGTTAGTTGTTGCAATGTTGAGTGTGATGATTCTCTCAATACAGAATGCAAGACCGAGTATAAGACAGACGAGTACGACACTCATAAACTCCCATCCTCCTTCAATAAATTTTTCTTTCAGTACTTGAAAGATAGATCCAGCTTCTGCAGTTTCTGCCTGAGCCAATAAGTCTAATGCACCTACAGTTGATAGGACACCGAACAACACAAATAAAACAAGTAATTTTCGCATGATTTTCTTGGTTTTCTAAATTTGATTAACGTAATGTTAGGTTTTTAATTGATTATCTAATGTAGTAAGAAAATTTAGAGTTTACTTTCTTTTTCTACTAAGATTTTGGTCAAAGTTAACTTTCCTAGTCTACAAGACCAAACTATCTTTGTATCAAAATTTCATTCTGATAAATTTTCTTATTTCCAAACAATTGTAATTTAATCCTATTTATTTAGATGCATTGCAGTCGTAAAGAGTTGTATTGCTTCCTTGATAACTTTTTAGAAAGATATCCAAATTTCCACTATTTTTGTGTCACTCTCTAATTCTGACTGAGATACACATTTCATTCTTTTCTATATACAATCGTAACCATTAACTCATACCATGCAAAACGTAGGACACTCTTATCTCTCAGAACTGAACGATATCCAGCGAAGAGCAGTCGAAGCAACTGAAGGACCAGTGATGGTAATCGCTGGACCCGGATCTGGAAAAACACGAGTTTTGACCTATCGGATAGCGCATTTGATCAATATTGGGGTGGCACCGTGGAATATTTTGGCACTGACCTTTACTAATAAGGCGGCTCGTGAGATGAAAGATCGGATTGAAAAAGTGATCGGATCTGGAGCTCACAAGGTCTGGGCAGGTACCTTCCACTCACTTTTCAGCCGTATACTCAGGGTGGAGGCACATAGAATCGGTTACCCAAATGACTTTTCTATCTATGACACCGATGACTCTAAAAGTTTGATTAGAGAAATTATCAAGTCTCTCAACTTAGATACAAAGGTCTATAATGTCGGCGCAGTTCGGTCTCGAATTTCTACAGCAAAGTCTAACTTAATGTCTCCTCAAGCTTATGCTCAGAATGATGACCTCGTTGGATTGGATAAGATGAACAGACGTCCAATGATTTTTAAAATTTATGAACTGTATGTCAAGAAGTGTAAGAGAGCAGGAGCCATGGACTTTGATGACTTACTCTTGCAAATGTTCAATCTACTCTACAAGAATCCTGATAATGTTAGAGTAAAGTACCAAAGCCAATTTACTTATGTGATGGTAGATGAGTTCCAGGATACTAACTCCCTACAATATGAAATACTGAAACTCTTGACCGTTTTTGACGGAAGTCCTCACAATGTTTGTATCGTAGGTGATGATGCGCAGAGTATCTACTCATTTAGAGGAGCGACAATAGAAAATATCTTACAGTTCGAAGCTGACTTCCCAGCTGTCCAAGTCTATAAACTTGAGCAAAATTATAGATCAACTAACCATATTGTAGCTGCGGCTAACGAGGTCATTGGATTCAATAAGAAGCAGATCCAAAAGAAGATCTGGACAGACAATGGTGAAGGTCGTAAAATCAAGGTCATCAAGACGATGACAGATAGTGAAGAGGGGAGACGTGTAGCTGACTCAATTATAGAACAAAAGAATCGATGGCACTATGCCAATAAAGATATTGCCATCCTTTACAGAACAAATGCTCAGTCGAGAGTCTTTGAGGAACATTTGCGTAGACACAACATTGCCTACCGAATCTATGGAGGACTTTCATTCTATCAAAGAAAGGAGATTAAAGATGTCATTGCTTATATCAGACTCTGTGTCAATCATAAAGATGACGAAGCACTCAAGCGGGTCATCAACTATCCTAAGCGAGGAATTGGTAAGACTACAATGGAGAAACTGACCAAGGTAGCCGACGACAACGAAATCAGTATCTGGCAGGTCATCACTCAGATAGAACTCAAGGGAAGTCACAAGCGGACGATCGGAGGATTTATCCAAGATGTCAAAGAGATGCAGAAGAGGGTAATGGTGGAGGATGCATATAAGGCATCGCTTTATATCACTCAGAAGTCAGGTATTATAGAAATGCTCAAGGCAGATGATACGCCTGAAGGTAAAAGTAGAATAGAGAATATCACAGCCCTCCTCGATGCGATCAAAGAATTCGTAGAGGATGATGAGATCTCTCCAGGAGAAGAAGCACCAGAAGATAAGTCACTTGCGAGATTCCTACAGAGTATCTCTCTGATGACAGATGCAGATCAAGATACGGAGCAAGTAGATGTGGTTACTATGATGTCAGTACACAGCGCCAAAGGACTAGAGTATAAGTCAGTATTTGTAGTTGGGCTCGAGGAAAACCTCTTCCCATCATATATGTCACTGTCCCTTCCTGAGCAGATCGAAGAAGAACGAAGGCTCTTCTATGTAGCGATTACACGAGCTGAAGAGATGTTGACCTTGACCTATGCCAATAGCCGGTATCAGTTTGGTAATATGCGATTTAATGATGTGAGTAGATTCCTTGAGGAGATCCCTGAGTCAGCAACTGACTCGACGATCTTGACCAAGAAGAAGGACTTCCCTCAACCTAAGATACTGGGTAACTTCAAGAAGGTCGGGGCAGGGAGATTGCCACAGGTAGATGCTGCCAAGTTCGTCGCGAGTCCACTCAGTGCGATCAAGGAAGGTGTCAAAGTCATGCACCTTAAGTTTGGTAGAGGAGTTGTGGTCAATGTCGATCAACGAAAGGTTGCTACTATCAGATTTGACCAGATCTCTGACAATGCCGAGAAGCGGATTATGCTTCAGTATGCTAAGTTGCAGGTATTGGATGACTGATAGGTTCTACGCAGTAGAAATTCTTTTACGACAGTGAATGAATAAAGAAGGAACTGATGCGGAAGCATCAGCAAGAACTAAGATACGATAAGAAGAAGATGAAAACAGTTGGATTAAACGAACTTAAGGATAAAGCTCTAGGTGCAATTGGTACATCGAAAAGAGATGAATACGAGCATGAACTTCGTGTTGAACTTTTATCAGAACAAATCAAGGCGCTTCGAAAAGAACAGAATTTGACTCAAGAACAACTTGGAAAGCTCGCAGGAGACTCCAAGTAGTTGTGTCTTAATGAGTTTGAAGTACGACCATACTCTTGTGCCATTGACCATCTCTCTGTGCTTTGACAACATAGATGCCACTGCTGAGTGCTGAGAGATCGAGATAACCTTGTCCATACCAATCATCAAGTGAATAGACCAGATGCCCAACGGCATCAAAGATGCGAATCTGATCAAACTGTGAATTGCCATTGAGACCAAGCATCAGATCACCTGATGAGGGATTTGGAAAGGCTTGGAGAGATTGAGAGACTTCAATAGCCTCTTCTACTGATGATGGGATAGCGCCAAACCACTCGATACTCGAGTCACAGACATCTGCCTCAGTTGATCCCATTCTGAACTTTGTAATCATTGGAAAGTTCCAGGCCATATTATTAGGTAATGGGATATTTGCTTGTACAGTACATGCGGTCCCTTTGCGATCAGGATAGTGGATGACATGAAAGGCCTGAGATGTAGAGCCAGAGGAGAAATAAATGCGACAGTCTGGTCCAAGGTAACCACTCCCAAGCGAGACAACCCAATTACTTGAATCGAGCATGCCCTGTGTATTCACCAGGTGTATGGAATCAAGGTCTTCAGCACTAGACTCTAGATCATATTGGATGAGTTTCCATCCTTCAGCAACATAGAGGAAACGATTACTCGGAGACCAACAGAAGCCGTCTGACCAAGAATTACCACTATCATCAGTAGGTGGCAGATTAGTCTCATAGACTATCTCCCCAGTACTCCGATCAAATCTATAGAGTAAAGTTCCAAATTCTTCTGATGAAAGGGCAATGGTCCTTCCATCATTAGAGATGTTAAGGGCATTGTCACCATTGTTATCCCATCGATTGGCTGGTCCTGTCTTTGAGATGACTGGGTCTGAAAAAGAGCCGTCAGCATTGATTCGTTGGAAGTAGAAAGCATTAGTCTCATGTTTTTGAGTGAAGACCCACCAACCAAGTTCATCTTCTGTTGGAATACCGATGACACGACCATTTACTGAGGAGAGTTCAAGAAGTTTTTCATTTTTCTTTATGACTGAATAAGATCCGTCAGCCTGCTGTATAATGGTTGAGAGGTAAAGAGTATCAGCAGTTAACTCTATATTCAGACCACTGGGTAACCAGTAGTGCTCTCTCATCCGGTGTACTAAATAGGTAATGCTATCGTTGACACGATTTGACAGGAAGGTAGTGTTATGAGCCATTCCTTGAAAGCCAGCATTGCCACACCAGTCTAGCCAATCTCCAGAGGGAGAGATGTGACTGCCCCCTGGGATGCTATCTGTATCGCTGCCAATGATGTGGCAGTTATTCGTCATTAATGCAAGTCTACCGTTCCGATCTGCGATACAGGCACCTGCTGTACCAACCCTGTATCGCTCTGTCGCTGACTTATCAAGAATAAATCCACCGTTATCAATAATTGAGAATTCACCATTATTCCAGTCAAAAAGATTTACACCAAAACCATCTAAACTACCAGTCGTCCCGCCATAGCCGAATGCCCACTGATAGTCATACTTCTGAGCATGAGTTGTGCTACTCAGAGCTATGATGCAAATAAGCATAAGAAAGAACATAAGTCTTATTCCTTTATAATCTTGGTAGTCCATAGTGGTTGACTTGTAGATGTATTAGAAAATTGAAGGAAGTAAAGACCGCTGTGTAACTCTGAGACATTTAGTTCCATTTTAGAGAAACCACTTTTGATTGTTTTAAGCAAGAGACCTGAAACAGTGTAGAATCTCACATCATAGTTTCCATTGTAATCAATTGGATTAATCTGAAGTGTGTTACTGACTGGGGAATTCACTTCAAAAGAAATAGACTCTGTGGGCATTATGTTTGATGATCTTGGAAGCACGTACGTACAATTGTCTTCGTAAGTAAGAACATTACCATTGAATCCATTGGTTAAATATCTCGCTAGATAGACACCATAACCATTGACAGATGGACAAGAATTAGCATTATTAAGTAGATTTATTTTTTGTGATCCTTGAATCGCATCAAAAGAATTATTTCTTTTAACCTGTAAGATTCCACGGATAGATTCATGAACAACTTCTTCTGCTCTACATTCAGGTATCATAGACTCAATTACAAAAAGAAGACTATCTAGGCTATTGGCTGTGCCTGTTGTGTCAAGTAGTGTATGGGTCAAGTAGATACTATCTAAAATAGAATTAGAGATGTTGAAATATTCCAAAGGCAATACTTGTGAAGTGTCATGACTCGCCAGATAACTACTAGAAAAGTTGTAATAATCTGAAAAGTCAGGAGCAGTTACTTGGTTTTTCTCTGCTAGAGAATCAATCGAAATCAATATTTGACCATAGCGAATGGCATTCTGCAAGCCTATATCATTGATGCAATCCTCCAGTTCTAAATAGTTAACTCCATTCTCCAATAGATATAAAACCTCTTGAGCCATCAACAATTTATTAGCACATCGTGTACTGTCATTGACCTCATTCTGTATTTCTGACTTCAAGGCATCACATTTACTGATGAAATCATTATACAATTCTTGCAATGCCTTAGGTAGACATAAATCATTAAAAAAGGATGTACTACATTGATTGTCATTGTCAAACCAATCATTAATATTCGCTTCAAAGAATGGGAAGTATTGGTCACCTTGGACAGCACTAGAGGGTACCGTGAAAAATGAAGAGCCACCTGCATCATTTGCACTCCAGTTCTTTGCTTTTGGAGAGGTTGCTGAACTTAATTCAAATCTATTGCCACGACAAGTCTGATTACCAAGAATGCCAAGAGAATTGCTGTTTCCCAGGACAAGATTAAAACCTGGAGAAGAAATAAAATCATTTTTTACAATATAAGATTGATCACAATTCCCTAGCACTTGTAGGTTATTACTTCCGGCAAACTGCATATCATTATTACAGATACCTGTCATTAAAGAATTTTCTAGATGGATATTATTGTTATCACTGAATGTGAAATTATTGTCGTTGATTATTGATTGGTCGCATTTTTTTAATTCTATGTTAGTATTTCCAGGAGACCAAAATGTATTTTTTTGAGTTATGTCGACCTTCATACCACTTAGAAATAAGTTATGTCCAAATAATCCAGTTCCATTAGTTTCAAATTCTGAATTATCATTAATTGCTAATTCAGTTGTTGAATCTCCTGAAGCTCTAATATTCGATCTTGAATCCCAAAATTCACAATCTGAAATTGAGCCAGAAATGTTTCCAGCTGAAGAAATGTCAATGTTACTACCTCTAAATGTACAATTTGATAAATTGAGGTCAATGTTACCGACTCCCCAGTTAGCTATACCTATATGCGCATCGTTATAGTCAACACCTCTTAATGAAATATAAGCATCACCATTCAAGAAACTGTTAACTCCCAAATTTGTAAATGCCCAACCAATTAAATTTG
>Ga0114957_1004483_pt1 | contig 12020 bp, 6 predicted proteins | sample BantaG_FD_87175 | JGI IMG/M metagenome (GOLD analysis project Ga0114957, IMG submission 87175) | Marine algal microbial communities from Bantry Bay, Ireland - BantryBay_4 metaG | ecosystem: Host-associated > Algae > Red algae > Unclassified | place: Bantry Bay, Ireland | collected 2014-11-21 | reverse complement strand
ATACTTTTTCTTAAGGGTCAGATCATCTCAATCTCATTCGATGGATACACCAACACTGCTCGAACGCTTCATTCAAACTCAAATCCGAATTTGGGATGATTATTTCTTTCCGCGTCCCTAACTTTATGGGAAGGCACAGCCTTTGAGCGAGAGATATGGTTTTTCAGAAATGAATTATCAGCGGTGTCGCTAGATTACGACTCTAACGTGAAGCCGACAGAAACAATTGTACGCATTTCAGGCTCGGACTACGGAAAGTACAAGAACATGGAACTTTCAATGATCCGGATGTATCCGGAGCTAAATGAACGGATACACTTGTGCTGCATACGGCAGGAGAATTTTGACCCACTAAGAGAACTGTTTTTTTACCGGGAACTTGGGCATGAGTGCGTTCCATTTATTGAATTACGTGAAGACTGCTGCGCAAAGGAGAAGTATGGGTATTAGAGCAGCTTGAGTGGAAGTGTCTCCGACACAGCGTGAAGTCCCGATACCTATTTCTTCGGGATCTCCAGCACCACCTTGGACCCGTACACGATCGTTTCCATTTTCGGTGCCAACACTTCGACCACGTCCGGCGATTGGTGGTGGTCGGGTTTGGTGTCGGGGTGCGGATAGTAGATGAGCGCGTCGACGCCGTTGAGGCGGCAGCGCTTGAACGAAAAATCTTCCGGCGGCGCGTGCATCGCCCACTGCACCGCGCTGAAGGTGTGATCGGGGTTCTTCATCTTGAAGCGCTTGGGGGCGATTGAGACATTGATGGTCGCGGGGTGGAAGCTGCTGATGTCGAGGCCGCGTTCGCGGAAGCGCGGGGTTTGCATTTTGATGCTGCCGGCGGGGTATGGACTCTCGGGATTGTCGCCGCCGGCAATCTGGTGGCCGCGCACCACAACGCCGTCGTAGCTGACATATTTCACCGAACTCGGCTGCTCCTTCGGCGCCGCTGGAATGCCGGGCGTCCATTCGCGAACCGTGTCGAGCAGCTGGTCGAGTTTGGCCCCGGTCTTGCGTGCGTTCAGGCGCGGGAACTTGCCCATGGGCTGGTAGAATTGTTCGCCGCGACGCAAGCGGATCTGGCCGTTGCTGGTCTGAATTTCCTCGATCCGATTTTTCAACGCGGCGGCGCGAACCTGGGCGATCTTCAGCAGCGACAACACGCTCGGCGGCAGCGGGCCGAAGCGGTCGCGTAGTTCGGCCTGCAGTTCGCGAACGACCTCTTCGTTGGTCACGCCCGAAAGTTTGCGGTAGACTTGAATGCGTTGCACCTCGTCTTCAATGTAGTCGAACGGGATGGCGGCGGCCTGGTCGCTGGTGACGTTGCGCGGCGACAAGTCAACGAAGTCGATCAGCAGTTCGATGTCGATCAGCGGTGGCACCTCCTCGTGTTTGAGCGCCTTCACGGTGCGGTCGAGCAACTGGCAGTAGAGGTCGAAGCCGACGCTGGTGATGTGGCCGGACTGGGACGAACCGAGCATGTTGCCGGCGCCGCGGATTTCGAGGTCGCGCATGGCGAGTTTGAAGCCCGAACCGAGTTCGCTGTAGCGCTGGATCGCCTTGATCCGGTGGTAGGCCTCGCCGGCGAGTCGGCCGGAGGGCGGCACCAACAAGTAGGCGTAGGCTTTGTGTTTGTAGCGGCCGACGCGTCCCCGCAACTGGTAGAGTTCGCTCAGGCCAAAACGGTCGGCGCGGTCGATGATGATCGTGTTGACGTTGGGAATATCGAGTCCGGACTCGATGATGGTGGTGCATAGCAGCAGGTCGAACTTGCCATCGATGAAGCGCCGCATCACGTTCTCAAGCGCGCGTTCGGACATCTGCCCGTGGCCCACTTCGATGCGCACGTCGGGTAGCAGCGCGACGAGTTTTTTCTTCAACACCTCGATGGTGCGCACCCGGTTATGCAGGAAGAATATTTGGCCACCGCGGTTCATCTCGCGCTGGACGGCGCTGCGGATGGTGGCCTCGTTGAATGGTTCAACGTGGGTCTCGATCGGCTGGCGTTCGCGCGGCGCGGTCTGGATGGTGCTCATGTCGCGCGAGCCGGTAAGCGAGAGATAAAGCGTGCGCGGGATCGGCGTGGCGGAGAGTGTGAGCACGTCGATGTTCTGGCGCAGGTCCTTGAACCGTTCCTTGTGTTCGACGCCGAAGCGTTGTTCCTCGTCGATGATCAGCAGGCCGAGATCGCGGAAACCGACGTCGGACGAGAGGATGCGGTGGGTGCCGATGAGAATGTCGACGTCGCCGGTTTTGCAGCGCTTGACCGTGTCGGTCATCTGCGCGCGAGTGCGGAAGCGCGAGAGCATGTCGACTTTCACCGGGAAGGACATGAGGCGTTCCTGAAAGCTTTCAAAATGCTGCTGGGCGAGGATCGTGGTCGGTACCAGCATGGCGACTTGTTTGCCGTCCATCACCGTCTTGAACGCGGCCCGGATCGCGACTTCCGTTTTGCCGTAGCCGACGTCGCCACAGATCAGCCGGTCCATCGGACGCGGCGATTCCATGTCGCTTTTCACCTCGTCGATGGCGCGTTGCTGGTCCGCCGTCTCGGTGTAGGGAAAGGTCGCTTCGAACTCGCGCTGCCAGGTCGTGTCCTCCGAAAACGCGTGGCCGGGCAAGGTTTCGCGCACCGCCGCGGTCTGCAGCAGGCGCGAAGCAAGATCCTGAACCGCGCGCGCGGCGTCGGCTTTTTCCCGGTTCCAACGACGGCCACCGAGCTTGTGCAGACGCGGGTTGCCGCGGCCGATGCCGACGTAGCGCGACAGCAGATGCGCTTGCGAAACCGGCAGGTGTAAACGCGCGCCGTCGTTGTATTCGACCGAGAGCACTTCTTGCTGGCGGTCGTTGAACTCGATCTCCACCAGCCCGAGATACTTGCCGATGCCGTGGTCGACATGGACGACGAGTTCGCCGGGATGGATGTCGGTCCAATCTTCGAAGCGGACGCCTTGCGGCTTTGCGCCTTCGCGGATTTTGGCGTGCGGATCGTATTTGCCGCGCACCACTTTGCGGATACCGTACAGATCGGACTCGGCCACCACCAGGCGGCGCGCGGGTTCGTCGAGGAAGCCGCCGGAGAGTTGGCCGACCCGTTTGACCAGCGCATCCGAGCCTTCGAGATCGGCGAGGTAGCTGTCGTAAAAGCGGTCGCTGGCGCCCTGACTGTTGAACCACATTTCGACCCGCCACGGCGCTTTTTTCCGGCAGGCCTTGGCGATGGTTTCGCGCAGGAACTTGGCGCGTTGTTCTTCGACGCGTTCGGGATTGATCAGATGCGAGGCGAGGTGGGGCAGGCCGGCGCAGGGGCGGAGTCCGAGGTCGATGGTGGGGGTGCCGTCGTCGGGAAGTTCTTCGCGGTACTCCTCGTCCACGTCTTCGTTGCGGTTGGTGAACAACGAACCGGCCAAGACTTGCGGGTGCACGGCGGCACGCGTTTCGATTTGCTCAAAGGGTTGGACGAGGTGGTGGCACTCGGCGTCGAGCAGCGAGGTTTCGTACAGGGCGGCGTTGTCGCGGGCGAGCGTTGGTTCCTGCCAGAGCAGCAGCGTGTCGGGCGGAAGAAAGTCGAATAAGGAACCGCTGAGCGCCTCGGTGTCGCCGTCGGCAAAGGCGTCGCGGGCGGGCGCGAGCACGACGTGATCTGTCGCCGGTTCGTCGTCCGGGGTGGGGATCGACCGCTGCGTGGCCGGGTCGAACGAGCGGATGGATTCGAGTTCGTCACCGAAGAACTCGAGTCGCAGCGGGAACGGCAGATCGGGCGGCCACAGGTCGAGCAAGCCGCCGCGGCGCACGGCTTCGCCGCGTTCGACGACTTCGAACCCAAAGTCGTAGCCGAGTTTTTGCAGCAGTTCGGCGAGCGCGTCGGGATCGTGTTGATCGCCGAGGCCGAGTTCGAGGCGTTGTTGCTTGAGCGCGTCCGGCGGGAGGGTTCGCTGCATCAACGCTTGAACCGTCGTGGCCACGACCAGTCCGGACTCTTGGTTTTCTGGATCGGTCAGATCGAGCAAGGTTTGCAGCACGTTCAGCCGGTCGCCGGCCAAGTCTTGAGAGATGCGTCCTTGGCCCGGCAGCGTCTCCCAACCGGGGTAGTAAAGGAGGCGTTCGAGAACCGAACCCGAGGGATGATTCAGCGCCAGCGAGTGCAGATCTTGATAGAGCGTCTCGAGCGCGCGCGGCCCTTCAACGATGCACAGCAGCGGCGCGGCCGAACCCAAATCGGACAGCGTCCACGCCGTGTGGGCATAGGCCGACGTTGAGAGTTCGCGCACGTGGCGGAGCTCCCCCGGGCGCAAGGTCTGCGCCAAGTCCGAGATGGAATGGTTCTCTGCGATACCCTTGTTTGAGTTGAGCTTTGTTTGGCTGGGTTCGGGGGGAGTGTAATGCGCGCCGAGGGCTTTGCCATATTCTTTTGCGGCTTTCTACGAACGCAACAGAGTTGTGGAATAAGGAGGTGACGAAACCATCAGGTTTAGTATGCACCTTCCGTTCAAAATCAGGCGCTATCTCTCAGGTCAATCAATGAATCTGATGGATCATTTGCGCTGATTATTGAGTCAGCAACCTCGAGCAGCCCCCAACTATCGAAGGCCACCTAACAACCTTCCCGCACCAATACGGGTTGGCCTTCGGGGAGATTGTGGTAGACGTATGGCATGCGCTGATCGTCTCTTTCGAAAAGGACTTTGCGCATTTCGATCACCAGCTTCACATTGTTCCTGGGGTCAACTTCATAGTCAGAAGCCTGATAGCATAAATCCACGATCCAGTAGGAATCATCCGCTTCGGTAATCTCCTGCAAGCCACAGACGATGACGGAGTCCGTACCGAGGACGCGCTTGACGACATCTGCGAATAGATCCGCCAGCTCATCATCTTGGATTTTTTTCCGTTCATTCATTGCTACGATAATGCACCTTATCCCGACGAAAATCCAGCCCATTTCGACGAGGTTCCTCGCGCCACGTGTTGGCTCAGAACAGGTAGAACGGACCATTCCGGACAACCGGTTTTTCTCCGTTTAAGTTCGGGCCGGTTTTGCTAAAATACGGACTCAAGCGACTGAAAAGTCGATTCACGAGGCAACCCAAGGATTCACATGCAAAAAAGACCGCTCGTCGTCCGCTGGCCGTGGGCCAGCCTTCCCATAATCTGCATCGGTATACTCGTGGGCCTGCTCGCGGGTTGCCGTTCAGGGACTTCCTATCGAATCGGAAATTCGCAGTCCGCAAATCTCGGAACGGTACGCGTCCAGAAAATGGTAAATGCGCCAAGTACCCGCCAAATCCCGATGCCCTCCTCTTATCAAACGGCGGCCAAAAGGGTGCCGAATGGAGAGGTCCGAACCGAACGGGTTCTTGTTACAGAGTCTTCTGGATGGGCGTATTCAGCCAACTCTGCCGCTCCTGTTTTAGGCCTGACAGGTCGGGCGCTGTCTCAATCCGGGGCTTCCGCCCTCTATTCTGGAACAGAACCGCCGATGCCTGCGCCCGACCCGGCGGAGCAGGACCTCTCCGGCGAATCGTATGACCGCGTGGAAGAGCAGCCGTTCAAGTCCCCGCGCACCGCGCCGCTGTCGACCTTCAGCATCGACGTCGACACTGCCTCGTACGCCAATTGCCGGCGTCTCCTCGAATACAGCGAGGAACGCCCGCCGCCCGGTGCCATCCGCATCGAGGAGTGGCTGAACGCGTTCGACTACGACTACGCCGGACCGGCCGACGCGACCAAGCCCTTCGCCGTTCATACTGCCGTAGGACCTTGTCCGTGGACGCCCGAACACCGACTGGTGCGGATCGCCTTGCAGGCCCGCGAACTCGATCCGGCCTCGGTGCCAAACAGCCACCTGACCTTTCTGGTCGACGCGAGTGGATCCATGCGTTCGGAACTCAAGCTCCCCTTGCTGAAGCAGACCTTTTCCCACCTGCTGGAACAACTCGGCCCGAACGACACCGTCGCGATCGTCGCCTACGCCAACCAGGCCGGCGTGGTGCTGCCGCCGACGTCGGTTGACAATCCCAACAAACTCACCGCCGCCCTCGACACCTTGCAAGCGGGTGGAAGTACGGCGGGTTCAGAGGGGATCGAGACCGCCTACAAACTCGCCAAAAAGGCCTTCGAGAAGGGCGCCAACAACCGGGTGATCTTGGCCACCGACGGCGATTTCAATGTCGGCCCGCAAAGCCCGGACGAACTAACCCGCCTGATTGAACAGCACCGCAAAAGCGGCATCTTTCTGAGCGTGCTCGGCTTTGGCACCGGCAACTATCAGGACAGCCGGATGGAAAGCATCTCCAACGAGGGCAACGGCAACTACGCCTACATCGACAGCATGAAGGAGGCGGAAAAAGTGTTCGGCCGCGAACTCAACGGTACGCTGCACACCCTCGCCAAAGACGTGAAACTACAGGTCGAGTTCAACCCCGCGAAAGTGGCCTCCTACCGACTGATCGGCTACGACAACCGCCGCCTTGCCGCCGAGGACTTTGCCGACGACAAGAAAGACGCCGGCGAACTCGGCGCCGGCCACAACGTCACCGCCCTCTACGAAATCGTGCCCGGACCCGCCGCAGCACCCGCCTTGGCCTTTCAAACCTCCGCGCCCGTTCCAAGCGACCTGCTCGGCAAGGTGGACTGCCGCTGGAAGGCGCCGGATGGCGAGGTCAGCCAACTGGCCAGCTTCCCCATTCGCGACCAGCGGGGCGACGCGCTTGATCCCGCGTTCCAATTCGCCAGCGCCGTCGCCGAAGCCGCCTTGGTCTTGCGCGGATCTGAACATGCCGGCCAAGCCGAACTGGGTAAAGCGATCGACCGTGCCCGCAAGTCCCTCGGCCAAGATCCGTACGGTGAGCGCGCTGAATTCGTGCAGCTGGTCAAAGCAGCGGAGCGAATGGAAAATGTCGAGGTGCCCTAGGAAATTGGAAGGTAGTCCGTTCGCATTAGATGTTCGAAGGTAGAACACTCAGCCTTGCCAGGTTCGGCTGGCAAAGGCGCTGGTTGATATGCGGAGTTTGCTCACCCATCCGATCGAATGTTTACTAAGTTAACGGATGCGTCGAATTCAAAAATGAGATCTTGTCCACAAAGCATGGGCAATGCCTCCATTGAGAATCCTTTCCAAATATTCCCCTGTAGGTGGATTGGTGGCGAACCGCCGGATTCAAACAGGGTAATTGATGTCGGCTCGTAGGATGCACAAACCTCTGTAAACGACCCCTCAAATGAAAAGCCGCCTCCCCAATCTTTATAAAACTCCACGACCCATTCAAAGAGTCGCTCCATTATCTGGGCTAGTCGAGATTCCAAAGTCGGCATACGATCCTCGACCCAGCTGATCAGGGCCAGAGGAGAGTCGTCCATGCTGATGCATTCCAGACTAACCACTCGGCTTGAAAATGGAAATGAAAGATTAGTCAGAACAAGTCCAAAGTATTCATGGGGTTCTCGGGTAAGAACCCCTAGTTTTTCAGATTGGAATTCCATGGATCAATGATCAGGGCTTCGGGTTCAAGGGAGCGATAGCGACCGGCCCGAAGACCCGCCTGGTTGTAGACGGGCGGTTGGTGTCGAGGTTCGCCGCAATTTCAAAAACTGATTTCCACATAATCTCCAGACTTGAGAACATCGACACGTTTACTGATTTTATCCAGATGGAGGCGAATAACCGGCCATGCAGTGGTCCTCAAAACCAAGATGGCAATCGTTCGACCGGTTAAGTTTTGTTGGTACTTTAAGTTTTGATCCGTCGTGATTAAAATATCGTAGGATTTGGACTCAGCTTCTCTGAGTAGGTCACCATTTTCCAATTCTGACCACCCCAACTCGGCTGCGGTATCTACATCATGTGGCACGAGGCTCTGCCTGAGAGGCACAGGAGTCCCTTGGTCAAAAAGAATGTTCATGTAGCAGTTTCAAGTAGGCCCGATGTGACGTGCTCTAATACCGTTTCAACCTGTTCACGAGTAACGCCGGGGAACCATTCGAGAAACTGATCAATTGTGGCTCCATGCTCGATATTCTCGAAAAGCGCTCGCACTGGCACACGTGTACCGCGAAACAGCCAACTACCACTCACGCGATTAGGGTGGCGCTCAACAGATGCACAGTCATTCCAAGAGGAGGTATTCATGGTCTAAGCTTACTCCCTTCTACAAGCTGGTGCAATATGTGATTATTCTGGAGGTTGCTCCCAGCCCCGAAGGGACATGGCGGCGACCGCGTTATGCCTCGTTCCTCCTGCCGTTCAAACGCCTCTCCATCGACTTGCGCATCCGCATGGAACGCGTGTTCCGCGAGCAGCACCCAGAGATCCATGCAGCGGTTCCCCGCTCCGTCTGGCGCGCCGCCTGGGTCTGCCACATCGGCGAACCGGGCAACGGTAGCCACGCCATCGACTACCTCTCCCGCTACGTCACCCAGACGGCCCTCTCCAAAAAGCGCATTCTCGACGACGACGGCAAGCAGGTCACCATTCGCTACACCGAAAGCGACACCGGCCAATCCCGGCAGCTACGCCTCGACGGTTACGAGTTCATTCGCCGTCTGCTCCAGCACGTCCTGCCCAAAGGCTTCAAACGCATCCGCGCCTACGGCCTCTACGCTCCGGCCGCCAAGAAGAAATACCTCGCCGTCTGTGCGTTGCTCGCCCATTGGCCGCCCGAGCCGTCCGCCAAGCCACGGACCGAACCTCCCGAATGTCCGCGCTGCCGCCTCGACATGATCCGCCTCGGCAAGCTCGCCCGCGGACCGCCGCGCTCGGTTCGACACCGGGGAGGCACAACATGAAACAGATCACACCGCGAAACCGCCCGTTCGCCGGTGGCCGCCGGGCTGTGTCCCGTTCGCCGGCGTGCGGCGGTAAATCATCGCGAGAAGGGCTGTGTCCGGACCGCTCCGACGCCAAGGACCTCCAAACGCAACCCACCTGGCCGATCCGCTGCGAAAGGGTCAGGTCTAAATATGGCGGGGCCGCGTTCTCAGGGTCCGACGAGCCAACGCGAGCCACCACGCCGCAAAAGCAAACCGCTAGTCGGTTCGGTCGGTTCGGAACGCCTCTCTAAACCCGGCTCGTCCAACCAAGGATGAAATCGCCACTTCGGGCTGTCGCCCTCAGGCGACATCATCCTTTATTTGTTGTGAAAGGTTTTCGGCGTGGTTGGGGCGAGTTCCGAGGGCGAGTTCATGAGGGGAGTTTCGGAGTTCTTGGGCCGGAGTTCAAGCGGGTTTGCATCTTGTTCTTGTTATTTCCGTCGGTTTCCCGCGACATCGGCCTCAATCGATGTGATTACGTCCTTCAACAGTTTCCGAGTCTCAGCAGTGCAGCGGTCATGAGGCTCGAACCAGGTGTATTCTCGCTCAGCTGCCTTACGCAGCACCGGAAGGGCGCACTCAGCGGGTGCCCCGATCGCGCTCAATGCCTTGGCGGCACTATCGGGGTCAATCCGCCCCCCCTCCGTCTCCAGCGATCGAACAATCAGGTCGACGAAGAATGGGATATCACCGCTCGCGCCAAACTGGCTTACATAGTCAGCGTATGACCCCACCGCGCTTTCAGGAGGATAACCTCTGAGCAGTATGAAGCAGCTTCCTTCGATTACGTCTATCCACTTACTAAGGAGATTCTGTTCATCCGATGAAATTAGATTATTCCGGCGGAGCATTCCCTTCGGGTGGAGCCCCCAATGACGCGCAGTACCGCACATGCTCCAAATCGACTCGACAACCTCCCTGTCCACGGTCGGCTCAGAATGGAAGTCTGCGCCAAGCACAAAAATGGCATGCATGACCTCGTGAAAGTTTGCTTCTCGTAGTCCCCGATATGGACGGAGAATGCCAAGGAATCCGTCATCAAGACAGCATGGCTCACCGTTGGAATCGGTATAACCAGATCCATGCCCAAGGATGATCTCGCGTGCCACGTCACGGTTCATTTTTTGATCAACGATCAGCCTCGCCGAGTTCGACGGCGAAGGCGCTTGTTGTGAGAGGGTTTGGCGGGCTGGTTTTCCGCGTGTTCTGTTAGCGAGTTCACGAACCGGATTTTGCGGGTTCTTGGGCCGCATTTCAAGCGGGTTTTCTTGGGCCGCGTTCGCGGGGTGGAAACGAGTTCCGCTTCGATTGCGGACACCTATGAGGGCCGCGAGTTCGACTCGCGGACCCGACTGGTTGTGGGTTGGGCGGTGTGGTTGGAGCCGAGTTCCGAGGGCGGGTTCATGAGGGGAGTTTCGGGGTTCTTGGGCCGAAGTTCAAGCGGGTTTTCTTGGTCGGAGTCAGCGGGGGCGGGAACGAGTTCGGAGTGGGCCGGCAACGATCAGCCTTGCCGGATTCGGCCGGCAAAGGCGCTTGTTGTGAGCCCTGAAGGTGGGCAAAATTAATCCTTGATGCATGCTTTAACCAGCAGGGCTCCGAACTCTGTGAGATCTAACTTTTTCCGTTTTATGAAGGGCTGCATGAAACCTCCTTGTTTCGCGCGCTCTAAATATTCCTTCACCATGTCGCTTTCCTCTAGTTCCACATAGGCTGGCGGGTTCAATGTGTGATCTTGGGCATACTTAACAACTCCCAACCTGGCCAGGTTATCGATATAAGATCCGATATTCTCAGGACTCTCGCAATTCGCCTTCATTGCCAAGAGTGAGAGGTTTCGGAATTCAATTCGAAAACTCCGCGGATTTATTTCATCCGGGAGGCTTTCCCCCTCTGGCATTTTGGACTTTAAAAAGTCCATGTCGACACGAGACCGAATTTCAATCGTAGGCCATGAGTCTTGCTGATGAAGTTGCTTGATTATTTTCGCCTCGTCGGAGGTAAGATTTTTGATGACTTCTACAAAGCCCGGGTGGGCATATTGTGCTGTGGATTTAGTCATTGAGGTTACCAGTAAACCTGCGAATAGTTCGGAAAGTTCCTCATCTTCGCCACAATACCTCAAGGCCTCCAGTGCCGGTCCGGCCAATGAAGTCTTCGGTGTCTGGATTTCCTCTGGAGGAGTTCCCTCTAATTTGGACGCCACCTTTTCTTCTAACCAAGATTGAAATTGCTCATAGCCCCAAACTAATCCAGTAAGGGGGCTCAGTGCTGCATTCACCACGCGCCCAACAGTCTGCAGGGCTTTTCCTGCCTCCTTGGCACCGGGGCTTAGCGCATCTGCATATGCAGTTTTGGCTATCTCAAGGGACCCCTTGATGAACTCCGTCTTCGGATCTTCATTGTCTGACATATGGCAGTCTCACTAGTTTGGTAATCCTTGTTAAATGTAGCGAATTGGTCCGCGATGCAATACCTATGACGGTTCCGAGTTCGCCTTGTGGACCCGACTGGTTGTGGGAGGGTTCGTCGGCGTGGGTGGGACCGAGTTCCGAGCGCGCCACAACTATGAGGGCCGCGAGTTCGACTCGCGGACCCGACTGGTTGTGGGCTGGGCGGCGTGGTTGGGGTCGAGTTCCGAGGGCGGGTTCATGAGGGGAGTTTCGGAGTTCTTAGGCCGGCGTTCAAGCGGGTTTTCTTGGTCGGAGTCAGCGGGGGCGGGAACGAGTTCAAGTGCGTCGCAACTATGAGGGCCGCGAGTTCGACTCGCGGACCCGACTGGTTGTGGGCTAGGCGGCGTGGTTGGGGCCGAGTTCCGAGGGCGGGTTTATGAGGGGAGTTTCGGGGTTCTTGGGCCGGAGTTCAAGCGGGTTTTCTTGGTCGGAGTCCGCAGGGCGGGAACGAGTTCGGAGTGGGCCGGCAACTACGAGGGCCGCGAGTTCGACTCGCGGACCCGACTGGTTGTGGGCTGGGCGACGTGGTTGGGGCCGAGTTCCGAGGGCGGGTTCATGAGGGGAGTTTCGGAGTTCTTGGGCCGGAGTTCAAGCGGGTTTTCTTGGCCGGAGTCCGCGGGGGCGGGAACGAGTTCGGAGTGTGTCGCAACTATGAGGGCCGCGAGTTCGACTCGCGGACCCGACTGGTTGTGGGCTGGGCGGCGTGGGCGGCGTGGTTGGGGCCGAGTTCCGATGGCGGGTTCATAGGGGGAGTTTCGGGGTTCT
>Ga0114957_1004479_pt1 | contig 12045 bp, 8 predicted proteins | sample BantaG_FD_87175 | JGI IMG/M metagenome (GOLD analysis project Ga0114957, IMG submission 87175) | Marine algal microbial communities from Bantry Bay, Ireland - BantryBay_4 metaG | ecosystem: Host-associated > Algae > Red algae > Unclassified | place: Bantry Bay, Ireland | collected 2014-11-21 | reverse complement strand
TTGGCGGCTTTGAATGATGATTTGGGATTGGAGAATGTGGGAGATGATTTGATACGGTTTTTTGATGGAAATGTGGGTGGGTTAGGGCGTGGAAAATCTCTCATCAGCATGGTGATGCTTTAGCAACAGATATTCCATTCCTAACAAAACTATCTGACGATATTTCAAATCCGCAATTTCCTAGCGGGTCAAGTGCTACTGCAAGTCAAGTCAATACTGCTCTAAATAATTCAGATATATTTGATTTTTATAAAAAGTTTTCTGACAACTCAGATATTGGTGATTTAATGCGTCAAAGATATTTAGAAGCTGTAACTCTTTCAGACGTTGGTGCCAGGAAGGTGATACTTGAAGCGGTATTAAATCAAAAGAAAGCAATTAGAGAATTAAATTTATTAAGTGATGATTTACTAGCAAATTTATCTGCAAGTAATTTAGCCGATGGTGTTGCTACATTTACTGTTAACAGTGTTCCAAGACAAATAGGTTTTATATCTGTTAGCGGAGTAGAACCTTGCAAAACATTATTAGATGCTGGCCAAAATTTAGTTGGAACAAAATCAATAGTACCTAAAGCAGGTTCAAATTCGAAAAGATTTTTTAAGTGGACAAACTCACAAAGAGCTCAAGATTCGGAAGCTAAGGTTATTGAATATATAATGGATCAGGTTGCTTCTGCCAGAGGTATAAATATACCGCAAGGAGCAAATAAGGCTGACTATATCGATGAGGTTTTAGGAGGGGCGAATCTACAAATAACACTAAGGTCTGAAATGGAAGCTTGCTCCTCATGTGCTGATGTTATAAGCTCATTTAATAATGCTAATAATACACCAATCAATTTTTCAGGAGGAACTAAATTTTATGAACAATCAAACTAAATAGTAAATGAAAAATAAATATGATTTTTTCTTTGAATCGGCTAAAAGGTTAATCTTAGGGCTTAGCTTAGCAAGAAAAAAGGAAGATGTAAATATTCATTTTAATAGCAGGAATATTTTCAATGGAAAAAAATTGAATTTATCAATTGAGAGTTACATTTCTCATTTGCAAACTCAAATAGAGTTTACGAATAATAGTTTGGGGGGAGCATTTTTCAATTTAACTTCAATTATTGAATGTGAAAAAAAAGCAGAAAAAAAAGCAATTAGAGATAAAATATTAAAAGTCAAAACAATTGACGGTTGGGAGAAGAAAGAAGCAGCGTTTGAAGATTCAAAAATACTTTTTTTAAAATATGATGCTTTAGGATCTTCTTATCTATTTATAGAAAGCGGATTGGAAAATCCAGTATTATATATTTATTGGGTAGGGGGAGAAGTCACATCAGATAGTCTTAATTTTACTTCGTTTGTAAGAGAAATTATCTTTTGGGAATTAGTGCGTCGAGTAGAAACTTCTTCTAGTTCCTTTGATAATAACATTAATAAAATAGTTTGGCTGAAATTTCATGAGTGGTTTTTACAAAATTCTAAAAATGGTAGAAATAAGTTAATAACTTATCGGCATGAATTTAACAAAGCTATAATAATGGAGGAAGAAAAGAATAATACTCTGCTTGGAATAGATGAATTTGAAGTAGAATTTATAAAGTATCTAATTGAAAAAAAAGAGTTAAAAAAAATGCCAGAGATATTTGATCCTTATAGCCGATTAGTAACCTTTGAAGAATATCTAAACAATCAAATTATTTAGATTTATGATAAGTTAATTTATCCTGCATAAGCCTCTTTAGTTTTAAAGTCTCTCAGGCACATATCAATCAAATTAAATACATAAGATTTTTTATCCTCCGACAGTGCCGAAATCTCCTCGATCCGGTCCATTGTATTTTTATCAATTACCAAAGCTGTTTTACCAATCAGATAATCCACTGAAACTTCGAGCGCATCCGCTAGATTAGCTAAAAGGTGAGGCCCGTTTGTCTTCCACCATACCTTTGTGCAGCATCCGCAACTGGTGGATAGTCCTCCTACGCAAAATTTGTTGGATAATAGTGAGGCAGGGACGATTTTGCATCAGTATCAGTGGGTAAGTGTGCATGGTCCGAGATTACCTCTTAATTCTTCGACATCCCAGCATTCGGCTCCACATATCCTTCTCGTCTTTTCATCAAATAAGACTCATATCCTTCCGTGCTTTTATTATGCATAATTTCCCAACCATTGCGATACATATAATTGAGTACATCGACAATTCCGTTAAATTCCAGCGGTGCACCATTCCGGTTGCTGACCGCCCAACTGGCATTCGCCTTTTCATCAGTGTCGGCCGACTGGCCATAGTCAATCATCGCATAAGACTTTCCGATAGACTTGATCGGCTTGTCCCAGATTTCAACATATTGCAAATGACGATTGTTGATGTCCGTCTTCCCAACCATCAACTGACCAAAGGATACAGTGGTGACCAATAATAAAAGCGGTAAAATCAAATTTTTCATTATAATGCTTATTTTTAGGTTTTGAGATGATAAATGCTTGTAAATCATTAGATTCGCCTTAATTTTGGCAAAGCATTTAAAAATACATCAAAGTATTTATGACAAATATAAGTCCAAACTAAAACGTTCGTTATTAAGAATTCTTATAGAAAATAAGGTACATTCAGCTTTATTTAACCTTTAATCAACATTCCTTACTCACACACACCCACAAAAAAAAAGTGTCATCTCCGAAATTCGGGATGACACAACAACATAACCATGAAAATACATAACCAATTCTTAAAGTCAACAGGTGTTCGTGTGTGGTACTGCCGACTGTCTTTTTCGTTGTTCTGATGCGTTTTTGTTAAGCTAATAATTTAAATATTAACTATTTTTAATTATATTATTGATTTGTATTCAACTACTTATATACTTTCAAATATGATACCAAAAACGAATATTATAAAAAATAAATATTAAATATTAACATTCGTTCGCACGATCATATACTTTTCAACTATCATACCAACATGGCCATTCGACACCTTTATATATATTTATTTTTATCAATTACTCTGGTTACTTGTAAAAGTGGCCAACGGCTGGGGTATCAGAGCCAAAAATCAGCTACTTCTACACAGGCAATGGTCGTAACAGCTCATCCGTTGGCCTCTCAAATTGGACTGGATATTATCCGACAGGGCGGAAATGCCGTAGATGCGGCTATTGCTGTACAGTATGCGCTTTCAGTGGTTTTTCCCGTAGCAGGGAATATTGGAGGCGGTGGTTTTATGGTGGTACGAATGGCAGATGGGACGACAAATACCCTGGATTTTCGGGAAAAAGCACCGGGCAGCGCTACACGTGATATGTACCTGGATGCGAAAGGAGACGTAGTTCCTCGCCTCAGTATCGACGGGCATCTAGCGGCAGGGGTGCCGGGCAGTGTGGCCGGAATGACGGCAGCTTTTGAAAAATATAGCCAGTTAAAAGACCTCCCTACCCTCCTCAACCCTGCCATCCAACTGGCTAGTAATGGCTTCCCAATTACTCAACAACAAGCGGACGGCCTGAATAAAAATCGCGAGGCTTTCGAAAAATTCAATACCAGCTCGACCGTTTTTGTAAAACCCAATCAATGGAAAGTCGGAGATCGCCTCACCCAGACAGACCTCGCACACACCCTCGAACGGATTCGCGATCAGGGAGCCGCCGGATTTTATGAGGGCGAGACAGCAGCAAAAATTGTGGCCGAAATGAAGGCGGGGGGTGGGATCATTTCATTGGAGGATTTAAAAAATTATAAGGCAGTCTGGCGTCAACCGCTTATTGGAAAATATAAGGAGTATGATATTATATCTATGTCTCCTCCTTCGAGCGGCGGAATTGCATTATTACAATTGTTGGAAATGGTTCGCCCCTACCCTTTGCAAAAAATGGGCTTTCAATCTGCGGAAACCATTCACTTAATGGCAGAAGCGGAACGCCGCGTCTATGCAGATCGTGCAACATACCTCGGCGATCAGGATTACGTGTCTGTTCCAATTAAAAAATTATTGGATAAAAATTATCTGAAAAATCGAATGATAGATTTCGACCCCAATCGCGCCAGCTCCAGCGATCAAGTAGGTGCAGGGAGGATAACGCCTCCGATAGAAAGTGAGGAAACGACTCATTTTTGTATCGTCGATAATCAAGGTAATGCTGTTTCGCTCACTACAACTATCAATGGTGCTTATGGTTCTAGAACAGTAGTAAGCGGCGCTGGTTTTATACTTAATAATGAAATGGATGATTTTTCCGCAAAACCAGGTGTTTCAAATATGTTTGGACTAATCGGAAATGAGGCCAACGCTATACAACCGGGTAAACGTATGCTCAGTTCTATGACGCCGACCATCGTGACAAAAAATAATAAGGTGCATCTGCTAGTAGGTACACCGGGTGGATCAACCATTATCACTTCTGTTTTTCAAACAATTTTAAATGTTATAGAATTTAACAAGCCTGTTAGCGAGGCCGTCAGCCTGGGTCGCTTTCACCATCAATGGAAACCAGATGTTATTGCTCTGGATGCATTGATTCAATTACCGGATTCGGTGCGGAATAGTTTGACACAAAAAGGACACATACTGAAGGATCGTAGTAACTTTGGCCGGGTAGAGGCAATCTTGAAATCTGCGGATGGGAAATGGCAAGGGGCTGCGGACGTACGAGGGGATGATGATGCACGCGGATTTTGATATACAAATTTTGAATGTATAAATTTGCGGATGTAAAATTCAAGGTGATTTGGAAGAAGGGTTAAAACAGATTATTTTTACACCATTGGTTTTAATATTTTTTTAAAAAACAACTTTATTTTGAAATCCTTACTCCTCAGCGCAGCTATCATCGCAATGCTTGCCGTCATATTCGGTGCCTTCGGTGCGCACAGCCTCAAGGCCCATCTTTCTGCCTCCCAACTGGCTAGTTTTGAAACTGGTGTTCGCTATCAGTTCTATCATAGCTTCGGTATTTTTGTCGCCGCCATCTTATTCGGACTATACAGCGTACCTCAACTCAAAACAGCCGGATGGTTCTTCTTAGCAGGAATCGTTTTATTTTCTGGCTCCTTATATCTTTTGTCTTGTCGGGATTTATTAGGGATTGCTTCCTGGAAATGGCTGGGACCGATCACGCCTATTGGTGGACTGGCTTTTATCATTGGCTGGGGTTTATTGGCAATTGGAATCTCTCGAATTACTTCTTAGAAAAGTAATTTTGAATAAGCCAAGGAATGGCGATTAAACACTTAAAAAACACTCACCCGTCCCAATCGCCGTACTTTACCATTTGTCAATTCAAAAAAGTAAATTCCCGCAGGTAATCCTCCCCGTTGGATCGTTACGATTCCAGGATATACGGCTCCGTAGGATTGTACGATACGACCGTTGAGGTCTCGGATGTTTAGATCGAAAGGAATAGTTTCGGGATATTGGATGACCAGTTGAGTTTGGGTGCTAAAAGGGTTGGGTTGAACTTTTAATGCCAGGTCGTTTGAGAATTCTTTGGTACTGGTCAATAAGATACAGGCGCCAGCAATGACAGGAATGGTTTGTTCATAAGTGTGGTTGACAATATCGTTTATGGAAGTGATACAAATTTCTGTATTAACAATGTCCTGATAAAAAATACGACAAATAGGTTGTGGTTCCTGTGATTTCTGTAAAGAAGAATCGGGGTAAGAAAGTCCGATAATTTCTCCACTAAAATTTCCACGTACGGTAAAGGGTTCAGTAACAAGATCCGACAAGCTTCCTACGCTAGTAATCATGATACCACCTACGGAAAATTCATACGCTACTATTCTACTCGTAGGATTTGTCATCCCAATATCCACATATTGCAATTCCGGATTGTAGTCGATAATTTCCAGGGTTACGGTGTCATTAAAATTTAGAATACCACCTGGAAAATCACAATGGTCATGTGCATCTCCTCCTGTATGAATATGGCCATTCTCGTAATTGACACAATCGTTGAGCAACGCGGCATCATACACCGTGATCCGGTTGTCACCATTCAAATCATTGCAAGTATTGGGTACAATATCATGGCCTAAAATATCCGTTACATAAGTCTCCGCATCTAATCGTTCCTGTAGTGCATTTTGATCCAAATCTCCTCGCAACGCAGTTCCTCCACAAGTTCCCGCACAGTCCAATTCTGACAATCCAAATTCCTCCCCAGCACAATCCACATAAATCGGACAATCCGAGACTACGTCCATTTCTAAACTACCAGAAGAACGATCTAACACGATACACGCGGTTGCCCAATTATTATCTATTCGTCTTTCTATGCGCCCATTAAAATCAGGATTATTTAACCAGTTGACACGCATAACGATTGTATAAGATCCATCGGCTACATCCGTCACATCGATCCATTGACAGTCCAGTGCCGACTCATAAATATCTCCACAGCCAGCGGAAATACCCATATTATTACATCCGTATTTTGCCGTTCCCCCATCACTACATTCCAGATCATACACACAAAATCCAGCCTTATGGCCGATGGGTAAAAAATTGTTGGCGGTATCCAAAAGCAAGTACTCGGCATACGATTCATAATGCCAATGCTGGTGACAATTATCATACGTAAACTGATCATTATCCGGGCCTTCTGGACCGATATAATAATCTAGTTCACCAATATTTTTAAAATGAGTATCAAATCGAATAACTTCCCGCTGTCCATACCCTTGGAGGCATCCTTCATTTACAAAACAATTGCCTGGCTCGGCATCAACCTCATCCAGATATAATGAATTGCGAAACACCGCTTCCTGCACTTCCAGGTCTGGCCCTGCTGGACAATCAGGATCGCCCTGTTCCAGACAGGAGCCATCATCTACTATTGCCAGTGCATTATAATTACAACTATTGGGATCAGTACACCCCGTTATCGGGCCTTCGTAAGAAATTTGCCAACCAATACTATCCATACAAGAACCATCTGCGGTACCGATGCGAATATAAATGATAGTACCCATTTCCATCAATACATTTACTTCTGCCTGAAGATCACATCCTCCTTCATTATCATCATAAAAAATAGTTCCTTCATTGGAATCTGGTGGCGAACCAGCAGGACAGGCTTCGTATACCCAAATTTTAGTATCACAAGTATTCAGTCCACAAGTCGTTATCTTATAGGTTCCGATAGAATCTGGTGTGAATTCGTAATAGGTATTTGCGTAAGGCGTCTGATAAATGGTATCTGTAGCAGCTAAAAATCCATCTGAACAACTTTGTCCTGGGGCACAAATCAGGGTGGTAATTTGCGCTCCTCCAAATCCGCCACCATTGACCACTTCTACACCATCCAACTCCACACTATAATATCCCGGAAAAATAATACCATCACCAAAACGATCAAAAATACTGAAGACCACACAATCCGTTACCGGAACACAATTGATCCATACATAAAGAGAATCTTCTACCAACAAACTATTTTGCTCAACCAAAGCATAGGTCTCTGCCACTCCCATTAATGACCAGGATATTTCATCTGGATATGCATCCGTTAACACGCTAACTTTTACCACTATACTATCTAAACCACATTCCTGAGCAACTAAATCTTGAGTAAGCAACAAGGGTAGCAATGAAATAAGCAAAAGTAAATGGGTGGCTTTCATACCTTAATATTTTTAAAATTGCAAAATGATAAATTCAATAAGGAATGGCGATTAAATAAATTGAGATAAAAGGCGAAATATTTTTTTGCCACTCTGCAAGTTAATAAATCTTGCACACTAAATAGAGTTGTATTAAAAATTCCTTTGTACTTTTGCTTCCAAAAAGACAGATATGAAACTCAACCTTGATGTAGCAGTCGCCAGTAAACCCGAATGGGTTGCAGCGGTGATGAATGATTTTGATGCTTTTTTACAGGATCATCTGGACTGTGAACGTAAGGCCAGCGCGATGGCGATGAGCTTTGTGGCAAAATATCCTGATCGTAAAAAGATCATTCCCGAACTAATCGAAACAGCAATCGAAGAGCTGGAACATTTTCAACAGGTTTACCAACTCATGGAAAGTAGAAATATTCCAATGGTGCATTCTATTGGGGAAGATCCGTATTTGAAAAAACTGCTGAAGCACTGCCATTCGGGGCGGGAAGAACGGTTTATGGATCGGCTATTGGTCGCCTCTATCGTGGAGACGCGTGGAGCGGAGCGATTCAGAATGGTTTCCGAAGCACAACAGGATCCTGAGTTACATCGGTTTTATAAAATCCTTTGGGCTTCCGAAGCAAAGCATGGACATATTTTTGTCAAAATGGCGCTTCATTATTTTCCAGAAGAAGTCGTATACGAACGACTAGCCTGGTGGGTGAATATAGAAGGGGAGATCGTGGATGGGTTGGAAATCAGACCAGCACTCCATTGATTCGATCCATTGCTTTTCTCTTTTTCTTTGTGCGTTCCTAAAGCATCATACACCAAATCGTGGAGACGAGATCGTAGCTTGGTTTTAAACAGTTTCTTATTGCTTGGATCAGGCGAAATACGATTAGACAGAAAAATAAAAATCAATTCTTCTTTTGGGTCAACCCAAACACAAGTTCCTGTAAACCCAGTGTGACCAAAGGTTTTTTTGGATGCCTTCGCCCCACAGGAAGGAGGCCGATGCCGCGCCCGTGTATCGAATCCCAACCCCCGATGGGTACCATATTGTGCAGAAGTAAACAGCTTGATGGTTTCGGGTTTGAGGTATTTCCGGCCACCGTATGTTCCACCATTTAAAAGCATTTGAAATAAAATCCCCAGGTCATGGGCATTGGAAAATTCTCCGGCATTACCTGCTACGCCGCCGAGCAATGCAGCAGATTCATCATGTACAAATCCATGTACTTCTTGCCCTCGCCAACGATCATCCAAAGCCGTCGGAACAATCTGGTTTTTTTTGAATTTTTTTCGTGGCAAATAAGTAAGGTAACGTAAACCTAATGACTTGTAAAATTTTTGTTCTAAATATTTATCCATCGGTTTACCCGTTTGCTTTTCAATAACAAACTGTAAGAGATTGAAATTTACATCACTATAATGGTAGCGTTTTTTCCTCTTTTTAGGAATAATTTCCAATACCGTATTCCAAAGAGTATCTCTCCATCTATTGTCAAAATAGAAGTCATCTGAAATCTGGGTATTGTAGCCTTCTTTTGGTGTTTTACAAAAATAAATATTGCACGTCGGATCTAAAGTATCCTTTAAAAATACATATCTTGAAATCGGCATGTTGGATTGCAGTCCGGAAGAATGCGTCAATAATTTTTTAAGCGTTAGCCTACCCATTTTTTTATTATCTTCTAAAGGCAGATACGTTTTTAAGGTGCTTTTTAATGAAAACTTATTGGATTCATACGCTTTCATCGCCGCTAGTGTGGTTGCCGTTACTTTGGTAAGGGAGGCAATATCATAAATATCTGTCGACCTTACTTTTTGTTTTTTATCATATTTATGGTAGCCAAAATTTTTATCATAAATAACCTTTCCATTTTTAATCACCATTACCTGTCCTCCCGGTGTCACCTTCTTTTGGATCGCACTTTTCATCAATGCGTCGATCCCTACCAGCTTGACCGGATCAATTCCGACCGACTGCGGACTCGCATACGAAAGACGGGTACGCTTCCCCGTGGTTCCGGCACCATAGCCCAGATGATCTGCCAATGCCAGCGGGAGTTTTCCCTGAACCGTTGTACCACCAAAAATCAACTGAGCTATCTGCTCTCGAATGGTTTTATTATTTTCAAAAGCATGAATTATAATAACCGAAGAGTCAAATGCCTTCAGATGTAAAGGACTACCATAATTGACAACGACCACAGGTGTCTGCCGGCTTCGTCGATTGACAGATTGAATAAAATGGGTATCCTGACGGAGGCTTATTGGAACAGCATTTAAGCAAAGAATAAGCGGTTGTTTTGATTTTTTATTAGACAAAGACTGCAAAGATTTTCCCGATTCGGTCTTAATAAAAGAAGATTTAAAATCGGTATAAAATTTAACTTCTTTTTCAAAATCTATAAATCGCACAGGCCCTACTTGTATAAGTTGAGGTTCATTTTTTCCCAGATTCAGCGGGATGATATGATCTGGATCATTGGCTAAAATAATGCTATTGGTATATAAATTTTTTAAGAGGTGTTTTTCTCTTGGTGTCTCAAAAATTGCTGCAATCTGCGCTGCTTCGATGGGATCAGGAGCCGTAGGGTCTTTGCGCCACGACTTAGCCATCAATACTTTGTACACCCGATTATTTAAAGCTTTTTGAGAAATAAGTCCTTGTTCAACCATCCCTTTGAGAAAGGAAGCATAGCGCGTTGGCGATCCGTCAATCAGCAAGACATCTATTCCGGCATAGAGCAGTTCAGCGAACGTTTGGGTGTCGCGGGCTACGCCAAAAATCAATCCGTCAAATTTTATTTTTTCGGCTAAATAATGTTTTATATATCCTTCCGGACGAATCAGGTGTGCCGAATCCTTTACCAGTTTTTCATTGACCACTAGTCCCGATAATCCACCATTGACCAACTGCGTATATTTTTGTAATTGCTTTTTCACAATCCCCAACGTATCATTTTCTAAATACACCAACTCCTTAAACTGACTGGCCACCGACAAAATCCCTTCTTCCTGCATACTGGTCAGCATTCGTTGTGCCTTTCTTCGAGCAATAACCGAACGTTGTTCACCAATCTGAAAGTTAAAGGAACCATCCTCCTTTTCGGGCCCATCCAGTTGTGGTCCAAACACCAAATCCAATTGTAAGGCACGAGCCCGTAGCAAATACGCCTGCTGTAATTGACGATCTACCGCATCATTTTGAATCGCCGCAACGGTAGCGGGTAAGGGATAGTCTTCTTGATCGGTAAAAATATTGTTAGGAGATACCCGCTCTGAGGTGGCGGTGAGAAGTGGAATTTTGCTGATCGCTTGCGCACTATCCACAAAATTGGCATAATCTGCCAGAGACACACCCGACAACTCAATGCCCGATAATGCACCGCTACGAACCTGTTTCAACAGCGTATCCCGCTGTCCTACCGTAGGATTTTTTGTTTGTAAAAAAAGTAATTGTCCTATTTTTTCGTCTAAGGTAAGGGTCAATAAGAGTGAATCGGCCCATTCGGAGTCCGCATTAAGAAAAGGGGTACGGGCGACTGGCTGCGTATAGTCGGTTCGACTACAGGCCAGAATCAGTAATCCAGACACCAGAATCAGTAATTTCGTGGGCATAGTGTTTCTTTATAAGCGCTTGTCTAAAATGCCAAACCCTGTTTGTTAAGGTAACAAACAAGGCTAAATCCCTTCTAAGTGTGTTTTCTATAGTAAGCAGTTGCCGGAGGAGTGTGTGAATCGACGACTGAGGTACAAGATAGTTTAATTTTGGAAATTAAAAAAATTTTGATAAAGGAATGGCGATTAGGAATGGCGATTAAATAGATTGAGATAAAAGGCGAACTATTTTTTCATCAATCAAGGCGCTGAAATGGGCGCTATGCACAGCATAATAACCATTTTATGGACGCAGAATGGCGGAAAAAGAGGAAGTATAGAATCGTCATTTATTTTGTCAACATTCCCTACCCTACCATGCTGATTTTATTTCACGATAAACGTTCGATTTCTTTTAATGTCAAATCAGTCAATTCCTGAATATCTGCATTTGACATTCCTTTTGCTTTCATTTTTCTAGCAGTCGCTTTAGCAGTTGCTTTAGCAGTTGCTTTAGCAGTTTTTTTAGCAGTCTCTTTAATAAGCTGTTGCCTTTCTTTTTCTTTTAGCATTTCAATGATAGAAGCATTTCTTGCCAGCATCATTTCGAAGTGCATTCTCTGGTCTGGCGTCATTTGACTTCTATCCACTTTCTTGATGGCTTGCTTAATCCAGTCCTCCGTCAAAATTTTTGGTAGCTCGTCAAGACCTTTTATATGTTCTAAGTTTTTCATGGTATAAATGAGTTTATCTAAATCTGTTTTAAGCTCTTCTTCCTTCTTGTTGAATTTACTAATTTCTACAATAATATGGGTTATTTGATCGTCTAATTCTTCTC
>Ga0114957_1004476_pt1 | contig 12048 bp, 5 predicted proteins | sample BantaG_FD_87175 | JGI IMG/M metagenome (GOLD analysis project Ga0114957, IMG submission 87175) | Marine algal microbial communities from Bantry Bay, Ireland - BantryBay_4 metaG | ecosystem: Host-associated > Algae > Red algae > Unclassified | place: Bantry Bay, Ireland | collected 2014-11-21 | reverse complement strand
CCTTCCATCACCAAACAGCAAGCAATCGTAGACGAGTACAATGTCATCACTCGCAGAATAAGTATCCTAGAACAGCTGAATGCAAAACTGGAAGAGACCGCTCAAACGATCTACAAACATTGGTTTGTGGATTTTGAATTTCCTGATGAGAATGGAAAGCCGTATAAGACTAGTGGTGGGAAGATGGTTTGGAATGAGGAATTGGAGAAGGAGGTGCCTGAGGGGATATCAATTCAAAGCTTATCAGAATTAGTGGATTTGAATAAAGAGAAAATACATACAGAATTATTAACTACAAAAAACTACATTTCAACGGAAAATATGATTCCTAATATGCTTGGGATAAAAAAAGCAAGTTCAATTCCAAGTGAAAGTAGAGTAGCAAATTTTAAAAAAGAAGATATATTAATTTCGAATATTCGACCTTATTTTAAGAAGATATGGTTTGCAAAATTTGAAGGAGGATGCTCAAATGATGTATTATGTTTACGGTCAAGAGGTAGTGTCAAATCTATATTTATTTATCAGTCATTAAAACTAGATTCTTTTTTTGATTATGTTATGAAAGGAGCAAAAGGTACAAAGATGCCAAGAGGTGATAAAGATTGGACACTGAATTATAAGTTGCCTATCCTAAAAGAACAAGAGATGCTTTTATTTTATAAATTAACTAATAGCACTTACCGTAAAGTTGAACTAAATAATATCGAAAATAAAAAGCTATTCCGCATTAAAGAAACACTCTTACAGAATTTGACAGGTTTGTAAAAATCTTAGCTCTTACTAAACCTCAGCCAAATAAATAACACTAAATCTTATATGTCAGTCACAAACCAATATACAATGAAGACAATCAGAAAGTGGTTCGAAAATAAAAAACCAGCAATTGTAAAAATTTTAGAAAAATGGGTTTTCAAACTTAGTAATGTAAAAATCAGAGCTGATAAGTACTCATCATTATCCCCATCATCTATTGACAATACAGCATCTCCATACTTTGAAGCCCTGAAGTGGGCATTTGAAAACCGTAAAGAAAAGGACATTAAGAACTTAGCGATTACTGGTCCTTATGGTTCAGGAAAGAGTACTGTGCTTAAGTCGTTCCAAGAATACTATAATAACCCTAAAGCTAAGTACCTGAACATTTCTCTAGCGTCATTCGGAAATGAAATGGAAGAAAATGATAATAAAGACAAACCTTCAAGTGAGTTGATTCTTAGAAAGATAGAAACAAGTATCCTTCAACAGATATTTTTCTATGAGGACGACAAATTGATACCAGATTCGCGATTCAAAAAGATTAGGCATAGAAAAAAATCTTGGCAATTGAGAATTGCAGTCATTTCAATTCTATTTATTTCGGCAACTTGCAATATCATATTTCCTAATTTTTATGACGACATCTATCTGAAAGGGAATTTTAGTAATTTCACTAGTAGTCTACTTCACTATGTAAGTTATTTGGTAGTTTTTGTTATCGGTTCCTACATTATTTATAAATCGAGTCGAATTTTACGTTCCATATCAATTGAAAAATTCAAAGTTAAAAATGTTAAATTTACTGTAGGTGACAAGGAAAATAAATCCATACTAAATCATCATCTCGATGAAATAATATACTTCTTCTCTGTGAGGCCGTATAATGTTGTGATTATTGAAGATCTAGATCGATTCCAGCAAACAGAAATATTCATAAAACTCAGAGAGATAAACAATCTCTTAAATAGTTCAAAATCTTTGAATGGAAAGCACGTACTTTTTATTTATGCGGTACGAGACGATATGTTTAAAGATGTAGAACGGACGAAGTTCTTTGACTTTGTAATACCAGTGATCCCCGTGATAAATTCATTTAATTCTGGTGAAAAAATTAGACGATGGCGTGATGATTCTGGAATAATTCTAAATGAAGATTTTATAGACGGCATAAGTTTTTATATCGATGATATGAGATTACTGCAAAACATATGTAATGAATACAATATATACTCCGCTTTGCAAGGACAAAATCTCGAAAATGAAAAACTATTTACCATAATAACCTACAAAAATAAATACCCAAAAGACTTTGTTCAATTAAATAATAATGGAGGTGAGCTTTACCATGCTTTGGGCTCTAAAGCCAACATTATACATGATGAGATTAAAAAGATTGATGATAAAATAGCAAATCTGGCCAGTACAATAGATCGTTTAAGAGATAGAGAAGAGATTTCAATACAAAATTTACGAAAACTATATGTTGCTCACGCTTATGAAGCACTAGATGGAATTTTTACTTTTATATACAATGATCAAAATATTTCTCTAAACTTAATGGTCACTGATACCTTTTGGGAAGCATTTGTGTCTAATCAAATGCAATATAAATTTATGAGGTATCGTCATCATATTCAATTTACACAGCCACTAGCCTTTCAATTTTCTGATTTGGAGTTAAAAGTAAATAAAGAAGCAACATACGATGTTTTAAGCTCAGATATTACTGATAGAGCAAATGGTACAATCAACGATTTATCGAATAGCATTGCCAATCTTGAAAAAGAAAAAGACAGATTAACTAGAATGCCATTATATGAAGTATTAAAAAGAGGTGGAAGCTTAAATCATGCAGAAGATACTGCAGTTGACAGGTCATTTTTAGAGTTCATCTTAAATTCAAATTATATAGGTGAAGACTATTCTTATTACACTTCTTTGTTTCATGCAGAAAGCTTGACTAGAGTAGATCATCAGTTTATTTTGAATATAAATCAAAATAAAAAACCAGACTTCAAACTAATCTTGACTAGAACGGAAAACATTATAAAAAAAATCTCTGATTATAGCTTTAGTACTCCTAGTGTCTTAAATACTACTTTACTGGACGCTTTGCTCAAAGACAATATTAGTCAGTCTGCAAAATGTAAGGTTCTGTTTGATCAACTATCGAATGGATCTAAAGATTCCTTAGGTTTCATTAAGGAGTATCGGACCTTTGGTAAAGAAATATCCACATTTATAAGTTTACTCGTTGGTGCAAACATAAATTTATGGCACCAAATTGAAGATAGTAAGCAATGGACAGATCAAGACAAAGAGATGCTGTTTATTAACATCTTAGATTATGCCAGCACAACTGCTTTCACTAATAGTCCTAATGCAACTACATTAAGTAAGTATGCAGAAGATAAAGCACAACTTATAAATCGATCATCAATCAAAAATAATGCTCTAGCTGTAATCAAAACTCTCAATATTAAGTTCACTAAAATTGATTTCACTAGAATAGACTCAGAAATTGGAGATTTCATTTATAACAACCATCAGTACACAATAACTTTTGACAATATAAAAGCTATTCTAGACAAATATTCTAACGGTGAGCTGAAAGTTAGACTTGCGAATTATACATCAATACTTGAATCAAAATGTGATCCATTGATTCAATACATTAATGTAAATATTCTTTATTACATTAAAAATGTATATCTAAAACGTGAAGGCCTCGCACAGGATGAAGAAAAAGATATATTAAAATTACTCAAGCACCCAGATATTAGAGAAAATATTGAAAATAGTATTTTAGACATATGGTCAGGTAAATTATCTAACGTAAGAGAAGTAGAGATCAATACTACTCCTTCATATCTTTTTAAAAACAATAAAGTAGTTGCAATATGGAATAATATATTTCGAGGATTCAATGAAAACCTTGAATTAGAAGATTTGACAAGTTATTTAAATATTGAAGAAAATTACAAAAGTCTTTCCACTCACAAAATAACATCAACTCAGATAACTGAATTCCCTAAAGTTATTGAATCTATTTTTGATCTAGATGGTCTTTCGAATGAATGTATTTCTCATCTTGTTAAGAGTTTTAAGGGCTATAGTTTTGAAAACGACCTAGAAGAGCTTAATGGAAATTGGATTTCAGAACTAATAAAAAGTGATATGATTCCGATCACATTCTTGTCATTTTCAACCTTATCGGAAAGAGCGGATTCATCACATGTGAAGTTCTATTTACAATACCCTGATAAGTTGGATAAGTTCGAAGAAGAATTGTACTTTGACGAAGATGATATAATATTAATCTTAAAATCTGATAAAATCGATCCTATCAAAAAGGCAAATTTGATAAAATCACTTTCTGATTCATCTGCAATAACAAGTTCTACTAGTAGGTCCAATATAATTGCTGAATTAATGTTGAGCCTTAGTCCTATTCTTACTAATAAGTCGCTTGCAAACGATATTATGTTAGAAAGTGGGATTTCTGATGAAGTCAAAATAAAACTGTTTGATCATTTCATATATAAGATTGATCAAATCAGTATTGATGAGTTTTTAGAAACCCTAGGAGATCCGTATTTTGACATAGTCACAGAGAAGACCATGGCAAAACTACCCATTACAGAAAATAACACTATTTTACTTAAAAAGCTTAAGTCTCTAGATTATATATCATCCTTTACAACAAAAAAATCTACTTTTGGTAAAGAAAAATATCGAGTAAATTTATTTAGAAAATAGAATATTATGTCCAGTTTTTTAACTAATAAACTGGACAAAAAAATGCTCCGCTCTTCCTACCTAATCACCCAACACATTGACATTCAAACAAATACTAAAACAATCTTATTCCTTCCATAAATCCACCTCCCCTACTTTATTACATTAGGTGGAATCGTTCAATGAACTAATTCATTAATTTGTAACTTAGTGTTTTCTATTACTTTGAACATAGCAATACACCATTGAGCATAACCATAAACATCAACGATCTCCTATCAGGTAAAATAGTAGAAGGTACTCGAGTCGAGTACAAAAAAGGCTGGAATCCAGATCCTATATTCCGCACTATCTGTGCATTTGCCAATGACTTTGAGAATGAAGGAAGCGGATATATCGTCATCGGCGTAGAAGAGACTGAAGGCGCCCCTACTCGTCCTGTATGCGGTATAGACATCAGGGAAGTAGATAAGATTCAGAAAGAGATCAATACATTATGTAAACTGATCCAACCGAGTTACTACCCTCGCTTTTCGCTGGAGGAAATAGATGACAAACATGTCATGGTGATATGGGTGCCTGCAGGTAGCAATCGACCGTATAAAGTCCCAGATAGTGTCACTTCTAAAATCAAAAAGAATAACTACCGAATCCGATATGGATCCAGTAGCATCGTCCCAGAAGGAGATCAAGAAATAGAGTTGATACAGCTAACCGCCAAGATTCCATATGATGACAGGGTCAATACTTTTGCGAGTGTCAAGGATTTAGATTTTGGCCTTATGCGTGAGCACCTATATGATATTGGTAGTCGACTCTATGACGACAGTGCTGCCATGACTGTAGAAGAGCTGGCTGATCATATGAATCTCTCCCAAGGAGCAGATGAGCATCTATTCCCCAAGAATGTAGGATTATTGATGTTTGGTAAAGATCCGCAAGCACACCATCCATTTGCTAGGATAGAGGTCGTACTGTTTCCTGAAGGTCTGAGTGGACCGTTCTCAGAAAAAGTATTTATCGGTCCTATTCAGAAACAACTAGAGTCTGTATTGGATTTTATACAGATTGCTGTATTAAAAGAAGTCACTAAAAAAGTAACTGGCAGAGCTGCAAGTATCACCATATCCAACTATCCATACAATGCATTAGAAGAATCCATCGCCAATGCGGTGTACCATAGAAATTATGAAATCACTGAACCTACCGAAATACGAGTACTACCCGATAAAATCGAAATTATTAGTTATAACGGCGTAGACCCTTCGATAAAGCAACGAGATTTTGAGAACGGAAATATAAGAGCTAGAAGATACCGAAACAGAAGAATCGGAGAGTTCTTAAAGGAATTGCAACTGACTGAAGGTCGAGGTACAGGATTACCGACGATAATCAAAGACATGACTGATAATGGTTCTCCATCTCCTACATACGATACGGATGATCCAGCTCGTCGACACTTCATTATTGAGCTGCCCATACACCCTGTTTTTACTGAAAAATCGGATGGTGGTCCAATAGGTGGTCCAATAGGTGGTCCAATCACGCATACAACAGATAATCAGTCAGTTACAAAAACAGACCATGGTGGTCCAATAGGTGGTCCAATCCCACAAGATGAGCTTACAGATAGGCAGTATGAGATATTAAAAATCATACATGCAAATGATGAAATAAGTGAAAGAAGAATAGCTGAGATATTGGGTATCAATAGATCCGCGGTCCAAAAACATACCGGTAGTCTAAGAAGAAAAGGCGTCCTAGAAAGAGTAGAAGGAACTAGAGGTAAATGGTTGGTTAAATATAAATTTGACAATGAGTAAGAAATTCACCGAAGCACAATTAGAGGAGGCGTTTATAGAGCTTATCGCAACACAAGGCATAGAACACTACAACGGTGCTGATCTCAATCGAGCATCCACCAATGATGTCTTGCTCAAGGATGATCTGCGGTCGTATCTCTTATCAGCATATCAGCATGATGACCTTACAGAGTCTGAAGCCAACAATATCATAAGACGACTAGAGTCCTATTCTGCCTCTGATCTATACGAAAGCAACAAAGAGATCATGCATCTCATATGCAATGGTTTCAAGTTTGAGCGAGAAGATAGAAGTAAACAAGATCTATGGATCCACTTCATTGACTATCCATCAAGCGTAGAGCTTCACAAAGAAGCACCTGTCTCTATGGCTGCAGAAATGTCTGTAGCGTATAATGCCAAAGACAAAAACATCTATCGGTTTGTCAATCAACTAGAGATCTATGGCTACGAGAAGCGTATTCCAGATGGTATTATTTATATCAATGGTATACCGTTAGTAGTATTAGAATTCAAAAGTGCCATAAGAGAAGAGGCCACTATACATACGGCATATGTGCAATTAACAACTAGATACAAGCGTGATATTCCTGAACTATTCAAGTATAATGCATTCTGTATCATTAGCGATGGTGTGAATAATAAGTCAGGATCATTCTTCGCAGAGTATGACTTCTTCTACGCATGGAGAAAGATAGAAGGTTATGAAAAAGACGTAGATGGTATCCCTTCGATGCATACATTGGTCAAAGGCTTGTTGGACAAGGTTCGACTCAGAGATGTGATTCATAACTTCATCTATATGCCGGATAGTTCTAAACATGATATGAAGGTGCTATGTAGGTATCCTCAGTATTATGCTGCGAGGAAGTTATTCGATAATATTAAAATCCACCAAAAGCCTGAGGGTGATGGTAAAGGAGGAACTTACTTTGGTGCTACGGGATGTGGCAAGAGTTTTACGATGTTGTTTTTGTCACGACTACTCATGAGGAGTACTCATTTTGCGAGCCCTACATTGATCTTGATCACAGACAGGACAGACCTGGACGATCAGCTATCTCAGACATTCACCAACGCTAAGCGATACATTGGAGATGACATAATCCACAGTGTATCTAGTCGTCAAGATCTACGAGATCATCTACAAGGCCGTAATAGTGGTGGAGTTTTCTTGACAACCATTCATAAATTCACAGAAGACACCAAACTACTCACCGACCGGACCAATGTGATATGTATCTCTGATGAAGCACACAGAAGTCAAGTCAACCTAGATCAAAAAATAAAGATCACAGATAAGGGCGTACAGCGTACCTATGGATTTGCTAAGTACCTACACGATTCACTTCCTAACGCTACGTATGTCGGCTTTACAGGCACACCAGTAGATGCTACCTTGGATGTGTTCGGAGAGATCGTCGATCAATACACCATGAACGAATCCGTAGCTGATGAGATCACAGTAAAGCTTGTGTATGAAGGCAGAGCTGCTAAGGTAATTTTGCAGAATGGAGAATTAGAAAAAATAGAAAAATACTATAAAGAATGTTCTGAAGAAGGCACGAATGAATACCAGATAGAAAAGAGCAAAAAGGCTGTGACAAGTATGAACTCTATACTGGGTGATCCAGATAGGTTGACTGCCTTATCGAAAGATCTAGTAGAACACTATGAAAAGAGAATATCCGAAGGAGCATCTGTCAAAGGAAAGGCAATGATTGTCTGTAGTTCTAGAGAGATTGCATACGATTTGTATAAGAATATAGTGAACCTCCGACCATCCTGGACAGAGGTCAAAGTAGCTGATGACGATGCAGACCTGACAGAGAAAGAGCAAAAAGAAATCAAACCAATGGCCAAGATCAAGATGATTATGACTAGAGGCAAAGACGATGATGAAGCTCTATATAAAATGCTTGGCACTAAAGATTACAGAAAAGAGCTAGATCGACAATTCAAAGAAGAGAAGTCTAACTTCAAACTCGCCATCGTGGTAGACATGTGGCTTACTGGATTTGATGTACCATTTCTGGATACAATGTATATTGACAAACCATTGCAACGTCACTCACTGATACAGACTATATCAAGAGTAAATAGAAAATACACTGGTAAGAATAAAGGTCTTGTGGTTGACTATATCGGCATCAAGAAGAATATGAATATTGCGCTCAAGACATACTCTGGCGGTGGATCGGATAGCACAGAAGATGTAAAACAGTCTATCATTATTGTCCGTGATCATCTTGACTTGTTATCGAAGTTCTTTCACCATTTTGACAGTTCTGCATACTTTTCTGGCGAGCCATTGGAGCAACTTCATTGTCTTAATCTAGGAGCTGACTATGCTATGAGCACCAAGAAGATGGAAGCAAGATTCATGTCGATGACACAGCGACTCAAAGCGGCCTATGATATATGTTGTGGTACGGATGAGTTCTCGGAATCAGAAAGAGACATGATCCATTTCTATTTCGCAGTACGTTCTATAGTATACAAGCTTAATAAAGGCGATGCTCCTGATATAGATCAAATGAATCGTAGAGTACGAAAAATGATTGCAGAAGCCATCAAAAGCAACGGCGTAGAGGAAGTACTGAAAATCGGAGAGGACAGTTCTGAGATAGATATCTTCGATGATGACTATCTTGCTATGATCGAAAAAATCAAATTGCCCAACACAAAGATCAAATTACTAGAGAAAATGCTAGCCAAGGCGATCGATGCATTCAAGAAGACGAATAAGTCGAAGGGTATTGATTTTAGTAAGAAATTCAAATCCTTAGTTGATCGTTATAATGAACGAAAAGAAGACAGTGCTTTCAGAAGTGAAGTAATGACTGACTTTGCTGATGAGATTGTAAAGATGTATAACGACTTACGCTCTGAGATGAATTCATTTACGGATATGGGAATTAGCTTTGAGGAAAAAGCATTCTACGACATACTCAAATCTCTTACAATAAAGTATAGTTTCACATACCCTGAAGATAAGCTCAAGGAACTAGCGAAGAAAGTTAAGGCCATTGTAGATGACATGGCGAAATTTACGGATTGGTCTCAGCGTGCTGATATCAAAGCTGAGCTTCAAGCAAATATCATAGTACTGTTGCACGAGTACGGATATCCTCCTGTACATCAAGACGAAGCATACAAAGAGATATTCGAACAAGCAGAGAATTTCAAGAAGAATAGATAAACAATTGTATATTAAGTTTCATCTCCGTTCTGAACGAGTATAATAAGCTGGATCGTAATATTGAGATTAGAAATCAATCTGTTTCCTTAAAACCAATGTGAAGTCTATTTTATTATTAAAATCAGTTATTAAACTTTATAGAATTAATCTTATGAAGATAAATGAAAAATTAAAAAGCTACGTAAAAAGCAGTAAGACAAATCATTATTACAATTTAAAGAGATCTAATTTTTTTAAAAGTTTAATTGCCAGTCAAACAGATAAAGAAGTAGTTCAGAAATATTTAAAATGCATTGTCTGGCTTGATGTTTATATGAAATCTCATTATCTATATATCAATAAGCTCTATGAAAATTTAGATAAGGCAAGCGATGCTGACATGCTTCTTGAAGAGTTTGATGAATTAATAGATAATGTATATGAAGAAGGTGTAATTGAGCATAACAATCCGACAAAACTTGAATTAGAAGCAATAAACCTTCTTGGAATAAAGGCTATGGAGCTTGCAAATGACACCATAAAGTCAGTAGAATCCATGACAAAATATCTAGAGAATATCCACTTAAAACTAGAAGTAATAAAAGCGCATACAATTCTTAAAGCAAATCATCATAACTTTGACAAAATTCGAATGGAAGGCTTGACAAAAATTGCATTAAAAACATTAGGTGTTCCTAAGTGGGTATATCTTAGTAAGGAAATTAAAGATTTAATAGAAAAGGAAGCTCAATACGATAAGATATACTTAAATATTAATAATTATCTTTCAATAATGCCTAAATTATTTGGTGATGCAACTTTTAAAAATTACTACGTTTTGCATAAATATTATTCAGAAAGAAAAAAACAAAATGAAAAGGATTGTATTAAATTAACTCAAAACTTAATCATAAATGATTTTCAATTCACTTTACAAGAAATAACAAATAACAAAAAGGAATATCCCCTATTATAATATTCTACTATGTGATTCTAATAATCTTTAATCGTTCAAATAAACAACTGGTTTTTATTTATATGTTTTTATCAATGTTCTCAATTTAGAAACAAGCTTGTTATTCCAAAATTATCCCACTCCCCCCAACCAAACTAAATCTCCCTATATTTACGTTTCAATCAAGAATCAATGTCATCAATTAATCTAAGATCAATGTCTAAGATGTTCTTGACACAAAAAACCTGACTAAAAACTGACACCCCAATATCCCGTAACATAAAATAACCCATGAAAATAGAAAGACTATCACATACCCTAATCGTAATTGGACTTATCCTTGTTTTCATCATATACAGTAAGGCTTTTTTGGTGCCTGTGATTCTAGCCATCGTGCTTTGGTATCTGATCAATGCGGTAAATTCATTGGTCAGGATGATTCCAAAATTTTCTACAAAGATTCCGAATGGGATTACGCTGGCGCTATCTACTATTTTTGTGTTGTTTATTATTTTTACTGTGGGGAGTGTTATTGGGCAGACGATCAATAGCATGATCACTACTGCGCCAGACTACAAGGTCAATCTCGAACAACAGCTATCGAGAATCATGACTGCTGTAGGATATACTGAGCCGATCAGCTTAAGCACTGTCACATCAGAGTTAGATATAAATGGATACTTAAGAAACATCCTGAATTCATTTAAAAATATGGCGCAGCAATTTCTATTGATTCTTCTATATACCTTCTTTTTGCTGATAGAGCAACATACTTTCACTCGGAAGATGGCGGCGCTACGGCTTGACAAAGAACGAAAAGAAAGAATCGCAACGCTGACAGCCAATATCAATAAGGCGGTGCGTACGTATATCGGTGTTAAATTTGCGGCATCATTCACGACAGGATTATTAAGCTATGCAGTGATCAAGTATGCTGGATTAGACTTCGCTTTGTTCTGGGCATTTTTGATATTTGTGTTCAACTTTATCCCTACGATTGGGTCTATTGTGGCGACTTTATTTCCGAGTCTTATTGCATTGGTACAGTTTGATTATTTGTCTCCTTTCTTTATTATATTAATTGGCGTTGGGCTCATCCAATTATGCATTGGTGGAATCTTAGAACCAAAGCTCTATGGTGACTCACTGAATATTAGTCCATTTGTAATTGTGATATCGTTGGTTCTTTGGGGCTTACTATGGGGCATCGTTGGCATGCTATTATGTGTGCCTATAACGGTGATCATGATTAAAGTGTTTGCTCAATTTCCGAAGACAAGATCTGTGGCTGTTCTGTTATCTCAAAATGGGAAGGTTTAGAATAAATTCCTATCGATTTCATAGGGATATTCGCAAATAGCGAAACCCTATATTGAATAGGTGTTTTAACTCTACAACTCTTGAATAATTGCCCCGTTTTACAGCGTTTTATAGGTAATACGGTGTAATATACTTTCTAATTAGTCTTACCGCTCGCCGCTGCCGGCGTTCTATTTTGGCTTGGCCCAAAACAGAACCAAAAAACCCAAGGCTTTACCTGATTCTTAACGCCATTAGGATCACATTTTGACTAAGCTCACAAAACTCGCTAT
>Ga0114957_1004474_pt1 | contig 12050 bp, 6 predicted proteins | sample BantaG_FD_87175 | JGI IMG/M metagenome (GOLD analysis project Ga0114957, IMG submission 87175) | Marine algal microbial communities from Bantry Bay, Ireland - BantryBay_4 metaG | ecosystem: Host-associated > Algae > Red algae > Unclassified | place: Bantry Bay, Ireland | collected 2014-11-21 | reverse complement strand
GGGCGACGGCGGCGGTGGCCGGCGGCAAGGTGGTGGGCTGCACCGGTGGCGCGGCGGCGGCGGGGGGCGCCGCCCCAACACGTCCCCCTGGTGTTGTTGGTCGCGTGTCAGTCATTGATTGGCACTAAATTGGATCAACAAATCTGCATCCGCCAAGTAGTACTGAAGCATATGCCCAAAATCAGTAGAAAATATTTTGCACAGATTATGCGAGAGACCGAACAAACCGGTTAGCTATCCGGATGCATATCCGCCGCTGAAGTGCTCCCGTGGTGTTACCGTCTGCGACACATTTAGCCTCCCTGCGCGACTCTCTGGCGACACTCTGTCATATTGTGTCACCATTGTGACCCCCATGAGGAACCAAAGAGTCACGTTGGGCACGACCGACGACGTACGCCGTAGGCATTGACAATCTCCCCACAGTCAGCAGCCCGTGCAGCTGGCCAACAACAGCCACACATGTGGTGATGCGGTCGATATTGATTGACGATTGGATCATAGAGACCCTTAGCCGCCATGACGATTGGCTCCGTGTCGCTCTTGACAGCTGGGGATTTTCTCTGCATGTAACAGCTCGTGGGTCACCCTGTAAAATGGAAGCCACCAACTCTTGCGGCCTCTCCCGCAGTTCTTCCACAGTTCTTTCACGAATCGACGCCCTTGCGGAGGGCCTTACGGAGGAGGTTTCGGAGCTTTTTACAAGAAAAACGCGTTCGCGAGTGAACACACGATAAGCACCACTGCGCTGGGGTGCAGCGCCGCTGGCCGGCCGTCCAAGCAGAGCAGGCATGATGTTCAATGGACATGGGAGTTGGTGGGACAACGATAAAAAAAGAAAGGTGCTGATGGAGCAAGAAGAACAGGTGAGCTCTGCTGGTCGAGCTCGTAGTATTGCTTGTACGCGGCCAGTGTGCGAGGGACGAGCGCGCGGCAGAGTATGTGACTCAGAGGATCATGTCATCCGAACTTCATGGATTGTGCTTGTCACAAAATCTAGATCTCGATGCCTCAACGTCCGATGAATAATCACCGATTGATTGGCTCAGGAGGCGGTCCATGCCGATGAAGCGAACGAAGCGGATCCAGTTGTTGTGAAAATGAGTAGAATGCTATATTTTGTCTCCACAATTTCACGGGACATGGGGTGGATCAACTGCTCATTGGTCGATTTAGTTAATTTTGCTGAATAGATGGTTGAGATACAGTTTCGCACTGTTGATTATTACTGTATTCTTGACATCGACTGGACCGGCCAAAAATGAATCTGTGCAGATGCTGAAGAAAGTACCTGTGGGCTGATATATTTTCCAACAAGTACAGAGTTACTGGCAGCAATGGTCCATTGGCTTGCATCAGGTGAGACTGGAAGCATACTTGAGATCGAGACAGGGCCACGTCAGGCACGAATTGGCACGAAAAAAGCAGTGGCACACGGCAGGACCTGGCCGACCAACACGGGCTGCGTGCTGGCGCCGTGTTGGTGGTGCAGCGGAGGGGAAGCCCGTCTCGCGTGCCTGCCTCTGAAGGGGGGATGCGGCAGCGGCCACCCACCGCAAGGGGCTGTTGTGTCCCGGACGCGGCAGCTGCTTGTCTGTGTGTGCCGCCTTGCGGTGGTGGCGTGAGTTGTCTTCTCTTGCCACCACTTCAGTGTATCTCCTCTGCACTGGGCGTCCTGGGACTGGCCCGTCGCGCGCGTGCAGGCTCGCCTGCCGGCTCCGCGTGCTTCCACCCTCCGAGCCCTTGCTCGTATCTCCGTGGCGAGGTGGCCCGCTGTTGACTCGCAGCGGCTGCCTGTCGCTCGGGTGTCGCTCGTCGGTTCCCCATCTGTGCTGTGACTGGTAGTCGTCGGGACGCCGGTGGCGAGGTGTTCTGCTTCTGTGACACTTGCGTCCGAGCCATCTCCATCCCTGGTCGCTGTTGCTTCCTGCTCGGCGGCCTGCCTGTGTGGCCTGGTCCACCTCCTCTGATCGTCGGAGCCTGTGGTGTGACTCGGCTACCCGAGCAGGGGCCATCATGGCGAGCCCTGGGAAGCGGAGGGAGATGGACCTGATGAAACTGTACGTTACTCCTCAACGTTTGACCGAGTGCAGTGGGTGTGCCCAGGGTAGTCATGTCTGTTTGAAACACCGGCTGGGCTGCTGGCCCGGTGGTGAGGCTCACTCCCTTGAGACGGTTCCTGCTTCGTAGCGGACTGTGACGCTGGCCACAGTCCCACGAGTCTCTCCTTTGCTTGCCTGCAAGTGTTTGTCGGTCTCGGCAGGTTGAGTGCTGACTGCGACGCACGCTTGCTTCTTTCCTTGTTGCATCTGGTTCCTGGCTGTATCACCCTACGAGCGTCTTCTGCGCTGCCGCTGGCGCGACTCTGCTTGGTATGCACTGTGCCTTGCCTGGGCCCGACAGAATGATGGCGGACTATGACGTGCAAATGTGCGACGGCGACAATGTGGGCGCCTTTTACGTGCGCTTTCATGGTCCCAAGGACACGCCCTATGAAGGTGGGGTGTGGAAAGTGCACGTGGAGCTGCCGGAAGCGTATCCGTACAAGAGCCCCAGCATTGGTTTCATCAATCGCCTCTTCCACCCCAATGTCGATGAGATGTACGTTTTGCACGTGACCCTACCCGGCGTCTCCTACGCTCTGACGGACTCTTGATGAGAAGGATTTGTGTCTCTGCGACTGGGTGCCAGGGTCATTTCTTGTGCTTCGGGCGACATCGTGATGCAATCGTTACATGGCTGCTGCACGTCCATCCTGCCACCTGCAGGACATGGCACACGCTTCTGTGCGCTGCTCTCGGAAATGAGCGCGGTACTCACGCGCTTCTTTGGTGGCGACTTGAAAGTCCATGGCTGGTGGTGTGGCAACGTACAGGTCTGGCTCTGTGTGTCTCGACGTCATCAACCAGACGTGGAGCCCCATGTACGACTTGAAAAACATCTTTGACATCTTCCTCCCGCAGCTGCTCACCTACCCCAACCCAACAGACCCCCTTAACGGGGAAGCTGCCGCATTACAATTGCGGGAACCGGAGCGGTACGAGGCTAAAGTGAAGGACATGGTTGCCAAGTACGCCAAGCCAGAAGACTACCCGCAGGGCAGCACCGCCGGCGGGGACGACGAGGGTGGCGGCGAGGCCAAGGAGGATGACTCGGATTTCGACGACGACGGCGGGGGCTCCATGAGCAGCGGTGGTTTTGGGAATGGTGACGACGGGGCGGCCAAGGCGAGCGACAAGCGAGGCGGGTCGGGTAGCAGGGACGCCGACGGCGCTGGCCCGTCGGCTCCGGACAGCACTTTTGACCTCTAGCAGCTGGCACTTGGGCACCCCACCACGACCTCGGTGACACCTCCCACGTGCCACAGGCTCTGCTTGTGCTTGCCAGCGGCACGTAACTTCTCTTTTTGCGACCCCGCTCCTTTCTGTTGCGACTCTTCCGTGTTGCTGTTCGTACTGTGCGGTGCGGTGTGCTCCCTGTTCTCCCTTGTAGCGTGCGGAGCGCCAGTGCACTTGCTCAGTTTGTTGGCTGCCTTGATGGGTTTGTGGTCATCATGTATTGTTCCCTATGATGCAGCTACGCATGACCACGACGGACCGCGACGAGGGCTCTTTTTTTTTTCGCGCATGAAGCGGCTGGTCCAGCTCATCGGGTGATTAGGGCCAGCCAACTTGGGACAGAGGTCGCCCTGCCATCGCGCAGCGACAACAGCCCTACCCCCACAACCACGCTCTAACGGATGTTCTGCACTTGTTCCCGCATGCGCTCAAGCTCCTCCTTGATGCGAATGGCACACTGGGCCATGGGCGAATCATTGGCCTTGGCCGCAATCGTCGATGCCTCGCGGTGCATCTCCTGCGTCAGAAAGTTGAGCCGCGAGCCGATAGGCCCGTCGACGCCGACAAAGCTCAGCTGGAAGAGCTGCACGTGCGACCGGAGGCGCACGACCTCCTCCGAAACGTCCAGCCGATCTGCAGCGACGGCCAGCTCCATCTCCAACCGGGACTCATTGACGGAGTGGCCATGCGACAGCACTTCACTGATCGACGAGAGGAGGCGCTCCCGCAACCGCCGTCGCTCCTTTTCGACCCGCACCGGAGCGCGGGCCTCGACCTCGTTGAGCAGCGTCTGGATCTGCGAGACGCACACATCGAGCGCCGCTTCGAGCGCCGCACCCTCGCGCCGGCGGCTGCTGCGCAGGTCGTCAATGGCGCCGCCCAGCGCCGATCGCACCAGCGGCAGCACGGCCGTCGCCACGTCTTCCGACTCGCGCTTGGTAAACACTTCGGAAAAGGAGAGCACGTCCGAGAGCGTCGGCACGGCGGCGGGGCCGGTCAGCCCGGCCGTCGATGCCACCTCGTCCAACAGCGCCCGGATGGACCGTACCGCCCCGGTGTCGACGCGGACGGGCATGCCCCTCGGCAAGTCCGCCACGTTCGTCTGGTCGTCCACCGACGTCAGGCGGCGCACCTCCATCCCCGCAATGACCTTGCCACGCACGAGGGAGCTCTTGAGGGAGGCCGAGAACTCGCTCTCGTACTTGGACAGGTACCGGGGGAGGCGCAAGTTGACGTCACAATAGCGGCTGTTGATAGAACGCAGCTCCACGTGGACCGCCCACGTGTGCCCATCGTCTATGACGCACTGGCCAAAGCCCGTCATGCTCTCCACGTAGCCGAGCCCGCGGTCCTCTGGCGACGATGGTGCTGGGGGAGTGGGGCCGTCGCTGGCCCCGCTGGCGGCATCCTCCAACTGTTGCAGCATGGCCATGGGGTCGACGGCGATGCCCGTGACCGCACCGTTGCCGACCGAGGCCACGTCCCACACGCGGCGCTCCAGCTCGGGCAGCCGTAGCTTTGCGTCCAGGTCCGCGTCCTTGGTCGCCGCATCCGCAGCTGCAGACGCCGACGGCGACGTTGGCAACGCGGAGCTGCCGAGTACCCTCAACGCCGCCGCGTGCACGGCCGGGTCGGCCGCCGCCACGACGCGGCCGTCCGAGCGCACGGTCAGCGGCGCGCCCGCCCAGTCGGTCACGGTGCCGCCCGCGCCCTGGATGATGGGTATGAGCGCGAGAAAGTCCCACGGCTTGAGGTCCGCCTCGACGACCGCGTCGGTGTGGCCACTCGCCAACAGCGCGTAGCCGTAGCAGTCGGCGCCGTAGAGCACGTGCTTGGCCGCCGCCACGACGCGGGAAAAGGGCGCCACGTCGTCACCCATAAACATCTCGGGGGCGGTGGCGTAGACAAAGGCCGACGACAGCGTTGCGACCGCTTGCGCTTCCGACAGGCCGGCCGCCGCGTCGGCCAAAGACGGCCCTGACGCAACGGCCCCGCCGGTTGGGCCACCCACGTCCGACGGGGCCTTGCCCTTGACACACACGGGCACGGATTCGGCGGCGGGGCTCTCGCCCGGCCGTCCCGTCCGCAGCTCGGACGGGCGCCCCGTCGCCCCCACCCACCGCTCGCGCGTGATGGGCTGGTCAATGATACCGAAGACGGGCACGCCGTTGCGCAGAAGCGCAATGAGGGTGCCAAACGTGGCTTTGCCAGTCATAAACGACTTGGTGCCGTCAATGGGGTCAACGACCCAGGTAAAGACCTCGCGCCCGCCGTCGGGGTCCACGTCGGCGCCGACATCTGCAACCGCAAACGCGTCGGCGCCGTCGCCTTCCTCGCCAAGGACACCGTGGGTGGGCACCCGCGCCGCAAACACCTCGCGCACGGCCGACTCCACCGCCCGGTCCGCCGCCGTCACGGGCGACGTGTCGGCCTTGGTCTCCACCGTCAGCGAGGGGGAGCGGAACCACTTGCGCACTTCTACGCCGGCCGCATCGGCGGCAGCACAGCCGACGGCCACCAGCTCATCTGGCACCACGTATGGTGGTGAGCCCGGCGCGGGCGGCGGCGACACGTCGCCATTGGCCGACGTGGCAGACGGGGGGCTGCCACCATCACCGCGAGTCAAGGGAGTCGAAGAGCCGCTCGTGCCTAGGCCGGCCACGAGGCGCAAAGCGCTGGACCGAGACGGCCGACCAACTGGCGGCCACCAAACGCCGCCAGCGGGCACGAATGTCCGCGTTAGTGCTGGGCTACGCCTGCGGCCACGATTACAACGGGGACGCCACTGTCTGGGCGAATAAAGTGAGTACTGCAGCGGGGGTGAAACGAACGCTTCGGGTGACGCCATGGAGTGGTGTGTGTTGAGGCGGGCGTGGTGTGGTATAGTGTAGAGGTGGCGTGGAAGCGCCTGCGCGGACCGGCTCCCTTCCCAGCCCGTCGAAGGCGAGCCGACGTTTAAGAGTCGGCGCATCCAAGCGACGAAGCGTGATCCCGCCTTGTCTGTGTGATAAATGCAAGCGTATTGTGAAATTGATTCGTTAAGTTCTGACGTTTTCAAGGATGGCCAACCCACTTCGGCCTCGTCCGCCGGCCGCGCCACGGTGCCACGGGAGCGCTCCAGCTCGCTCGAGCGGAGGCCGCTGCCGAACAAGACGCCTTGCCACCACCGACGCCCGCTCGTGCTCCCGCCTGCTTGACTGGCGGCCGCTCTCACCTGGCGTGGCCGACACCATGCCGCGCAAGAAGTCCCAGCGGAAGCGAGCCGAAGAGGCGGCTGCGCAGGGTCCGGCGCCCGCGTCCGCCACCGCCAAGGCGGCGGCACCCGGCGCCGCCAAGGCCGGCCCAAGAGCAGGGAAAGCCACTTCGGGTGCCGTCAAGACGGCCTCGGGTGGCGGCACAGGCCTCACCATCAACCGCTCGTACGCCGAGAAGTTTGAGGCAGAGAAACGCGGACAGGAGGCGCGGCGGTTGCGCGACTTGGGCATTGGCCTGGCCGGCACGGCCGACGCCGAGGCACCCGACGGCAGCGACGAGAGTGACGAAGAGGAGGAAGATGAGCACGCCGAGCTGCTGACCCGCCGCGTCGACAAGGAGATTAGCGCAACGTTGGACAAGATTCGGGCGCGGGACCCGGCCATCTACAACCCGAAGGCGCGATTCTACACGGCCGACGCGGCGGAAGAGGGAGGCGCAGCAGCCGGTGCGGGTACTGGCTCGGGGGCGGACGATGCAGAGGCGGGTGGCGTGGGCGCCGCCGCCAACGGCGACAGCGACAGTACCGACAGTGATGGGGATGAGAGCAGCTACGACAGCGGCGACGAGCCGGTGGCGGGCTGGGACACCATTGCCCGGTCCGCGCAGGCGGCGGTGCAGCCCAAGCAGGTGTTCATCAAGGACTATGTGCGTGAGCGGCTGCTCGAGGACGGGGCGCTCGACTCTGGGGACGAGGAGGGGGAGCCCGCCGGGGCGTCGGCAGCGGTAACGTCGGCGCCGCCCGTCGCACCGCACGCCGCCCTGTACAATGCCGAGCAGGTTTCACTGAAGCGGTCGCTGCTTGAGGCTGGCGACAGCAGCGACGACGGAGAAGCAGGCGGTGGCGGCGGCGGCGGCGGCGGCGGCGGCAACACCAGCGGCAACGACGATGGGGACGCGTCGGACGCGGACAGCGACGACTTTTTCACCGTCAAAAAGCGGACCAGCAAAGATGCCGAGGCGGAGGAAGCCGACTTTGCCGCCTTTCAAGCGCGGGAAGGCGCGGCGCTGGCGCGGGAGGATGGCGAGCAGCGGCTGCTGCACGCGTATTTGGAGAACGAGACGCCCGACGAGAAGGAGTACTTCCTTCGTGAGTTTGTGTTGAACAATGGGTGGCTCGGGGGGGAGCGCCACAATGCGCCGCGGCACGGGGATTACTCGTTTGAGGTGGACAAAACCCGCGTCCGCGACGATGACAACAACAGTGACGGCGGCGGCGGTGGCGGTGGCGGCGGTGGTGGCGGCGGCGCGGCAGCCGCGTCCGCGGCGGGTACCGGCACGGCCGGCGCCGACGCCGACGACGGGTTGGACGATGATAAGGCGTTTGTGGACAACCAGGAGCTGTTTGAGTATGGCCACAACTTTCGGTACGAGGACCCCGCGGCGGCCAAAGTCGTTGCGCACGCCCGCGACGTGGCCGGCTCCCTCCGCCGCAAAAGCGACGGCCGCCGACGCGCACGGGAGGCGCGGCGGGCGGCCAAGGCGGCCGCGCGCACGACGGCGGTGGAGGAGGTCAAGCGGCAAAAGAATGTGCTGCGCGGGGAGATTGGCGCGCGGCTGCGGGAGGTCGAGTCTGCCGCGGGCGCCGCCATTGCCGACGCGTCGGCGTTGGATTTGGACGGGGAGTGGGATCCGGCCGCGTACGCGGCGGCCATGGACGCCCAATTTGGGGACGCCTACTACGCGGCGGCCACCGAGTCCGAGGCGGACGTGCGGCGGGCGGCGCTGCCAGAGGAGGCGCCGGGGCCAGAGGAGGAGGCGGCCGCCGCCGCCGCTGCCGCAGAGGCGCTCGGGGCGGACGCGGCGGCGGGCAGCGGCAAGCGCTCGGCGGCGGGCAAGGGCAAGGCCCCTGCGGCGGTGGCGGCGGCCGCCGCCGCCGCCCCCGCCGCCGCCGACGCTGACGTGATGCCCGCAGACGACAAGCTCGCATCGCTCGTCGACCAGTATTACGGGTTGGACTTTGAGGATATCGTCGGCGGCGAGCGGCTCCGCTTCAACTACCGGCAGGTACCCAGCGACACGTTTGGGCTGTCGGCCGCGGAGATCCTCGATGAGGAGGACAAGGACCTCAACCGCAAGGTGTCCCTCCGCTACTACGCGCCGTACCGGGACAAGCGGTCGGGCCCGAAGCGCGCGCGGCAGCAGGACAAGCGCAGCCGCGGGCCGCTCGTCGACGGCAGCGGCGGTCGGGGGGGTGGCACCGGCGCTGCGCGGGTGGCTGTCGGCACGTGGCGCCACGACGGCGAGCGGCACGGCCGTCGCACGGCTGACGCGGCGGCGGCAGCCGCAGCACCGCGGCCACCGCCGACCGACGCGCTGCCGGCAGACGCGTCTGTCGATGCGCCGGCGGTTGACGGCGACCAGCAAAAGAAGAAGAAGAAGAAGCGCAAGCACGACGGTGACGCGGCGGTTGCGGAGGACCCGCCTGCCGCCGCCGCACGGGACACCGCCGCCGACGATGGCGCGGCGGGCGGGCAGGCGGCCGAGCCCAAGCGGAAAAAGAGCAAGCACGCCAAGCAGCGGAAACACAAGCGGGACCAAGCCCGCCAGGCAGCGTCGGCGGCCCTGTCTGACAGCCGCTTGAAGGCGTACGCATTGTAGAGGTGCCCTACAGGCACGCCTGCGCACCAGCGGTACCGAGCCGGTGCCGGACTTGTAGGTGGGTCCAACTGGGAAGCTGCCGCTGTTGCCTTTCTCGCTCTGTTTCTAGTTCTTCTTTCGCTAGGTCTGTGCGGTGACCCGTGTCTCGCAGCGAGAGAGGGAGGTGAGACGGCAACGACTACACGCAAAACAAATGAAGAGTGTGAACCCGTTGTAGCACACAAGAACAAAAAAACCGGCACGGTTTTGTACGCTACGCGACGCATGCACCCCACGCCGACGCAGCACTCTCGGCAGGGCTGCCGCGCCAGCACCCTCACGCCGCCTCCACCGCCGTGGGCACCACATCGACAAAGTCCACCACCTGCTCCGTCGCCGCCGTAATGCCATCGAGCACCGTGTCCACCGACATGACGCCCACGTCGCCGCGGCCACGCGCGCGCACGCTGAGCTGACTCGTCTCCATCTCCTTGGCGCCGACGATGCCCAGGAGGGGCAGCTTCTCCATCTCGCCGTTGCGGACCATCTTGCCGAGCCGCTCGCCCGAGTAGTCCACCTCAACGCGCATGCCCCGCTGGGAGGCCTTGGCCGCCACGTCGGCGCAAAAGGAGGCCGCAGCGTCCGTCACGGGCAGCAGCCGCATCTGCACCGGCGCGAGCCACAAGGGGAAGGCGCCCGCAAAGGATTCGACGAGGATGCCAAAGAAGCGCTCGACCGACCCAAAGATGGCCCGGTGCAGCATGATGGGGCGCTCCCGCTTCGACTCGGCCGACACGTACTCCAGCTCAAACCGCTCGGGGAGGTTAAAGTCGCACTGGATGGTCGAGCACTGCCACAGCCGGCCGATGGCGTCCCGGATCTTGACGTCAATCTTGGGGCCGTAAAAGGCACCACCGCCATCATCGACGCTGTAGGCCCAGTCCTTGGCGTCCAGGGCGGCGCGCAGGGCGGCTGTGGCCTTGTCCCAAATGTCGTCCGAGCCGACCGACTTCTCAGGCCGCGTCGACAGCATAATCTCATATTCGACAAAGCCAAACCGCCCAAGTATGTTCTCCGTCAGGTCCAACACCCGCTCAATTTCGGGAGCCAACTGGTCGGGCAGGCAAAAGATGTGTGCGTCGTCCTGCGTAAAGCCGCGCACGCGCATGAGGCCGTGGAGGGTGCCCGACCGCTCAAACCGGTAGACGGTGCCGAGCTCGGCCCACCGCAGAGGCAGCTCCCGGTAGGAGCGCAGGCCGTCCCGAAAGATGAGACAGTGAAAAGGGCAGTTCATCGGCTTGAGCTGGTACTGCTCGCCCTCCACATCCATTTGGTCAAACATGGAGTCTTGGTAAAAGTCCAAGTGGCCAGATGTCTTCCACAGCGCGGCGTTGGCCACGTGCGGCGTGACCAGCAGCTCATAGCCGGCCGCGACGTGTGCGTCCTTCCAAAAGTCCTCAATGATGCGCCGGACACGGGCGCCCTTGGCGTGCCAAAAGACCAGCCCGCCGCCGGCGTCCTCCTGGATGCTAAAGAGCCCCAGCTTGGGGCCGAGCATCCGGTGGTCCCGCCGCTTGGCTTCCTCCTTCATACGCTTGTACTCTTTGAGCTGGTCGGGCGACTCCCACGCGGTCCCGTAGATGCGCTGGAGTGTCGCCTTTGTCTCATCCCCCCGCCAGTAGGCGCCCGCGACCGACTCGAGTGCCACCGCCTTGGCATTAATCTCGCCCGTGTGCTCCACGTGGGGCCCCGCGCACAAATCCCACCATTCGTCACCGAGGTGGTAGAGGGTGATGGGCTCGGACTTGATGCTGTCCAGGATTTCCAGCTTGTACGACTCGCCCAGCGCCTGGATGCGCTCCTGCGCCTCGGACCGCGACAGCTCCTCGCGGCGGAGTGGTAGCTTACGCTTGATAATCTTGTCCATCTCCTTCTTGATGGCCTTCAGGTCCGCGTCACTAAACGGCTCCTCCACGTCAAAGTCGTAGTAGAAGCCATTGTCAATCCACGGCCCGATGGTCACCTTGGCGTTGGGGAAGAGGTTCTGTACGGCCATGGCCATGACGTGCGACGTTGAGTGGCGTATCCGCAGCAGCCGCTCGCTGCTCTCATTGGTCGGCAGCCGCACGGGCGGGGGGGGCTCAGACGACACGGGCGTCGCGGTGGTGACGGCCGCCGTCATCAGGGGAGATGACCGCTTCTGGAGGGACGAGGAGCGAACAGCAGCGGGGAGGCAGTGCCGTGCAGAGCTGCTGGCGCTGCTCCATTGAGACAGCGGGCCGGGGCGCCAGGTCGACCGCGCCAGTGAGAGGCCCGCCGCGCCCAGGAACGCCAAGGATGAACGAGACGACATAGTTGCCAGGCGCACAAAAATGAAAGAAGGAGCCAATACTCTGCCCTGGCAACGCGATGAGACAACGTCGTCCACGACGACCTGGCCGTGTCGTACGACGCTGGGACGTCCCAGCTCGGAATGGAAACGTTCCAACGAGAGAGTCACACGCCTACGTCCAAGTCGATTGGAGTCTCCCCCATATCACAAAGAAGTGGAGTGATCGCAGCTCTGGCCAACCAGAGCGATCGTGGAGTCATCTCGCCAATCAAAAACAAAACAAATTCAGTACTGATAAGTAGCACACCACTGTCTTCAAACTATACTTAGTGTGGGTTGCTCTGTGCTGGTCGTCATCCGATTCATGTTGATTACAGGCACGTGCGTGCAATACCCTGGCCTTCAGGGCGGTGGCGGGCTGGGCGACGCATCGACACCGGGCACGCCGGACGGCTCCATGGCCGCGAGTACGCACGGGGGCACGTGCAGCCACGTTGCCGGGGCAGGGGGGGCGTGGGGCGGGGAAACGGGTGCCGCCGCCGCCACCG
>Ga0114957_1004471_pt1 | contig 12056 bp, 7 predicted proteins | sample BantaG_FD_87175 | JGI IMG/M metagenome (GOLD analysis project Ga0114957, IMG submission 87175) | Marine algal microbial communities from Bantry Bay, Ireland - BantryBay_4 metaG | ecosystem: Host-associated > Algae > Red algae > Unclassified | place: Bantry Bay, Ireland | collected 2014-11-21 | reverse complement strand
TTTTTAGCATTCCTACACTAAACCCCCGTCTGGCTGTCTACAGCGTAGACGGACAGGCTTCAATACTGGGTGTCTTCTCCTAGAATAAATCTCGTTAAAATAATGATGTTTCTCTTATAACTTCTAAATATCTAAAACAGTTAGAGTCCTAATAATAATTGGTTAAGTCATTACACGCATTATTTGATCGCTACCCAATATGCGGATAGTCACTAAAAAACAATTCATAATCCATAATTTTTTATTCTTGTGTGAGGGGTGGGAAGTAGGCGACCTTTTGGGAGCAGTCCGAGGCTCTATCAGCCGAAGGACGGGAGCGAATGCGGACTACTGTACGACCCGACTCCTGATGCGCGCTAGGCTATGTGAGTGGCAAAAGCAGGAGGCACACCCAAATAGTAATTTTAAGAATTAAGAATATTTAATCCACTATGAATGTCTTACGACCAATGAAATCACCTGCATCCCAGAGGACTGCAAAATATACTCCTGAGATAAAGTCCGATACATCTAAGCGCTCTCTGAACTTTTGCTGAACTCCTAGGGTCTGTGTATTAATTATTCTTCCTGAGGCATCATAGATGTATAAATCTAGACTTAAAGCTTGATCAAATTGTGCATCCAAGAAAATATAATCTGAACTTGGATTAGGTGCAAGATCAAATGTCTGAAGATGGTGAGAAGCTGCAGTGGCTGTGGACAACTCAACCACTATATCTCGTTTTTCATATTCGCAACCTCCTTGATCGACCGCTATAAATGAATAATTGCCAATACCGATATTGTTGATAAAAAATCCAGTTCCTACTTCTTCGTCATTGGCGTCGTACCAGGTAATCGTAAAATCGCCTCGACCACCAAGCAAGAAAATTTCGATAGCACCATCTTGAGCGTTTGCGACTGATGGCTCAATGTGCAAACTATCAAGGCTGATTATAGTTGGATTGATTAGCGTCAATGTCTCAGGTGTAAAAATACAACCTTGGTTATCAAAGACTGTACAATTATAGTCTCCTGGTTGAAGATCAGTCAAAACAGGTGTATCCTCAGCAGTATGTCCCCAATGGTAAGTATAAGGTGGAGATCCTCCGCTCATCAGGATTTGGACTAAGCCGTCACCACTATTAAAACAAGTAATACTATCAACTTGATTTGTTGCTAACAAATCGGTGCCTTCAGCAGAAATAAATATTTCATTGTCGAAAGTATTTTCGCAGCCTACTGCATCAGTGATGGTCAAACCAACTGTACCTTCGCAAAGATCAAAGAGGGTTGCAGTACTATCACCTGTAGACCAATTGTAAATATATGGTGGATTGCCACCCGTAATGCTTGTCGATAGTACACCATCACATACACCATTGCAACTGGTGTTAGTGGTATTGAAGTTTAGAGCAATAGAAGAATTTAGTGGTTGATCTATAGTCACATTCTGTAAATAATATTCACATTGATTATCATCCGTAACTGTGAGACTGTAGCTCCCAGCTTCTAATTCGTATAAGCTCGCAGTTGTCGCACCGTTGTCCCAGAGGTAAGATAACACTCCAACGCCTCCAGTAAAACTTGTCTCTATAAAGCCACTATTCTGACTAGCACATTCTACTTGATTTATATTTAAATTTTCCAAAACAATGGTATCGGCTAGAGGATTAAAAATAATCGGATCAGAAACCAAGACACAATCATTATCATCAGTAATCGTAACAGTAAAAGTCCCAAATGATAGGTTGGAGTTCGTGCTTGTCGTACGACCGTTGTTCCATTGGTAACTAAAAGGTGGATTGCCACCTTCTGCTACTACACTAATAAATCCATCAAATGAACTCTGGCAAGAAGGAATTTGAGAGGCTAAATTTATAGTAACTTGCTGCGGCTGATCCACCTCAAAACTTGTACTACTTACGCAGCCATTGTTGTCCGTCACGGTCACTGCATATTGCCCTTCTGCTAAACCTTGCAATGTATCTCGATTCGAATAGACATCATCGCGTGCTACTCCGACTATCCAATTGAATTGGTATGGTGGCGCTCCTCCTTCTACTTCCACGACAACCATCCCATCCTCAGAACCAAAACAAGAAGCATTTTGAACTTCTTCAGTAAACACACCTAGCGTCGCCGAATTGGTTCCTATGGTTATATTTTCAAGAATCGTATTACAGCCGTTACCTCCAACAATGGTCACATTATAGTTTCCAGGTGCTAAATTATTTTGATTTTGTTCTGTTGAACCATTGCTCCAAAAATATTCGAATGGACCGACACCATCATCAACCAATAATTCAATACCAGAAGAAACAGAGCCATTGTCACAAGGATCATTGTCTAATACGAAATCTACATCTGGTGATTGCTTGACACTTACTGGCATAGACACCAATCCACTCGCGCATACAGTCTCATAAGATAAATCAGGGTTACTATCCCCGATCGTACCTATCAGCTGACATTTATAATCAATGGTACTATTTGACTCTTCACTACCAAACAATGATAATGTTCCAGCACAATTGCCAGCATTGATCGCCGATCCCTGCCATGGTACATTGGATATATTATAAAACTTTCCTTCAATGTTTAATTGCAGTGTCGCCATTTCAGTATCCGACCAATTCCAAAAAAGGGCATCTTGAATCGTCCCTTGCTGGTCTATCAGCATCACCCAACCAGGACGGCTATTAGGCCATAGAATAGGATTGGTCCAATCATTGCGCGTACGCGTCAAAACTTCACCAGCATCCATTTGACCGAGTAGCCAAGGTGTTGCATTATATCCATTAATGTCATTTCCATTCAATACTGAGTTGACATAAATCTTCCATCCTGAGTAATCATCGGCCTTACCGATGCTTTCAATCTCTAGATGATATGGTGATACGAGATTCGCTTCTGTTAAGCGTAGCCCTGGCCCATTGCGCAAAACATTCTGGGCATAGACTGTTTTGTTGCCTGAAGTAAGATTTATCTCTAAAGGATTACCTTCTCCTAGAGAATTGTTACCAAATGAATCTTCAAACCAATGCGTTTCATATCCATTGGTGTTAGCAACTTCTATAAGTATAGATTCTCCTGAACACACTTCTTGAAGGAATGTAGAAGGCGCATTGACCATATTATCATCTGACATGCCATTGCAGTTTTCATCTATGCTATTACACCCTATCTCTGCAGAAATCGGAGAAATATTTGGATTAGAATCATCACAGTCACCAGCTGTTGTCACGAAACCTAGTGGTGGAATGGCGGAGCATAGCGCTAGAGGTTCCGCACTATTACCATAGCCATCATTATCCCGATCTCGATAATGTACGAACGATGGTGTCCCTCCAGGCTGAGCCCCGTAAAAACTAATTTCGTCAATAGCGATGTTACTGCTATTACTCGTAGCCCCTGTAGCTACAAATCGTATTTTTACATTTTGTCCATCATAAGATTGTAGATTTATATATTGTCTAAGCCAGTTATTATCATTGATCCCCATCGAACTCCAAATAGATGCCCATTGCTGGGAACCTTGAGGTAATATTTCTAGCTCTAAAACGCCCAATCCACTACCATAGCTATGTACATAAAATGACATGTGGCAATTATTTTGATTTGCAGAAACCTGTAGACAATTGGACTCTAGAATCGCAGTTTTATTAAATTGGCAGTTTATATTATTGGTTTCAACGTATGCATATTTTCCTCCACCATCCACGTCATCTGAAGGGCCCGACTGAACGCTTGTTATGCTCCCCTGTCCTATTAGCCAATCGAAGTCGTCATAACTTACATTTGACCATAAGCCTTGAATTAGACAACTCGCTCCACAAGTAGGGACACAATTTGGTTGATTATCAAAATTATTTTGAATAGTCACTGCTTGTGTTTCACAAGCAGTTTGCACAAAAACTGGACAAGAGTTTTTGCTATACAATTCATTCGGGCATTGGGTACGAACGTATACATCATAGCCTGTATCCTCCTGTAATTCTAAAGCCGTTGAACTTGAAATATTATTAGTCTGAAAAATATTTCCATTAGCAGAGGTACTATCTGTGCTTGGTGTCGCTCCATGTGGCAAAACTTCAATGAGTGTTAAAACTGTATTAGGGATAGGATCCCAAGTAACCGTAATACTGGCATTATTGACACTAGATACCTGCACATTTTCCGGAGCATCACAATGAATTTCTGTAAAGAATAAGTCTGCATATTCCAATCTACCTAAATTAGCACCAGCATCTTTATCGCATATTTCTAAATACCAAATACCATTAGGATCTTCACCGTCAAAATCACTAAAATCTCCATCAGGTAGAAATTTTCCCGTGAAATTTTCTTCTAATGACGAATCTTCCAAAGTGAGTAAGTCCAAACATGGATCCTCCGTAAAGGCAGTATAAGCGGCACAATCTGAAATAGAAATATCCCCGTATGCATTATTGCTAGAGGGAGTTCCATTTTCTATCGATAAGGGGATTCTAGTACCACTGGGTGAACGTAGATAGATCCTCAGATCCAATTCCCAAGTATGGTTGATGATCAGTCTAGCTTCTGATAGTTCAACATTATCTCCAAGTATTATATTATTTAGGCCAGAAATAGGCATCGGAAATTCAAGACCTTGCACACAGTCATCCTGCGGAATACTTATAGCAAGGTTGCAATTGTTCATAGAGGCAAGCTCCATGACAGGTGCGAAAGAATCAGTTGGTAAAGTTGGTTGTCCGAACAACTGAAATATGAAAAAGCTCCAGAATAGGGAGATCAAATTCTTTGAGGTTTATGCCTAAATCTTTAGTTAAAAGAAACAGCTCGTTAAACAAATATAAACTTTGTGTGTACTGTGGATCTAAGAATCGGCTTATTTTATAGTATTTACAGATAAAGATGTAAATAATATTACTCGCAAATTAACTAAAAAAGGGGGAAAAAATACCCTTTTTAAGCTAATTTTCCCCCTCTAATACTCTTTTGAGTGCCCTCTAAGCCTTGCCATCTACCACTATATTAATCATTTTGTTGGGTACTACTATAATTTTCTTGATTTCCTTGCCTTCTGTCCATTTTTGGATCTCTACTAAAGCAAGGGCTTCTTTCTCCAATACATCCTTTGTCGTACCTGCAGGGAAGTCATGCAAAGCACGCTTTTTACCATTGATACTGATCGGATAAGAGATGCTATCTTCAACTAGGTATTTCTCCTCAAATTGCGGGAAAGTACCGTGATGAACGGATCCACTATTGCCCATCAGCTGCCAAAGCTCTTCCGTCACAAAGGGTGCAAAAGGAGCTAATAGCACAACCAATGGCTCTAGAATCGCCCTTTTATCACATTTTAATTTTCTCAAATTGTTGACACATTCCATGAATGCACTAACGCAAGTGTTGAATGAAAAACGCTCTATATCTTGACGGACTTTTTTTACCGTGGCGTGGTAGATTTTCAACTCTTCTTTTGTCGGTTCTGCATCACTAAGTGTAAACTTTTCATCTTGGAAGAACATAGCCCAAAAACGCTTCAAGAATTTAGAAACACCAGAGATACTATTGATATCCCAAGGCTTAGATTGTTCTATCGGGCCCAGAAACATTTCATACATACGGAAGACATCAGATCCATGCTCTTCGATGACGTCATCAGGATTAATAACATTATAATATCTCTTAGACATCTTACCTACTTCAGACTTGGTTAAGAGAAAACTGTCTTCTGCACTTTCCTTAGCCGTCCATCTTCCTTGATGTAAAGTACCCACGCCGCATTCAAAATAGGCATCTTTATATTCTGGTCTCCACTTAATAAATTCTTTAAGTCCAGTTATATTAAGGTGAGATTTATCCGTCCCATAATCTGCTACAAAGCTCACGTGTACAGGTAATGGTACTGCATCATCTATCTCTAATTTCTCAACCATTTCAGAGCACATGAAATGATAATGACCGTCTTTCTTTTCTCTCAGTAGATAGATGGATTCAATCACACCTTGGATCATCCCTTGGTTGATCAATTTCTTAAATGGCTCCTCGGTTGGTACCAACCCTTTATCATATAAGAATTTATGCCAAAATCGAGAATACAACAAATGCGAAACGGCATGCTCAGCTCCACCCACATACAGATCGACATCTTGCCAATAGTTCAATGCTGATTCCGAGGCGAATGCTTCATCATTATTTGGATCCATATAACGTAGGAAATACCATGACGAACCTGCTACTGCGGGCATAGTATCCGTTTCTCTAGTTGCTCCGTCAGGAAGTTCACTATAAGATTTTATCCTTGCTAGTACAGAGTGGCCATCACTACTCGGTTTAAAGTCAGTCGTATCTGGCAATTCAATTGGAAGTTCTTCTTTAGGTATCATGGATACCAAGCCATTTTTATCATAGACCACTGGAAATGGCTCTCCCCAATATCTTTGGCGACTAAAGTTGGCATCCCTCATTTTATAATTGATCTTTGCCTTACCGATGCTTTTTTCTTCTATCAAGGCACAAACCTTGGTGATCGCTTCTTTTACCTCCAATCCATTCAAGTCACCAGAATTAATCATTACCCCTAGCTTATCCGAAAGTGATGCATTCGGATACTTTGATTTATCTATTACATCTACGATTTCTAATCCAAACTTGGTAGCAAAAGTGTGATCTCGTTCATCATCACTCGGCACCGCCATTATAGCACCCGTACCATATCCCGCTAACACGTACTCCCCTATCCAAATCGGCATTTTCTTATTCGTAAAAGGATTGATCGTATATGCACCAAGAAAAACACCAGAGACCTGCTTTTCTGCCATCCGCTCTATTTCGGTTCTAGACTTGACGCCTTTTACATATTCTTCTACTTTTTCTTTTTGATCTACGGTGGTTAATTCTTGCACCAGCTCGTGCTCAGGAGCGAGCACCATGTAGGTAGCACCATATATAGTATCAGGCCGAGTCGTGAATACCTCCACCTGCTTTTCACTTCCTTCAATATCGAAACTAATCGAAGCCCCTTCGGATCTACCAATCCAATTACTCTGCATGGCTTTTAGTGCCTCAGACCAATCTAAATTATCGAGCCCATACAAGAGTCGATCTGCATATGCTGTTATACGCAAATACCATTGTGTCATTGCTCTTTGCACTACTGGATGCCCCCCTCTTTCGGAGACGCCATCTATGACTTGATCATTAGATAACACAGTTCCTAATGCTTCACACCAGTTCACATATCCGACCTGTCTGAACGCCAAGCGATAGTTACTCAATATCTCTTGCTTTTCTATTGGCGTTTTACCAGCCCAATCTGCTGCTGAAAACACCTCATCATAGTCCGTCGCCGCTTCTACATCAGCGTTGCCATTCTCTGCAAAAACTGACTCCAAAGATGATATGGATTCTGCCTTGTTGGTATTTTGGTCAAAGTAGTTATTATAGAACTGCGTGAAAATCCACTGTGTCCATTTGTAGTACTTTGGCTCGCAGGTGATCACCTCTCTACTCCAATCAAATGAAAATCCAAGATTAGACAATTGGCTACGGTACTTGACTATATTCTCATTCGTCGACTTCGCTGGGTGAATACCCGTTTGCAATGCATACTCTTCAGCAGGCAATCCAAATGCATCAAAACCCATGGGATGCAATACATTGAATCCTTCTAAACGCTTATAGCGCGCATAAATATCCGAAGCTATATACCCCAATGGGTGCCCAACGTGCAGTCCAGCTCCTGAAGGGTATGGAAACATGTCCAAGACATAAAATTTTTGCTTGTCTTTATCGTCGTTGGATACCTTGTAGGTTTCGTTTTCTACCCAACTTTTTCTCCATTTCTCTTCTACGCTATTATGATTAAATTCCATGATTTTGAATTGTCACTATTATTAATTAAGCTTTATAAAACATTGTGATTGATACATTTATCGGCTTTCACCAAATCTATAAATTACTCAATACCTTTATCAACGCGCTTTTTTCAACTAATTCAGCAATATACGTATGTAAAAAAATTACTTTTGTCGAAAAACATCGTCTAAAACGTATAAAGTTGGCGAAATTAGCCATTATATAAATAGAATAAAAATAGAAAAGTCATGATCGGTAGAATCTTAAAAATTGGACTAATACTTATAGCTGGATATCTTGGATTCACCTACTTCTTTGGCAATGCCGAAGAGAAGGCGCAATCCCGAGAAATAGTAGGCGATATAGGTCAAGCGGGCAAGAAAATATTCGGTAAGATCGGTGTTATGCTCAACAAGCAGAAAGATAACTTTGACGAGGGTAAGCACGATGAAGCCTTATCCAAAGTGGGTGCGGAACTTGACAAACTCAAGCAAAGGGCCAAGGATGATAAACTTATCGAGCGCGCCATTGAAAGACTGGAATTAGAAAAAGAGAATATCTCTGATAATATCAAAAATGCGACGCCCGAGGAAAAGCAAAACTTAAAGGCGCGTTTCAAGAAATTGGTAGATAGAACTCAAGAGGTACTTCAGAAGATGGAAAGTAAAAGCGAGTAAGCATAGCCCTATTCTTCCTCGTCCTGAAACAATTTTACATCTGGTCTAAATTTGATCTGCAGACCATAAATAAAATTGCGTAAAAACTGATCTTTGCATTTGCGATATTGACTCTGAGTCTCTTTTCGAAAAAATGCATTGATCTCATGTTTACTAGCTCGTATGTTTGCTTTCTCTAAAGTGTCTACTATATGTTCATCTTTAAACGCCAATGCTATTTTGAGCTTCCGTAAGATGATATTATTATTAAGCGTTTTTTCAGGCTTAGGTGGTCCTCCTCCTTCTCGCTCTCCTCTTCTATCGATGATTAGACCATTAAGAAAGATCGCCAAGTCCTTATCATAGATGCCAACAAAATCTTCGTCGTCATCCTTTTTCAACCAATTGCTCACCTCCACTCTACTCACCTCTTTGCCACCTAGAGCAAACAACTTCATCATCATGTCGTCATTGAAGTTGAAGGCAAAACGCAACCTTCTCAGTATATCACTATTTGTCATTTGCTGTGTTTTGTTCTATTTCGTAGATACCATCCCCTTCAATACGAATCAACTTCTTCTTATATAAAGTACCAATCGACTTTTTAAACAACTTTTTACTCAGTCCAAAAGTCATGCGGATCGCATTCGCATCACTTTTATCGTGGAAGGGCAAAAAACCACCTGCATCTTTCAATCTAGTAAATATCTTATCGGCATTCGGCTCTATACTTTGATGCCCAATTGGTGTGAGACTAATATCTATTTTTCTATCAGGTCGTAGCGGCTTGATATAGCCCGTGAGCTCTTGTCCATATTGCAGCGGGCGCGGTATCTCATTTTTATACACGAGTCCTGCATATTTTCTATTCACGATTACACTATATCCCAAATCCGTTTCATTGTAAACCAGCAGTTCAACTTCCTGCCCCATCTCAATATCATCTCCCGCAAATTGCTCTAAAATTCTATTCAACCGAGTAGTTCCGACGAGTCGTTCAGACTTATCATCTAGATACATGAAGACCACATAATGCTGCCCCACTCGCATGCTAGACACTTGATTGCTATATGGAATAAACAAATCTTTATTCACGCCCCAAGCACAAAAGGCCCCCACATGATTACTATCATTCACCACCAGCAGCGCAAATTCACCTACCGTAAAAACGGGTGTCTCCGTTGTCGCCACAATTCGATCCTCTGTATCACAATACACAAACACCTTCACCTCAGCTTCAATCTGCATTTCGGGTGTGATGTATTTTTGTGGCAACAAGACTTCATTAGCCTCCCCATCATCAAGATACAGCCCTTGCGGCATTTCCCTACTTACGGTGAGCGTTTGATACTCTCCTATTTTGATCATGTTTTCACTTTATTTTTTGGTCTTATTACTGGCCGTATTTTTCGTCACCAATCGCTCATAAATATACTCCACCTTCGTCCTAGCCCAAGGTGTTTTGCGCAAAAATTTCAGACTGGACTTGATCGATGGATCTGATTTGAAGCAATTGATATTCACCTTCGTACTAAGATGTTCCCAACCATAAAAATCCACAAGGTGCTCCAGCATATCCGCAAGTTTTACACCGTGCAGAGGGTTATTAGGTTGGGGTTGTGCGTCGTCTTTCTTCATACTTACTTAGTCGAGGAGCTCATAATCTATCTGCAACTTACGCAGTGTTCGGTATGCAGAACTCGCATTTTTATCCGCGATCTCGATTTCTATTTGTTCTCCTTCGAGCAAGTAACCTGTACTTTCTCTAGCACTTCCCGGGTCCATAGCGGCCAACTCTTCCAAAGCTTTGGCGATGGCTCTCTGATCTGGACGAGGTGCTTCACAAGCATTCAGTTGTATTTTCATAATATTATTTATGCGTCAAAGATAAGGATATTTTTTTTGTTGATATAGCTGATTTGGGGCCTACTCCAATGCCTGCCCGAAGCCCTATGCTGCTTGGAGTCGCTATGTTACGTAGCTCGTTATTCACTCGGCCCCTCGGCTTCACTATCGTTTGCTCGGGGCTGTCTTCCTTCGGTCGACCCTACTGCACAGCGCTAGGCCGAAGAGAGGTTTTAGGAGTTAGGCATTAGGTTTTAGGTATGTTTTTTTCACTAAAACCTAACGCCTCACACCTTCCTCAAAAACCATCTTCAACAATCCTATCCCCACCATCAAAATAATAAACAAAGCTGGAAACCCTCCTAGCACACAAAGCAAACGAATTCCATCAATACCCGCTGAACTAATCATCACTGCGGCAATCACTCCAATAATACTTCCCCACACAATTTTGATCCAGATAGGGGCTTCAGGATTGTCGGGGCTGACGCCGATGCTGCTCATCGCGCTCATCGCGGAAACAGTAGAATCCGCAGCGGTGACATATGAGACAAATATCATGACTAGGGCTAAGATGCTGATGGCAGAGCCAAACTTCAAAGATTGAAGAATTGTGTAGAGGACATTCTCTTCACCTTGAGCCTGTAGGACATCGTATAGAGCGCCTTGATTGGCAAAGTCATTGGCTATAGCGGATCCACTGAAGATAGCCATCCAAACACAAGAAAATAAAGCAGGAAATAGTAAATTGAAATGAATAAAGTCTCGAACTCGATACCCTACAGATAATCTTCCCAAAAACAGAGAGGCGATCGGTGCCCAGGCAAACCAATTGGCGAAGTAGAATACCGTCCAAGAGTCTAGCCAAGTTTTGTCAAGGCTGGATCCGATGTTGGTGCTACGGCTCAGAAAGTGCTGGACATAATCTACCATACCTGATGCGCCCACTTTTAAAATGTATGTAGTATCACTCAAAATAAAAACTAAAAAGGCAAGCACAAAGAAAGCAATCGCATTCCACTTGGAGAGGATGGCTATCCCCTTTTTTAATCCGCTGACCGCAGAGGTAATAAAGGTACCTACTATGGCAAAGCAAATGATGCCGATCATGAAATTGGATTTATTGACTCCAAATATAATCTCCAAGCCACCCATCAGAGCAAAGATTCCTGCACCCAAAGAGGCTGCCATTCCCGCGACCAAAGCATACAAACATAAAATATCAAGAATTGCACGACCACCCTCTTTTTCCATCTTACCGAAGAGTGGATATAATAGTGTGCTGATTCTAAAGGGTCGATTATAGTTGTAATAAGAAAGTGCAAAAGATAAGCCTGACACGGTATAGATCGCATAAGGCGTGAAAGACCAGTGCATGAACATCGTCGACATCGAGAAAGTAGCTGCTTCAGCACTATTACTCTCAACTCCCAGACCTGCAGGCGGCGCATTCAAGTGATATAAGGGTTCTGCACATCCCCAAAATAAAATGCCTGTCGCTATGGTCGTACACAAGGCAATAGAAAACCACTTCCATTTATTGACCAGCGGCACAGCCTGTGCTCCCCCAATCTTGACCTTACCAATTGGAGAAAAATAAACAATCGCTAGAATGATAATAAAGGAGAATGCAGCCCAAGTGAACAACCATCCAAACTTAGAAAGTATCCAATCATTGATGGCATTGACTAACTGTAGAAATGCCTCATTATTAAAAAGGCTATAGCT
>Ga0114957_1004470_pt1 | contig 12057 bp, 6 predicted proteins | sample BantaG_FD_87175 | JGI IMG/M metagenome (GOLD analysis project Ga0114957, IMG submission 87175) | Marine algal microbial communities from Bantry Bay, Ireland - BantryBay_4 metaG | ecosystem: Host-associated > Algae > Red algae > Unclassified | place: Bantry Bay, Ireland | collected 2014-11-21 | reverse complement strand
GGTTCTTCATGAAAACCTTTGCATTCCGTACATTTATCAGGAACAATAAAGTAAAAATCTTCTTCAACAGGAGCATTTGCATCATCAGCATCGACAACTTTGTCTCCTTCTAAGGTGTAACTACCTTTAACTGTGGTACCTTCCGAAACAGCCCATTCTACACCGCCTTCGTAGATCGCGTTATTGGGACATTCAGGCTCGCATGCTCCACAGTTTATACATTCGTCAGTAATAAAAATTGCCATTATTTAATCTATTATTGTGTTAATTTTAAATAGTCTTCTGAATTAAACGACAAAAATATTAGAAAGTTTATTCAATTACAAGTACATCGTCAAATGAATAATAAGTTTTATATCCAATTGTCTGAAGGATTTAGTGAAGTGGAGTGCCTTAGATTTCTTCAAAGGTCACCGTTTGAGTGTTTATTTCAGGTGGAAAATGATAGAATATATTTTCCATTGGAAATAGAAGAAATCGTTTTTTTAATTCGAGTTCACTTTAAAAAATCCCGATTATGGGTTGAAGTTTTAAAAGGAAAACTGACTCCATTTTCCAAAAAGGTAATCAAATCATATATTTCAGAATGGCTAGATATAAAAAGAGACTTATCGGATTTTTATAAAATGGGGAAAAAAGACCCACTTTTAAAACCTTTGATAAAAAAGAATAAAGGATTGCCATTAATAGGAATTCCTAGTTTTTTGGAAGCCATCAGTTGGGCGATAATCGGGCAACAAATTAATTTGACTTTTGCCTACACTTTAAAAAAACGATTGGTTGAACATTATGGGAAAGTGATTCTTTTTGAAGGAAGAACATTTTATCTTTTTCCAAAAGCAACAATTATTGCTCAATTGACGGAAGAAGATTTACGACCTCATCAATTTAGTCGTAGTAAAATTAAATACCTGACAGGTGTCGCTCAAGCCATTGTAGATGGAAAAATATCAAAAGAAATTCTATCGAAAATGTCCTATGAGGAGGCTAAAAATAAATTAGTGGAACTAAAAGGAATCGGAAATTGGTCGGCAGATTATGTTTTGATGAAATGTTTGAGACACCCTGATGCTTTTCCAATAACGGATGTTGGATTGCATAATGCGATTAAATTTCAACTTGGACAAAAAGAAAAACCTTCGATTGAGGCAATAGAAAAGATGGCGGTGAATTGGAAAGGTTGGAAGAGTTATGTTACATTTTATTTATGGCATTCGTTGCTTAAATGATTTTCAAATGAGTATGTAACAAATCAGTGGTCATAAATTCTATTTAAGCGAAGTACTGATCTCTGTCATTCCGAGCGAGGAACGAGTCGAGGAATAGAATACGTTTCCCTTTTTTGCAATTTCGAGCGAGGCACGAGTCGAGAAATCTTAGATTTTCTTTAATCTCAAAATGCACATTTAGCCTTCGGGTTCAGTCATAAGTTTTTTCTATATAAATTGTTTCATTGTATAAATTGGTCTTTTAAGATTTCTCGACTCGTGCCTCGCTCGAAATTGCAAATGTGGTGCAACATCTATTCCTCGACTTCGCTCGGAATGACAAACGCCTCGTTCCTCGTTTGGAATGACAGTAAGCAAAAAATTCTTACTTAAATGGAAATTCTAATTTCGATATTTAAAAATATAAGACACCTAATTTGTTTCACACTCGAATCAAAATCAAAAGTCCACAATCGACGCCATTTCTAAATGATTTGAAATCTAGATGTTACAGCGTTTTTTTACGTTAGCGGGCAAATTTTGATTTTGATTGACATTTTGATTTTGATTTAAATGTCATCACTCCCTAAGAAATCCCATAAAATCTTCACGGCATTCATTTAATTTATTAGAAGATAGATAATCAATTTTACCATTTTTATTCATCAAAAAATAGTAGGGGAGAGAAGTGATTTTTAGTTCATCATTAGCTTGTTTTAAATCTATTCCGTAGACATTTTTTCCAATAATATTATGTTTAGATAATGCACTTCGCCAAATGTCTTCACGTTTGTCAATATTTACATTTAGAAAAACGACACCTTGATTTTCCATCTCTTGTCGAAATGCAGCACTCTCATTAAAACCCTTGATACAAGGCCCACACCAACTTGCCCAAAAACTGACATAAACGACTTTACCCGAATATTCATTTAACCAAAGTTCCCTTTCATTCAAATCCATCACCATCATATTTGGTGCATTTTTTTGTGATAAAAATTCAGATTTTTTTCCAAAAATATTATCCAAAGACTCATTGAATTCAGGATATGGATTTTCTCTTTTAAATGCTTTAATATTTTTCATAGCCAAGTTTGGATTACTAGCTTTTCGATAGTTATCCAACATCAATTTGGCTAACATAAAATACCGTGGCTTACCTCTTAAATTGACTCGAATAAAAGTATGGTAGGCTTCTGCAATTTTAGTTTCAACAGGAGTTTGTAAATGCAAATAATGGATAAATGCATTCAACATATTTCGATAAGAAGGGTAGGGAATGGCTTTATCATTATTGATGTCCGCAGTTTGCATCAATGAATATCTCACCCAAGATCTTTTTAAATCATTAACTGAAAAACGATCTTTATTAAAAAGGAAATAAGCAATTTTATTGGTCTCGTATCTCCAGTTAATTTCATTTTCAATAAACCTGTAAAAATCAATACTTAAAGAACTTGAATTTTGTAAATACGAAAGCGCATTCATTCTATTTTGCTCTACAATTTTAAAATAATCAAACATGGAATAACTTACCGCCATTCGTTTTACTTCAGGGGTCACTTGAGTTTTTAATCCGCCCATTTCGTAGGTTTCCCATTTTTCAACATTCCATTGAAAAGAGCGAGAAAAGGAATTATAAAAACTATTATTAAAAATATCATTTCCCTTCAACCTTAAAGTTGTGGAAGGAGCATTGGCATCGTATTCAAATTCAATTCGACTATTTCTAGGAGAAGCATATAATCTTAAAAAACTTTCACCAGTTTTGATTCTAATAATTTGAGGATGCTTGATGGGAAGGATAATGGAAAACTCATTTTTTTTATTAATTCTGGCGAGGTAAATAATATCCTCTTGAATCAAATCATTAGATTGTAAAATGAATTCTACACTTTCTACAGTTTGATTTTGGATTTTTCCAATAAAAGTAACTTCGGTAGCTTGAAGTTGAATACTGAGTAGTAGAATAAAGGAGCTGAAAATAAATTTCATCTTGTTTGAGTTGTTTTATGAATATCCCATAAAAATAAAACAGGATTTTGGCAATATTACCAAATTCCTGTTTTAATTTTTCTTTTTTTTAAAAGATTTTATAATTACTTGGTTGTCGAATACAAGTGAGATAGGAACACGGATGCTGCGGATTGAGCGGATTAACACGGGTTTTCTTTTGGCGTGTTTGGATTTTTTTCTTTTTAAGTATTAAGAAAAAATCCGTATTAATCCGTTCAATCCGTGGCATCCGTGTTCCCATCTCACCTCTATTCGACACTTAAGTACTATCGAAGTAAACTTTACCTCATAACCGTAACGTCACCCGAAACTTGTCCTTGCTCAAACTCATGCGTATATTCAACTACAAAAATGTAAACCCCTGCTTGAACCTGTTTCCCCTTCATCTGACCATCCCATCCACCATCCATACTTGGATCATCGGTTTCAAAAACTAAAGCGCCCCATCGGTTAAATATTTTTAAATTATAATCAAAAAACACACATGGAGAAACGGTGTTAAATCTATCATTATAACCATTGTTATCAGGGGAGAAAACATTAGGATAAATAACAGGACATTCACAAAGTCGAGTTTCTACTTCAATGGACTCGGTTACAAATCCACATTCATTAGACCAAGTGATTCCATAGAATCCAGCTTCTTCTATTTGATAAACAGGTTCCGTGCTTCCATCTTGCCAAGAGTAGTCTGTCGTATTCGAATTGGTCGCATCAATTACCAAAGGATTATCAATACAAATCGTCGTATCATTTCCAATAAAAATAGGACTAGGTGCAGAGATCTCTTCAACTATAATTTCGTCCGTAACTGTTCCACATTGATTATCAAGTGCAACAGTATATATTCCTGCTTCAGATATTGTTTGCTCGGAAAGGGTAGAATTATTTTGCCAAGTATAATTGGTGTATTCATCATAATAAACATCTAAAAACATTTCACTACCTACACATATAAATGTATCCATTCCTAAATCAACTTCTGGCATTGTAGTAGATTCAATAATAATTTCATCTTGATTGATACATCCGTCTGTGGTAATTTGAAGTTGATAAGTTCCTGCATTTGTAATGTTATAAGATGAATTAGTAGAACCATCTTGCCACGTGTAAGTACTGTTATTTCCTGTACCCATTTCCAAAACATAAGTTTCTCCCTCACAAATTAAAGTATCCACTCCCAAACTAAATTGAGGTAAAGGAAGGATGTCCACATAAATGTCATCAGAAGAAGTACAACCTGCTTCACTTGTTACTACTAAGGTATAATTCCCTTCTTGATTAATTTGTAAAATAGAATCTGTAACATTATTGCTCCAAAGATAACTTACTGCATTAGCTGTAGTTCCATCAATTGAAATAATCGGTTCGTCTTCACAAAAAGAAAGATCATTGCCTAAATCCACGACAGGGTCATTATGAGTCACCGTAACAGAATCTCGATTGATACATCCATTGACACTTACTTCGACCCAATACAAACCTTCATCACTCACTTGAAGCGTTGGATTTTGAGTACCATCAGACCAAAGGTAGGTTGCAGTAGGAGAGGAAGCGTTTAGTGTATTTACCTCATTGGAACAGGTCAATAAATCCTCTCCCAAATCAACTGCTGGTGCAATAATGATAACTTCATGTGAAATGGTATCAGCATTACATTGCGTATATAAAATTAAATCTACCTCGTACACTCCTGCATCAGAAAAAGTATGAGTAGGATTAAATTCATAGGAAAGATTATTATTTCCAGAGCTTGGATCATCAAAATTCCATTCCAATGAATCGAAGGTAACTTCGTCCGTTATCAAAGTAAAATCGGTAGGTTGATTTGGACAAACTCCTTCGAATGAAAAATCTACACTTTCAAAAAATGACTGAATGAATGAAGGTAATCCAAGCCAAGAAACTGGTCCACCTAAATCAAGTCCATTCTCGACATAATTACAACCTGTTCCAACTACATTGGGATTTTCGATAACTCCTAAAAAGTCAGAATCTTTTTTAGAAACATACATATTTCCATCGGGTCCCATTTGGATGGCACCCCACCGATTAAAATAAGTAGCTAATTCGACTCGGGTGTCATTGATCAATGACTCATCATTACTCGACAAATCATATTGATATAGATAACCTCCATAAGACCGTTCAGATACATAGAGGATGGATTCTAATGGTGCAAATTCAACTCCATAACAACCACTTCCCGTATATCCTGACAGCTGAATATGATTACTCAAAATCCCCGTGGCGTTATCAAAATCAAATACATCTACTACATTTATATTATACCAATGAGCCGCTGCAAGTCTTTGACCACTTGGAGATGCTTTCATATAACCTATGGAATTAAAACTACTATTATCATCAATAAAAGCTCCTATAGTTGTAACTATAGGCGTAGTGGTCACCCCATTATCAGTAATCAGCCAAGCCATATAATTACTAGAATTCCATGCATGTCCTAGTACCCAAATATCAGTACCATTAGCATGTGAAACGGCGGTAATTTTTTCGCAAGCTGGAGTTAATAATGTAGTATTTTTTGTGGCAGGTAGGATATCACCTAATCCGCCATCCAAGGTCATATCAACTTCAGAGAAGGAGATACCACCGGAGCCAGCAGTAAAATCTACGGTGAAAACGTAATAGATATTATCGGAATCTGGTTTGGGAATAATTACACCTGATTGGGTGCTGGATTTATCACCTAAAAGATTTGAGCCATTAGGCATAATTTGATGATTTCTATTCCATACAAAAGTTCCATCAGTATAGAATAATAAACTTCCGAAGCCATCGGAGATACTTGCACAACCTTCATCAGTATTTAATGATCCTCCTAAAATAGGAGTGGGTGGACAATTATTAAAATCAAGTCCAGCGTTATGACCGAAATACCAAATATTTGCTTCACGCTGTGCCGAGGTAATAGTGACAAAAGCCAGTATTAGAATAAAAACGGAGGGATACTTAAACATAGCCAATTAGAGGTTTTGGATGTAAAAATTTTGTTTTTTAAAATCATGACTTCAATCACTAGACTTAATTCTGAATGAAGAATTTTGAATGTGTCGAAAACCTTGTATTTACTAGGTTTTGAAATTCTCCATACAAAACTCATTAGAATAATCTCTACTATATGACAAAATGCCATAGGATTGTAGCCAATCAAAATGAAGGTTTAGTAGGTGAAATGTTCGTGAGATGATGATAAGAATAGAAATAGCGATAGCTATTCTAATATTATCTTTTAGAATAAGGGGAAAAGTTAGTGTTGATAGGTATTTTAGTTAGTAGGTAAGCTGCACTTAAAAAGTGCTCGTGCTGCCTTCGAGGATAGGTTTTCTAATGATTTAAATAAGTCCTCTTATTTCGGCAAAGCAATTATAGGGAAAATATTTAATATTTGAAAGTATTTTAATTAAAATCAAAGGTTCTTTCATTTTAGATGATAGTATCGTCTAAATTTAGCATTTCTAGTTCCTTAAAATCAATTTGAGTAATAGTTCGACTGTGTGACAATTTTACTCACTTTTAGCATAAATATAAAAATCAGGATCTATTTCAATTGCAGTACCAATAATCTTTATAGATTGCCATTCAGCGGTTGGATAAATCCATTGATTCATTTTATTGACAAATACTTGAAGAGGCATATCAAAATTATCTACGACCTCTGTCCAACGATATTTTAACTCCCCATTTTCTATAACATATTCTAATATTGGAATTCTGGTATCCCTTAGATATTGATTAAAAAATGCAGTTAGATCATAGTCGATCTTTTGATTCATATAATCTTCAATCTGTTGAGTACTTACCGTTTGATGATAAAATGTACTATTCAAACCTCTTAATATTTCTCGCCACTTTTCATCATCATTTACTATTTGACGTATCGTATGTAATAGATTTCCTCCTTTTGGATACATATCACCTGAACCTGATTTATTGACATTATAAGGCCCAATAATTGGTTTGTCATTACGAATCCCTCGACGTGTACCGATTACATATTCTGATGCAGCTTTTTTTCCAAAATGATAATCCAAATATAAACTCTCAGAATAATTAGTAAAACTTTCATGTATCCACATATCAGCTATATCGATATAAGTGATATTATTGGCAAACCACTCATGCCCTGATTCATGAATGATAATAAAATCAAATTCTAATCCCCAACCTGTTCCTGAAAGATCATTTCCGAGATAACCATTTTGATATTGATTGCCGTAAGTAACAGAGCTTTGATGCTCCATCCCTAAATATGGAACCTCGACTAATTTAAAACCATCCTCATAAAAAGGGTAGGGGCCAAACCAATGTTCAAATGCTCGAAGCGTCATTGGTGTTTGCTTAAAGTGCTTTTTGGCTTTTGCTAAATTATCCCTTAATACATAATAGTTGAGTTCTAAATCCCCCTTTTCTCCAATATAAGTTTCAGAGAAATTGACGTAATCTCCTATGTTGACATTGACGCCATAATTATTGATAGGATTGGCTACAAACCAATGAAATGTATTTGTATTGTTATTTTTTTCAACCTTCATTAATTTCCCATTCGAAACATTCATTAAACCATTTGGTACGGTAACACTAATATACATGCTGTCTACTTCGTCATACATATGATCTTTGTTTGGCCACCACACACTTGCACCTAATCCTTGACAAGAAGTAGCAATAAAATGATTTCCATTATTATCTTTTTTCCAAGAAAAACCTCCATCCCATGGTGCTCGTACAGCTTCCTTTGGATGTCCTTCAAAATAAACCTCAAGGCTCATTTGAGTATTTATTTTTTGTTGGTCAGGTAATGAAATGAAGTGGGCATTGCCGTCGTGTTTGACTTTTAATGCTTTACCATTTTGAATGGCCTTGGTTAATTTTAGTGGAGCTTGCAGATCAATTTGCATGACCGTATAAGGTTTTAATACTTTATACTTTATTATATTTTTACCTGAAATGTATTTTTCATCAGGCTTGACTTCTAAGCTTAAATGATAATAAGTAAGATCCCACCATTCACGTTCTGGAGTAATGGAACCTCGTAAAGTATCTTGTCGGGTATGATGGTTGATTTGGGAAATCACATTGGAAGCGAAACAAAGAATGAGGATTGTAAAGGAAAATGATTTCATGATAAAATTATGGTATGTTTTGTTGATTGTTAATTTAAATTGAAATAATCAAATGTAGCATTTAGCATTCCATTTGATAACATCAAATTTACACTAAAATCCCTTGTTTTCTGAAACTCTTTTTAATCCTCCGAGTTCTAATTCAAAAATTAAGTTTTAAAATGAGGGGTAAATTTATTATTGAACTATGCCTTAGGGTTTTAGATTCGTTTCAAATTTACAATCAATACCAAACCTTTTTACCACAACAAAGAGTCTAACCTTGTAAATCAAAATAAGCTACAAATGAAAAAAATAATCCTATTTTTTACTTTGACCTTTATGTTAGTATCTCAAAATATTAATGCCCAAGATTGTTGTCCCTATGTTGACGTTGTTCAATTGACTCCTAACCCTGCGACTACCTCAGATAGTATATTTTTAATCACAAAAGTGGCAACTCCTAACCTAGGGAATTTTTTGGGTTATGAAATTACAGAGACGGATACCTTGACAACGGTGGAAGCTTGTTATTTTTCAGGATTACTAACTGCGATTCAAGTATATGAAGATACATTAAATTTAGGAGTACGACCCAATGGAACATTTAAGGTGAAATTTATTGCACATCAATCAAGCAATGATACTGTTTGCAATTTTATGGATAGTAAAAGTATGGAGTTGTCTATGGATATCGAAGGAAGCAATAGTATAAAAGAATTAGAGATTAATTCGATTCATATTTATCCTAATCCATTTCATGATCGTGTCGTTATTTCCTCTGATAAAAAATTAAAAAACATATTGCTTTTTAACCAGTTGGGAATTTTGGTTTTGGAGAAAAATAATATTTCTACTAATCTAATGGAAGTGTCTTTGGAACAATTACCGCAAGGAATCTATTACGTGCAAAGTTGTTCAGGTGATGGAAAAATGTTCATAGAAAAATTAGTCAAGCATTAAAAAAAAACGACGGACTTGTTTGGATGGAAGTGACAAAATACTTAAGATGTGATTTAGACACAGACTTTTTATGACTTGCTTATGACTTTTCTATAAGGTAAAAGAGGAAGTCAAATAAATTATAGAAAAGTCATATCACCTTTAGCGTAAAGTCATAAGCAAGTCATACAAAAGTCTGTGTCTAAATCACATCTTAAGGATTTTGTCACTTCCACTCCGTATGAAATACACCGTCCTTATCAGTACGCTCATAAGTATGCGAACCAAAATGATCCCTTTGAGCCTGTGTCAAATTCAAAGGCAATCGCCCATCCCGATAAGCATCAAAATAAGCTAAAGAAGCAGAGAAAGCCAAAGTAGGAATACCCGCATCAATACCTATTTTTATAATCGAACGAATAGAATTATGCGTTCCTTTTAAATGCTTCGAAAAAGTTTTATCTACCATTAAGTTAGGCAAGTCAGCATTCGAAGAATAGGCTTTTCGGATGTCCTCCAAAAGTGTTGCGCGGATGATACAACCACCTCTCCAGATTCGAGCAGTCGCTTCCATATCCAAACCATAATTCTTTTCTTTCGATGCGTCAACCAATAAAGCCATGCCTTGTGAATATGCTGTTATAAAAGCAAAAAATAAAGCATCTCCAACCTCTTTTACCAATTTAGCTTTAGCCACTTTTGTTTTAGGCGTTCTAATTTTTAAAATTTTAGCAGCCGCAACTCGTTCCTTTTTTTGAGAAGAAATTCCACGCATAGTAACTGCCGCATCAATCGTCGGAACAGGAATTCCAAAATCCATAGCATTTTGCGAAGTCCATTTTCCAGTCCCTTTTTGTTTTGCTTTATCCAAAATTTTATCAATCAACATACCTCTTCCTATTTCATCTTTTTGAGTGAAAATTGAAGTGGTAATTTCGACTAGGAAAGATTTTAATTTACCTCGATTATATTTTTTATAAGCTTGGTGTAATTCTTCATTATTCAAGCCGCCGATATTTTTTAGAATATCATAACTCTCTGCCAATAATTGCATCATCGCATATTCGATACCATTGTGTACCATTTTGACATAATTACCAGCCGACCCTTTTCCCATAAAAGCAACGCAAGGTTCCCCATTTACTTTTGCAGAAACAGCTTCTAAGATTTTCTTTACTTTATTGTAGGCCTTCTTTGAACCACCAGGCATAATACTTGGGCCAAATCTCGCTCCCTTAGCACCACCCGAAACACCCACGCCAAGAAACTCCACTTTTTTATCTTTTAAATATTCTAACCTTCGATCCGTATCTACAAAAAAAGAATTTCCACCATCAATAATTAAATCTCCTTTTTCGACATGCTTGAGCAAGCCATCAATAACAATATCCACCACTTTTCCAGCAGGAACAAGTAACATGATTTTACGAGGTTTTTTTAAGGATTTGACAAAAGTTTTCATGTCAGTAGTTCCCAAAGCAGGTTTCCCTTCCGCTTCATCTTCTAATGCTTGTGCTTGTTCTTTATTGGTATCTAATCCAGCTATGGAAAATCCATTGTCTGCGACATTTAATAGGAAATTTCTACCCATTACGCCTAGTCCAACCATCCCAAAATCGTATAATTGTTTTTTACTCATATGATGAAAAATTTATAGGTTTAAAAAGATTTGCAATAATAAACACTTTTTATATTTTTGAACCACAAAAGTGACAAAAGGTTTTACACATACGTTTTGTGATTTTTTTTGTTTCTTTAGGATTTTAAACCAAAAAAATTGAACAAAGAAAAAATAAAGGTTTGAAACACGGCATTCGACAATTATTCATTTTTAATTTTTAATTATTCATTACTTATGGACGGAGTAATTTTTGTGATTTTTGGAGCATCAGGAGATTTAGCGGTACGTAAGTTGATACCTGCGATTTTTGAATTGTACCAAGGGAAATATTTACCGGAGAATTTTGCAGTTTTAGGCGTAAGCCGGTCTAAGTTTACAGATGCAGCTTTTCGAAAAAAAGTATTTTATGAGAGCGAGTTTATAGATTTAAAAGAGAAGTCAAAAGAGGTGCAAAAGGAATTTGCGGAGCGATTATCTTATACGGCTATTCAGACTTCAGAAACGAAGGATTATGCAAAAGTCAAAAAGCAGTTGGCTAAAATGGATAAGCAATTCGATATTGGAGGGAACTATATTTATTACCTTTCTACACCTCCATTTTTATATAAAACTATTCCAGCTTGCCTTGCTGCCAATGGTTTGAATAAAGAAAAAGATGGATGGAAAAGATTGGTGATTGAAAAACCTTTTGGGTATGATTTAGAAACTGCGATTGCTCTAAATAAAGACATCAAACAATATTTTAACGAAGATCAAATTTATAGAATCGATCATTATCTCGGAAAAGAAACGGTACAAAATTTATTGGTAACTCGCTTTGCTAATGGGATTTTTGAACCACTTTGGAATCGTAATTATATCGAACATGTGCAAATTACAAATGCTGAAAACTTAACCGTCGGAAGTCGTGGAGGTTATTATGATAAATCAGGTGCAATGCGTGATATGTTTCAAAATCACTTGATGCAAATTGTTGCTCATTTGGCTATGGAGCCTCCAATCTCTGCGGATGCTAATGCCATAAGAAATGAAAAATTAAAACTACTCCAATCCATTCGTCCAATCAAAGAGGAAGATGTTTCGAAGCAAGTTATTCGTGGGCAATACACTAGTTCTACTATTGATATAGAAACAATCAAAGGCT
>Ga0114957_1004467_pt1 | contig 12064 bp, 11 predicted proteins | sample BantaG_FD_87175 | JGI IMG/M metagenome (GOLD analysis project Ga0114957, IMG submission 87175) | Marine algal microbial communities from Bantry Bay, Ireland - BantryBay_4 metaG | ecosystem: Host-associated > Algae > Red algae > Unclassified | place: Bantry Bay, Ireland | collected 2014-11-21 | reverse complement strand
CCGCCGCGCCGACCACGCCGACCCCGGCGGAAAAACACCGCGACGACCGCCGCGGCGTCGAGGAGCGCGAGCGCCGCGACTGTCACCTTGGCGTTGGTTGACAGTCGCAAGCACGCACCGCCAAACGCGAGAACTGACGCGCGGTCGAGCACAGGAAAGCACGCGCACCGACCGTCGCCCGCCACCGATACGAACGGGCACGCGGCGCAGGCCACCAGAGTCGACAAATGGCAGCGCCGAACGGAGGCCGCACCTTGCTCCCGCACCGCCGCGCCGACCGCACCGACCATGGAGGAAAAAAACCGCGGCGACCGCCGCGGCGCCGAGCAGCACGAGCGCCACGGCCGACACGTTGGCGATGGTCAACGCGCACACGGCGCCACCGCCGAGCACAAGCGTCGCCGCGCGGGCGAGCACATACAGGTACGTGTCAAAGTTGGACCGTCCCAGAGAGGTAAAGCATAGCGGCAGGGAAATGCGGGACGAGGGCCGCTGGCGCTCGTTGTGATACGGTGGCGACGGTGTGTGGCGTGGTGCAGGTGCGACCGAGTGCTATGTGGCGCTGGAGGGTGAATCGGGGTGCTGCATCTGGAACCACCAGTGGGGTGAGTGTGGGAATGCTGGAATGGTTTGGATGGCGAAATGGCTTAGGAGTTGGCCGATAGAGATGCGCTGTGCTATCGCCAAAACATAAGGCGAAATGACGAAAACGCAATGGCGTACGGCTAGACTTGCTGTCAGTGATCTGAGGGCGTGTCAGCGATGAAAGGGTCGCAATGACGCTGGAAGTTAATGGAGGTACGTAGCTAAGAAGGACTGTCCTGCCGCAAGGGTCACAGGGCCCGGACGGCGCCTGTTCCCCTGCCCCCCCCCACAGCCCCGAGTTGCGCGCGGCGACCGCGCGGAGCAACTTCCAGTGTTTGACGCGCCCGCGATTACCCCTAGGTGATCGTGCCTGCGCGCCGGCCTGTGTGGCGGCGGCTAGTCGGCTCTTCGGCGCTTTCTGAAGCCATCTAGCGGCACGGTTAGAGGCACCCGCCGCGCGGCGGTCCCTCCAACGCACCCGCCCGTGTGCCGTGTCGGCCGCCCCCCCCACGGTGCGCAGGTACGCTGCGCGGCGGAGTGACGGCCCCTCCCGCGGGCGTCGCGCGACGCCGGCGGGCCGTCGCCGCTGCGGTGGCGGCGGCTGTACTTCTATCCCCGCCCCACGTTCCCCCCGCCACGGCAACGTCACTGTATGTGCCCCTGTGCACGCTCGCGGCTATGGAGCCGTCCGGCGTACCTGGTGTCGATGCGTCGGCGAGCGCGCCATCGCCCTGAAAGCCAGGGGAATGCACGCACGTGCCTGGAATGGTGGCCATTTCTCGCAGTAGTTAGAGCCCAGTGTCACAGTTCACCAAAGGAGTATTGCAGTCGTCTCCTCTTTGCCGGTCCGGGACCGACGAAAACAGGTACAGTAATTTTCCATTGATTCATTCGTCAAGGCAATCCCCTGGCCTTTAGAGGCAAGGCAATCCCCTGGCCTTTAGAGCAAGCTTAGCAGTGCGGATCCTGCACCAGACTATAAGGCAGTACCACACAATGGCGTGGAAGGGTGCCCAGCGGTCAGACTTATAGTGCATGATCCGCACAAAGTGTTGGGATGGGATGATCTCAACTCTTGTGCGGATCGTCGGGAATGTGTACCACCCTATTGCTGATGTCCCAAGTTTTGTCCTCAGAGGACCAGACCAAGAACAAGAGTACCAAATACTATATTGGAAGTATTTATATGTTTTCATACTGTAATGGTACTTCACGTGGAAAGCACCATATTCATGAAATTGATAAAGGTTTGTCGAAGAAGCTTCACATTTTCACGGCGAAGCCGTCGTCACGGTCTATTAGGGACCTGGGGCGAAGGCAATGGCACGCTACCGAACATGCAGGTCGTCGCAGCCACCCTTGTCGTTCTTTGCGCTGTCCGTGCTTCCCGTCACTGTTTGTGCCGACAAGCCACCCCCCGTCGGTTCCCCTGGCGCTCTCTGATGGGCCGGGTGCCCCATTGTCGCCTCCCGCCGCACCAGGTACGCTTGTCCTTTTCTGATGGCGGCGGGTGACTGTGCGATCGAGGAAGGCGAAGTTTGTCGTTCATGGTGCGCTGCAGATGCTGTTGTCAATTTCAGACCTTGCGTTTCGGGCAACTGCCTGTTGGACACGCACTCACCGTGCTTTTTCTTTTTCGTCTTTCTTTCAATTTTGTCGGTTTGTCATGGGTCGTTTTTCTTGTGATGCGCCGCCTTCTCTATTGCTTTCTCACAGAAGGTACATCTACTCTTCGTCGATGCGGTGCATGTCGCGCGGTCGGGCATCAGCTGCCGCGCTGCCCGCTCTACCTGAAAGGCGAGGTCCAATGAGGCTGTGGCTCGCCGTCGTGCACTCAATGCGCGGTGTCCTGCGCCAAGTGCGTCGCCAAAGGGCATTCCGAGGACACCCTTGTCGAGGCGGTGCGGAAGGGGACGACTGCCCGCTTCGCCTGCCCGCAACTCGATGAGGAAGCAATGCTCGATCGGATGATGCGAAAGGCTCCCCCGACTGCTCGGGCCCAGCGAGAAGTCGCCCAAGCTGGAAAGAAGCAGCCGGCTGAAATTTCATGCAATTCTGGGTCGCTATTGACCTCGCATTTGCGGCAGTCGGCGCTGGTGGACAAGTTGGGCTTGGACGGTGCGGCGGCGACGGCTCCTGTGTGGATGTCGAAGGGCGTGGCGGCGGCCCTAGAGGACGACGGTGCGCCGCGCGCTGCGAGCCGCATGCTCTGAGCCTTTGTGGACGACAGCGCGGCGCACGGCAGCGGGGGGTCCTCACAGCCGCCGCCGGGGCCCCTCGAGACGCTTGACACTGACGTCGGTCACAAGGCCATGATCGACAACCTCAAGGTTGCCATGAGAAAGCGCCCTCGCTACTCACACGACCAGCGCACGGCCATGCGGCGGCGGGCTGCCGAGGCTGGCCTGCAAGCGGCACGTGGGGGAGCTTTTTCGGCAGAGATATTGGGCTCGGCCAATCCCTATTTTGAGGTCATGTCGCTGCCGCTGAAGCGAGCCGCCGTACGCTACGTGCAGCTGTCCGACGGTCCAATCATCAACAAGGTCAAGAGTGCGATGGACGAATTCGTTGTCGAGAAGGCGTACCACGGTGGCTCCGTGACGAGCCAGGAGTTCACGACGGGGCAAGTGTGCGCCGAGTTGATGGGTTGCGCCGTAAGGGCCGAACTGCAGCTGCCCTCGGTGCTGCCATCGATGCGACAATTCATCAAGGAGTTGCGCCAAGGGGAGGAGAACCGGAGGCCGTTCTTCTATCCGGCAAAGTCTGGGTCACCTCACCGGCCCACAAGCGCAGAGATAATTGATTGATGGTGTGTAGGTCAGAGTGAACACGGTGTGTATGTTTGAAGCCTCTCAAGAAACAGAACTCTGACCTCAGCTATGCAAACCGAACGCCTGCGTTGACGGTAAGAGAGCGTCAGCATCCACAAGCGACATCCACCGTCGTCCAGAACCACTCCGCCTCAGTCAAAAGCCTACATTGTAGCGTTGCCAATGTACATCATGATGAGCGCGAACTCGCGTACTCACTTTATTCCCTCCAAGACGAACACGCCACCGCACAGCTCCGCAACATACAGACTGTTACATCTACAACCGCGGCACACGTCCGCGCATCACGACAGAAAAGAACGCGACTGAACAGGAAGGGCCGCCGTTCTTTAGGCCTAGGGCTGTAGATGAGAGAAACCTCATCAGAAACCTAATATTAGGCCAGATTCGTGATCGACGCATGCGAGTTACTCTATGCGACCGCGGGGGAGGTCGTAGAAACGTGCCCCGAGCGTGGCGCCATGGCCATGTCCTGAATGCCTGCATCCCGATGTAGACGGTCAGCACCCAAATGCGAATACCTCGGCCGTTTCTTGTCCGTGAGGGCCTCACTTGGAAGCAAAATATGTGCCAGAGCCTCAGCTACGTGGTCCATAGCTGTAGGGAACAAGTACGTTTCACCGCAGAAAGATAGTCCACGCACCGCGTACGGCCGATTTTCCGCGTGAATAGGCCGGCAGATGAGGGGAACCTCATCAGAAACGAAATATGAGGCCAGAGTCGTGACCGACGCATGCTGGTTACTCTATGCGACCGCGGGGGAGCTCGCAGAAACGTACCCCGAGCGTGGCGCCATGGCCATGTCCTGGTTGCATGTTTCCCGATGTAGACGATCAGCACCCCAGTGCGAAGAACTCGGCGGTTTCTTGCCCGTGAGAGGCTTTCATCGGGAAATTTATTAGCCAGAGCCTTAGCTACGAGGTCCACAGCCGAAGGGTACAAGTGCATTTTACCGCAGAAAGATAGTCCACGCGGCGCGTACGGCCGACTTTCCGCGTGAATAGGCCTGCAGATGAGGGGGACCTCATCAGAAACCCAATATGAGGCCAACGTCGTGACATACACATACGAGTTCCTCCGTGTGAGCGCGGGGGAGGTCGTAGAAACGTGCCCCGAGCGTGGCGCCATGGCCATGTCCTGATTGCCTGTATCCCGAAGTAGACGGTCAGCACCCAAACGCGAGTACCTCCGCGGGTTTCTTGTCTATGACGTCTATAGGTCCCTCTCATCTACAGCCGTTTACATGTGGTGACGCGGCGGCATGGGCAGAGGCGGGTATGTTTCAGTCGTGAGGAAGCGTTGGACGCGGCAGCTCTGGAGTTGTTCCCAGTGGCGGGCGTGTATTGTTTGCGTCTTCTCGCGGATGCATTGGTCTGCACACATCTGAGTTTCTCTCTTTTGTGGCTTGCTTGTTCGTGTTGGTCGCGCGCGTGCTGTGACGGTCATGGCCGGCTGCCATGTATCGATAGACGCTGTACGATCACATCGAGAGCCTCACTGCGGGGCACTGTGATGATGTACATTGTGGCACTGTCGTTGAGTCTCAGTGCTGCTGTGACGACGTCAATGTGTGGTGAATACATGCTCAGAGGTGTATGTGACGTACATCTGGTACCGACGCACTTCTGCTTTCACAAACCCAGTGCACATATCCCCCGTAATTCTGTTGAGCATGTTATCAATGGTCGACACGGGCCAGTCGTTAAACTGGCTTTGTGACGACCACCGACGCAGCCAGCTGCTCCCCTTCGGAAAGCGTCTTCAATCGGGTTGAAGTCGGAGGAATATGGCGGAAGAAGCAACACAAACACAGCCCACGCGCGGACTGCGGCCAATGCAACCTCGTCGTGCACACGCGCATTGTCAAGAGTCAGAACACATCTGGCCTCCTGCTCATCTCACGCCGGTTCCGGGTCGTTAGACCTCAATGAAGGCAACAGGTGCCGCACCAAAAACAAGACAAAGTCGACAGACGATTGGCCCGGGGGCGGGAACGTGATCATCCAATCGATAACCTCATCCTGCGCCATTGCGACGAAAAAGCTCGTGCACACACCAGCGGAGGAGGCCACGTAGCACTCCGCGCGCTCCTCACGCAGCGCCCACGCCCACCGCCTCTCCGCCGCCGTCCCCACGCGGTGAGCCTCGTCAACGCACACGCGGCATCGGAACGGTATCTTCCACTGCTCCTCAACCCACAGCAACCGCCGCGCCTCATTTCGGGCGATGAAGGCCCTCTCAATAACCTTGCGAGTAAAGCCGTTGCGAGCCAATAATCCGCAGACGGTGTTGTTGGAGACTTCAGCGACGCCTTGCACCAAGCCGACCACGTGGCTAACTGCCACGGCAATCTCATCCAAGAAGAATTCAAGCTCAGGAGTCACGGCAGCCAGCACGACGCTCTTCAGCTCCAGATCGTCCATCCGGTTGTCCCAGTGGCAGTTCCACATGCGGGGTCATAGTGCAACGCACCGCCCGTGTCGCTGAAGTATCGGAGAAACCGCGTCAGCGACCGCCGAGACATCCGCGTGGAGCGGGCGACCTCTGCCACCCCCTTGTTATCAACGAGCACCATGCGGACGGCCGTCTTGCGGTTCTCCTCGGACTTCATACTCAGCGCCAGACTGGGATGGATGACGACGGGGGTGGGGAGTAGGATAGTGCAACAATAGGGGGGGGGCCCAGTGCCAAACTCTGGCAACTGGCGGAATGAGACGGGGGGGCTGGCGGTGGAGGGGTGGCCGGGGTGGGCAGGCGGGAGCGAGGTGCGGGCTTGTCGGGCCTGTACTGAGCCAGTGTGCCTACAATCGGGTGCGCGGGCGCCCGGGCGGCAGCCCACATGAACCGGGCAGAATCGAGAGTTTCTCCCGCGCGACCAGCAGACAGAGTGCGGTTTCTGAGAGAATTTGAGCCTGTGCTCGTCTGTCTCTGCGATCAGTCGATCCAGCCGCATTTTCTGAAGGCTGGCGCCGACCCAGCACCCTTCCTTCGTCTCGGGAACAGAAAGGACATGCCAGTCAGCTTCCAGTACACACTTACAAGCGATAGGCGATGAAAAGATCAGGACAGCTGTCGCGTGCCGGGGCACTTGTGATGAATCCTACTGGTCTCGAGTCATCTTTTTACGGTCCTGCCACAAGAAAGGGAGTCAAATTCGGCCCGTTCCCACTTCTTGTTCGGCAATTCTCCGATGTTAAGAACTTTCCGAGTGGCACAGTTGTGCAGCAGCACTCTTGTTCTTGTCCGCAGAGGACAAATTTGGGACATCAGCAATACTTGGGGGGTACTCGGGCATACTGGGGCCCGATTTCCGTACTGTGTGGCCGAAACGGAAGCCCGGAGCCCAAAATGAAGCCCGGCCGCAGCCCAGCCTGGGCCAGGGCGGCCGAAACGTGGGCTACAATTGTGCATGTCACGTACTCGAGACGGCTCGAGACGGCCCGAGAAGGCGACTGGATTCCGCGTCTTGTAGCCCACGACTAAAGCAGACTACAAGTCGATCAAAACCCAGGCAAATCGAGGCCTCAGGGGCTGTTTCATCGGTACTCTGCACACCCTCGCCATTCCCAGACGGCTGCCAAGTTCTACGACTTGTGGCCTGGCTGAATGCAGGCTACAAGTGGAGCGATTCGGCCCATTTTAAGCAACCGCTGGGCAGCTTGGCGCGGGAAGGCGGCTCCGGGTCACAAGTCACAGATGATCAGTGTCGCTGGAATGCCCGGCGGCCTCTTCGCTGAACACGTGCGAAGCTGACAGCTTCGTAACAGCCCAATGTCAGACATCATGCCTGGTGTACAGTGTGTTGTTTCTTTATCAGCCGACTCGGATGGAGGAGCCAATAACAATACGTGCTGAAGCACGTGCTGAAGCACGAACGTCGTGTTGGGACGCGCTAAATGTCACGGGTTCACACTCTGTCAGCTGAGGTGGTCCGCGCCAATACGTGTGGCAGGCCCTCTTTGTGCTTGGGTTGTTTTTCGGTGGCACGACACGGCCGCACGAAAATACCGCGTTGCAGACTTCGAGCGAATCGCGTTTTGTTCAATCTCACGCGGAGGCTCCTACCCGCTGGGGGTGATCCCAGGACAGTTACGTGCCAGTCCGACGCTGTCGATCGAGGCCGCCGCAAGCCTGATCCACGGGCGCGACCTTCGCGAGCACGCGCCGACAACAAAGTCGGAACATGACGGCTCGCGTGCCATGCGACCTTGCAGTCGGACCCACCGTCTTTCTCACCCCCGCCCCCTCCCGCCTCTCTCCTCGACGACTCGCCCAGGGGCGCCCTGTCTCTTCTCTTATAGTTTCCAGGCATGCGAACTCACGAGATCTCTTTTGACATGAACGGTGCAGTGCGTTGCACGGGTCACGGTTGGCACTTGTACGTGCTACGCATTGCGCCTCTTTCGCGTGTGTTTCTCTTTTCTGTGCGCAAGTGACAAACGAGACAACCATCAACTGCCTGCGCTCATAGGGTTCAGTTCCTTGGAATACCGTACGCTGCCGACAGAGAGAGTGCTAACCGATTCTCCTTTTCCCTGCTCCTCTCGTACCTGCCTTGGACTTTGTGATCGCCTCTCGTCTGCTTGTCCTGGTGTCACTGTGATCTGCTGCCTGGTGTCATGTTATTTCTCGCGTTGGTCGTGGCTTGGAGGGCTTGCTTCTTATCGTGTTCGCGTTCCGTCTCCGCTCTCTGCCCTCTGCTCTGGTTGTTTCTTCTGTTTTCCTGCCTGTTGTCCATTTTCTTGACGTTCTGGGTGGTGCGCAGGTGGATGCCTGCCTTCAATAGTGGTAGTCTCGGTGTAAATGTGGTTGTGAGCAGTCGGGCTGATGAAGTGTATGAAAAAAAAATCCCGGACGCAGTGTCAGCAATCCTCTAGAACGACTGCCGGCAGGCCCAAAGCGTAGCGCCCACAAATTCGGCAGGACGCATCTCTACGAGACACGTACCTTTGTCGGCGCGCGATACGTTTCAATGGAATGGTCGGCTACGCTTCAAGCCTTGTGCATTTGCATTCCGTCTGGACAGGGCCCCCACAGAGCCCTTGACTGGGGGGTGCACGATAACCAACCCCCCTCTTAGAGACATCAATGGCCAGTGTCACAGTACATGCACGTCTTAAAAGGCGAATAATCGCTGGTGTACTAGTTTGGAAGATCACTGTGGGGAAACGACGCAAGTAACCCCGCGAATGTGTGTACTGCGCCCATTTCTTCTCAATCTGAAATGCGACGCGCTGTACTGGCCAGTACGCCCAAGTACAGTGATACACTTTCCCGACGATCATGCACTAAAAATCTGACCACTGGGCACCCTTCCGCACCATACACCATGATGGTGTTGATTCGACACCATATGGTCGTTGCACCGAAAGCTGGAGAGGCCCCAGTCAAGCCGATCGATGTCTGGGCCAATCAAACACAGAAGAGCGCATCTTGGTTAGGCCTGGACTCTCCATTTTTTGGTGCAACCACAATAATCCGGTGGTATGGTGTCAGATCTGCACCATCCCAACAAGGGTTGCTACACGCACCTCGGGGCGCGCTTAAGGGCGCTTTGAGGGCGCGCTGAACAGTGCGATTTCGGTGCGTATGCGCCACGCTCCCCATATGGGAAGGGGCGCTTTTGGGGCTCAAACTGTTACTTCTGCTCAGCTAAGTATAGACGTGACACAAGGTTGTTTCACGATGGCAAGTTCGGTGCGGATCCGCACCGAAACGATGATATGAAATTCTTGAAGAGTTTTAAATTGAATATGAATACTCCCGAGTTTGGAAAACATATTTTCGAACTTGCGGGGTGCGGAAAATCCGGGGGCACCCTCCAAATCCCCCCGTCGTTCACGATAAGGCTTCGAGATCCGTCCGTACCCCTCTTGGATCCGCCGCTGTGGAAGACCCCCCTTCCAGAGATGCGGATTTTGCAGGGCGTGACCAGCGAAAATCCGCCCCCCCCCTCAAGAGGTCGGAAATAAGGGTTCATGCAGTCGACTGTCTGCCCCGCGTACACAGAACCACGGTCTCAAAAACGCTTCGTATAACCTTTGAAGGTCCTTGTGGTCATGCTGCACGCTTGTTGCCTTTGTCACCTTCTAGTACTTTGTTACGAGCTGTCCATAACTCTATGCGGAACCCTGAGCGCCGTGGGACTAAGAGCAGAGCCACCAACGCCACATCGACTCCGAACCAGAACTCATTTAAGGCTACCACGTGAACAACCTGCGTGGATATCATTGGGCACCCGGCACGTTCCCACCCTGTTCCGAACTGCCATATATATATGCTTCGTACTTGTCAACAAACCGGGGCTACATTCACAAACCGAAGCTAAAATATGTGGAAATAACTAGCCGCATTGCTGGCTCTGGCGTTTCAAATCTATCGGCCTCAGGCGCCACTCAGGAGGGAGCTCACGCTGCCAGGTGTGGCCCTGCGATCTCAGACAAATGACGAAAATCGCCGGCACAGGCGCTTTACCTGGACGGTGGGCCGCCTCACAGGCCATTTGGAGTCTGTCGGCCAGGGGCGCCTGGGCACAGAGTAAGACTTTTTATGGAGGCAAGTGTCTCGCTCACCTGACCTGCTTTCTGCGACGGCGCTCACCGTGACGGGCGTGCCCACCAGTTCCAATCCACTACTCCACCGTTGGCGCCGCCGCTCCTGGGTCCGACGTCCCACCCACCATCCCCTCTATCGCGCTCGCTTCCCTCCCGTGGCGTTACCTCGGCTCGGCCAAGAGCTGGCCTACTACAAGGCTACACTCTTCGCGGCTGCCTCTATCTCCCTGCTGCGCTTTGCCTGGAGGCCGAGGCCATGTACGAGCGTGATATGGCTGAAGCTACCAAGACTGGCCATGACGCGGCCAAGAAGATTGTTACCGTGATCAAGAGCGAGCTTGATTCTTCGATGACGGGCAAGGGCGCAGCCAGCGCGTTGGCCGCCACGCGACGTCTGGCCTCGGGAGAGGCCGGTGGCAGCGGGAGTGGGAACCGAAAGGCTGACGGCTACGAGGAGCTCGATGTGGTCGAGAAGAAGGGCAAGATGGACGGAGAGGCCCCGGACAGCAAGGGCGGGGCTGCGCGCAACGGCTCTGACGGCGCCGTCCAGGCGGCCAAGAAGACGGTGGCCGGCATGTCGGCCTCGCACAAGGCCGACGTGGTTGACGCGGCCTCCGCGAGCTACAAGCTCCCTGTCGACGAGTTTACTCGTGCGCTCAAGGCCGTCGACGCGCTCGGCATGAAGTGGTCAACGCGCGCGCAGCGAGCGGTCCTCCGCGGCGCTACCATGGAGCAGCGCGCCATTGCTTTCCCGTTGGCCGAGCGTATCTACGCGGCCAAGCTGCGGAAGGTGGCCGTCGTGAAGGTCTACTGGAACGTGGCGCGCCAGTCGCACTTGGCCCTGAAGGCAGCGGAGGCTTTTGGGCCGCATGTAATGGCCTACGTCAACATCCAGGCCATCAAGGACGGGTACCCGGGACCGTTCAAGGCTGAAACGATTGCGGCCACGGCCGCAGCAGCTGCCAAAGCCAGGTCGGCTTCGGCGGCAGCGGTGGAACCAGAGAAAGGTAAGGGGAAGGGCAAGGCTGTCGCGGCCTGGGCAGGCGCGCTGGGGACGGTCCAGCGTTCTGCCGCCGCGGCGTCGATGGGGATGAGCAAGGACGCCGCGGCCTCGGCTGCTGAAGAGTCAGCGGGGACGGGCAAGGCCGCAGCGGCCTCGGCGGTCGAGACCTACGATGATGAAGTTGCCATTTTCAACGTTTTCCTCGCGAACAAGACCGTGGCTGCGGGTTCCGCTGGTGCGGCGGGGACGGCGAAGACAGTGGAGGAGCTGGTAGCGTGTAAGCCGAAGACAGCGACGTGGAGCTGGTAGCGTGTAAGCCGAAGACGGCGACGTGTGGGGGGCCAGCCACTGCGGTGGGTGAGGCGGCTGCGGGGGCAGCGGCACCGGGGCGGGCCAACGAGGTCGGCCGAGGCTCCTTTGCTAAACATGAGCCTTTGCAGGACGGTACAGAGGCTCGTGTGGCGCGTCAGGCTGGATCTTTACCGTCTGTGGCAGGTGTGCTGGGATACGAGGACTTTGACGGTCCGGAGTGGGCCAAGTGGCTTAGCGAGTGACGGGTTGTGTCTCCTGGTGGGGGGGTGCCGTCAAGGTTGGTGATGATTGCAGAGCGGCCGCTTGTACGACGCGGCCGCTTACTGTTTAGTGGCCGGGTGGCCAATTGTGAGACTGCTTGTTATGTTCTGGGCGAGCGGCCGCGTGTATAGCGCGGCCGTGTATTGTGCAGTAGTCGTAGCGATTGGTGTAGCAGTAGTCGACGCTTCGGCCAGCGCTGGAGAATGCTGCGCGCCTGATTCATGTTCTCGCATTTGAAGGAGTCGTTCTTTGAATTGTCTGGTTTTTTTTTTCTTTTTCTGGCAGAGGACACTGGTTAAATCGGCGCTTGCCCATCATCTCTTGATTCCCTGCTCTTTTGCAGTACGTTCATTGCTTCATTTTTTTCTGTGGTTCTACAGGTAGTGGGCAACACGAAGAGCCCGTCTGGCCATGCAGAGGCCAGAGCTTTGTACGTGCCTTTCAATCTGCAGCACATGGTTCCAGCCCCCTTTCGACCCTTTTGCTCGCCAGGGCCACCAGTGCTGCACGCTTCCCGT
>Ga0114957_1004465_pt1 | contig 12066 bp, 2 predicted proteins | sample BantaG_FD_87175 | JGI IMG/M metagenome (GOLD analysis project Ga0114957, IMG submission 87175) | Marine algal microbial communities from Bantry Bay, Ireland - BantryBay_4 metaG | ecosystem: Host-associated > Algae > Red algae > Unclassified | place: Bantry Bay, Ireland | collected 2014-11-21 | reverse complement strand
GTTTTTATAAATATCTTTGGCTGGAATCTCAATTCCGCTAATTTCGGATCGTATGTCGTCTATATTAACTTTCGCCTCATCAATACCGATGCCTAAAGAAAGCGTACCTTGACAATGAATTTTTACTTTCTGTTCGTGATCTTCCGTGTCGATCAAACTGTATATTTCAAAGTCGATGGACTTATCAATACCGGATTCGGTAACAAATAATTCTGTCACGATATCCACAGGCTGCTCAACGATAATTGGCGAAACCCAAACAATATTTGATAACACTAAACTGGTATTACCGCTTAGGCCACCGATAGCGAGCTCACCTGCCGACCTGGCCATCTCGAGATACACAACTCCAGGCAACACAGGTTTTCCATTGATTAGATGGTCGCTAAGGAAAAATTCATCACCACAGAATCTTACTTTATAACTTTGTCGCTGCAAGTCAGATACGTTTTCATGTATCAACGGAGGTAATGAACTATTGCTTGCACGATCGGAGCCGCTATTTCGAAATTGCAGCATCAGTTCAGTCACGTCTTCTTTCGATAAACGATTGCTCTGAAACTCGGACACCAAGTAATTTACAAAATCAATCATAGATTTTATTGTCGTGTAAAAAGTAATTTCTGAGATTCGTATGCCAGTTGCATGCGAATATGTCTTGCAACGTGGTTATTCTGTGTATCTTGTAGGGTCGGAGGGATTTAATAAGGGCAACACAAAACAGGATGCCAGTATTGATTTGGTGCCTTTATATATGGACACCAACACTACTTACTATTTACGTATCCAAGATATACAAGGATTCTAATGCTGTGTTTTAATGTCGATATTTTTCAGAAGTTCTGCACCTTCATTAGAACTTAAAGCACCTGATTCCAGTTGATCCAGCACGCTGTACACAGACGACGCACCTGAACCATTAGGCTCTATCCTAATTTTGGTATCCATTTCCCTGTTATCGTTTTCTGATTCCGGAAATGCTGCAAGGTTAGTTTGATCTATCCAATAGCGTTCCTTTGCAAAGGGATAACCAGGTAAATTCGTGCGATGAGGCAGCGTAGATCGATTCTTTAACCCTACGTGTATTAATTGCCAATCAATATAGGAACCGTTCGCCCATGACTTGGCAATCAGATCAAAATCCTCATAATCTAATGGGTTTTCAACGAGACGTCCGTGAGTATTTTCTGTGGACAACTCATCTATATCTTGATAATTAATATGGGCGTTAGACTCTCGTATCCCATCGCTTACTATTTCAGCTAAACAATCCTTTAAATGTGTAAACGATCTTGCCACGAATGACAGCCTGCAATTCAGCGGCTCGCGTGCAGTCTGCAATGTGTAGGCAATTGAAGTCAGCTCTTTTGTTTCTGCATTCAGCGAATCTAATAGTTCTTGGACCTTATAAGCTACCTGTTCCTTGCTCATCGCTGATAACACTATTATTTGATCGTTAATATGCTCACTGTATGCAGCCGAATGATCATGTGTATCCCTATTGGATTCACAGTATTCTTCAACCACCATATGAATATTAGTACCACTATGCCCAAATGAGTTAATTGCAGCCATTCTGGGCTTCTCATCTAAGCGTTTCCATTTCGTTAGAGTCTGGTTTATTTGAAACGGAGAATCAGCAAATTCAATAAGTGGATTGAGCGTGTTGAAATTCAACAATTTTGGTAGTGTCTTATGACGCATGGATGATAAAACCTTAATCAGTCCAACCACGCCTGCAGCGGCTCCAGTGTGACCAATATGCGATTTTGCACTGCCTACTGCACAGAAATCTGTTTTATCAGTAAAACTCTTAAAAGCTCGAACCAAAGCATTGGTTTCAATCGGGTCTCCCAGTTTAGTACCCGTTCCATGTGCTTCTACATATGAGATATCCTCAGGATTGATTTCAAATCGCTCATAGACAGACTTTATAAGCTCCTCTTGCGAGGCTCCACTCGGTGCAGTAATACCGTTACTCGCACCATCCTGATTCATTCCGGAAGCTTTTATTACCCCATAAATAGGATCTTTATCACGAACAGCATCTTCGAGATTTTTTAGCACGACTATTCCTATACCTTCAGAGATAATTGTCCCGTCGCCAGCCTCATCGAAAGTGAAACAGCGTCCAGATGGTGACAACATGTCTATTTGATCAAGACGAACCTGAATATGCTGCCCCATACTCGCATTCACACCACCAGCTATAACCATGGTGGATTCCCCTCTTCGTAAACTTTCACATCCAAGATGAATTGCGACACCTGATGCCGAACAACCAGTATTAACAACGAACGCCGGTCCTCTCAAGTTCAACACATACGAAAGCCGGGAAGCGATAATTGCGTCAGATAAACCGGTAAAACTATTACCAACATAGCCTGTGGGCTCTGCACCTATAAAAACACCCGTTTGAGTTCCATCAATGAACGAGGATTGTAACCAGCATCTTCCAGTGCATTCCAGCTTTCTTGCATAACCAACCGCTGGTGAGGATTCATAGAGCTAGCCTCTCTCGGAGATAAGCTGAAGAACAGTGGGTCAAAACAATCACGATCTTTGAGTATTCCACCCCACTTACAGCGTGTCTTACCTTTCTCCTTCGAAATTCGGAAGTATTCAGGCTGATTAAGATAGTTCGATGGTAGTTCATCAACTCCATCTATTTCATCAACTAGGTTTTGCCAAAATTGACTGATATTATCGGCTTTCGGGAATTTACCGGACATTCCTATTACAGCAATCGACTGAGTTGAATTTTCTTTCGTAACACTAACAGATGTAAATCTATTTTCATTCATTGATGACGCCCAATTCCCTTCTTGATTCGAAGATGAAGGCCGTTGAACTGGTATTTGATCTGGAACCGCAGTTTTCGAATTGTCTTTACCACTATGTTGGTTTGCTTTCGCCATTAGATTCAGTTCATCGCTAAACGCACCTTCGACGTACTCAGCGAGCTTCTTGACTGAGGAATACTCAAATATAACGGCAGTATTCAAACTCAGCGATAGGCGACTATTTATTTCATCAACAAATTTCACACCCATAATTGAATCAACGCCATAGTCAGAGAATGCCACGTACCGATCAATCTTGTTCTTTGTAATTTTCAACGCAGTAGACAATGATTCCAGGATTGCATCATTAGCAATATCTGTGGCAGTAGCAACATCTGCTGCAATTGAAGGCTTTACTGAGCCAGAGACCGACGAATTATTTTTATCGTATGTTATTGCCAGCTCCGGCGCGGTCATGTCAGGCTTGTTCATTGACGCCAATTTACCTGGGTGACGATTATTACTGACAGAAACCGCAGACTGTTGTTGAAGCACCATTCCATCACTTTGAGCGATAATAATTTGACTGCCTAAGGAGTGCGCATGCTGAACCGGTACTTCGACTCTTTTAAATCCTTGCTCCGCAAGCACTTGTTGCCACGACTGCGCTGACAGGCCCGGCCCGCCCTCCAATCGAAGTTCAGGATCTTCAAACAGCCACCACCCATCTAACAAGCCAAAAGTGATATGAGTAGCCATTGAGTTAGCGCTCATCTCGTTAGCAATGAGAACACCATTATGGCGTAATGCTGATTTAACATTACTAAGAGTGTTTCGAATATTTCCCGTCGCATGAAGCACATTAGTTGCAATGACGATATCGTAATCACCTAGCTTAAAACCCTGCCTTTCGATGGGTTTTTCTATGTCCAGTTTCTTACACTTTATAAAGCTATTACCAGGTATAAAACGTTCTTCGGCATGCATAAAGAATGCTTTCGACAAATCTGTGTAACTGTACAGTGCAATATGCGAATTATATTTTCCTAGTTTATTGAGTACCATTTCGGTGGTACCCCCTGTGCCAGCACCAACTTCCAATATCTTAATACTTGCTTCAGGCTGCCTCTTTAACAAATCTAAAATATATGCCTCCACTGATAGAGCCACTAACTCATTAAATAGGTCAGCTACAGGATTATTCTTATACAGCCCTTCAACTTTCTCTAGAGAACCAAAAGGAAATATAATATCGGTTGCCAGTCGTTCACCCGTTAGTATTTCAGGCATAGATTTAAGGCATTTTTTCGCCAAAACCGCCAGGCTTCTGGAACCATGCTCAACAGGAAGCGCACTAACAACACGCTCTAATGACAAATTGCTTCTATTTGCATTCGAACCCCATTGCTGAATAGATGCTCCATCTTTCTGTATAAATTTATTAGTTGCCAGAATGTCTAAAGACCGAAGAAGCCATTCACCATAATTATCAGATATACCGCATTTTCTTTGAAGCGCGGTAATCGAAATAGGAAATTCAATTCCTTTTGAATCGACTATTGTTGACAAAGCAACGAACAGAGGTTCTACCAAGACATCTCCAAACCGACCAAGGGAATCTGCTTTCAGCATTTCAGTGATACGTTTTTCAGGGATTACCTCCGCTGGCAACATGCCACAGTTTCTCTGATCATATCGTGCAGATCTGCTATCCGATTCCAATAAACGAATTGAGTTATTGGTAGAGCAATTCATTAGTCCTTCAACATGTTCGGATGCTCTCATAAATAAAGCTTGTCTTACACGACCAAGCTGCAACTCCGCCAAAAATCGTCGGAAACACTCGAACCCCTCAGAATCAGAAATGGTATCCAGGTGCTGGGTTGTTATTCCGGTGACCTTACTCACCCGGCGTTCTACAGACGCTTGCCAGAAACCCCAGTTTATTATTCCTACAGGGAACTTTGCGTAAGGTTGAATCGATCGAACGAGGCTGTCTGCATAAGAAATTCCTGCTGCATATGCGGCGAGTTTAGATGCTCCAGAGAACGAATAGGCTTGACCCGACGAGAAGTACACCATGAAATCCAGCGACTCATTCGCCAAGGCTTGATAAAAATATTGACTCCCTGTTAGTTTCACCTGGGTTAGCTTTCTATATACATCTTCATTTACGATGTTATCAATGGAATCTTCAACTCCCGATTCCATACTTGCGAATATCGCTCCGTTGATACATGAGTATTCTTCTTTTATTTGCTTAACCGTATTCGAAAAGGACTCAAGATTAGTAACATCAGCTTGTTTATAGTGTAAATGCGAATTGTCAGACTTTAATGAACTAATAGCGCATTGCACATGTTCAGACTCTTTTGCGCTGCGTCCAATCCAAATAACTGTTGCGCTGAACACATTGATCAATGCCTGAGAAATGATTTGACTGACAATTCCAGCTCCGCCGACTATAAGATAAACCCCATTTTGCTTAAGCACGTCATCCATGGCACCGTTTGTGACCAACCTTTTAAAAGACGGTCGCAGTCGTTTACCCGAACTCATCCTTATTAAATCAGCACGATTCGTAGCCGGCTCGCATTTGATAGCATCTATAAGAATTTTAGGAGTCGAATCACCCAAAAGAATGGACGAACCAAACGATATATTACGTACCTTGAAACGAAACTCAGACTGGGCTAAGGCATAAGCCAATCCAATGCAGTCTGCCCCCTTATCAATAGCTATTGATTGCTTGTTTTGAACATATGCTGGTGATTGGCCAACACCCTTAATGTCAATACTTTTAGTGTCAATACTTTGAATTACATCATTATTGTTATCGATAGTGAAAACAAAAAAATCTATACTCTTTTTGTCTCCATTACCTTTTTTGAGATATTTAATCAGTCTGAGCATCTGAATACCGCTACTGAATGAAGGTGTTTTTTTGTTGCTAGGGCCTGGTTCTAAATCTATATTTTCGTTTTTACCTGCGAAGAAATAAACAACATCGACTCCATTGACTAAAGCAAGAATTTCTGCAAAACCGTCCGGATCATCGCTGGCACAGTTCCAGTTTCCATTGTTGAATGATCGAGTCGAACTCCCTATTGTGATGTAGAGCAGCTCTTTCGGTTTATTCAGTTCATACGAATTACGTAATGCCAACGAAAGTCCATTTTGATGGCTATCACATTCAACAATAAGTACTGTTTTGTCGTGGTGATCAGGCGGACTGGATACAGCAGCTGAATCTTCCCAAGTCGACAGATAGCTAATACCGTCCCAGGTATCATCCTCAGTAATGTCGAATACGACCCCGTCATGAATCGCGTTATCGGAATATTGCAAATTACAGCCGGTATATTGGCATAGCAATTTACCTCCCCAGGAATACAGGGTTACATCGTAGTGCAGGTTATTCTTATTACCAGATGGGCTATATTTTTTTATTAGAATTAGCAATTCATCTTCTGGCCAGTCGTAAAAACTAAAATTATCAATTGATACCAAATCTAAACAAACGTTATCAGAATCAGTAGATTCATTTTCTCCTGCAAACAGCTTGGGAATGAACCCCATTAATGAGGCAGTGTCGACGACATTTTGGCTGTTATCGTTTTTGTCAAAATCAAATGACAGCTTAAGCCAGGTCAAATCCTCTTCACGGTGGGTAGCAATCAGATTACAACCTAATTCGTCGAAGTCGATATTCATATCTTTATGACCATAGGCATCCTTTTTTATCTGCTTATAGTTGCTGATCTGCGTTGGAATCTCTATGAGAGGACTAATATTTTCAATTTTTACTGCTTCTGCATTACCAATTTGCTCGACTAGATCACCATTGGACTTAACGAAGACAGTACATCTAATTTTTTCATTATCCGGTTCTAAGCCAATCTCGATAATTCCAGAACGAGTGAATTTCTTCCACTGGATGTTACTGAGTAAAATTCCATATGCATTCGGTCCACTCTCACCGTTTGCATCTAAAATTGATGCACAGACAAGTTCAGGTAAATTCCACAATGCGTCAAATTGTTTTGAATTTCCGTTATTCGAACCAGTGTTATCACCAATGGACACTAGCTTTGTAGAATAGGATTGTTTAGCAAACGTGGAGGTATTTCTATCAATTAATAAATGTGTCGCACTGACTGGAGTTTCATCAATAACCTTCCAATCTGACCAGTCGACTGCGGGCCAATACCGTTGTTTGTGAAACGGATACAGAGGTAAACTCATACGAACGGGTTTACTCGTTCCATACAACAAATTCCAATCGACATCAAGTCCTTTGACCCAATACTCAAGTAATCTGTTTAGCTTTTTATCTGATAACCACTTTTCAATAATCATTGATCGCATTTCAGGATCAGAGGTAACCAGGGACAGCGCTTCACGGTGAGTACTAATGTCACCTTGCATGGTTGAGTCAGTAACACAGCCAGTCTCTAGATACGTTTCTATCTTGCACTTTAAATCTTCTAGATCAGATGCCAGGAATCCGATCCTAAAATCCATTTTGGCTCGCCCGATCTGAAGCGTATAGGCAAGTGATTTCAAATCGATTTTGGAGGTTCGTTTTTCCTTGAGAAAATTGAGTAAATCAGACAGTTTTTGTTGAAGTTGCTCATCCGATTTCGCCGATATCGGAAAAATACAGTTTTCTTGATCGTCCATGAGCGTCGTAATTTGAGAAACGTGTTCATCATGGTGCTCAGCAATAACAATATGTGCGTTTGTACCGCTGAACCCGAACGAACTGATAGCAGCACGTCGACGTTCAAGACCTTCTGAATTCCAATCGCGAGCCTTACCATCAAGAATGTAAAATGGCGAATTGTCGATATCGATAAGTGGGTTGCACTCATTAAAGTTAAGCGTTGGCGGAAGTGTTTTGTTCTGCAGGGCCAACACAAGCTTCGAAATTCCAGCCACACCAGCGGCTGTTAAACTGTGTCCAATATTGGACTTTACAGAACCTATGCCACAAAATTTAGTTTTATCGGTATAGCGACTAAAACTGTCTTTCAAACCCGATATTTCTATCGGGTCGCCCAGCTTTGTTCCAGTTCCATGGGCTTCTATGAGCTGTATGCCACTAGGGTCGATACCAAATCGTTCATATACATCTATCTGTAAACGAGATTGGGATACTTCATTTGGCGCTGTAATCCCATTTGTTTTTCCATCTTGATTTACGCCCCACCCTTCAATAACACAATGTATACGGTCTCGATCTCTGACGGCATCGTCGACCCGCTTGAGCAATAGCACGCCAACACCTTCCCCGGGTACAAATCCATTAGCTTCGGAATCAAACGTGTGACATTGACCATCCTGCGACAACATACCTGCCTGCGCTGTCATTATATGCATAGCAGGAGTAGAGGCGACGTAAACGCCACCGGCAAGTGCCAAGTCAGACGAGCCATTATTCAAACTGTCACAGGCAGTCGAAATTGCTACCAGCGAGGATGAACAGGCAGTTTCAATAGACAAGCAAGGCCCTTGAAGATTAAGATAGTAGGATATTCGTGCTGCTAGAATGGACGATGCAGCACCCGTGAATCCGGCTGCGCTAAATTGTATTTCACGCGATAACTGAGTATATTCACTAGGTCCACAGCCGACAAATACCCCGCATTTCGTACCCGAAAACTCATTGGGGTCGTATCCCGCTTCTTCGATGCCATGCCAGCATGTTTGTAAAAAGAGTCTTTGCTGAGGTTCCATGGCCTCAGCCTCAGTTGGCGAGATTTTAAAAAACAGGGGGTCGAACTTATCGTAGTTATTCAATTGGCCCAACCAGCGGCTATTTGTTTTCCCAGGAGTTGGATCTCCTTCTTCATAAAACAAACTCACTGGCCATCGATCGGATGACACCTCAGAAATACAATTTTTTCCGTTTAGGATATTATCCCAATATTCATTTAAGTTATCTGCGCCTGGGTATTGGCCAGCCATTCCAATTACAGCAATTGGTGCTGTCGCAGCTATTAAACGCACATTTTCATTATGTACACTCCTGGCCACTGTGATTGCGTCATTTCTGAAGGAAATCAGCTCAGCTCGACTCGAACTTTGCTCTGGCAAACCCAAAACTAAAGTGCTTGTTTCTTTAAATTGGGGCACTTTGTTGGACGCTTCGTTGGACGCTTCGTCGGACGCTTCGTTGGGCGCTTCGTTGGGCGCTTCAATAGCGCGATCCGTATTGTTGTCGTCTAAAAGGCTACTCAAATACTGACTTAGCTCTAATAAACTGGAGTATGTATAGACCTTTGTTGCTTCAATTTCGGTGTTAAATGTTTCATTAATTTTCCGAACCCATGTCACCCCTGTTATGGAGTCGAGACCCAAATCAACAAAGGGTGAGTTATCACCAAGCTCTTCAACCTGCATTTCGAGCTCACTAGCCAACATTTTCTTAATAGTGGGAAGAACTGGCGTTCTATCTACTCTCGGTTCACTCACCACTACAGTAGACGTGCTGGCCACACTGCGACTATACCGAGATTCATCTGTAGCAAAATGTTTTTGTGTGGAACTATTACTCTTCAACTCCAGTTCAGACATCAGGAGTTCGGAGAGATCACTAAGACATGGGTGACTATATATTTTTGTTGCTTCAATATTGAGCTCAAAATGTTCGTTTATTTTTCTAATCCATGTTACGCCTGTTATCGAATCAAGACCAAGATCAATAAACTGAGCTTGTTCCTCAAGCTCATCAGCTTCAAGATGAAGTTCCGTTGACAACATATTTCTAATAACTTCGATAATCTTGCCTTTATCGAAAGCTGCATTAGGTATTGCGGGCGTTCCATTTTTTTCATCTGACTTGGTAACTAAATCAGCTATCCCCATGCTAACCCGATGCGGTTTCAGATTTTTACTGACTGCGTTTTCCTCGTTGCTACCAAAAAATTCAGCTGATATTTTTTGAAGAGTATCTTCCTGACCCACAAAGGTAGATTCGTGCATATTCAGTTCTGTGGAGTAGTATCGCTCACGCACTTCAGCGATACGTGCCGAACAAAGTGACTTTAATAATTTCAACGATTGTCTTGTATGAGACCTGGCAATACTATTTGCCACACTTATCACCAAATCAGACATTTCATGTCGACCGCAAACCTCTGACCGTAGTCCTTGCGAGGCAAGTTCGGTTCCTGTCATTGGGATTCCAGCAAGTAAACTGCGACGAGCTAGATCGTGCCCTAACTTTTCAGGCAGTACTAAAGTGGAACCAGCGCCAGGTGTAAATCCATAATCCATGTACGGACTCACATATTGACTCTGTTTCGCAAAAAAGACGAGGTCGCTGAACATTCCAAACGACCAGCCGCCTCCTACACCATGACCTTGCATAGCCGCAATAACGGGGACAGAACACGTTAGTGGTAGCTCAAACGCTCGCTCGTCGGTAAATTTTGTGCGCCCATCCTGAATCGCAATAAGCGTTTCTTTCGTACCACCTGAGGCAAAGTAGTTGTCGTAACCAATCATCACTATTACTTTAACGGCCTTGTTATTTTCAGCAAACGTAAACGCGGCATTCAGGCCATCAATCAAATCCTTGGAAAACATATTGCGAGCGGTCCTGTCGTGCATTTGCACATTAAGAACACCATCACTATTCAGGCTGCAAATTACTGTGCCGTTACCAAATTGCCTATTAACAAATTCCTTTTGATCATTCTCATCATCTTGATCAACCACCGCATAACCCGAATCTGAAAAAATATCGTCATTCATCAGACTGTCGTTCAATGCAGATTTTTCACTTTTAAATCTTCTAAGATCACGATCTGACCAATGGGACCATTCATTCAGTAAAACCTTAGCCGACATCAGCAATTCAGCTGAATCTGCAACAGACCAATACCGAGCCTTACGAGAAAGCATGTCTCCTGAGTGGTCTGCAGATCTTAATAATAATTCGGATGCTGTATCTGTAGGTAAGCGATGCAGGTGACTACTAGCAATTTCCCCCAGAATTTGTCCTTTATTCCCACTAATCATCGAATCCAAACTAAGGCTGTATATACCCTCGTTCCAATAAATGACCTCGTCACACCAAAGTGCCAGCAACCACCCAACACCTATCGCGTTTTTATCAAGTATCGCAACTGTCGGAAACTGAACTGTTGTCAAACGATCTTTAATTCCCAACAAAAATTGGAATGTTTCTTCATTAACATCTGCAGGGTAAAACGAATCGTATTCACTCGCTACAACAACACCCTTAGTAAAATCGAATTGATCAATCGATTTAAGAATAGAGTCCAAATCCAACAACTGTTGTTCTCTTTCACTCTCTAAATCGGTAGCAATTAGACGTAGTATTACGCCATATTCAATTAATTTCACTGAAACAAAATCAGTCGATATTTTTACTATTTTTTGTTTAATATCTTTTTGCCTATCCAGCTCTTTTTGTCCATTTAAGCCGTCAACTAGCGTAGTGCAAGCTAGAACCAAATCGCTTAGTTTTTCGTTTAAGTGAGTCTTTAATAAGGTCAGTGACTTCGTCGATTTCACTGATAGAGCACTAATCAAGTGGTTGTGCTGTCGCTTTAATTCGTCCTTATCACCGAATGTACAGCTAAAACCATTCGATTGAAGTTGCGCTCCAGTCATTGGAAACGAAGATCCCAATGCAGGCAAAACTAATCCAGTGCAGAACCTATTTTGAAAAAATCTTTGTAGTGGATAGCTCAAGCATTTGATGGTTCCCCCAACAAATCGATACTGAGCCGAGTGCTCGCACAACATGAAATCACATACAGATGCCAAAAATAATCCAGCACCGTATGCACCGTCAGGAACTAACGCGATTGTGGCTGCTCGATAGTTCAACAATGACCTTGCCAAACCTTTTTCCAGAATATCATTATAGGCCTTTTGCTCACCAAGCCAGAATATCGAATTTCCAGAAATAGTCAGAACTTTTATTTCTGCCTCTTTATCTAGCAACGCGAGACTTTGTAACAAGGATTGATAGCCAAATTCATATGCCGCATCACTGCCATCCTCAAGCGCGATGTTAATTTGGTAGGCAAATGGCGAGACTTCTGAAACATCGCACACTGATCGTCGGTGTGTTACTGGCTGAGATAGAAGCGAGCTTAAGCTTATTTCGGGTTTTAACACCGAGATGTTTTTTGAATTCTTCTCAACTGTTGCAGTTGGAGCTTCCAACCGTATTGGATTCTTTTCAACTGTACGATCAGAAATTAAAGATGAATGAAACCCAGGTGGATTCATTGAATCTGTT
>Ga0114957_1004464_pt1 | contig 12066 bp, 9 predicted proteins | sample BantaG_FD_87175 | JGI IMG/M metagenome (GOLD analysis project Ga0114957, IMG submission 87175) | Marine algal microbial communities from Bantry Bay, Ireland - BantryBay_4 metaG | ecosystem: Host-associated > Algae > Red algae > Unclassified | place: Bantry Bay, Ireland | collected 2014-11-21 | reverse complement strand
TTCATTTCATAAAAACGCTAAAGCGATGGCTAAAGAAACATTTTCAAGGGACAAGCCACACCTTAATATTGGCACCATCGGGCACGTTGACCACGGTAAAACGACCCTTACAGCAGCAATTACCTATGTGCTATCCAAAGACGGAATGGCTGAAAAAATGGATTATTCTACCATTGATTCAGCTCCTGAGGAAAAAGAAAGAGGTATTACGATTAACACCGCACACGTTGAATACGAAACGGCTAATCGTCACTACGCCCACGTTGACTGTCCAGGTCACGCGGATTATGTAAAAAACATGGTAACGGGTGCTGCCCAGATGGACGGCGCTATTCTGGTTGTTGCGGCAACGGACGGACCTATGCCACAAACGCGTGAGCATATCCTTCTGGCACGACAGGTAGGAGTTCCTAACATCGTTGTTTTTATGAACAAAGTAGATCTCGTTGATGACGAAGAAATGCTTGAGTTAGTAGAAATGGAAGTTCGCGAACTGTTAGATCAGTACGAATTTGACGGTGACAACGCAACTATCGTTGCTGGTTCTGCTCTAAAAGCACTGGAAGATGATGCAGATGCTCAAGCAAAAATTCTCGAATTGATGGCTGCTTGTGACAAAGACATTGTTGAGCCACCACGTGCTATCGACAAGCCTTTCCTAATGCCTATTGAGGATGTATTTTCAATTACTGGTCGTGGAACTGTTGCTACAGGGCGTATCGAGCGTGGTGTAATTAACACCGGTGACGGAGTTGAGATCGTAGGTATGCAGGCAGAAGGTGAAAAGCCACTGACTTCTACCGTAACTGGAGTAGAAATGTTCCGTAAGATCCTTACCCGTGGAGAAGCTGGTGATAATGCCGGTATCTTATTAAGAGGTATTGAAAAAGAAGCAATCAAGCGTGGAATGGTTATTTGCCACCCAGGTTCTGTAAAGCCTCACAAACATTTCAAAGCAGAGGTTTATGTTTTATCTAAAGATGAAGGTGGCCGTCACAAGCCTTTCTTCAACGGTTACCGTCCTCAGTTCTACTTCAGAACAACGGATGTAACGGGTGACATTAGCTTACCGGATGGCGTAGAAATGGTAATGCCTGGTGATAACGTATCTCTAGAAGTTAAATTGATCAACACCATCGCAATGGAAAAAGGATTGCGTTTTGCGATTCGTGAAGGTGGACGTACAGTAGGTGCAGGACAGGTTACTGAAATTATCGAGTAAGATAACCCATCATGCTATCGCACTGATCCATTGATCAGCGCTAATAAATAACAAGGAATTTTGAATACACGCAAGTGTTTATTCGAAATTCCTTGTTCCATTAAATTTAATCGGCTAAAAGAAGCCGTTCCTAAGTAATGGACAACTAATAAGGACTTTATTAGTTATTCATTACTACTAGATTGAACTTTTGATTTTTTAGGTAGTATCACTCCTTGAAAATCTCATTGTTTTATATCTTATTCACGGGCATAGTTCAATGGTAGAATAGAGGTCTCCAAAACCTTTGATCTGGGTTCGAATCCTAGTGCCCGTGCTAAAAACTGTTTTATGGAAAAAATATCACTTTACGTAAAAGAAAGTTACCACGAGCTGGTAAACAAAGTTACCTGGCCTACTTGGACCAGCCTATTGCAAAGCACGGTACTCGTACTGATCGCTTCTCTAATCATTTCCCTGATTATTTTTGTCATGGATTTTATTGCAAAAACTGGTTTGGACTTTATCTATCCCGGCGGTAATTTCTAGAAAAGAACTACAGCGCACAAAGATTATATTTTAACCATACTTACAAAACCATAGTCAAACATGAGCGAAGGCGAAGACTTACGATGGTACTCACTGCGTGTTATTAGCGGTAAGGAAAGAAAAATAAAGGAACGAATCGAACTGGAAATTACCAGATCAGACTGGAAAGAATACGTAACGCAAGTACTGGTTCCTTCTGAAAAGGTATACAAAATTCGAAATGGCAAAAAAGTAATTCAGGAAAGAAATATCCTTCCTGGCTATATCCTCATTGAAGCTTCTCACACGAAGTTCAGAGGAGATATGGTACAAAAAATCGCCAACCTTCCCAACGTTATTCATTTTCTTGGTAAAAATAATCCGATACCGATGCAACAGTCGGAGGCAAATCGTATGCTTGGTAAGGTAGATGACTCGCAAGATATTGGCGAAGCATTGATCGAACCGTTCATCGTAGGAGAAACCGTTAAAATAATTGACGGTCCTTTCAACGAATTTGTGGGCGAGATTCAGGAAGTAAACGAGGAAAAGAAAAAGCTGAAAGTGATTGTGAAAATCTTTGGTCGTGGTACCGAAGTAGAACTCAACTTTATGCAGGTTGACAAACAAAGTTAAAAACTTAAGAGTGAAAATTAAATAAGTTAGCCCAATTGGATCAAGTTATTTATTTTTCATTATTTATTACGGCCTCGGTCGGAAAAAGTTCTAACATATTTAAGGGAGCTACGATCAGCAGACAATGCGGATATAGCGCTAATTACCTCACTTATTTAATTTTTTAAAATGGCAAAAGAAGTAGATGGTTTCATAAAACTCCAGGTCAGAGGAGGCGCGGCAAATCCAGCCCCTCCAGTTGGTCCAGCCTTAGGTGCTAAGGGAGTTAACATTATGGAATTCTGCAAGCGTTTTAACGCTCAGACACAAGAAAATGCTGGAAAAGTTTTACCAGTCGTAATCACCGTTTTCAAGGATAAGTCTTTTTCATTCATTATTAAGACACCTCCTGCCGCCGTTCAATTACTCGAGGCAGCAAAACTTAAAAAAGGTTCTCCTGAATCAAATCGTCAGAAAGTAGGTTCTGTTACCTGGGATCAGGTAAAAGCAATCGCCGAAGACAAGATGGAAGATTTAAACGCTTTTAGCATCGAATCCGCCATGAAGATGATCGCTGGTACTGCTCGTAGTGCTGGAATCAACGTAAAAGGAACACCTCCCTGGGATAACTAGGAGGACGCGTTCTTTCTTTCGGACGGATGAAAGCATTCGACCGATAAATAAATGTATGTATACCTTGTTTTATAAGTGTGATCCTGAATCTCATTTTTTTAACATTGATCATAAATAGGGAGCTACTTACGCTCATTCGGTAATCATCCGATGATTTTAAGTAGCGCTAATTACCTCACTTTTTAAATATTAATAATGGCAAAATTGTCAAAGAAAAGAAGAGCAGCTGTAGCCAAAGTGGACGCAGAAAAGCTCTATCCAATCGAGGAAGCGGTAGCATTGGTTAAAGAAGTCAACTGCACCAAATTCGATGCTTCCGTAGATGTCCACATTCGTTTGGGCATTGACCCCCGAAAGGCCGATCAGGCTTTACGTGGAACTGTATCTCTGCCACACGGTACTGGAAAATCAAAAAAAGTACTCGTCATGTGTACTCCTGATAAAGAAGAAGAAGCCAGAGCAGCCGGTGCTGACTTTGTCGGACTCGACGATATGGTTGCCAAAATTCAGGGTGGCTGGACGGATGTAGATGTAGTGATCGCTACCCCTAACGTCATGGCTCAGGTTGGTAAAATCGGTCGTATCCTCGGACCCCGTGGTCTGATGCCTAATCCTAAAACAGGAACGGTAACCCCTAATGTCGGGGACGCAGTTGCTGAAGTAAAGAAAGGTAAAATCTCTTTCCGGGTTGATAAATTTGGAATTATTCACTCTTCCGTTGGTCGGGTTTCTTTCACTCCTGCCCAGTTAAAGGACAATGCGATGGAATTACTGGACATGCTGGTAAAAATGAAACCTTCTTCTGCGAAAGGAACTTACATGAAGTCGGTAACCATCGCTAGTACGATGAGTCCTGGAATCAAGGTGGATACTAAAAATTTTATTAAATAAATCGTTTCTAACCGAAACGTCTAAATATTAAAAATCATGACTAGATCAGAAAAAGCGGCCACGATCGAAGAACTGAAAGGCAAATTTGCAGAAAACTCATTTTTCTACCTCGCCGATTCTTCTTCATTGACCGTTGAAGATGTTAATAAATTACGCGGCCTCTGCTACGATAAAGGGGTGGAAATGCGTGTAGTGAAAAATACCCTGGTTCAAAAAGCTCTAGAAGCTGCTCCGGAAGATAAAAATTATGCCGGACTCTACGAAGCATTAAAAGGACCAACCGCAATCATGTTTACCGATACCGCAAAATATCCCGCTGCGATCATCAAGGAATTCCGTGGTGAAAACGAGCGACCTTTTGTAAAAGCGGCTTACATCGATTCGTCAATTTATCTCGGTGATGATAAAATCACCGAACTTAGTAAACTCAAATCCAAGGAGGAATTGGTGGGAGAAATTATTTCTTTGCTCCAGTCTCCAGCCAAAAATGTTATCAGCGCGCTTAAATCAGGTGGTTCTACCATCAGTGGCTTGTTGAAAGCACTGGAACAACGAGGAGAGCAATAACTCATTCCTAAACAACTGTTTGGGGTCTTTTCTTGTTATAAACAAGATACAAGATGCCGAACCAAGATTTTATACGGAAGTTTTTTGTGAAGCAAGTCAATTAATATTTTTATGATAATCGAGGCGAAGGTTTCTGACTTTAGCCAAAGCTAAAGGAGGAGTTCTTCAACGAAGAGTAGCGGAAAAAGATAATTGTACATTGCATACAAAATATTTTAGGATAAAATTTAATAATATAGCTTCAACCAACTTAAATATTTTTTCAAATTTTAGACATGTTACGGTGTTTGAAAACAAACTAAAAAAAAACTGTTCGTTATGGCAGATTTAAAAGATTTCGCAGAAAAATTAGTAAACCTTACGGTAAAAGATGTAAGTGAACTAGCTACCATTCTTAAGGATGATTACGGTATTGAGCCCGTAGCAGCAGCAGTAGCAGTAGCCGCTGGTGGTGGAGGTGGAGGCGGTGGCGAAGACGCCGCTGAAAAGACAGAATTTGACGTAATGTTAAACTCTGCCGGTGCCGCTAAGCTAAAGGTAGTAAAAGAAGTAAAAGGTATCCTCGGTGTAGGTCTGAAAGATGCTAAGGAACTTGTTGATGGTGCACCTGGTGTACTAAAAGCTGGAGCAACTAAAGAAGAAGCTGAGAGTATCAAAGCAGCTTTGGAAGCAGTGGGTGCTGAGGTAGAATTGAAGTAATTCTTTCTTTTGGGAAATAGTCCCATCAGGAGTTTTATTCTTCAATCACCTTAAGCCAACCAATGATCAACATTGCACAAACTTATTTACCGTACTACAGAAGGATAACCTGGTTATCCAAACGAAACTAGACGCAAGGAGGCTTAGACAGTAGTGTATCTACTGGCTAGGCCTATTGCCGTCTCTATAACCCGATAAGCGGGTAAATTATGGTGTTTTTTTTGAAATTAAACACCGACTCAAATTTTGGCATTTAAACGTACCAGTAAGATCGGAAATTTTTTCGTCAATTGCTGGAAATAAAAAACAATTCTCTATGGCGTCAAACAGCACTCCAGAGCGAGTAAACTTCGGTAAAATTAGACTGGCCTCCCAGTATCCCGATCTGCTCGAAATTCAACTGAAATCTTTCGTTGAGTTTTTTCAGCTCGAAACTACTCCGGAAAACAGGATGGCAGAAGGTCTTTACCGGGTATTTCAGGAAAATTTCCCCATCACCGATGCGCGGAATATTTTCGTACTTGAATTCCTGGACTATTTCGTAGATCCTCCACGTTACAGCATCGAAGAATGTATGCACCGTGGATTGACTTACAGTGTTCCACTGAAAGCCAAACTACGATTGTCTTGTAACGACGAAGAACACGTCGATTTCCAGACCATTGTACAGGATGTTTTTCTGGGAAATATTCCTTACATGACTCCAAAAGGTACTTTCGTGATCAACGGTGGTGAAAGACTGATCGTCTCTCAACTACATCGTTCCCCCGGCGTATTTTTTGGACAGAGTTTCCACCCGAATGGAACAAAAATTTATTCCGCCAGAGTAATTCCTTTTAAAGGAGCCTGGATGGAATTTGCTACGGATATTAACACGGTGATGTACGCTTACATCGACCGTAAGAAAAAATTCCCCGTTACCACCTTATTGCGTGCGATCGGATTTGATTCTGATAAGTCTATTCTTGATCTCTTCGGTTTAGCCGAAGAAATCAAAACGGACAAAAAAGCACTCAAAAAAGCGATTGGTCGCAAACTTGCGGCCCGGGTATTGAAAAAATGGAACGAAGATTTCGTGGATGAAGATACCGGGGAGGTAGTTACGATTGAACGTAACGAAATTATCCTGGAAAGAGATGTGGTACTGGATGAGGAAAATATTGAGTTGATTATTGAAGCAGAGACAGAAACCATTATCCTACAGAAAGAAGATATTGAAGAGGATTATTCCATCATCTATAATACGCTACAAAAAGACCCTTCCAGTTCTGAAATGGAAGCGGTACAATATATCTATCGTCAGCTGCGTGGTACCGATCCACCGGATGAAGAAACGGCTCGTGGTATTATCGACAAATTATTCTTCTCTGACAAACGATACAACCTTGGTGAGGTGGGGCGTTACAAGATCAACCGTAAACTGAAGCAGGATATTTCCAGTGAGACGTTGGTTTTAACCAAAGAAGATATTATCGAGATCGTTACTTATCTGGTTCGTTTGATGAATCAAAAAGCAGAAATTGATGATATTGATCACCTGAGTAATCGTCGTGTCCGTACCGTTGGTGAGCAGCTATACGCTCAGTTCGGGGTAGGTCTGGCACGAATGGCGCGTACCATTCGGGAACGAATGAATGTCCGTGACAATGAGGTATTTACACCGATTGATTTGATCAATGCAAGAACTTTATCTTCGGTCATTAACTCTTTCTTCGGAACGAGTCAGTTATCACAATATCTGGATCAAACTAATCCGCTGTCAGAAATTACGCACAAACGTCGTATTTCTGCCCTTGGACCTGGTGGTCTTTCGAGAGAGCGTGCCGGTTTTGAGGTACGGGATGTACATTATTCTCACTATGGTCGGCTTTGTACCATTGAGACACCGGAGGGACCTAATATTGGGTTGATTTCTACGCTCTGTGTACACGCCAAGATTAACAAAATGGGATTCCTGGAAACACCATACCGTGAAGTTAAAAACGGTAAGGTTGTCACTAAAGGAGATGCTATTTATTTATCTGCCGAGGGAGAAGATTTTAAGAAAATTGCCCAGGCAAACTCTGTGATCGACGAAAAGGGTGCCTTCATGACCGATCGTATCAAGTGTCGAGAGCATGGTGACTTCCCGGTATTACCGCCAGAAGAAATCGAATACATGGATGTAGCACCCAACCAGATTGTTGGAGTCTCTGCTTCGATGATTCCATTCCTGGAAAATGATGATGCCAACCGTGCCCTGATGGGATCCAATATGCAGCGTCAGGCCGTTCCGTTAATCAAGCCGTCTTCTCCAATTGTGGGAACCGGACTGGAAGGAAAAGTAGCCGTGGATTCTCGGATGTTGATCAACGCAGAAGGTAATGGAGTAGTGGAATACGTAGATGCCAACGAAATTATCATTCGCTACGATCGTACCGATGAAGATCAGCTGGTATCTTTTGAAGATAGCCGCAAATCTTACAAGCTTACAAAGTTCCGTAGAACCAACCAGGGTACTTGTATTAATCTAAAGCCGATTGTTAAGAAAGGTTTACGGGTTAAAAAAGGAAGTATTCTTTGTGATGGCTACGCGACCGAAAAAGGAGAATTGGCACTCGGACAAAACCTGAAAGTGGCATTTATGCCCTGGAAAGGTTACAACTTTGAGGATGCGATTGTACTTTCCGAAAGAGTAGTTAGAGAAGATATTTTTACTTCTCTACACATCGAACACTTTGAACTGGATGTACGAGATACCAAACTGGGAGAGGAAGAATTGACCAACGATATTCCTAACGTAAGTGAAGAAGCGACCAAGGATCTGGATGAAAACGGAATTATCCGTGTCGGAGCCTGGATTAGTGAAGGAGATATTTTGATTGGAAAAATTACGCCGAAGGGAGAATCTGATCCAACACCGGAAGAAAAATTATTACGGGCCATCTTTGGTGACAAAGCCGGTGATGTAAAAGATGCGTCTTTAAAAGCGCCTCCGTCAACAAAAGGTATCATTATTAACAAGCAGCTTTTTGCCCGTGCAAAGAAGGACAAAGTTCAAAAAGCACAGGAAAAGGACTTACTGGAAAATCTGGACGAGCAGCACGCAATTGCACTAAACGAAATGAAGACCATTTTGGTAGATAAATTATTATCGCTCATAAAAGGTAAAATTTCGCAAGGTGTGAGAAGTATTTATAACGAGGAAATGATTCCGAAAGGAACCAAATTCTCTAGTCCGGTAATGAAGAAGATTGATTATAGCGCCGTTGATTATTCTGGATGGACCGACGATGATCATACCAATAGTTTGATTGCTCGACTGCTACATAATTACAGCATTAAAGTAAACGAAGAAGTAGGTAAGTATAAGCGTCAGAAATTTAACATCAGTATTGGAGATGAACTTCCAGCAGGTGTACTAAAACTTGCGAAGGTTTATCTTGCTAAAAAACGTAAACTGAAAGTAGGAGATAAGCTTGCTGGACGTCACGGTAACAAGGGGATTGTATCCAGAATCGTACGAGCGGAAGATATGCCGTTCCTCGACGATGGAACGCCAGTGGATATCGTACTGAATCCGTTGGGGGTACCTTCACGGATGAACCTGGGTCAGATTTTTGAAACCGTTCTTGGTTGGGCGGGTGAAAAGATGGGACTCAAGTTTGCAACGCCGATTTTTGACGGAGCGAAAGCAAGCGAGATCGAAGCTTACATTGATGAAGCCGAGTTACCTAGATTGGGACAGACTTACCTCTACGATGGAGAAACCGGTGATCGTTTCCACCAGCAGGCAACCGTTGGAGTTATCTACATGCTGAAGTTATCGCACATGGTCGACGACAAGATGCACGCGCGTTCTATCGGACCATACTCATTGATTACACAACAGCCATTGGGTGGTAAAGCCCAGTTTGGTGGTCAGCGTTTTGGTGAGATGGAAGTATGGGCACTCGAAGCATTCGGTGCGGCCAATATTCTACAAGAATTACTGACGATCAAGTCGGATGATATTCAGGGTAGAGCTAAAGCTTACGAAGCAATTGTCAAGGGAGATAATTTACCTGAACCAAATATTCCCGAGTCTTTCAATGTATTGATTCACGAATTGCGAGGTTTGGCCCTTGATGTGAAATTTGATTAAAAGAAGTTGATTAAGAATGAAGCACAATGGTTATGGCTAAATCATTGACATCGTGGATCTTCCGCTATTTTTGTTTCCGTAGCTATGGCTACGCAAAAAAAACAAGCGTTGACCACAATATCAAGCATCCAGCCTCACCTTTTGTGAACATTCTTAATCAACTTCAAAACAACCATAACGAAGTTATATAATCTCCGCCGTATTAGCGGAAATTTTGCAACCTCATTAAATACTATAATCATATGTTTAAAAAGAATCCAAAGCAAAGAAAGGGATTTGATAGTATCATGATCAGCCTGTCATCTCCGGATGATATTCTGGACCGTTCGTTTGGTGAAGTTCTAAAACCAGAAACCATCAACTACCGTTCCTACAAGCCGGAACGAGATGGTCTTTTCTGTGAAAGAATTTTCGGACCAGTAAAGGATTATGAGTGTTATTGTGGAAAGTATAAACGTATCCGTTACAAAGGGATCGTTTGTGACCGTTGTGGGGTGGAAGTAACCGAGAAGAAAGTACGACGGGAAAGAATGGGACACATCAAACTGGTGGTACCCGTTGTTCACATCTGGTTTTTTAAATCATTACCAAACAAAATTGGTTACCTGCTGGGATTGTCTTCCAAGAAACTGGAAAGCATTATTTATTACGAACGCTACGTAGTGATTCAGGCGGGTATCAAAGAAGCCGATGCCATCAACAAGATGGACCTGATGACCGAGGAAGAGTATCTGGAAATACTGGAAACTTTGCCACCGGATAATCAACTGTTGGAAGACGAAGATCCAAACAAGTTTATCGCCAAGATGGGAGCCGATGCGGTTCGTGAATTGTTGATGAGACTGGATTTGATTGGTCTATCTTACGAATTACGGCACCAGGCAGCGAATGAAACTTCTCAACAACGTAAGTCGGAAGCCTTAAAGCGTCTGCGAGTGGTAGAAGCATTCCGTGATGGACAGAAGGTAATTGAAAACAGACCCGAATGGGCTATCATTCAATATTTACCCGTTGTACCACCGGAATTAAGACCATTGGTTCCACTAGATGGTGGACGATTCGCCAGTTCGGATTTGAACGATCTTTACCGTAGAGTAATTATTCGTAACAACCGATTGAAGCGATTATTAGAAATCAAGGCACCGGAAGTAATCCTTCGAAATGAGAAGCGAATGCTCCAGGAAGCCGTTGATTCTTTATTTGATAATAGTAGAAAATCGAACGCAGTAAAAGCGGAAGGTGGACGTGCCTTAAAATCTTTGAGTGATATTCTGAAAGGTAAGCAGGGACGTTTCCGTCAAAACTTACTCGGTAAGCGTGTGGATTATTCTGGTCGTTCTGTAATTGTAGTAGGACCTACTTTGAAACTACACGAATGTGGTATTCCCAAGAATATGGCAGCTGAATTGTTCAAGCCTTTTGTCATTCGTAAGTTGATCGAAAGAGGGATTGTAAAAACGGTGAAATCTGCCAAGAAATTAGTAGATCGTAAAGATTCCGTGATCTGGGAAATCCTCGAAAATATTCTGAAAGGTCATCCAGTGATGCTCAACCGGGCACCTACCCTGCACCGTCTTTCGATTCAGGCTTTCCAGCCTACATTGATTGAAGGAAAAGCGATTCAGTTACACCCGTTAGTTTGTGGTGCCTTCAACGCGGATTTTGATGGAGATCAAATGGCGGTACACGTACCGTTAAGCCACGCGGCAATTTTGGAAGCACAAGTTTTGATGCTGGCTTCTCACAATATGTTGAACCCACAGGATGGTTCTCCGATTACCCTGCCTTCACAGGATATGGTATTAGGTCTGTATTATCTGACCAAAGAAAGAACCAATAGTAAAGAGGAACCAGTTCGGGGTGAGGGAATGAAATTCTACAGCACCGAAGAGGTACTCATTGCGCACAACGAAGGACAAGTTGATTTACACGCAAAGATTGAAGCCAAGGTCAAGTTTGAAAATGAAGATGGAACTTTCGGACTAAAGCGAACGGAAACTACCGTTGGACGGGTTATTTTTAACCAGGCCACTCCGGAAAAAGTACCTTTTATTAATCAGTTGCTCACCAAGAAAAACCTGCGTAAGGTAATCATGGATATCATCGAGCGAACGGATTTTCCAACGACGGCGACCTTCCTGGATGCCATCAAGGAAATGGGTTTCTACTGGTCTTTCAAAGGAGGTCTATCCTTTAACCTGGGAGATTTGATTACGCCGACCCAAAAAGCGGAGACGCTGATTACCGCTCAGAAAGAGGTAGATGAGGTCTGGGATAATTACAATATGGGATTGATTACCAATAACGAACGATACAATCAGATTATTGATAAATGGACGTTTGCGGATAATAAGATCACCGAAAATTTAATGGATGAATTAGCAACACATAAGCAGGGATTCAACTCTGTGTACATGATGCTGGATTCCGGAGCACGTGGTTCTAAACAACAGATTAAGCAGTTGTGTGGATTACGGGGACTGATGGCCAAGCCGCGAAAATCCGGTGATACCGGTGGGGCGATCATCGAAAACCCGATCCTTTCTAACTTCCTGGATGGACTATCCGTACTGGAATACTTTATCTCTACCCACGGTGCCCGTAAAGGTCTGGCCGATACGGCCTTGAAGACGGCGGATGCGGGGTACTTGACACGACGTCTGGTAGATGTTTCTCAGGATGTAGTGATCATGGAAGAGGATTGTGATACTTTACGAGGTATCGAAACAACAGCTTTGAAAGATAACGAAAAGGTGATTCAAAATCTAACCGATCGAATCATTGGACGTTATACCTTACACGATATTGT
>Ga0114957_1004462_pt1 | contig 12069 bp, 10 predicted proteins | sample BantaG_FD_87175 | JGI IMG/M metagenome (GOLD analysis project Ga0114957, IMG submission 87175) | Marine algal microbial communities from Bantry Bay, Ireland - BantryBay_4 metaG | ecosystem: Host-associated > Algae > Red algae > Unclassified | place: Bantry Bay, Ireland | collected 2014-11-21 | reverse complement strand
TCACAAAAATTTGCATCAGTACATCCTAAATCAGTAGGTGGAGTGCCTGCCAAACAAGTACAAGTTACCATATCCCAAGTTTCTAAGCCATTACTACAATCTCCATCATCACAAGTACCAGGATCAGCGTTAGAAGTTACACAAGAGCCGTCATCTACTGTTGCATTAGGGTCGTATTCGCAGAAAGCCGGATCAGTACAACCCATTGGGCCTGCACTACAAGCTGGATCATCAATTTCAACAACCGTAACTGTAATTTCGCCAGAAGCAATACAGCCGCTATCAATATTACCCATTGCATCAACACATAGAGCTGCGCCTTGTATAGTGTATAATCCTGGGCCTAATGGATCGCCTGGTGTAAAGTTTGGTGGGGCATAACCAAATTCATCAACTAAAAAGTCATCAACGTTTAAAGTGGCACAAGGGCCTGCTACTACCCAATTAGTAAGTACAGATACAGTACCATAAATATCACCACTAACTCTCCAAGCATATTGGTAAGTAAAACCAGCAGGACAAGTTAAAGATAAATCTTCATTACCATCTGTACAAACTTCAACAGTTTGGCCTGAGCAGGCAGTTTGTGTTATTATAGCCGGATCTGATACTGAGCCAGCAACGCAAGGACAATATGGATTAGCTATATTTGGTATCATACTAAAATCAAACACAAAATCTTGACAACATTGTCCTCCTAAGCCGTCATCTACACAAGCGTTAACGGTTATACTTCCTACAGCCACATCTGCTGGTGTTAATTCAAAGAAAAGCAAGCCTCCAACTGTAACAGTTGCTGGACTGGCAAAAACATTTCCACCAGGTGAGTCTACTAATGTACCATTGTCGTAGGTAACTGTAATATCTCCTGTGTTACCAGCACAATCTGTAAAGTTTGTTGCACCTACATTTAGGTAAATATTATCAGAAGTTACACCAAAAAAGTCTGAACATTCTGCAACTATTTCTGTTGGATCATCTGTAAATGAATAATTGTCAGTATCAACGTTGTACCTAACATAACCAAAATTGGCGAAGTCGCAAGCGCAATCACCACTACAATCACAAAAAGTTTCAACTGGCGCACATTCACCATCACCGCATACGGTGCCGCAAGGTGTTACAGATAAACAAAATTCGCCTACAACGCCTTCCCAAGTGTCAATAAGCATATAATAGGTTTGGCCTGGGGTAAACATTAAGTCTAACCAACCAGAAATCCAAGGTGGCGCGGTAAATAAATCTTCATTGGCTGCGAAATAATCACATTCTCCTAAAGTATTATCAGGACATGTATTAGATTCATAAATTGCAACCTGTGTATCTGCATCACCTGCCAAAACATTATTTGGGTTTATTCCACAGTCTCCGTATGTTCCATCAGAAGTCCATAAAGAATAACTAACCGATGAACCATCACCATTCAAATCAGGCACCGTGAAAGTAAACCATATACTAGTTTCCATTACAGTTGATGGATCACCAAATAAATTAGCATCGTCTGTTTGCGGACAAGTTGGTGATTCACCAGGTTCAGGCGGATCTGTTACATTACCTGTAGCGCCTGTATTATCTATTACCATTGATAGGTTAGATATGTTACAAGCACCATCAAACAACGAACTGATATCCATTGCGTTGGCACATTCATCGTTTGCGGGTTGAGCGAAAACATTGACACTAAAGGCCAGAAAAGCTATTAGTAATTCAAAATTTAAGTATTTCATCGATTTTTTCATATTAGTTATATTTTATATAAAATTAGGTTTCATTCAAACTTGTAACAATGCCAACAAATTGTGAAATAATAAAATAGCAATGTTGAGTTTGAGAGTTAGCGAGCCGAAAGGTATTTAATTTTTCTGTAAACTTTAAGATAATTTAGGCAATATTTTATAGTTGAAGTTGTGTTTTGTCATAATATCACATCACATAGCATCGTAATATGGTATCAATTTATAAAATAAATAGCATTTGTTTTTTATCTTGTTTTAAAGCACTTGCTGATTACAATAAAAAGGTTAATTTTGCAGGCTATTATAAAAGCGGGTATGATGAAATTGGTAGACATGCTAGACTTAGGATCTAGTGCTTCACGGCGTGGGGGTTCGAGTCCCTCTACCCGCACTTAGTAACTTTAAGGGTAGCATTTTGCTACCTTTTTTTATTTAAACTTCATTATTTTGAATATAACACGTAACGATATTGATGAATTAAGCGCCCTGCTTAAATGCGAACTTTTGGTAACAGATTATTTACCTAAAGTAGAAACTGCTTTAAAAAAAATAAGAAAACAGGCACAAATGAAAGGTTTTAGACCTGGTATGGTGCCTATTAGCCTTATAAAGCAAATGCATGGAACCCAAGTAATGGTAGATGAAGTAAATAAATTACTTTCGGATGAGATTACTAATTATTTAAAAGAAAAGGAGATTAGAATTATTGGCAGCCCTTTACCAGCAGATAATAAACCTTTAGATTTTTCAATAAAAAAACCTAAGGATTTTGAATTTAACTATGAAATTGGGATAGAGCCTGTTTTTGATATCAACTATAAAGAGAACACTTTTACCAAATACGATATAGCAGCTAGTGATGATTTTATTGCAGAAGAACTAGAGCGGCTTAGAAAAAGATTTGGAGTAGAAAGTGAAGTAGCCCCACCAATTGAAGATAAAGATATATTAAAAGTAAGGTTAGAAGAATTGCAAGAAGATGGTTTGATAAAAGAAGATGGTGCAACTAACGAAACTTTTATTGCGGTAGATCTTTTAAAAACAAAAACACTTCAAAAAAAGGTGATGAAATTAAAGCTGAATGAAAGTTTAGATATTAATTTAAAAAAAGCTTTTGACAGAACGATACCAGAATTGAAAAAGTTTTTATTAGATAAGGTAGGAGCAGATGCAGAGTTGATTGGCTTGGATTATAAAATGACTATTTTAAGCATTAAGCGAGTAGCATTGGCCAATTTAGAACCAGCGTTTTATGAGCAAGTATACCAAGACCCTACAATTGATACAGAAGAAAAATTTATGGAGCGCTTTAAAGCCGATTTTGATCAACTTTCAAACGATAGAGCTTCACATCAATTAAAATTAGAAATTAGAGATTATTTAATGGATAATACTGCTATGAATTTTCCGGAAGATTTTTTAAAAAAATTGATTAAAGCTAATAGTAAGGAAGAGGAAGCAACAGATGAATTATTAGAAGAGCAATTTGCCAGCTTTTTAGAAGGGCTAAAATGGCAATTGATTACTAAAAAAATAATGCGCGAAAACGAAGTAAAAGTTGAGGAAGAAGATTTATTAGCTCATGCTATAGTTGATATAAAAAATACTTACAAACAATATATGCAAGTTGATTTAGATGATGAACAGGCCAAAGTTTATGCTGGTGGAATGTTAAAAGATCAAAAGTATATCGACGAAAGTTATCCAAAAATATTAGAAACTAAGTTGTTCGACAGCTTATTAAAAAATGTAAAAACGAAACCTAAAAGTATTTCTTTTAAAGATTTCGCTAAATTGAATTAATTTGCAATTACTTTTGTTATTAACTGTATTATAAAAGCATCTTAAAAAAAAATAAATAATTGAATGGATTACGGAAAAGAATTTCAACGTTATGCTAAATTAAACCATAACATCGACTCAAAACACTTAGAAAACCACATGCAATCGGCTTATGGTGGCAGTTTACCATCGGCTATGACACCCGCCATTATTGAAGAACGACCAATGAATATTGTATCAATGGACGTATTTAGTCGTTTAATGATGGATCGAATTATTTTTTTAGGTATGCCTATTAACGATCATGTTGCCAACATAATAGTGGCGCAACTATTGTTTTTACAATCGGTAGATAATAAACGTGATATTAGTATTTATATTAACAGCCCTGGCGGCCAGGTTTATGCAGGTTTAGGTATTTATGATGCGATGCAATATATTGAGCCCGATGTTTCTACTATTTGTACCGGTATCGCAGCATCAATGGCAGCGGTTTTATTGTGTGCAGGCACTAAAGGTAAACGCACCGGTTTAAAACACAGTAGAGTAATGATACATCAGCCAATGGGCGGTGCGCAAGGCCAAGCAAGTGATATTGCCATTACTTACCGTGAAATTGAAAAACTAAAAAAAGAATTGTACGAAATAGTTAGTCACCATAGTGGACAAAGCTTTAAAAAGGTAGAAAAAGATGGAGATAGAGATTATTGGATGCGTACTGATGAAGCGTTAGAATATGGTATGATTGATGAAGTGTTAAGCAGAAAAGTTTCAAAAACAGAGTCGTAAAATTATGGCTAAAAAGAAAGACGAATTTACTTGTTCTTTTTGTGGTAGGCGAAAAGACGAAGCCTTAATATTGATTGCCGGTATTGAAGGCCATATATGTGAAAACTGTGTTGGCCAAGCCCAAAACATTATTAATGAAGAGTTACAACAACAAGAACGGCAGTTTAAATTTACCCTTCCTACTGCCTTAAAACCTAAAAAAATAAAGGAATTTTTAGATGATTACGTAATAGGCCAAAACGATGCAAAAAAAGTGATGGCCGTTGCTGTTTATAATCATTACAAAAGATTAAACCAACAAGTTACTGATGATGTGGAGATTGAAAAATCGAACATTGTAATGGTAGGTAGCACCGGAACAGGTAAAACATTATTAGCCCGCACTATTGCCCGCTATTTAAAAGTACCTTTTGCTATTGTTGATGCTACTGTGCTAACCGAAGCAGGTTATGTTGGCGAAGATGTAGAAAGTATTCTTTCTCGCTTATTACAGGTTTGTAATTTTGATGTTTCGGCAGCAGAAAAAGGCATTATTTATATTGATGAAATTGACAAAATAGCCCGAAAGGGAGATAACCCATCAATAACAAGAGATGTAAGTGGCGAAGGAGTGCAACAAGCTATTTTAAAATTGTTAGAAGGCTCAGAAGTTTTAGTACCGCCGCAGGGTGGCCGAAAACATCCGGAGCAAAAGTTGGTTAAAGTAAACACTAAAGATATTCTGTTTATTTGCGGTGGCGCTTTTGATGGTATTGACAAACTAATTGCCAAACGTACACAAAAGCAAGTTATCGGCTTTAAAATTAAAGAAGAAGACGATAGTATTGATAAAGACAATTTAATTAAGTATGTAAACGCACACGATTTACGCTCTTATGGTTTAATACCAGAATTGATTGGCCGTTTGCCAGTAGTTACCCATTTAGAAGCTTTAGATAGAACCGCCTTAAAGCGTATTTTAACAGAGCCAAAAAATGCTTTGGTAAAACAATATCAAAAACTGTTTGAATTTGAAAATATAAAAATGACAATAACCGAAGAAGTTATTGATTTTATAGTTGATAAAGCGATGGAATTTAATTTAGGCGCAAGAGGTTTACGTTCTATTTGTGAGGCCATTATGACGGATGCTATGTACGAAATGCCATCGGAAAGTGACAAAATTGATGAGTTTTTGGTTGATTTAGATTATGTAGAAAGTAAAATGGATGAAACGCACGTTAAGCAATTAAGAGTTGCTTCGTAGCCACTTTTTTGGTTTATCAAATAAAGGTTAAAATAAATTGTGAGTATTTTACAAGCAACAAAAAAATTTATTTACAAGGTAAAAGCCTTAAAAAATCCTAAGCGTGGAAACTTTAGCTACGATGATAATACCTTAGATGCTGCTATCGGTTTTAATGAATATGGTGCATACTGCCTGCCTAACAAATCAAAAATGAGGCCTGCAGTACAAAAAGTAATGCGCAATAAAGTTTATGAACCTCAAACCATAGCCTTTATGCGTAAAATTATTGCTAACAATACCGGCGACGTTATACACGCGGGTACTTTTTTTGGTGATTTTTTGCCAGCACTTTCAAAAGCAATCATACATAAAGAACAAAAAATATGGGCCTTTGAGCCCAATACAGAAAGTTATAACTGTGCCAAAATTACTTTACTACTCAACAACATTAAAAATGTTGAACTAACAAATGCAGGTTTAGGAAATGAACAACAGCAACAATATTTACAAATAAAAGATGCCACCGGAGCATATATTGGCGGCGCCAGCAACATAGTAAAAACAGCAACACTAAATGAAACCGAAGCAATAAATATTGTTCGTATTGATGATGTAGTTTCTAAAACCAAAAAAATTAGTATTATTCAATTAGATGTAGAGGGCTATGAATTACCAGCATTAAAAGGTGCTTTGGCTACAATACAACAACAGTTACCCATTTTAATTTTAGAAGATAACTTAAATGCGATAGAAACGGATTGGTTTAAAAACAATATTTTTAACCTGGGCTACACGGTTAGCAATACATTGCATAACAACATTGTGCTAAAGAGGCAGTAATTTAGCCATCAACAATTATTTACAATTTAATGGGTTTATTTAAATCGCTTTTACAAAAAATTTATTTATCTGTATATGATCTGTTGTTAGTAATAAGCCCAACTGTACACAATAGTGTTTTTTTTAGAAAAACGAATCGCTTAAATTTCAAAAATTATAAGCAGCAAAAAGTTGATAAAAGCTTATTGTTATTAGATGTTTTTTTAGATAAAAATACAGTATTTATTGATGTAGGTGCTAACATTGGCGAATATGTTAACCGAGCTAAAAAACACATTTCTGAAAATGAAATTTTTGCATTTGAGCCGTTACCAAAACTAAATAAGCGATTAAAAAAAGCATTTCCAAATGCTAATGTTTCGCAAGTAGCATTAAGTGATAAAAAGGCCAAAAGCACTTTTAAAATTCCGGTAATAAATAAACAACAAGTTTTAACAAGGGCTACCTTAAATACTAATTTTGTTGAAGTAGCAGAAAGTAACAAACAACTAATTGAAGTTGAAACAGATACTTTAGATAATCAAATAAAGCTGCTTAACATTAATAACATTTCATTATTAAAAATTGATGTAGAAGGCCACGAATGGAAAGTAATAAATGGTGCAAAAAAAACGCTGCAAAAACACCAACCAATTATTATTATAGAAATTGAACAGCGACATCACTCATTTTCCATCCAACAAATTATTGAAGATATCTTAAAACTAAATTACTCTTGTTATTATTTCAATCTCACTACAGCTCAATTATTACCAGTTGAAGATTTAAAACAACTACAAAATATAGAAAATTTTAACTCTTCAAAATATATAAACAATTTTGTATTTGTAAATAATGCTACGCCAATAGCTAAGTTTAATGATAAGCTAAACCGCCTCACCAGTTAAAATTTTTACCAATTATATTATATAAGATTTCATTCTCAGCATCAAATCTATTTTTAAGCTGCATTAATAGGTTGTTATTTAGTGCTACCTTATTTTTTGAAACATTTTTTTGGGTCACTTTAATATCACTAAGCTGCTCTAATTTTAAAAATTCATAAACACTATTAATTGTGTTTAAGGTATCAAATTTCAGCTGTTTTGTAGTGCAAATAAAAAAATGCTCTAAAGGAAAAAACTTTAACCATTGTTTAAGCTGCTGTGCATACATTCCTCTACTTATATAACTAAATTCTCTATAGCTATTGCTTACATAGCCCGACTTTAGTGGTATGGCGGTATTGGCAGACATCCGCTCCACCTCTTTATTTATAGCATCTTCAAAAGGTAGGGTTTCTATTTCCCTATCTACATTAAAATTATACTGAGAAACTGCTCTATCAACAGGATTTCTTAATAAAACAATTAGCTTTACATTAGGTAAAACTTGTTTTATTCTTTTTGGAATTTCTTTATAAAAAAAATAATCAGGTGTAGCTTCGCCAGTAATACAGTTGTTGTTTAAAACTGGGAAAAATGCTTTGTACCAATTGATAGATTTTTGGTGGTATAAATCAAAATATTTTGTTTCCTTTCTAAATGCTGGCAACACATTAGGGTGCTGTGTTATGTAATCGTACAGCGTAGTTGTGCCTGCTTTTTGCACGCCCAATATTAAAAAATTAGGTAATGGCCTACCCTTATTAAATGTGCGTAACCATAGTTTAAAGTTTTCTATCCCAATATTTAAGCTGCCTTTATTCAAAATTGTTTGTACATATTTTCAAATATTGGTAATTTTAAACAAATAATTAAATTTTGTTTATTACGGTTGTTGAATTTGAGGGCCATGTTGAATGTTTAATCTCCTTTTTTAATATCTTTAAACACGAAAAGGTGGTAAAAATTGCGGTTTATATTTCGGAAAGTTTAGCTAATGAAATTGAAGCGGTAAAACATCAATTTAAAAACGTTGATTTTTATGTGAAACCAAATGAAGCACCTATTGATCAATTTTTAAGTAATCAGCTTGCCATAATAAATACTGCTGACTATATAATTTTTAATACACTGCAAAAACAACCACACCTTTATCAGTTAAAACAATTTAAGCCTAAAACTATTATTCGAGTTCATAATATAAACACATTTTTAAATAGAACAAGTAATATAAAGATCAATTGGAATTGGTATGATCTGTATAAAGATTTTTCTTATTTTATTAGAGAATATATTTGGGATAGGCAAATATTTCATTTTAACAGGCTGTTAGCAGCTACCGATTTTATTATGTTGCCAAATGATGGCTATACAAATTATGTAACCAATAATAAATTATATCCTGCCGAAAAAATCTTCCCCAGTATTCCTATGGCGGTGCATGAGCCATCTTACCATAAAAAAATAGACGAAAACGTACTTACTTTATGTATTACTGGCACAATTGATGCGAAAAGGAAAGATTATTTGTTAGCGTTTAATGCTATAAATGAAGTATTGCCAAACATTTTTGGCAGTTTACGGTTAATTTTGTTGGGTGCGCCAAAAGGGCCTTACGGTTTACAGATCATCAAAAAATTTAACTCAATTGCGGCCAAAAATTTTGAGTTGATAAGCTTTGATAAAAGGATTGACCAAGCCACTTTTGAACAATACATAAAAGAAACAGATATTTTGTTAGCGCCCGTATTAACAAATACTCGTTACAAATTTTTTAAAGAGGTTTATGGCACAACAAAAATATCGGGCAGTATTACAGATATGATTCGCTACGGAAAACCATTGTTTTTAGTAAACGACTATCAACTATTTAAAGAGCTTACCGAAGTAGTTACCTCTTTTGCCAATAAAAATGAGCTTAAAAAGCTTATTATTGCTACTACCAAAAATAAAAAATTGCTTATAAAACAACAGCAAAAATTAAATGTATTTCTTAAAAATTATGACGCTAAAATATTGTGTAAAAAATCTATAAGTGATTTTAATGCTTATAAAAGTGATTAATCACACTTGCCAATGCCAGCAAAAAAAATGCCTCCTTTTTTCACTTCAAAACCTTTTATTAATTCAACATAGCTACCTGAAAAATAGGTTAAGGTATCTTGTCTTTTAACTGTTTTGTACGATTTAATAAAGTTTTGGGCATAATAGGGCTGCGTATTAGTAGTTGAGTTTGACACATGAGTTAAATAGCTGAAACAAGGTAATTCAACTTTAAAACTATATGCAGCGCTTTCGTACGCTTTGCCATTACTGGTGTAGGCTACAACTTGCCAACAGTATTCTTCATCATTTTTTAAAATACCATTGGGTAAATTAAATTTTGTTTTATAGATATCCTCAGATAGGAAAACCGGTATTTTATCTTCGGCAACAGGGTTTTGGTGTTTTTTATTTTCAAAAATATAGTACATAGCGGTGGTCCATAACTCCGAGTCGCTCGCTAGGTATAACTTGCCGTTACTATAAGTTAAGCCCTCTGGCTTAAAAAAACCATTGTTATAGGGTTCAAGTTCTTTAGTATCAATATTTAATTCGCTTATTAATTTACCTGTTAAATCAAATTCGTAAACTGTATTAGTTGCTTTGCTTAATATTAACAAATGTTGGCCAGCTGGTGTTGCAGATAAGGCTTGGTTTAACGACAGATGATACAAACCTGATATTCTATCTGGTCTCCATGTGGTATTATTAAATTTAAAGGGTTCTTTTAATTTAATATCTCCTGTAAAATAAGGAGCTTTGGCACAGGTTGCTTCGTAAATTGATGGCGAATTAGTTTCCTTTATTAAGTACAATTTGTTTTCTATGGGGTTATAGGTAATGCCTTCCCAACCATCATTTATACCTGTTAATAAATTGCTATTAAGGTGGTAAGTTTTAATGCGCTCAACTTTAGTTAAATTATTACTATTATCATAGTTAAGGTTTAAAAACAATAGTCGGTCGTTGTATTCATCAACCATTAAAAAATAATCATTATATAAATAAGTTAAACCTTCGAAATCATTACCTTCGAAATTAGAAATAGAATATTCGCTTGGCGAGCTAAAATTATTTTGAAAGGATTTAATTTTTGTTCCACCATCATCTACGGTTGTAAAACAACCTACCCTACTTTCGTTTATGGTTAAATTACTCGATTCGTAGCCTTGTTCTCCTTTAACCGCTGAAACAAATTTGTAGTCTCCTAAGTTCAATTTTTTAAAATTATCACCCTTTTCGTAACTACAGTTGTATAATTTAAATTGGTATTTTACAAAATTATCACCACCCACCCAAGTAAATGTAGGGCTTAAACTTTCTATTTCTTCAGTATTTTTTGGCAATTGCGGATATGGGTAATTCTGTGAATACCCATTAAAACAAAAAGAAAATAATAAAATAATGCATATATAATGTGGGCATAGCTGTGGCTTTTTCAATAATTTATTGAATAACATAATCGACATAAGGTTAAAAATTTACAAAAGTTTTATAGATGCTTTAGCACTAATAGTTTAAGCCTTTTAAGAATGCCAATAACATTATTATTGGAATTATAAAAACTAAAACTTAAAAAATTTGACTAAGCTGTAATACGTAACTGTTTGTAGGTCAATTTTTAGAAGACTTATGATCGACAAATGTAAAATGCGTTAAATTTTCACAATAACTATAAAGTGTGAGTAAATTGTTTAATATTTTTATGTATTATTACAAAACAATATTAAGCTACAAAGAAAACAATTTCATATTAAATTTCAAAAATATTTTTTAAAAAACCACTTTTATTTACACATTGAAATATTTTTCAACCGTAATACTGCTTTATTATACAAGTTATTGTTTGAATGTTTATTTTTTGTTTGTATCTTTGCACTCCTTAAAATAAAAAATAATGTACGCAATAGTTGAAATAGCAGGACATCAATATAAAGTAAGCAGTGGCGATGAAATTTTTGTTAACCGCTTAGAAGGTGGTGCCGGTGATACTGTTTCTTTTGATAACGTGCTTTTAGTTGATAATGAAGGAGCGATTTCTATAGGCACACCAACAGTTAGTGGTGCTGCAATAGGCGCAACAATAGTTGAACATTTAAGAGGCGATAAAGTAATAGTATTTAAAAAGAAAAGAAGAAAAGGTTATCGAGTTAAAAATGGTCATAGAGATCACTTAACTAAAATTAAAATTGAAAGTATAGCCTAATTTACTTAGTAATAAAATAAACAGAAATGGCACATAAAAAAGGAGTTGGTAGTACTAAGAACGGCAGAGATAGTAACTCTAAACGTCTTGGTGTAAAAATATACGGCGGTCAGGTAGCAATACCTGGTAACATTATTGTTCGCCAAAGAGGTACCAAGTTTCACCCAGGTGAAAATGTAGGTTTAGGTAAAGATCATACCATATTTTCTAAAGTAGAAGGTTTAGTGAAATTTACCAGAAAAAAGAATGATAGAAACTACATATCGGTAGTTCCATTTGATTTTGATGAGGAAAATACAACAACAACAACAACAACAACAACAGCTGTAAAAGCTGAAGTTGCGCCTGTGGTTGAAGAAGTAAAAGAGGTTGCGGAAGAGGAAGTTAATGAAGTTGTTGAAAAAGTGGACAGCTCATCAGAAGAAGAATAGTAAAATAAAATTGATTTCAATAATAGAATCCTGCTTTGGTAATACCGAAACAGGATTTTTTATTTATAAGCTGTATCTTGGTTTAGTTTAAAGCAATAGAAAAATTTTTATTATCTAATTTACCCTACTTCAACCTTTCCAAACCTTTATT
>Ga0114957_1004461_pt1 | contig 12069 bp, 18 predicted proteins | sample BantaG_FD_87175 | JGI IMG/M metagenome (GOLD analysis project Ga0114957, IMG submission 87175) | Marine algal microbial communities from Bantry Bay, Ireland - BantryBay_4 metaG | ecosystem: Host-associated > Algae > Red algae > Unclassified | place: Bantry Bay, Ireland | collected 2014-11-21 | reverse complement strand
TACTGTGAAAACGCATTGCGCGGGACGGGCAGATGGGGGGAGGGGTCGAACGTGCGCCCTGTCTAGAGGGACCCGACAGAAGAGCCGGGAGAGCGGGGGGGGGGGGGGGGCGGGGGGGGGGTGGGGGGGGCGGCGGGGGGGGGGGGGGGGGGGGGGGGGGGGTCGTCGCGCGCGTCATCGTGAGCCGAGGGAGCGTCGTCGCGTGCGTCGTCGTGGGAGAAGGGTATTCATCGTGGGCGGGTAGGGTGTCGTCGTAGGCGGGAAGGGCGTCGTGGTGAAAGTCGTCGAAGGTGAGCAGGGCGTCGTCGTGGGCGGGTGCGACGTCGTCGCGAACGTGCTTGTGGGCCAGTTGGGCATCGTCGTGAGCGCCGTTGTGGGCACGTAAGGCGTCGTCGTGGGCGTCGTCGTGGGCCGGTGCGGCGTCGTCGCGGGCGAGGGGGCCGTCATCCCGGGCGGGGAGGGGGTCGTCGTGGGGAAGGCGTCGTCTTGGGCGGAAGGCGAGTCGTCGTGAGCGGCATCGGGGAATGGGGGGGCGTCGTCGTTGATGTCGTCGTGGGTGGCGGAGCCGTCAACGTGGGCGAGTCGGGCTCTGTCGTGGGCGGGTGGGGCATCGTCCGGGGCGTTGTCGTGGGCGAGCGGGGTGTCGTCGTCAGCGTCGTCGTGGGCGGGAGGGCGTCCTTTTGAGCGGGGGGGGAGACGCTGTGGGCGGCAGGGGCGTCGTCGTGCCCGGGGGTAGCGTCGTCGTGCGCGAGGGGGGCGTTGTCGGGGACGGGGGGGGGCCATCGTCGTGGGGCAACGCCCAGTCCTGCCCAGTTAAGGGCGGACATCAGGAGTGAGACACGTTGCTGCAATACAGAAGCCACGTTAGAATTTCCACGAGGTTGGATCTTATTTCCCCGGCATTCGATCCCAGTGCCCCTGCTACCAACGTCCGTCTTACTCCTGCGCCACCGTCTTCACCAACCCCCCCAGATGCCAAAATGTGCACTGCTAAGACCGCAGTGTTTGTTCCTTCCTGTTTCTTCTGCGCCGGAGGACTTTCTGTCGCTTGCCCTCTTCCTGCCATGTCGTCGTTGTCCGCCGCCGTCACCTCCCCTTCGCCGGGCGCACAATGGTTCGTACATATGGCTCTGAACCAAGCGTGAACCAGAAGGAATGTTTACCGTCGTTTATGCAGTCTCATGGAGCTACTCCCGCTGAACAATGCAACGCGGTCTGCTACGTAATTCTGACACCTCCCCCGCTGTGCGAGCTGCCTTTGCAAGTTCCACATCTGTACCATACCCTGTCTCGCTTTGCAAAGTGTCTCGAGTTCCAACACCATGCACACTTTGTTCCCCCACGACCCCGCTTTCTACGCGTGCACAACGTGCTGCAGACCCTATCTGCGCACCAACAAGCACTCTGAATTATGGCTGGCGCGCCTCGCCGCCGGGGACTTGAACGGGTCGGCACCAGCCGACGTCCTCAAGGCGACGTCTTCCCGCCGGTGCGCCAAGACAGGGGAGTCATATCCCAAAGGCGTGGGTAGCGGGTGGTGCCTGGACTGCTACTTTGTACACCGGCTGGTGACAAGTAAGCCTCGGTTGATGTGTACATCCCTACTTCACGGGTTGGTCTCTACCAACAAGCCGCCGAAAGTTGCCCCGAGCCCAGCGGCTCTGCACCTTCTCTGGACTGGCGCTGAGGCGGCTGAATAGGCGGGTCTCCTGGCACGCTTTCGCGAGAAAGTGTGCGAGGCGTGCAAGACGCTTGCACAGCGTCGCAAGCTTTCTTTACCGTAGCCAGCTGGCGCTGCGGACACGGCTTCTCTGACAGTCGAGGCGGCGCCTCAAGCCTCTGCGACGGCCGCGCCAGTCACGTTGACGTCGGTTCAGGGCGTCTGAGGCGCCAGAGCGGGCACTGGGCTCCACGCGGTGGGCGATGCGGCTCCTGCGGACGGCCTCGAGGCGACTACCAAACCAGCCGCTGTGGTAGCGGATCTGGGCGTCAGGGCCCCTGCAGCGGGTGTCAGGTCCCTCGCCGTGGGCGAAGGTGCCCGCGTGGCGGGGGCTGGAGTCCCAGCGCAAGAGCAGGATCGTCGTTCGCCGCTGGCTATAGGGGGGGCTGAGGACGCCGCTGGAATTCTGGTCGAGGAGAAATCCGCTGCATCTACAGAGTCGAGTGCCACTCACCGAGTCGTTGTCGACCCTCCGGTGGCGGCCACGCCCTCGCCAGATGAGGCCATTGCGGCAGTGGCGCGGTCTCATGCTTTTTTTTTTGACCCAGCGGAGCGGCACGCGGTGAGCGGCATTGCGGTCTTGCACCTCCGCACTGAGCGGCCGGACAAGTTACGCAGGCGCCTGGCCAATGGACGTAACTTACTGTACCAACGCACCACCGTGCCGCTCAGGGGCCGCGTCGGCCAGCGCCGGCGGAAAAGGCTCACCAAGGAGGCGGAGGCTCTCATGGAGCGGCTCTACGAGACTGATTGGTCCTCTATGGAGCGTATGCTAACGGACGTACCCAGACGGGCCCGCGAAACTGTTCTATTCTCTGTGATTCCCGCACGCGCTCTTAGTGCCATCCCTGTGCGGCTTCAGTCGCAGTTTGTTGTTTTTCACAACATCAGCTTTGAGATCTTCCAGCGGTTCCGGCGCCTGGTGGCCCCTGAGGTCGGCCTGGCAAGTCGTGAGCTCATGCGTGCGGATCTCGCGGCTCCACGTGCCGAGCCGCGCAACCAGGTGACTGCCACGCCGGTGGGTGTTACCCTTGTCAGCGTTCGAGCGGCGCTTCAAGCGGCGGTGGACGACCTAACCGCCAGGCACGAATTCATCGAACGCCAAGTTGCTGGTCGTCCCGGCTGGGAGGTTTTGGTCTACTTCGGGCTGGACAAGGGCGGAGCCCAGAGCACGTGTAAGGCGGTGCTCTCGTGGGCCAACCACGCTCATCCATGCCGGCGGGACAACACCGTACTTTTCGGCGTCTTCCCGTGCCAGAAAGATGACTACCTAGCGATGTCTACAATCGCGGAGCTTTTAGCTGCAGACCTGGACGACCTGCGGACCAGCGGTATATCCGTGCGGGGCGCTACAAGATCAGTGCGGCTCATCCTTTCGGGCGCTTGCGCCTTCTAGCCAACCTTATTGGGGCACTCGGGAGCTTTCGGGTCCATGCCCTTTGTGTGGTGCTGTGCACTTGCGTGCCCCACGGCTACACACGTGGCACTTCTCGACATGTACGGCACGCTCCACGATGGAAGCCGGGCCGGCAAGGTGCCGCGGACCGCTGAACACGCTGTTTAAATGGCCCTGAAGTACACGACCGGAGGAAGCGCGACGCTTTGAACGCCGCTGAAGCTAACGAGCCACCGGTTCATCACCAAACGGCCGCTGATGGTTTGGGACCCGGCAGACATTGCTCCTATGAACCTCCACATCACCCAAGGGGTCGCAGGCTGGTTGATATACTTCGGCGTGGAGGCGGTTGTAGCTCATCGAGGGCCCGCAGAAGCGGCTTTTTACGGGGCAGCTATCGCGTGGACGCTTCGCCACGACGTAGGGGTGCCAACAGCACTTGTTTGGAGAGGCTGCTTCGTGGAGAAGCAGTGCCAGAAGATTGGGGTGCGTCCGTCGACTTTGTGCGACCGATTGGACGCTTTTCTCTTGCGTGCAAGGGCCGCCGCCTATCACCGAGCGTGCCACCTGTCGGCCGACTTGATGCCCGTTCTCAATCGGGCGTCGCCCATTCATGCCTCTGAGCTGACGGAGTTTTGTCAGCGGGCAGCAGCGTTTGTTGACGGACTTCTTGCGGATTTTGAATGGGTCTCGATCACTCTAAAGCTCCGCGCCCTGGCGTGCCATGCGGCCGACTTCCCGGACGAATTCGGCTCGCTGGGCCTGCTCGCTGAACAAGGCTTGGAGGCCTGGCATGGCTATATCAACCAAAACGCCGTGGTTTTCGCAGCACGTACCTTCCTGAGCCCACAAGATGCGATATGCCCACCTCAGGTGGGATTCAAAGACACTGGAGCTAAATTTTAGACACGACGAATGATACGCACGACACGTTCTCCGAAGCAGTGCAACACGTTGGAAATTGCTTACATGAACCTGTGTAACCAATAGATGAGCCGGAATCCTGATGTCCGCATGTGACCCGTCTTAACTGGGCGTGCAGTTAAGGGCGGACATTAGGATGCAGAAATGTTGCATCATTACAGCGTACACGTGAAACTCGTACAGCCTGCATTATCCAAGAGGCGTACACATAAGAAGCCCAAAAGGCAGGTAAAAAGCATACCCTTCTGTTACTGATTGTGACGTAAAATGACAGAGAAGCTCGTGGTGAACAATGCTACGTTGCTTGCAACCCGCTTGTGACGTGCTCGTTTTCTTGTAGCTGCTGCTCTTCTCACCATGTTGCTGATCCCCCAATTCTGTTCTCATCGCCCCGGAACGGTAGTGGAATAGCAAGGAATTGAGACATGCTATTGGTTGCTCATTGGGACAGCAGTGCATATCGGGCCCGATCTTTACAGAATGTGCCCGTACGGCCCCCAATCGCACATTAGACGCCTTCGTTTTCCTGCACACTTCTGCGTATCTCCCACAAAATCTGGATATCGCAACGATTGCGGGACCGTTGCCATTCTGATACGGACTGGAACGGAAGAACATATCAAGAAACAGAAGAATATTGAATCTGCACGGAACTGGCCGTTAGAGAGCCAATAGAACGTCTCAGATTCGTGTTCAGCAGCTGTTTGCAAGTCCTTTTGACCAATGGCTGGCCAGTTCTACAAGAACCGTACGTACAGGTACCGTTCCTGATCGACAAGGACAGAATTGGGGGTTCAGCAATGCCTCTGATGAAAACATTGTCCTTCCTTGACGCATTGATGTCACCTTGTTTCCCATCCGTATCATGGAACTCAAGCTACTACCCCCCACGTCCTTCGATCATAGGCTCACCCACAAAAGAAGACCATTAAGAGTCATCATAGTGCTCAACATGACCCTGTATGCAGTGAGCGTGATGGCGATCCGGCTTGCTCCAAATCGACGCGATTCGCATGGTTCAGCAGGTAGACTTTCGATCTGCCGCATATTAGAAAAGACGTTTACTGTGAATGTCCCGAGACGCCCTGATGCGCCTGCTGCCAGCTACGATTGGAAAACGTCTTCAAAAAGCTAGTTCCAACCGCTGGACAAGTGAAAAGTGTCTGACACCTACCAATCTGGCCAGTGAATGGCCGGCAATACTATTGTCCGCCTCAGGGGTGTCTTAACTGGGCGTCAGGCGAGGGGGGCGTCGTCGTGAGGCCGTCGTCGTCGCCGATGAGGATACACCGCCCTGCGTCAAAAACTCACCTGCGTTTGTCCGGACAACTAAGAATTGAAGAGAAAAGGACGACTAACGTGACAGTGTGCGAACTATATTTCAAGATGAAAGTATCCCTTGTGTTCGTGTTCCTGTTCGGATTGACAACAGTGGGCATCCTGCAGTATGTATTCACGACAGTTTTGATGGCCCGTCAAGACAGCTGTGGTCAAATCACGCGTGCGCGACGGAATTCGATCCATATTCGTACCCAATCACGTGCACGTGTACGCGCCTTCAAGACTAGGGTTGCACGCGACGCCCCTATTTGGGGGGCGCCAGGGGCGAGCGACGGATAAGACGCCTTTCTGACGGCCCAATATGTAGCCAAAACGCACTGACGACGCCCCAAGTAGCACCCTCCTTATTCATCAAATGATTTCAGTGGGACACATACATTGCTCTCACATGTCATTTTCTGTTTTAAGACTGGGTGCGTGTCCCCAACCAAGGTGCACAGCCGCCACCTGCTGAATCTTGTTGACCCCCCTGAAGAATTTCTCTTCGCGACGCCTTGCTGACGCCCTTTTGTTGGGGCGTTAGTGGCGCACGACGCCCAAATGACGCCCTGGTGACGCCCTTAATGACGCCCTTAACAACGCCCTGGGCGTTCTGAGCAACCCTAGTCAAGACACAGCCTGAAAAAACAAGGACAGTAGGGCAAATAAGATCCTGCATATGTTGTAAGTTTCGCAGGGAAATGATTGCTTACAATCGCCCTGTGCACTGGTGTGCAACTCAGATATCGTACAGATCAGAACGCCGTCAATGTGCGCGAGCCGGCATGCATTCGACTGGGAAAACACCAGCACTATCCTGTTGGCCACGTTTCGGGTCATTTGTAAGCACTCATCCCGTACAGTCGGAGAATCTGCCCATAATATCCACCCTCATGAAATCGACGGGGCAAGTGCCGTGCCTGTCCTGCTGGCCACGTTAGAGGTCACTCGTAAAAATCCATTGCGTATAGTCCAACAGACTGCCCAGAATACATGCCTTTAGAAGAGCAGTACGATAATGCTCCCCACAGCTCTGCAGCACAGTTTGTATCTTGACTTCGGGAGTACTTGCGTGGCGCTCGCTCGGGTAGTACGCAGGTCACGCCCGGACGTAACCAGTGCCATAATCCTTATAACAGACGTACATAAATTTCCTTCGTTGGTGCCGAGGGTGGTCAGCGAAAGAGACAACAGGAGCTCCAGGCGGACGCTAGCGGGTACGAAACGGTGCTTTTATCCTTACAATGAGACACCAAATTCTTCGACAAGAATTACGCAGAACATAGAAAAGTAATAATATTGCGCGCAAAGCGTACACGGGACGGCCTTTGCGACGGCGGACGGTGCTGAAGAGCATTAGTCCGTATCGTCCTCCTAAAAGTTGATGTCACGCGCCACTGCGTCTTGGAGCTCGTCATTCAAGTTCTGCGCGACAGCGTTGCGCACTTCGCCACTCTCGGGGCGCGGGCAACGAGAAAATTAACCCTGACCGAGGTAGTCTTGGACGCACGCGGCCCCGGCTGCTCAGACCGACGTCCTCTTATCGACAGGGTCGATGCAGAGAATCTCGCCAAGTAGTGCAGCAGCTGTAGCGTCCAGACCCAACATGCGCATAGTCTGCGTGCCATTGTGGTCCAACAGGATCCGGAGACCTGTCATGATGGCAGGCAAAGGTGCAGGGGCCCCCTCCGCGTCATTGTTCGCCACCAAGCCGTTGGTGACAGCAGTGTTCTGCACGCTGACTTGAGGCACGTTCGCGTCGAGGTAGACGCCGAGAAGCCGGTAGCCGAGCCCTTGCGCAGAGTAGCAGCGCCGGTTGCAGTTCATGCGCAGACCTTTCTTCAGAGCCTTCTTGAACTTGATCTTGTTGATGACGGAGCCATTCGGCCCTTGCAAGTAGTCATCTTTTCGACAGCCTCGCCGATGCCGGTCCGAGGACACCGCGTCGTATCCTTGTGCGGACCCTCAAGATGTCGAGGTGGGCTGAAGCAGGTCAGGCAGTCGTGATCGACGGCGTCCTCCTTGGTGCTGCACCTCCCCGGATGCACCTCCGACTTGTGTATCTTCTTGACCATGACTTGATTATAGCGAGCAAAGTGAAAGCATGCGTCATCCTGTGTGGAGGGGCAATCCATCACGCATGCGTCGAAGCCGTCGGTGCCAGATGAATAGTACAGCGCGCGTTAGTCATCGTTACATCAATGCATCGGCGTAGGGAGTATTGATTTTCTGAATAGTACAACTCGGACGGCAAGACGTTAGATGGTTCGGTGCAGTCGTACCCCATCAGTGGTCCCCACTTGCTGCTCATGCACGGTCTGCTGGGCCCGAAGAACACCCCCAGGGCTTGATGGAGGAGTCGAAGGGGTACCCTCCGAGTCGTTACCACCAGACATGCTTCGCGGTACAACGACCGTAAGGGAAAAAGGAGTGCGGATCACGTAGCACGGATGATGCAGCACAAAGACGGAGCACGGATGAGGTAGTTCGGAGCACGTTGCAAAAGATGAAACCAGGCACGTAGAACACGAGTACGGAGCTTAATTTTAACGGTCGTGGAATATTGTGCGCCGCGCAAACCGACCAGGCCGGCGAACATGCCTGGGAAGGGCGAGAGGCCACAGACCCGGAGAGATCACGGCTCACACCACAGGTCAGCGCACCTACGCGAAACATTCTTTCGCCTTGCCAGTGGCAAAGCACTCTTTATCTGTGTCACGACGCGTCGTCCCCACCAGCTCCACAGCCAGGCAGTACCTCCATGTCGTCGGCTAGCGTTAATCCTCAGTGTAGCTGGCACGCCAAAACCCGTGGACAGCGCCGGCGGGAAAACAGGAGTCGATGTGAAGTGACACGACTCCCAGCTCGAATATGCTTGGGTGCGACACAAAAACTGCTCAAGAAATCGTTTGACCAGTCTCCGGAGTTGGATCCAGCGTCGAAGAGGAGACATGATCAAGAATGTCCAGAACTGATGTGCCGAACTTTGAAGAACGTGTTCAGTTTTTGAAGAGATGTACAGTGCGTTCTCGTTATTTACTGGAGACAGCTGGTTCAGCTGGATATCAAGAAATGGGGGCTGCACGGCCTGGATTGCAAGACTCGCGATCCATATTCTCTTTTACACGATTCTCGTATAAGGAGAACGCACTGTATTGGATAAAAATTGGTATATGTATGAGGTTTTAACTTGCATTTGTCCACTGTCAGTAAGGTAAGGACCAAGTGCATTGTTCAATCTTTTTGCTTGCCGTCGATGACCTGATCGCGATCTCCGTCGGCTGAGCAACCAGGGGTCGCGACGGGTCGGCGGTTGCGTCACAAGACGGACCAGGCCTCACACACCGACCTGTGTGGCAGGCTGAGCACCGCCTGCAGACGCAGCTCGCTTCACCCGGCGCCCCCCCCGCCGGGTACTGGCGCGCGCGCCCTGTCGCTCCCAACATACGCACAGTGAGCGCACCCCTGATTCGCCCAAAATGTAACTCTTTGAGGCGACCCAGTGATGACGACTGTTAGCTTTCGTAAGCTGCGCGCGATTGAGTAGCCGGAGAGGGAGGGAGCACCGGGCGTCTGTGCCCGTGCCAACAGAGCTACGGCGGATCGCCGACGTGGGTGTGACGGAGTAGATCTGTGTGCCGAGGTGCGCAGCTCCCAAGAACGTATTTGTGCTTCTGGCGTTGTGGCCCTCGGTTGAGCCGGCGGCTTGTGACGTGACGCGGCAAGTGGATCGCGCCGATCGGCGGTTTTCCGCCACCCTGGCGCGCCCAAGAAGATACGGCTCGTGTCCTTTTCGCTACGTGGTGATTTTGGTGGGGGCTGACGTGATTGTCGGGGGTGAGAACTTTGATGGTTGGAGAGCCTGTGGAGCCCAACGCCCAAGGAGGTACACCCCCTGGCGGCATTTACGAGGCCTGGGCCGGCGCCCAAGCTCGCGCACGCACGTGTGGCTGTTTTCGTTTTGGCGCCGTGGCGGGTCGGGGAGAGGACGTGATGATTTGGTCGGCCTGAGGAGCCAAACTGTTAAGGAGGTACACCATCTTGTCGCGTCGATGGCGCCCGGGTTGGCGCCCTGACTTGCCCACGTACGTGCGGCTGTTGTTGTCTTCGCTTCGTGGCGCTTGTGGATAGGTGAGGGTGAGGACTTTGAGTGTTCGTCGGCCTGAATAGCTCAACGTCCAAGAGGATAACCTCCTTGGGGTGCTTGTGGCGCATGGATAGGTGCCCAAGCGCGCCCATGTCCGTGCGCCTTACGTCGTTTTCTCGTCGTGGCAAAGTGGTGGTGACGACTTGGAGGCTTGGTCGGCCTGTGGAGACCAGCGCCCAAGGAGGAACACCTCCTTGTGAAGTTTGCGGCTCCTGGGATGGCGCCCAGGCTCACCCACGTACGTGCGTCTGTTCTCACTTTTACGTCATGGCGAAGTGGAGGTGAGGACATGGGGGTTTGGTCGGCTCGTGGAGCCCAGTACCCAAGAAGGCACACTTCTTTGTGGCGTTTGTGGCGCCTGGGCTGTCGTCCAGACTCGCCCACGCACTGCGGCTGTTGTCGTTTTCGCGTTGTGACCCGTCGGAGTGGGAACGTTGAGGTTTGGTCGGCCGGAGAAGCCCAACACCCAAGGAGGTACACATCCCTGTGGCGTTCCTGGCGCTCGGGGTGGCGCCGATGCGCTTCAGCGCACGAGCGTCTGTCGTCGTTTTCGTGTTGTGGCGCGTCGGGGTGGGGACGTGGAGATTTGGTCGGCCTGAGGAGCCCAGCTCCCAAGGAGATCCACCTCCTTGTGGCTTTATCGGCTCCCTGACTGGCGCCCTGGCTTGCCCACGCACGTGCGGCTGTTGTCATCTTCGCTTCGTGGTGCTTGTGGAGAGGTGAGGGTGAGGACTTTGAGTGTTCGTCGGCCTGAGTAGCCCAACGCCCAAGGAGGATTACCTCCTTGGGGTTTTTGTGGCGCCTGAGTAGGTGGTCCAGCGCACCAACGCACGTGCGGCTGTTGTCGTTTTCGCGTTGTGGCGCGTCGAGGTGCAGACGTGGAGGTTTGGTCGGCCTGCGGAGACCAGCGCCCAAGGAAGTACACATCCTTGTGGGGTTTGTGACGCCTGGGCTGGCGCCCGAGCTCACCCACGCTTGTGCGACTATTGTTGCACTTGACTTGTGGCGCTTGTGGCGAGGTGTGAGGTATTTTAAACGGCTTGAGGAGCCCAACACATGAGAACAAATACCTTCTTGTTGCGTTGTGGCGCCCTGGTTGACGGCCAAGCGCGCCCGCGTACGTGCAGCCGGTGTCGCTTTTGCGTTGCAGCAGTATTGTTGCTGGTTGACATGGTCGTGGGAGGCAGCGTCTGTCAGCATTTTTCGCTGTGGGAATGGGTCTTTTCCTGAATATCTGTTGTGGCTTTCATGGCGAAGGCGCCGAGTAACTCGTCGCGTGGACGGCGTCATCGACGCCAGCTTGCGGCAGCGGCGGAGCGTGCGGGAGACGCTGCTCCTCAACCCATTCAAGCCCCTCGAGCGCAACTATCGCGTGGATGTGGTAGTGGTACGGTTGGACCAACTGCACGTTTTACCGGATCGAAGTTCTGAGGTGCCGTTTGCGGTCCACCGATACGGAAAGGCCATGCCACAAGCAAAAGATGCTGTCCCTGGGAGCTTTTCATCGCCGTTGTATGTGCCGCGTGTACCTGCTGTGCACCTGCAGCCCAACGAGTTCGGTTCTCATCCACAGCATCTGGCGCGCCGTCTTGAGCCGTACCCACCAAGCTGTGAAGCAAGTCTTGCTCCTGTGAGACCTGCTCCTGCGTACGTTTCGCAGCCTGGGAATGGGCTGGCGTCTGTTGCCGGCAGGGACCATGACTGCGTGGTCATCAGTAGGGAGCTTGTCTGCATCACGAAGCTGCGCATTCACCACGTCAATCAGATACCTGCGGCCCATGCAACGATGGAAGCTCATGGGACAGGGCTCCCCGGGGCTCGACCACTTTCCTGCGGACACCCTATTAGTGCGCGACCTGTCGCCACCTCGTTTGGTCATCCATCGGTGCCAGTTGGCAGCTATCCACTACTTTTCTTGCCAGGGGCATTTCCGCAGTACGTGCCACAACGTCGTCGGTGGTCATGCCCAAGGTGACTCTTTGGTTCCTTATGGGCGACACAAAGGCGACACAATACGACAAAGTGTCGGCAAAGAGTGGCGCAGGAAGGCTAAATGTGTCGCAAACGGTAGCACCACGGGAGCACTTCAGCGGCGGATAAGCATCCGGCCGTGCCGGTTTCTGGCATAATCTGCGCAAGTTCTTTACCACTGATTTTGGGCCTATATTTCAGAACTATATGGCGGATGCAGATTTGTTGATCCAATTGAGCGCCAATCCATTTCTGACACGGGACCAACTATATCAGGGGGACGTGGTGGGGCGACGCCCCCCACCGCTACCGCCGCGCAAGAGCAGCCCGCCACCTTGCCGCCGGACAACGTCACTGTCGCCACGCCGTCGCCCGACGGTGGCCGGCCGCGCCGAGGCAGCGTCGCCGAGTGGCCGCCGCCGAGTGGCCGCCCCCGTCGGCCGCCGCGGCGCCGTCGGCGTGGGCCCGTGACCGGGGCCGCCGCCCTGCCCCTCCACCCGCCCCCTTCAACTTCCCCGCCCCCCCCCCAATCACCGCCCTTCCGCCGCACACAGCCCAGCGACAGGTGCGGCGTGGGCGGCACGCCTCGTC
>Ga0114957_1004460_pt1 | contig 12069 bp, 12 predicted proteins | sample BantaG_FD_87175 | JGI IMG/M metagenome (GOLD analysis project Ga0114957, IMG submission 87175) | Marine algal microbial communities from Bantry Bay, Ireland - BantryBay_4 metaG | ecosystem: Host-associated > Algae > Red algae > Unclassified | place: Bantry Bay, Ireland | collected 2014-11-21 | reverse complement strand
GTGACCAGAAAGAAACCGCAGGCCTAGCAAGGCTAAGCAGAGGATTTCTTGACCTGAACAAAATTTAAAAATGAATGAAAATGGTGAGTAATTTAGGGCATTATTTGATGGAATTGGTATTAGACCTAGGGCCAGCCCATCTTATTTTTACAATAAATTATACAAAATTAATATACATATGACTCTAATATCCCCTATTATAGTCCTATGAAGGCTCTCAGCACCTTATTTATATTATTCCTAGGCATTTACTCATATGGTGCCCCTTTGCCCGCTACGTCGAGCTCAATGATCGTTAATCAGAAAAAGGGATTATTCATGTCTACGCATGGGTTTAGGATTCATTCAGAAAATACCCTCTGGGAACATACTGGCTCGCCGTTTGAAAACCCTAATATTCTAACAATATATAAATCTCCTAAGACTAATGGTGGTCAACGGGCCGCTCTAACAGTTCGTATCGATAAAATAGATAAGCCAAGGAAACTAAAAAATTATATCAATAGCTGGAAAAAAGATTACCTAAGGTTCGGTTTTAATATTCTAAACAGCAAAAGAATTAAGCTAAATAGAAAGTCTGCATACTTATTAGACTTATCAAACACTAATTCAAACAAACAACTTCGCCAACTAATCTATATGAAAAAAAAGAAGGCTGTAATACTAACCTGTCGTGGAGAAAAGTCTAATTTCTCTACAATAGTTAAGTCTTGTAATAGTATTTTTAGAAATTTCAGTTGGATGTAAACTTACTGACCGCTAACTTGACTCATTTCTAATGAAGATTCACTTTCTCTGTTTTCAGTTTTTATATGCCAATTTTCAATATAAACATTCTCTTCATTTTCATCACCTATTATATAAGCTGAGCTTTTGCTTAAAAAATTTTTATGATCAACCTCTCTTAGAATATCCTTAACACCGAAAAGTTTTCTTTTTTCTAAATCACACTTTGGACACTCTACTTCTACTTGAGCTTCAGTATCCACTGGCTTTTTGATATTACCCAACGCAAAAGCCCAAGTACTATAATTAAAAATCAAAGCTAAGGTTATGATTTTTAAATACAACGTATACTTCCTCTCACTTTACTTAATACATCTGCACCACTTATTAATTTACTTTTGTACCTAATGCTTTTAATGTGGAATAGTTGCTTCTTACAACTCTGGTACCTCGTAATCTCTTCTTTAAAATAAAGTTCACTTCTAGATTGATAACCCATTTCATACCAATAGTTTTTAAGATCATCTTTAAATTGCATTGGTATTTTTTTTACCTGTGTTTCACCAATTTTTTTTAAATAAGTCTTCCTACCTTTATAGTAATCATTGCTAATTTTTTTTAGATGATTAAAGTTAAATTTGACATTTCCTATATTAGAATTAGAAATCATAACCATTGGCGACTTAAATTTTTCGTCGCGTGGCCCAACAAGGTATAAGTTATTACCGTACCTTATTTCTTTCCAGTTTTTTGGCAGAAAGTACTTAACCTTTTCACCATAAATATTACTAACCTTTGAAACTGAAAATACAGGGAGTGATAGAGATAGTATTGAAAGTACAACAATTATTTTTATAAACATATAATAATTATTATATTTAACTATCGCTAATTTGGTAGTTTAGATCCTGCCAAACACTACTTATGCTTAGAAGTAACTAAACTCTAGACTAATAGTTAGCTTTTAGATTTTGTTGACGCTTAAACCAATAGAATTTAATCAAATAGCTTTCTTAAAATACTTTTTACTTTACCCTTAACTCCACCACTATTTTCAGGCCCAGTTTTACTGCCATATACTTTTTTGTATTTAGGGTCTTTATTAGGGGTGCGAGTTCTTTTTTGAGCCGGCTTCTTTTTACGGTCAAAATTGGTATCTTTAGTATCTGCTTTGCTATTATCGCCAGTTGCTTTTTTATTATACTGTTTCCTGGGTTTATCAGAATTAGTTTTTTTATTATACTTCTTCCTAGGTTTGTCAGAATCAGCTTTTTTATTATATTGCTTTCTAGGTCTGTCATCAGGCTTCTTATTAGGGTCACGTGCCGGGCGCTTACCGTCAGCTCTTGGCCTGCGATTTCTGTTTCCTGAAGTTTTTTTATCTCCAGCTTTGTAATTTTTTGACCTAACATTTCTAGGCATTGGCTTGAGTTCTTCAGTAGGAGTTAAATCACTTTCTTCCATCCACTCAATAGGGAGTTTTTTATCAAGGTAGTTTTGTATACGAGTTAAAGCTTCCACGTCAGACTCACACACCAAACTGTAAGCAACGCCCTTAGCTCCGGCGCGGCCTGTACGACCAATCCTGTGTACGTAGTTTTCAGCATCGTCTGGTAATTCATAGTTAATTACCATATCCACTTCTTTAATATCTAAGCCACGAGCAGCTACATCAGTTGCAACTAAAATATAGTTTTCATCTTTAGTTTTTAATTTATCAATAACTCGCTGTCGTTGGGCCTGCGTGAGCAAGCTTGAAATACCCATAGCTTGTACACCATTACTTTGTAAAAACTGCGTTAGCTTTTCCACTTGAATTTTAAAATTACTAAATACAATAGCCTGCCTTGGGTTTTCTTTTTTAAGTAAAGAAGCTAAGTATTGTGGCTTCTCATCGCGACCAATATGGTAAATACCATCTTTAACATTGTCTGTTGTTAAAGAGTCTCTGCTCACATCAACTTCTACTGGGCTTGCACCATGAGAGTAAGCCACATTTAAAACATCAAAGTTTAATGTGGCACTAAAAATTAAAAACTGTCTATCTTTTGGTGCACGATTCAAAATATATTTCATATCGTCTTTAAAACCCATATCAAACATTCTGTCGGCTTCATCAAAAATAATTGCTTTAATTTGTTTAAAATCAATTATTTTTTCTTTTTTATATAAATCAATTAATCTACCAGGTGTGGCAAAAATAAACTGAACACCACCTTTAATGGCATTAATTTGTTTATCGTATGACTCTCCACCGTAAACTTTTACTGAGTCTAAATCTGTAGAAGAAATAATTTCCTGACAAAAGTTTTGCACCTGATCAGCAAGTTCCCTTGTTGGAACTAACACTAATACGAAACTCGTTGGGCCCCAATTTTCAAAACGTCTTAATGCCCACTCTTTATCGGAAAAACCTTCTGGTTTAGTTTCAATTTTTGATTTTAAAATTCTGTCGATCAATGGCAGTAAATAAGCGGCTGTTTTACCAGTTCCTGTTTGGGCCAGACCGGATAAGTCTGAACCATTTAAAATACTTGGAATTGAAGCTTCTTGAATTGGAGTGCAGTCAGTAAAGCCTTTTGAGTTAATATTATCGCTGATTACTTTTTCAAACTTAAATTCTTCAAATTTCACTAATTAGCTCTCTATTGTTATACGTTAGCCTTAAGAGGCTATTAATATGCAAGTATGTCCTAATATGCAAAGAACTCTTTTAAAACTTTTATAAATTCCTCAGCTTGCTCAAAGTGGACCCAGTGACCCGATTCCTTGATGCATTGAGTCTTTATCTGAGGCAATTCAGACAATTTCCTTAGATCTTCATCACTTAATTCACCTGACTGATCACCATAAATGAACAAAGTTTGTGGTTTTAGATCTGAAACTATAGGCCAAGCATCTTGTCTGCGCCCCATTTCGAGGCTCTCTAAAATGCCTTTTTTATAAAACCTCCAATCTGCAGAGCCAGAGGCTGTCTCTATAATATTCATATTAAAAAATTGAGCAATTGCCTGTCCTCTTTTTTTATCTGTAAACTGATTTAAAAAATCTGACTCAAAAAAATTAGAGGCCAATTTTTTTGAAACAAATGGGACAGGTACACTATTAATTAAGGCTTTCATGCTATCAATGGAAGCGAGTTTTATACTTGGGCTAATGTCTTCAATAACAAGCTGGTTAACACGATTAGGGTATTTATCTGCAAAAGTTAATGCATTTCTTCCCCCCATAGAGTGACCCACTAAGTTGATTTTGTCCCAGCCCAACTCATCAATAATTTTTTTTAAATCATCAGCGAAGTCATTAGGGTCATAGCCTCTTTTAGGCTTAAAAGAACGCCCATGACCTCTTTGGTCAAAAGTAAGGATTTGAGCCTTTGTTTCAAAAGACTTTGCAATGCGATTCCAATTGACCCCAGAACCCATTAAGCCATGCAAAAACACTAAATAGTTTTGAGAACTAAAATTACCTGAAACTTTGTAATGAAAGTTTTGTAAATACTCCATAACACCTCACATATTAGGCTCTAGGCTCAGTTAAATAAATTATCAGCAAACCATAGATAAAGAACTTTGCCATTAGCACAGAACAATGTCATTATTAGATGCATATTATGACTTCTGAAGATACTCCTCGCCTTGCGCCCAAATGGATCAACCACCACGCCATAAAAGTTGTCGAGACCTTACAAAAAAAAGGTTTCACCAGCTATATTGTTGGCGGCTGCGTTAGAGACCTCCTCGTAGGGATTATACCTAAAGACTTTGATTTAGTCACAAACGCAAAACCTCGACAAATTAAAAAGTGTATTTCTAATGCATTTATTATTGGCCGTCGCTTTAGATTGGTACTTGTTAAACGTGGAGAATTACAAATTGAGGTGGCCACATTTAGAAGAAACAAAAATGAAGGTGATATCGATGAGGTTGATCTTGAAGGTGAACCTATTAAAGTCGGAGACAACTACTTCGGCAGCCCAGAAGAAGATGCCTCGAGGCGTGACTTCACAGTTAATGCCCTTTTATACAACCCTGCTGATGGCAAAGTTATTGATTATTGTAACGGACTACCGGACCTCAAAAACAGAGTTATTCGCATAATTGGCGACCCTCAAGCAAGAATCGTGGAAGACTCCGTTAGAATATTTAGAGCCATTAGGCTCTCACATAAATTAAATTTCTCTATTGAGTCTGAATTAAAAAAAGCTATCTGTAAAAATTCAAAAGTAATAGAATCTGCTGTTTTACCAAGACGACGTGAAGAGTTTCTAAAGTTTTTAAAATTAAAAAACCCATCTGCTGCCTTTCTAGAAGCTAAAGATTTAGGAATACTCCAATACGTAGCTCCACTTATTAATGAGGCTCTTGATAATAATGAGTTTGTCCATAGGCTCAGAGAAAAGCCTGAGGTTTTAAATCATAAATCGCCAAGCCAATTATTTTCTTTTTTAATATGGGCTTATTACCGTAGCCAAGTCAGTGCTAGCACATATGCTCCTTGTAAAAGTAAACAACTCTTAGAAGATGAAAAGCTTAAAAGCCTAATGAGAGATGAGCTTGGAATGTTTAACTATGAACAAATGCGTTGCTGCCGAGCTTTACAACTACAAACTGAACTTCCAGAAGTAGTTAAAGCTCCCAAAGAAAAACAAAAAGTTATTATTCAAAAAAAATACTTTCATATTGCTTTAATGTACGCAAAGCTCGACGTCAGTCTATCTGCTAAAGAGTTCACTTTCTTACAAAAATTTGTGCCTAACGAGAAATAAACCAGTGAACACTAGACCTTTGTATTAAATTATACTAATATTTCCTTATCTTATTATGTAATTATGACGATAATAATTTGTAACAAAGGATAATTATGAGCCCATCATTTTGGCAAATTTTAATAGTAGGTGTAATTGTATTAGTTGTTTTTGGGCCAAAAAGAATTCCAGAAATTGGAAAATCTTTAGGTAAAGCAATTAATGGTTTTAAAAAAGGCATTACTTCCGACGATGAAATCGACGTCACTAATACTGCCGAGAAATCTAAAGATCAGATTAAAAATAAAGATAAAGATAAAGATAAAGATAAAGCCTAATACAGCTACTGTCGAATAACTGAAATCACTTCTAATTTTATTTATATAAAATCCGTTCTATTATTAAAAAATCTAACCTTATTTATCGTCCTACTTTCACCCAGGGCTAAGCGGAGGGCCTACTTCGCACAAAGCTCAAGCTTTACACAATATAAAATTTTTTGCTCAACCTCTGAGCGTCGGACTACATGACTTTACTTGCATGCTTGCATTTACCAATGACTGATCAAGAGCATCACCCACCTTTTGAGTCTCCCCACTTTTCAAAAGGTGCTAACCATTAAGTTTTAAACCAGGGACTGAGCCGCATCAGCAATGCTTGCTGAATCCATTTTATGTTTAGAATATAACTCAATAGCGCTGTAAGCACTTTGGCCGTATTGCCCATCTACACCTAATGACTTAATTTTAAAATCAACCCCATCTCTTGCTAATGCATGACATAAAACAGACCCCAATCCGCCATTAACTTGGTGGTCTTCGACTGTAACTAAGTTACCATTAGTTTTTGCTAAGGACTCTATTAGTAAACGAACATCTGGGTTATTAATTATTAATGGGTTAATTATAACTGAACCCACTGATTTTTTTGCGAGCTCTACTTGTGCTATAAGTGCTTGATGTAATAAAGGGCCCGCGGCAACAATTGTTACAGACTTATCAAATTTATCTGAGTTATCCCAAACCACTTGTGAACTATTAAGTTTAGCTGAGTTCGTAGTTACTGATGGTACAAAAGTTTCTCTACCTAAAAAGAAAATATAAGTTTTTGGTGTTTTACCAGCTTTTCGATCAGCACTAAATTGATCAACAGCCTGTGAGATTAAACTTTCAGCATCTGAACTAGTGGCTAAGCAATACACTTCTGTGTTTGGCAGTGAACAAGTCATTGAAAAATAATTTAAAGCCTGATGACTGGCTCCGTCAGCTGCATCTTGAAAACCGGCATGAGAGAACACTGCAATCATTGGAGCTTGTGATAAATTAGCCATTAAAAATGGTAAGGCACCTTTAGTTACACCAAACTGTGAAAACGTATCTACAACTGGAATATACCCTGACTTTGAAAGCCCCGCTGCAACACTCACCATATTAGATTCAGCAACACCCACATCAATAAAACTATCAGGATATGCTTTTTGAAAAGCGGCCAGCCCAGTAGAGCCTGGTAAATCACTTGTTACAGAAACTATTGGCAAGCCCTCTTTGCGCTTATTTATAAATGCGTTAGCAACACCTACTTGAACTTTTTCTTTTTTTACAGAGCTATTTGATGAGGGTTTAGATTTTTGTAATTCAACTAGCTCACTTTGCCAATCGACAAACTCTTTCGGCACGTCTTCATTTTTATAAATTTCTTCTATAAAAGCTTTTAGATCATCAGCCTTTTTTAATGGAAAACCATGACCACCGGAAGCTGCTTTTTCAGTACTCTCGACTCCAAAACCTTTTATTGTGTGAGCCCAAATAGCTATTGGTTTTTTTGGATCTTTTTTTACTTTAGAAACGGCTGACTCAAATGTGCTCACACACTTTTGTAAATCATGCCCCTCTTTTAATTCTATTACATCCCACCCTAACTCTTTAAGTGAGCTAAATGTCTTTTTCATTGAAAAGCTTTGCTCATCAATACGCCCTGACAACTTTGTATTGTTATCGCTAATCACCATTATAAATGGCGCCATTTGACCTTTGGCAGCTAGGCCTGGAATGGCAGCAAAAGCCTCTTTAGCCTCCCCTTCCATTGATGCCCCATCTGAAATAGTCGTTACAGTAACTCTGTCTTTACCTGATAGGCCGTCGGCCAATGCTAACCCCTGCGCTTGAGAAATACTTGAACCTAGTGGGCCGTTACTTAAGTAAACCCCTTGTGGAAATAAATGGGATTCACCGTGTCCAGTGAGTGGACTTTTGATTGAACGAAAGCCCTTTAAACTCTGAATATTTAAATCAGCAAAGCCATAGTTAGCTTTTAAAGCGTAAAATACATTTTCGCAGTGACCGGCATCATTCACTAAATGATAACTTTCATACCAGTTTTCACCAAGTTTTTGACCATTGTGGAAGGCCACACCATAAATTGCTGAAACCAGCTCCGAGAAAGCTGAAGGACCACCCCAATGAGAGGCTGCACCACCGATAGTGGCCTGCATATCCATTAAAGCAACCATAGCTCTTAAAGCTTTAGGGTCAGAAAATTCGACATCATCACCGAATGCTAACTTAACCGGCTTTGAAAATAGTAAGTTTTTAGAAGGGGTTGGCGCTAATGGGTTTTTTACATTTAAGGGGACTAACTTGCTCATGGGCTTCTCCTATTGGGCTATTAAGAGTTCTTTAATGGGATTGGTATAAGAACTAACACAGTTTAATTTAAGGAACTATGTGATTATTCTCTTTTTACTTATTATTCGCGGCACAGGGTATTATCAACCTTAGTAGTTGAAAACTATGAACTAATTTAATATTCTACGATGCATGAACCTTAAATATTTACCAAAAATCGAACTGCATCGCCACTTAGAACTGTCTGTAAGACACTCAACTATAAAAGCCTTAGCTCCTAAAATTGGAGTCAATGTAGACACGGAAGAGGATTTTGCAAATAATTTTTTAATCACTGAGCCCATGAAAGATTTAGGCTCAGTACTTAATAAGTTTTTAGACACACAAAAACTATTTTTTACAGAAGATATTATTGAACAAATTAGTTACGAAATTTGCGAAGACGCTTTTAACGAAGGCATTAAAATTTTAGAGCTCCGCTATGCACCTACCTTTTTAGTTATGGGGCATGACAAAATAAACTTTGAGCAAGCTCACCTTGCTATTGTCCGCGGCATCAAAAGGGCCGAGAAAGACTTTAAAATGGCCGTGGGGCTTCTTTGCATTATTCAACGAATTTCACCACTAGATGTGGCTGAATCCGTCACTGACTTTGCCATCGACCATAAAGACACTTTTATAGGTTTAGACTTGGCAGACAATGAAGAGGGCTTTGATTCTAAACCTTTTTCAAGCTTTTTCATGCGTGCTAAGAAAGCCGGACTTGGAATCACTGTGCATGCCGGAGAGTCTGATGTGCCCAATGCTCCCAGGTACATATTAGAAGCTATAGAACATTTAGGAGCAACACGCATCGGACATGGAGTTCAGTGTTACCGTGATGAGTCGGTGATTAAGCAATTGATTGATCAAAAAATACCTTTAGAGCTTTGCCCAACAAGTAACTGGCTCACCGGCGCTATTAAAGACAAAAACAACCATCCGTTTAAATCTTTAATGGACAAAGGTATCTTAACGACTATCAGCTCTGATGACCCTGGTATTTTTAATATTGATCTCACACATGAATATGAACTTTTACAAAATAAATATGGCCTAACAGAGCAAGACTTTCAAAAATGTAATAAAATTGCTTTTGATCATAGTTTTATTCCATTAGATAAAAAAATGGCAGTTTGGATATAGCTTATGTTAGTTAGAACTTTTTTTTCATTTAGTTACGATAGTGATATAAAGTCTTTGCCTGGATTTGTTAAAGGTGGAAGAGATAAAGTTCCTAAAGAATTAAGTGACTATCAAAGTGGGCTCATTTCACGCTGGGCTGAAAAGGCCATTAAAGAGCATATTGAGGCTGTCGCTACAAAAGCTAAAAATAACTTAGATATTTCAGCCAGAAACTTTAAATCCCCCTCTTATCATACGGGTACCGGTGGTTTTGAATGCCAGTACTTTAAATACGACTTTAGCGTTACCCAATCAGAAGAAGACTTCAGCCAATGTATTTTCACTGGTGTACTAGAGGTTGACCATATTGATCGTTTTAATGAAGTTAAAGATGTTATTGATAGTTGTTTTGAATTTACATTTGAAAATATCTCCTATAGCCTCCCTGAGGGTAAAAAAGACTTAAAAGAGCTTATTTATACACTCGATGATAATAAAAAAATATTAAGTGCTACATTTGATTTTTCCTATGAAAATGACTTCTCAAGCTTTGAGTTAATTCACAAAGAAAAAGGAAGAACAATATCAGTTAACAACAAAGAGGTTGATATAAGTTTTAATTCCTCTGAATCTATCCCAGATATGATTCTAGCTCTGCAGGAAGCTAATGAAAATATTTTCCAGGTAGGATCGAAGGAACAACAATTACTAACTGATGGTTAGAGCTAATCACCTAGTTTTCTGCTAAATACGTATCACTTTAATCCTATTCACTACTATTTAAAATCTCAAACATACGGTGCTCGAGCTTCGCCCTCCGCTCCGAACTCGTTTTAAATAGTAGTGAATAGAATTAAAGCGAATATTTTATTATTTAATTTTTTTAACTTTTTTGAATAAAAGTAACACTACAAAACCAACCACAGCTATATAAAAACCTACTTTTAATAAAAAGCTTATAGCGGACCAGTCGACCTCTGCTACATTTACCATATTTGATAGTATCAATAAGGTCATGCCGTAACCAAAGCGGCCTACCAGGCTGTTAATAGACATATAAGTGGCTCGTTCGCTATCTTTAATTAAAGGTGAAATCTCGGCCACTAATGGCGAGCCTGACATTGCCGAAGGTATAGACCTCATTAGTATTAGCAGTAACACCCAAGACGATAAGAAGTAACTCATGCCAAATAAAATCGCAGCGTTTACAACGATGGTAAGTAAAATTACATTAGTAAAACCAATTATATTTTTTAACTTTATACTATTTCCAGCGAAAAAAGCGGCTATAAAAATTGCTGCTGAGGCGACAATACCCGTAAATAAAGGGGTTTCATTGAAGCTAGCTGTTTTATATAAATCTAGTAAATCAATATACTTTTGAAAGTACTCATAGGGGAAATGAGTTACAATAGTAAAGAAGAACACAAAAACAGTAACCCATAATAACTTTGGCACCTTCCAATAGTTAAAACTAATTTTTAACTGATCAATAAAAGTATTAGTACTTTTTGATTCGGCGTTAATTTCTTTAAATTGAAGAACTAAAATTAAAGCTCCAATTGATAAAACTAAACTTAAACCATAACCATACTCAATGGCGTACACACCTAATACTCCCGCTAATAACTGCGAAAAGGCCCTGAAAAACATGGCATTTTTAGTGAGAGAAGCTTCCATTTGACCGTAGTTGTCTTTAAATTTAGTTCTTTTAACAGACTCATAGTAAAATGATTTATCCGTACCGGAGGCAAAAGTAAAAGAGGCTGCAAAAAACAACTGCGCCGTAGCCAAAACCGCAAAGCTATCACCCCAGAAAAATAAACCATAAGTAGCCATTTGGGCTAAGGTGGCAATAATTAAGGTCGGTTTTCTACCAATACGATCTGAAAAATAACCTGATGGAACTTCCAACAAAACCGCAGCTAAATAGTATATAGCTTCAAGAAGTAAAACTTCCTCAATAGGTAAGTGTTTTAAAAAATATAAAAAGAATATAGACGCCCAAGCGTAAGATCTAAATAAAATAAAAAACCAAGGGTATAACTTTAAATTTTTATTAATATTGTCAGTTGAGGCCATATTCATTAATTATTTATCACATATAAATTTAGGTTTAATTTTCCAAGAAGGCTCACACATACTTAACCACTCCCCATTTAAATAATGGGCGTAACCAAAGATCCATTTCACTGACTTTACTTCCTTAGACATTTTAATTTCGTTGGGGTAAACATCAGGTTGTTCACCATTAACATAAAAACACCAACCATAAGCTCTCATTTCACTTCGCGATAAAATTTCAAGAGCGGACTCACCCACTGGCGTCCCATTAATACTATCAATTTTGTTTTCCGTACCTATGTACTCAAGTTTACTTTTACTTAATTGATCAATTGTAAGCTGACCAATATTTTTAAAACTGAGTGGCACAGTATGTGAAGTAAAAATTGGTTTTTCAGCACAAGGACCTACAACACTAAAACTAGCTGAACTAGCAAAGCTAGATACTAGTAATAAAATAACTGAGATACCTAAAACAATTTGCTTCATGAACTTCTCTCCTTAAGGTTTTGGCCTAACATACCTGAATGCTCTGTGATTATCCACCACATTATATTAGACCGTAGTCATCTGCGTAAAACGCTTAAGTTGTTAATATTACATACCTTTAAATAGACTGCCTCACTGCTGTCCGGTGGATTACTGAATAAAAACAAAAGGTTGCCAGCCCTTAGTAAGTAAAATTTAATATTTTTGCAAAAAGAAAAAAATCACCACCAAGGACGGCTGGCATGCAAAAATATC
>Ga0114957_1004459_pt1 | contig 12070 bp, 9 predicted proteins | sample BantaG_FD_87175 | JGI IMG/M metagenome (GOLD analysis project Ga0114957, IMG submission 87175) | Marine algal microbial communities from Bantry Bay, Ireland - BantryBay_4 metaG | ecosystem: Host-associated > Algae > Red algae > Unclassified | place: Bantry Bay, Ireland | collected 2014-11-21 | reverse complement strand
GTTATTTTGGAATTAATGGAGTTATAAATTTCGCGAATAGCCTTAGCTATTTAAGGAATTTCTAACGAGAAGTAATTTCAAAAGAAGCATTCAAAACGGGCAGAATTTAGATTACAGTGTATTGAATACATCTAATTTGTTAGATTAATGTAATGAGTTTTTTTGAAAGGCTCACGTTCAATGCTATTTTTTTGTAAAACGTTACCGAATTAACGTTGAAAAACCATCTTTGACAATTATTTTATCTTTGTAATCAATAGCTTTTAAAGTGTAAACGTAAACTCCAGAAGGAGACGCATGTCCATTATTTTCAAATAATCCATTCCAGCCAATATTTGGGTCTTTCGATTCAAATATTCTTGCTCCCTATCTGTTCCAAATTATTAGTTGATAGGCTTTAATTCTTTCAAAATTACCAGCAGGCTTAAACACATCATTAAGTCCGTCATTATTTGGGGTGAACGCATTAGGGAAGTAAAGGTGAGTATCTGGGAAAACATCTATCGTTTTCGAAATTGAATCAATACAAAAGTGTTTGTTCCAAACCATAAGAGACACATCATAATTACAAATTAACTGTTAAAAAAAATACATGAAAATTACCAAAAAAAGCATTCTCAAAATAGCGAAACCAATCTACACAACACTAAGTTATTTACTCTTATTGAATGGATTGATTTGGTGTTGTTAGCTTGGGTTTGAACTAATAGATAAAGGACGATTGCCAAATGAAACGGATGGGAGGGTAATAAAAGGTATTTGGATTAAATTTTTACTCTACAGTGTTTTATTCATGTTTTATGGAGGTTTGATATGGGCAATAATGACTGCTTTGACGAAAACATTAAATTTTCAAATTAAAACGAATCGAGTTGTTGTAATTGGGGGGTATTGGTTTATTATTAAGCATATTATTGATCTATTTATTTTTTTTCAGTCAACAAGGAAAATGGATATTAGATTGATTTTTTGATTTTATGCTTCTTTTTTTGTCAAATTTTGTGGGTACAAAAGATTCACCCAAACAGTACCTCACCTTCGCTAGCAGCTTCCAACTTCCCATCGCACCCGCCTTCAATTCAACTCAAAACACCCTTTTTCCCTAAGCCCGTAGCCTCATACATCCACTTCAGACTCTAGTTTTGTCTAATTTCTGCCATAATCTCTCGATTAACTACATCCATCAGGCTATAATTTCTCATATTTGCCTTCAGAAGTATTCGAAAAACTTCAATTTCTTGAAGCCTAATTAAAAGAAGTTTCTATTGACCCTGATTTCAGGCAAAGGGTAATAATAACTTCCTTAACCAAAACTAATCTAACCTAATTATGAAACGAATCGTATTCCTATTGGCCATACTAGTCGCTTTTGGGGCCACTACTTTTGCACAAAAAAGTGGTATCGAATTTATAGAGTATGACCTCGATAACGGTCTGCATGTCATCTTACATCAGGACAATACAACACCCATCGTAGCTGTCTCCGTGATGTATCACGTCGGCTCTAAAAATGAAGATCCGGAGCGTACCGGTTTTGCACACTTCTTTGAGCACCTCTTATTCGAAGGTTCTGAAAATATAAAGCGGGGTGAATTTGACAATTACATTGAAAATGCGGGTGGTAGAAATAATGCCAATACATCCAACGACCGAACGTTCTACTATGAAATTATGCCCTCCAATCATTTGGGAACCGGCCTCTGGCTGGAGTCTGAAAGAATGCTGCATGCAAAAGTTGAACAGGTAGGCATTGAAACTCAAAGGCAGGTGGTAAAAGAAGAGCGCCGTCTAAGAGTTGACAACCGTCCATACGGTAGAGTAGTGGAAGAAGTGATGAAGCGCGCTTTTAAGGAACATCCATATCAATGGCCAGTCATCGGATCTATGGATCACCTTGATGCGGCGACGGAATCCGATTATGTTAATTTTTATAAAACATTCTACGTTCCTAATAATGCCGTTTTGTCCATTGCAGGTGATATCAATATGGAAGAAACCAAAAAAGAAGTTGAAAAATATTTTGGTAGCATTCCACGCGGTACTACTGAAATCTATCGTCCGGACATTGTAGAGCCAGAGCAAATGGCTGAGATTATCGACACCGTTTATGATGCTGTTCAATTACCGGGTGTCATCCAATGTTATCGAATTCCTGCTCAAGGGACAGATGATTATTACGCCGTTTCAATGCTAAGTACCTTATTATCTGATGGTGAAAGTTCTCGTTTATATAAGTCATTGGTGGATGAACAACAAAAAGCAGTCTTTGTCGGAAACTTCCCATTCGCATTGGAAGATCCCGGCGTTTCGCTTGCTTTCGGAATTGCCAACATGGGGGTGTCTGAAAAAGATTTAGCAGACGCCATGAACGCAGAAATTGCGAAAGTTCAAAAAGAATTAATAGCTGAAAGAGAATTCCAAAAATTAAGAAATAAAGTAGAATCAGATTTTGTAACGGCCAACGCAAGTGTCGTCGGCGTCGCAGAAAGTCTGGCTGATTATCATATGTACTATGGTAACGCTAATTTGATCAACACCGAACTGGAACGTTACATGAAGGTAACTCCAGCAGACATTCAGCGTGTTGCCAAAAAGTATTTTAGTGCAAAGAATAGAATCACTTTGTACTGGTTGCCTAAGGTGGACACGCCGTAGGCGTGGTGGGAAGTTGGAAGTTGGAGGTGGGAAGCTTCCCTCTATCGCGGAGCTCCGCGTTCACTTCCCACTTCCCACTTCCAACCATTGAGAACCCCAAACATAAAGCTCAACCACTAAAATTTAACGAAAGCCATCCAAAGAGACCAACAGCTTTCATCCAATTCTCTCAATAAAAAAAAATATCTAATGAAAAATATATGCTTCTTTTGTTTTATAAGCCTTTTGTTTTTTACGCAATGCACACCAAAAACAGGTGAAGTCGTAAAAAAAGAGATACCGGGCAACACAGATGCGCCGGTTATTAATAAACCAATTACTTTCAGAAGTACCGCACCAGCTCCCGGCCCAGCTCCACGTATCAAAATGGGAAAGGCGGAGGAATTTCGTTTAGACAATGGATTGCAGGTCATCGTTGTTGAAAATCGAAAATTGCCTCGGGTATCTTATCAGCTATTTGTTGATGCTCCTATCATTCGCGAACGTTCCACTGCCGGCGCCATCCAACTCGCTGGTGATATGCTAAACAAAGGAACGATGACCAAAAAGAAATCAGAGATAGACGAAAGTATTGATTTCATCGGTGCTACTTTGAGAACCAGCGGTAGCGGCATGTATGCAGCTTCATTGAAACGTCACAATACGGCACTCTTAGAAGTGATGTCGGATGTACTATTGAATCCTAGCTTTCCACAGGGCGAGTTTGATAAACTAGTCAAACAATACAACTCAAGTTTAGCACAGGAAAAAGATGATCCGGATGCACTTTCCAGAAAAATTTCCAATCAGGTGGTGTATGGGAAGGATCATCCTTACGGAGAATCTATGACAGAAGAAACCTTAGCGAAAATCTCAGTGGCAGATACAAAAGCCTATTATAAAGATTATTTCAAACCAAATATTTCTTACCTGGTCGTGGTAGGTGACATCTCCGTAAGCGAAGCGAAACCCCTGGTTGAAAAGTATTTCGGAAAATGGAAAGCTTCTTCCAACATAAAGAAAGAAAGCTACAAAACGCCTGTTCCACCGAACGGAACAACGATCGACTTTGTCAATAAATCCGGTGCCGTACAATCGGTCATCAATATTTCCTATCCGGTCAATTTGAAGCCGGGCGCACCTGACGTAATTAAAGCTACCGTCATGAATACCTGGTTGGGAGCTGGCGTATATTTCGGTAATCGATTGAATCAAAATCTTCGTGAAACCAACGCTTATACTTACGGCGCCAGATCAAGTCTGAACACCGACAAAGAAGTAGCGGCATTCTCCGCACGCGCCTCGGTTAGAAATGAAGTGACAGACAGCTCAGTTATTGAATTTATGAATGAGTTCAAATACTTGCGCAACACTAAAATCGATGCAGCTGAATTACAAAAAGTGAAGAACGTATTGGCTGGCCAATTTGGTCGTGCCCTTGAAAGTCCCGAAACGATTGCGCGTTTTGCACTAAATACAGCCCGTTACAATTTGCCGAATGACTATTATTCAACGTACCTCGAGCGACTTGAAAAAGTGACCGCAGCAGATGTGACGGCGATGGCCAAAAAGTATATCCTTCCTGATAATGCGCATATCGTAGTGGTTGGAAATAAAGATGAGGTAGCTGGTAAGCTGGCGCCGTTTGCAAAAAGTGGCAAAGTGAATTTCTACAATTACAAAGGTGAATTGCAGAAGATGGAGGAAACCGCGATTCCTGCCGGGGTGACTGCTGAAACAATAATTGAAGATTACATCAATGCTATTGGCGGTCGTAAAAAGCTGGAATCGGTGAAATCTATTGAAGCAGAAATGAGTGCAAATATGCAAGGCATGGAAATGAAAATAGAAATGTACCAACAGCTTCCTGACAAATATGCCCTATTTATGTCAATGGGAGGAAACGTCATGTCGGGAGAAGTATTAAACGGGGATAAAGGCGTATTGAGCGGAATGGGTACTAGTAAAAAAGCAGAAGGCGATGAGTTATTTTCTTTACGAAAAAAAGCGGAACCTTTTGCTGAAAGGAGATACACTAAGGAAGGTTACAAAATGGAAATGAAAGGTATGGAAGAAGTGGAAGGAGCTAAGGCTTATAAGATTATTGTCACGGATCCAAAAGGCAACAAAGACATCAATTTTTATGACGTAAAAACCAGCCTGAAAATTTATATGATTGTTACAGAAGATAATGGTGGTCAAACGAAAATAGCGATTTCCGATTATACGGATCATAAGGGCGTCCTGATTCCTCATACCGTGGTGATGTCCGGCGGCCAACTGCCTATGCCTTTAAAGATGGAAACCAAAAGCATGAAGGTCAATGAAGCCATTGACCAAAGTGTGTTTTCAGTAGAATAATGGAGCTTTTGCCAACAGGCTAATGACCTTTATTGGCTCGATACATAGCGATCCCGAACTGCCTGTAGGTAGCTCGGGATCGCTAGTAATAGACTTCAGGCTGCCGCAAATGACTCTAGTGCAAAGCGAACCAAATCCGTCTAGACCAGTCCAATCCGCGAAAGTCAGTGTCCCATCACATTACAAGGCTACATTTCCCCAGTAAAAGTTTGCAATCACATCAAATTTTGCAAGCTTTACAACCAAAGAATTAATCAGACCAAAAGTACTATGATACAAGTATTCGTAACAGGGGGAACCTTCGACAAAGATTATAATTTTATCACAGGGGAATTATATTTTAAAGACACACATCTGGCAAAAATGTTCGAACGGGGACGGTCAACACTCGATATAGATGTAAAAACCCTGATGATGCTCGATAGTCTTGAAATGACAGCTGAAGATCGTGACATCATTATTCACAATTGCCGTAAATCCAGTTCCAACCAAATCCTCGTTACACACGGAACTGATACGATAGTGAAGACGGCAGCTGCTATTGCTCAAGCAAAAATTGAAGGCAAAACCATCATCCTGACCGGCGCAATGGTACCTTATGCTTTCGGAACTTCCTCTGATGGATTTTTTAATCTCGGATCTGCCCTGGCTTTTTCTCAAACTTTGGAGCCCGGTGTTTACGTAGTTATGAATGGTCGCTATTTCAACTGGGATGATGTGAGAAAGAACCGACGTACGGGGTATTTTGAGGACTTGAAGGATGATTGAAGGGGCAGAAGTTCTCCACTTAAATACTTGAAATTATATCCGCTTAATAGCTAACATCCATCAATAATCCGCAAGGCAGTAAAAAATACAACATGAAAAAGAAGTCCTGGTTCGCATCTTGGTTCGACACCAAATACTACCATATACTTTATAAAAACAGAAACGATGCCGAAGCCCAACTTTTTTTGGACAACCTCATCGCAAAACTTAATCCAACCAAACGGTCAAAACTATTAGATCTCGCCTGCGGGAAGGGAAGACACTCTATCTACATGGCCAGCAAAGGTTTCCAGGTAGAAGGCGTTGACTTATCTGCACAAAGTATAAAGCACGCACAGCAATTTGCCCATGCAAGACTTTCCTTTGATACGCACGATATGCGCAAGGTTTACAAAGCCCGTCACTTCAATTTCATTCTGAACCTTTTTACCAGTTTTGGATATTTTGATAACGAGCAGGATTCTTTAGACACACTCAATAGTGTAGTCAAAGGATTGAAGAAAGATGGAATTTTCGTCATGGACTTTTTCAATGCGACCAAAGTGATGGCAAATTTGAAAGCCCGTGAACAAAAAACAGTTGACGGTGTTCGTTTCAAAATAAAGCGTTCCGTTAAAAACGGTTTTATTGTTAAAAATATACGGTTTACCGATAAAGGTAAATCCTATGAGTTTGAAGAAAGGGTGCGTGCTTATCAATATCGTGATTTGAAAAAATTGTTTGAACAGGCTGGTTTGGAAATCACAGATCGCTATGGCAATTATAAATTGCAAAAATATGTGGCTAAGTCTTCGGATCGTTTGATTTTGGTGGCCCGTAAGCAATGAAATTAGGTTGCGTGCGATCGCGACTTTTGACAGGATTTTTTTGTTGGTTAGAGAGACGATTCCGATACATAGAGCTTAGGAAGCTTTTGAGTTTTTATGTTTGTTAATCATTTTTTAACTGTTCAGCGTTAATTTGTTTTAGCCGTCATGCAACTCCCTACAGGGTCGTAAAAACTCCTATCACTGAGATACGAACATAATGCGAGCTCTCTGAGGTCGTCCATTTTGACCTCAGAGAGGTCACATGATGTGAGAAAAATAAGACCGTGTGTTTTACGACCCCGTAGGGAGTCGCACGATTCAAGGATGAAGGGACGGCTGAATAGTCACAAATACGATAACAAGAAAACAATAATAAAAATGGAGGCCATCATAGAGCTAGACCAACACCTATTCCAACTCATCAACTCAGGTTGCCAAAACGCATTCCTCGACTGGTTAATGCCCATGTGGCGCAACAAGCTCTTTTGGATGCCACTTTATATGTTCCTGGTGGGTTTTCTACTAGTCAATTACAAGTTAAAAGGATTTTTGCTCATCCTTACAGTATTGGCAGCAGTAGGTATCTCAGATTTTACCAGTTCTCAACTCATCAAGAAAAATGTGCAACGCCTTCGGCCATGCAAACAAGCAGAATTAGTCGTTCAATTACACATTCCATGTGGAAGTGGCTATAGCTTTCCATCCTCACACGCGACCAATCATTTTGCAATAGCCATATTATTGATAGGCACTCTAGGCTGTCATTTTCGATGGATTAAATTACCTTTGTTCCTTTGGGCCGCTTCTATAGCACTTGGACAAGTCTATGTAGGCGTACATTACCCAATTGATATACTGGCTGGAGCCTTGCTTGGAACTGCTATTGGATCTTTTTTGGCCTGGCGCTATAAAGTTTGGGAGAAAAGATTTGAGCAGCGGGAGCAAGCGTAACATGCAGGCAAGATGCTGGTTGCAGGATGCAGGATCAAACGATTCGCATACAATAGCAAGTCATCTAGCAACCAGTAACTGTTAAAAAACATACAACCATTAAATGGAAATTTGGGATTACATATTACTTTTTGGCTGCGTATTGATCGGAGGAAGCGTAGCACTTTACTATAAAAAATATCAACAACGATACCTTAATCATCTGCTGACTTTTAGTGGAGCCTACATTATGGGAATTGCTGTTTTGCACCTGATGCCTGAAGCTTTTGAGAGTGGAAGCAAGTATGCAGGTACCGCCATGTTATTCGGTTTTTTTGTACAGCTTTTATTAGAGCAATTAAGTGGAGGAGTAGAGCACGGGCACATTCATGCACATGGCCATCGCAACTATAAATACCTCTATCAAGTCGTATTAGGTCTTTGTTTGCATGCCTTTTTTGAAGGACTACCGCTAGGTAATTATGCTGCCTTGGAATGTGCACATGCAGGCCATGATCATGGGCCTGGCCATCTTTTATATGGAATTATTTTGCATAAAGCACCTGCCGCATTTGCATTGGCAGCACTCTTGGTTGCGAGTGGTTTTAAAAATAAAGAAATCATTATTTGCCTGGTTATATTTGCCTCCATGTCACCCTTAGGAGCTGGAATGGCAGAGTATCTGGGAGAGACTGGTTGGTGGGATTGTGCCAAACAAAAATTAGTAACTGCTTTTGTCGTTGGTTCTTTCCTGCATATCGCAACCACCATCTTATTCGAAACGGAAAGTGGTGGTCACCACAAATTGCCTTTGGTGAAAGTGGGGATGATTGCGATTGGATTGATGTTGGCTTTTCTGACGATTCTTTAGAGCGAAATTTTGAAGGATTGAATTTTGAATGCATCTTTTAGGGATGCGGCCTAAATAACTGTCCGATTTGAGAAATAAATATTAGAGCTGTATTTCTCAAAAAAGCCTCGACATAGCTCGCTATGCCTTCGTTTTTTCGATCATCTAGCTCAAAATTTACGCTCTCAAATCAGACATTTATTAATTCCTTATCCCTTAACGCGGATCGCGCCAGCGATCCGCGTTAGAGTACAAAAAAAGGCAGCGCTAAAGCACCGCCTTTTGTAAAAAACGTTCAAGGGTTTTCACTGCCGTTAAACAGTAGACTTTATTAGGAATAAATTTTGTTTTATAGTAAAGGAAATTTCCTGCGTCTTTAATTCACGCTAAAGGGAAGCTTCCGTCCCCGAGTTTTCGGGGCAGGCTTTCCGTCTTCGGTCTTCCGTCTCCCTTTTACTTCACCAACTTCCGCCCCTTAATAATATCCCGAACACCACCTCTAAGTAAGTGCTCCTGTCCGGTATTGTCTATGTAGAAAATCTGAACTTCAAAGTTGCTTCCGTTTTTCTTTTGATTATTGAAGTGAGCGATTTCGATCGAATTGCCATCAAATTTGAACGGCACTCCTTTTGAATCTTTATCACTATCTGGAAAGTTAGGATTGCTTTCTACGTATGACAGAATTTCATTGGTGTCTGTGTTAACGATTTTTGCAATAAAATTTTCGTCAAGTAGCAATTGATGATTGTCGTGAATCAGTTGGAAGTTCAATAGGGTATAGGCCCACTTTGAATTTCGCTTACCAATTTTTGTGATCTTTTTACCAAAGCGCTTTTTCTGAAGCGACACACTTTGATAGACAACACGCGTGTTGTCAAGGATATTTCCAATGCGTGCCAAACGAGCTTCTTCCATTTGAGTTGCCATCAAGTCCTGCTCAATTTTTTGCTTCTCCTGATCAATCTTCTCTTTTGTGCGCTCAATAGTTGTAATCGAATTTCGCATCTCCGCTTTCTCCGCCTCCAATTGATTGATGCGTTGCTGATCCAATTGATCCTGTCGAGCAAGTTCTGAAATTTCTAACTTAATTTTTTCATAAGATTGCTCGATCTTTTTAAGTTTTGAAGACAAGGTTTTTAAGGACTTGTCTTGCTTGCGAATTGTTCTGCGCAATCTTCTGGCAGTCGTTTCTAATTGAGCAACACTATCTCTAAGTTGTTCAATTTTGTTTTCGTAAGAAAAATTTAATGCTTCAGATGCCATCCGAAGATTTGTCTCTTCTTCCAAATTGTTTTCAAGATATTCTATCTCTCCAATCTGGTGTACGATAGTCTTATCTCTATCCTCCAATGTATTGTTTTGGTGGGTGCTGAATGCCGCTAGTCCAATTATTACAATGGTACCAAAGGCTGCTAATAGTGATCTGGTCATGAGTCTATGAATTAATAGGTGTTAAAAATTTTATTATCTGATTCTCAAAATGTTAAAAGCGTTCACGGGAAACTTCTATCTTCGGTCTCCCACATTAAAGCAGGCACTGTTGAACAGTTATAAAAAACGTATGTCAAATTCTCCCTGTTCTGAATTGCGATTAATCGTCATTTCCAAAGCAGTCAGGAAGATTTTTCGGTCTTTTTTATTTTTAAAAACAGGTTTTCCTAAAAAGGAAATCAACCTGTTCTTTTTGCTCTTGTCTATTTTTTGCAATTCCATCGATTGGCAAATGCCTTTTTCTTTATTCTTGCTTATAAAAGCCTTAATCGCATCCACTAACTGATCCCCGCTGCTTGCTACAATTTTGCAAGCCGTCCATTCGAGCTTCAACCGATCTGTATTGTAGTCGTAAATAAAGGCTATTGAATTTGTCTCTTTTGCGCTTTTTGAGGAAAATAGGGATGCTTTACTAATAGAAATAGATTGACTGTCAGCCGGATAGGAACAACGGCACAATTGGACTGCGGCTATTAAGAAGAAGAATTTAAGAGGCTTCAATGACATGAGTTATTCTTAGTGACATTGTTAAGTAAAGCGTTTACGTATTATAACAAAAACACATATAACAAATATTATTCCAAAACAACATATAATAAGTCCTTGTACGGGCCTTTTTAGTTTTTGGCTTATATTTGAGCGAGTTTTTTCCCTGAAGGGGAAAAAAGTTGGAAGTTGGAAGTTGGAAGTGGGAAGCTTCACTCGAACGTGGCCCCGCATTCGAGTGAGCTTCCCACTTCCCACTTCCCATTTCCAACTTCCAACCTGTCACACTATCAAAAGCGAAACAAGTGCTCAACCACCACCAACAAACCACCAACAACATCCTCATGATCCGTCCAGGTCATTTCGGATTTAATGAAGAAACCGCAGCCAGTAATGCTTTTCAGTCAAAAACAGATCAGCTTAGCGTTGCTGAGATTCGTACTAAGGCGATAGAGGAGTTTGATGGAATGGTGGTCATGTTGAGAAACCTGGATATCAACGTGATCGTGATGGATGATTCTCCCGAATACCAGACACCTGATGCTGTTTTTCCCAATAATTGGGTGAGTTTTCATGAAAATGGGTTGATTCTTACCTATCCAATGTTTGCAGAAGTCCGCCGTTTGGAGCGAAGGGAGCGTATTTTAGATGCGATTGCCGAAAAGTTTGAAGTGAAAGCCATTTTACCCTTGACGAATTTTGAGTCCAAAGAACAATTCCTCGAAGGCACAGGAAGCATGATCCTCGACAGAACACACAAAATCGCTTATGCCTGCCTAAGCCCTCGAACGCATCCAGAGGTTTTTGATAAATTTTGCCACTTGATGGGCTACAAAGGAGTAAGTTTCAAAGCGGTGGATGCCAATGGAAAAGAAATCTATCACACCAATGTGATGATGGCGCTGGGGGAGCGTTTCGTCATTTTTGTTGCTGACGCTGTCCGCAATCCCAACGAATTGGAGCGTATCAAAAGAACCTTCGCCGACAGTGGTAAAACACTAATTGAGATCAGCATAGAACAAATGGAAGCTTTTGCAGGAAATATGCTTCAAATCAGAAATAAAGCAGGCCAAACCTACCTCATGATGTCATCTCAGGCCTACCAATCCCTTAATGAGGTGCAAGTCAGTAAAATAGAAGCACATACCAGCATCATACATTACCCCATTAATACCATTGAATTAATTGGAGGAGGAAGTGTGCGCTGTATGATGGCAGAGATATTTTTGCCTCCTAAAAAATAAGCCCTAAAATGCCGGATTTTACGATACTTATCTTAGATTTGTTTTGTAAGCTGGTAGACATTTTAATCTTGAGTATTGATAATAGGTCCTGCATTTACTAGTGTGTCAAATACTACTTATCAAACAAAAAAAACTGAACTGGACAACCAACGCTTGCTGCCAGCTCAAATCAGTTTTCAAATTATCTTCCCATCATATCAGACATAGTTGTCCAATATGAACCATCATTCGGCCAGCAAGTGATGTAAATCTTTTACTGAAAACAACTTCTTAACCTGTGCTTAATGATTTGTTCCATTCTAAATAAACTAAATAGTTTCAGAATCGCTTTTGATTGGTCCACCTTTGTATGTGTTTTTGTATAAAGCGTATACTAAGAGACGGAACCAAATTATTTGGATTTTTCCGATTTTGTAATAATTTCCTAAACGATTGACCGATAGGGAATTAGTGTGGGAATTATTCAAAATCATCAAAAGGAAAAATCTAAATAATTC
>Ga0114957_1004458_pt1 | contig 12072 bp, 6 predicted proteins | sample BantaG_FD_87175 | JGI IMG/M metagenome (GOLD analysis project Ga0114957, IMG submission 87175) | Marine algal microbial communities from Bantry Bay, Ireland - BantryBay_4 metaG | ecosystem: Host-associated > Algae > Red algae > Unclassified | place: Bantry Bay, Ireland | collected 2014-11-21 | reverse complement strand
ATGTCCTTTCCGGGGGAGAACGAAGGCGAGTCGCACTTTGTCGATTGCTTTTATCCAAACCAGACATCCTCTTACTCGATGAACCTACCAACCATCTGGATGCAGAAAGTGTACATTGGTTGGAGCAGTTCCTAAAATCCTTTCCCGGTACCGTCATTGCGGTGACGCACGATAGATACTTCCTCGACAATGTTGCAGGTTGGATTCTCGAACTAGACCGAGGCGAAGGTATTCCCTGGGAAGGAAACTATAGCAGCTGGTTGGAACAAAAAGCCAACCGATTGGCCAACGAAGACAAAGCGAGTTCCAAACGCGAAAAGATTCTTCGTCGCGAACTGGAATGGACCCGCATGAATTCCAAAGGCCGACAATCCAAAGGTAAGGCTCGACTCACCGCTTACGATAACCTCAAAAATGCCGAAGCGAAAGAGAAAGAAGCCAGCCTTGAAATATTTATCCCACCCGGACCACGACTTGGAGATCAGGTGATTGATATCAAAGGCGTTACGAAGTCTTTCGACAAACGTGTGTTGATGGAAGATTTTAGTATTAAAATTCCGAAAAATGCAATTGTAGGAATTATCGGCCCGAATGGGGTAGGAAAGTCTACTTTGTTTCGGATGATTATGGGCGAAGAAAAACCGGATAGTGGAGAAATTACGATTGGTGAAACCGTTCAGATTGCTTATGTGGATCAGAGCCATAAAGACCTGGTTCCAGAGAAGACGATTTACGAAGTCGTGAGTCAGGGCAATGAAATGATTCAGGTAGGAGCGACGGAAGTGAATGCCCGTGCCTATGTCAGCAAGTTTAATTTTGCTGGAAGCGACCAACAGAAAAAAGTAGGGGTACTCTCAGGTGGAGAACGCAATCGCCTTCACCTTGCCATCACCTTACGCGAAGGCGGAAATGTAATTCTACTCGATGAGCCGACGAATGATATTGATGTAAATACCTTACGCGCACTGGAAGAAGCCATCGAAAATTTCGCAGGCTGTGTCCTCGTTATTTCTCACGACCGCTGGTTCATTGATCGCCTTGCTACGCACATTCTGTCGTATGAAGACGACGGCGAATGGGTATTCTTCGAAGGAAATTTCAGCGACTACGAAGCCAAGAAAAAAGAACGTGTCGGTGATGCAACCCCGAAGCGGCCGCGATTTAAAACATTGTTGTAAATCTATATATAATAAAATAAATGGAGGTAGGCCGTAGGCATTCTGCCTAGATAGGTATGTGGTTGTTATGATTTTGGTAGATACGTTGCCATGCAGCGTATCTACCAATTCCTTCTATTAATCCTGTCAAAAAAATTAACGAATCCTGTTAATCCAAACTCCCCGATTAATCCTCCGCAACTGGACTCCAAAAGACCATGCACCCATGTCTGCGATAAGCAGCGACCCCGAAGTCATGCGTCATTTCCCCGCCACCTTAACCCCCGCTGAAACCTCTGCGTTCATCCAACGCGCCAGCGCGCACTATGATAAAAAAGGCTACACCTATTTCGCAGCAGTGCATCGAGAAAGTGGAGACCTAATCGGTTTTATTGGATTATCGGACCAAACCTACAAATCTCCCTTTACACCGGCAACAGATATTGGTTGGCGGTTGTCACCGAAGTATTGGGGTAGGGGATTGGCGACAGAAGGAGCGAAAGCCTGCCTGAAATATGCGTTTGAAGAAGCGAATTTGACAGCAGTAATTGCTGTGGCCGTTACCGGAAATTTGGCGTCGATTCGAGTGATGGAAAAAATTGGATTGGAGGAATGGGGACATTTCGATCATCCGGCATTAATGGATCATGAGGAGCTGAAAAGATGTGTGGTATATGGTAGCAGAAAACCCGTATCTTTGTAAGAAAATAGTTTCAATGAAAATACTTATCTGGTGGCTCTGTACTTTTTCTTTTTTGAATAATAATTTTACGCCTGCTCATACAGGAACACTGAAAGTTATTATTGAGAATGTAAAAGTACAGAACGGTAAGATTATGCTGGCTTTATATAATACTGAAAAAGATTTTCTATCTAGTAAAACCATTCGTGCCCTCCATCATCCCGTGGTCAACGAAGGTACTACAACGATTCTGCTCTCTGGACTAGATCATGGCATTTATGCGATCAGTCTTTACCATGATGAAAATAATAATGGAAAACTGGATACCAATTTTTTTAAAATACCAAAAGAACCTTATGGTTTTTCCAACGATGCACGGGGCGTATTTGGTCCACCAAAATATAGCGAAGCAAGTTTTATTTTTGAAAAAGAAGAACAGGAGCTGGTCATCTCATTAAAGTAATCGCCATTCCTTACATAAATAATCAGAATACATCTACATGAATTTTACCGACCTTAAGCTATCTAAGCCATTAAGAAATGCGATTGCCGATCTGGGTTTTACTGAACCTACTCCTATTCAGGCGGAGACCTTTTCGGTTATTCGTGGCGGTAAAAATATAGTAGGTATTGCCCAAACGGGAACTGGAAAAACACTGGCTTTTCTTCTGCCTGTTTTGCAGGATTTGAAATTCAGTGAACAAATCGCTCCTCGTGTACTCATCATGGTACCTACGCGTGAACTGGTATTACAAGTCACGGAGCAAGTAGAATTGTTGACCAAATATATGTCCGTTCGAACCTTGGCGGTTTATGGTGGTACCAATATTAATACGCAAAAAAATCTAGTGAAAGCAGGCTGTGATATATTGGTCGCTACCCCCGGACGACTTTACGATTTGACGCTGGCAGGTTCTTTAAAATTAAATAAAATAAGCAAACTAATTATTGATGAAGTAGATGTCATGTTGGATTTGGGGTTTATTTTTCAGTTGACTAATATTTTTGAATTGATACCAGAGCGGCGACAGAACATCATGTTTTCTGCGACCATGACGGAGGAAGTAGATGAATTGATTAGCGATTTTTTCTATGAACCGGTGCGGGTGGCGATTGCGTTAAGTGGGACGCCATTGGATAATATTTCCCAGTTTTGCTATCAGGTACCTAATTTTTATACGAAAGGAAATCTACTGATTGAGCTGCTGGCTGATAAAACGGAGTATGCCAAGGTATTGATTTTTACCGCAAGTAAGAAGAATGCCGACCGGATGTTTGAATACCTCAGCGAACACTATGAAGAGGAGATGGGAATTATCCATTCTAATAAATCTCAAAATTACCGAATACGCACGATCCGGCAGTTTGACGAAGGCGCTATTCGTATCCTCATCACTACGGACGTCATGGCCCGTGGACTCGACCTCGACCAGATTACCCAAGTCATCAATGTAGATACCCCAACTTATCCAGAAAATTATATGCACCGTATCGGTCGTACCGGACGTGCAGAAAAAGAAGGAACCGCTATCCTTTTTTATACCCCAAAAGAAATACCCGCCAAAGACGCGATTGAAACCCTGATGGATTATGAAATCCCAATCCGCGAAATTCCCGAAGACCTACCCATTGCCACACAATTGATACCAGAAGAACGCAAGAAAAAGGGCGACCATAAAAACCACAATCGAAACCATACCAAAGACCTCGCTGGTCCTGCCTTCCACGAAAAGTCAGCCAAAAATAGTAAGGTTAATCAAGGAGGAAAGTACCGTAGAGAACTCGCCAAGAAGTATAAAAAACCAAAAACAAGAGGCGATAAACGACAGAACAATAAAAAAAGAAAATAACAGTTAAATTTTATTTATTATTTTTTTATATCTAAAATGTATATTCGCATTTTTTTAATATCCTCATTTTCTTATACTTATCTTTCCATTTTTCTATTTAAACGATCACCTCATATCCAACCTATACTCATAATATTAATTTTACAATAAAAAGATAACGCGTTATGCATTATTTATATTGAATTTATTGATATATTTGTAGGCGTAGCTACTGTTTGATAATTTACCATCAAACCCTATTCCCACTTTCTCCCAATTTACCGTAACCCTATCTCGTTTGCAAGTATGAATTATTAACTGATTAATGAGTTTATTTTTCTGAGTACACTCATTAAATAAATCTTTTGTCCCATGACTAAAATACTAATAGTGGATGACCAATCGATCATCCGAACAACAATGGCTGATATTCTGGAAAGCCAAAATTACCAGGTAGATGGCGTAGCCTCCGGCAAAGAATGTCTGGATAAAGTGAAAACAACCCATTATAATCTGATTTTTCTGGATGTAAAAATGCAAGGAATGGATGGTTGGGAAGTACTCCGGATATTGGTTAAAGACCATCCTGATAGCACGGTTATCATGATGTCCGGTCATGGGAATATTGAATCTGCTACCGATGCGATTCATCAGGGCGCCTTTACCTTTTTGGCCAAGCCGATTGATTTGGGACGATTGCTCAACCTGGTTTCTTATGCGCTAGACAAACAGCATCCATTTAATGTAGGTCGGTCTGCTACCGTTCCATCCCATATAAACAAAGGAAAAGGAACACATCGCATGGAGATGATTGGAGAATCTGTTGAGATGCTAAAAATGAAAAAGCGTATTGCCAGAGCTGGTAAAGCCAATGCTCGTGTGTTGATTACTGGTCCCAATGGCGCTGGAAAAGAGTTGGTCGCTCGTGCGCTCTACAATTCCAGTCCCCGAAAAGAGGGGCCCTTTATTGAAGTAAATTGTGCCGCCATTCCCAGTGAGTTGATCGAAAGTGTGCTTTTTGGCCACAAGAAAGGTGCATTTACAGGAGCGACCAGAGATACCAAAGGAATGTTTGAGCAAGCCAACGGAGGTACCCTTTTTCTGGATGAAATTGGAGATATGTCCCTTTCTGCACAAGCTAAAGTACTACGTGCCTTGGAAGAAAATAGGGTGAAAAAAATTGGAGGTGACCGCGAAATAAAAGTAGACGTTCGTATCATTGCAGCCACCAATAAAAATTTTGAAGAGATGATTGCGAACAGACAATTTCGAGAAGATCTCTACTTCCGCCTAGCCGTCATCCCGATTCAGGTTCCATCCTTGAATGAACGCCGTACTGATATTCCATTATTGGTCAACCATTTCAACACTTTCTTTTCAAAAGAAAACAACCTGGAAAAACGTATCTTCGAACCAGAAGCCATGACCGTTTTGGAACAACTCAATTACCGAGGAAACATTCGCCAGCTCCGCAACATAATCGAACATCTCGTCGTCATGAGCGATAGCACAATTACCCAAGCGGATGTTAACGAACTCGCGCCATCGGCGTTACAGAATCAAGCATTGATGATTGAAGCCAATAATTTTATATCGAAATTCAAAACCCCAAAAGATGCGATAGATTTTATTCGGGATAATTTTTAATCGTAATGTGCGGACGCGTCGGAGCGGTAGGGGCAAATTACAATTCGCCTCTACTGATCCCGCAACGCCTCCACGGGATTGACCCTCGCCGCCCGCATCGTTTGCAAACTCATTGTGAGGACACTGATAATCAAAACGATACCACTACCAATTAGGAATACCCAAAAGTCAATATTTATTCGGTATTCATAATTATCCAACCAATTGTTCATCGTGTATAATGCAATTGGAATAGCGATAATAGTTCCCATGAAAATGAGGGTCAAAAAATCTTTGTTTAATAAAGTCCACAGCTGCATAGCAGATGCACCAAGTACCTTACGGATACCCAACTCTTTGGATCGGCGTTCAGCCATAAATGCCGCCAGACCAAAAAGTCCTAGACAAGAAATAAGGATGGCAATGATACCAAAGATACTAGCTAGTTTTCCGATCATTTTTTCTTGTCCCAATTTTCGTACATAAGCTTCATCCGCAAAAGTATAATCAAATGGCAGGGCAGGATTGTACTGATCAAAAACAGGTTTTAGTTCTGCAATGGCATCGACGATAGGAATGTTTGGTTTGAGACGAAGCATAAGACTACCAGCCCAGTGAGGATTGCATTCGATGATGGTGGCATCAACGGGCGCATTGGGATCGGTCATGACCACCTGATCTATTACACCAATGATCGTTTTTTCAGCACCAAAGATTTCTACTTTTTCTCCAATTGGATTTTCCATATTCATTCGTTGAGCTGCTACCTTATTGATCAAAATAGCGGTAGAGTCGGAAGGTATTTCTACTGAGAAGTCTCGGCCTTCTAGTAGCTCGATTCCCAGCGTCGCGGTATAATTCCAGCCAGTAGAAACCCGTGGCCAATAACGACGGTCATTGGGATTTTTTCCTGTCCACTTGGGGAGTACATAATTGTTGACACCATTGATAGCGGTAGACGCTCGGGTAAATTTTTCTACCGACTCTAGTTGCAATAAGGCTTGATCTATGGCTGCTCGATTGCTTTGTAAATCTGCGCTTTCCTCAATCATTAACAGCCGATCTGCCGTATAGCCTTTTGGTCGATTGGCGACGTGGTTGATTTGTTGCCACACAATAATGGTGGTGATGATTAAAGTGATGGAAACTGCAAACTGAGAAGTGACCAGTATTTTACGAGGACGACTACCGCTGCCTTTTCCAGCATAATGTACTTTGTTTTTTAGGGTATCAATAGGTTTAAAATGACTAAGGAAAAAAGCTGGATAAAGACCGGATAGTAAGCCCGTTACCAGAAATAATGAAATCAGTATTGCCCAAAATTGATGATTCCCATAAGGTAGTGTAATCGTTTCTTTAGTCAATTCATTGAAATAGGGTAGCGCGAAATCCACCATTAGAAAACTGACCAGAAAGGCGATGAAAGTAATAAAATAAGATTCGCTTAAAAATTGTAAGATTAAATTTTTTCTTCTGGCTCCTAATGTTTTTCGAACCCCTACTTCTTTGGCTCTTTTCTCAGAATTAGCGGTGGAGAGATTTATGAAATTTATAATCGCTATACCCAAAATAAAGATTCCTATTATTAAAAATAACCGTACATAAGTGATGATTCCATCCTCCTGTTTCCCATTAATAATCTTATTTTTTAATCGATTATTTTTCATAGGAAAAAGACCAATCGTGTTTTTTGAATTATCAATTTTTTCAGAAAGTACATTTCGAATTTTATCTGTTACAACCTTGGATTGATTGGCAGCATTTAACAATACATAAACCTGAAAAGAAGGATACCTCCAATCTGTAGCAGCTCTGCTTACCCAGTCATTATTTTTTATACTGAGGGCCAGTGGAATCAGGTAGTCAAATTCAATGGTAGAATTGGCGGGAATGTCTTCCAAAACACCAGTAACTTTTAAGTCAGTCTGATTATCCAACCGTACCGTTTTTCCCATCGCATTTTCTTTGTCAAACAATGCAATGGCCATTTTATGTGTCAACACGATGCTTTCTGGTTCTTGTAGCGCCGTAACCGCATTTCCTTCTATTAATGGAAATTGATACACTTCTAAATAATTGGAACTGGTAAAAAGTCCTTTCTTAGAAAATTTGTTATTACCAACTTTTAATCCATGGAGGAAACCCCAGTCTGTCACGACCGCTTTTTCTACCTCAGGAATTTCATTTTCTAAATAGTCCGCTAATGGAATTGGTAAAGAGTAGACGGTACTTACTTTTCCATCCGGTGCCTTATCGTGAGATACTACCCGAAATATTTGATCTCGGTTTTGATGAAAGGTGTCATAATTTATTTGATGATGTGACCACAATCCAATAAGTATGGCTACCGCCATTCCTACTGATAGGCCAAGGATGTTAATTGCGTTCGTACTTTTATTTTTAAAAAAATTTCGGAACAGTAGTTTGAATTGATTGCTGTACATAAAAGTTGATCATTTTGATAATAAATTTTTGATTCGGGACGCGTCGGAGCAAATTACAATTCCGCCCCTACTCGTCCCGTAACGCTTTAATCGGATTCACCATCGCCGCCCGCAATCCCTGTACACCTACCGTAATAAATGCGACCAATATCGCCACCAGGCCAGCCATCAAAAATACCGTCCATTCCAAATCTACTCGATAGGCAAAATTATCCAGCCAGGACGACATCGCGTACCATGCAATCGGTGAGGCAATCAGTAAAGCGATGATAACCAAAATAAGAAAGTCTTTAGAAAGCATGGAAACTATATTCCCTACAGAAGCGCCCAGTACTTTTCTTACACCGATCTCTTTGGTACGACGTGCAGCTGCATGCATTGCCAGACCCAATAACCCAAGACAGGAAATAAAAATAGCCAGAAATCCAAAGCCACGACACAAGGCCGTCAGTCGACTTTCATATTCATAAAAATTTTGAATGCGATCATCTATAAACTTTCCGGTTAATACCTGCTCTGGATATATTTTATCAAACCCAGAACGGATAGAAGCTAGGGTACGATCTACATTTTGCGGCTTAATTTTTACAGCCGTAATCCAGAAAAAATCTTGACGTGATAACATCATTAATGGATATTTTTCATCATGAACCGTTCGGGTGAAAAAATCCTTAACTACACCAACAACAGGATAGTATTCTCCCCAAACCTGTAACTTTTCATTCAGCGCTGCTTCAGGACTCTCAAAGTTGAGCTTATGCATCATGGTTTCGTTGATCACAATATGTTTAAATGTATCCGATGGTGAAAGGTACGCTCCCGCGAGCAGGGTAAGACCATAAGTTTCCAAATAATTTTCATCTGTAAACTTGTAAGTAGTAGGAAATTTTTCATCCGCTTCGCGGCCTTGTACCCGAAAATTTCCCGACCACATATTGGTAGACAATGGCAGGTCACTATTGAGAGAAACGTTAGTTACCTCGGGAATTTCTTTAAGTATATTAATTAAGGGTTGATGCTTACTTACAGAAAGACTATCCGTATTGATTCCAAAAGTATAGACTAACTCTTTATTAAAACCTAAATCTTGATTTTTAATGTAATCCATTTGTTGAATGGTGATAATAGAACCAATAATCAGAATAGCCGAAACAACAAATTGAGCGACTACAAGACTACGTTGTAAACTGAGTCCTCCCAAACTATGGGTTTTAACTTTTTTTGCTAAAGCTTCAACGGGACGATAGCTGGATAAGACAAAAGCAGGATATAATCCAGCGAGTAATGTAACCCCAATAAATATACCGCCGATATACCACCATATTTTGCCTGCTGCAAGAAAAGGATAGGCCGTAGGTACATCGGAAATATATTGTAACAATGGAAGTGCGAATTCCGCCAACACTACACCTGATGCAACCGCTATAAAAACGATCAATGCCGTTTCACTCATAAACTGTCCCATCAATTGTTCTGGACGACCGCCGAGCGTTTTACGTACGCCTACTTCTTTTGCACGTTCAGTGGCTTGGGCTGTTGAGAGGTTGATAAAATTGAAGCAGGCAATTAACAAAATCAAAAAACCAATTAGACTTAAAATTTGAAGTTGTCTATGTTTTACTTGATGCGTTCCGGAGTGTCCTAAATCTTCGTCGTGATGTAATTCAGAGAGGGGTTGAAGCAAGTAAAATTTTTTACCTTTCTCAGATTCTTGACTATAAGTATCTTGGCTAAAATGTTCTACTCCTACTTTTCTAACCGCTAAGGCAGCTTCAGCCATTTGATCCTCTTGATGGAGCATAGCGTATAGCTGATTGTTTGAACTACAATTTCCCCATTCATCTTGTGCGCTTAAACGATAAACTTTTTTGTGTTGCAGGAGTGTCTTATAACTCACCAATCCAGGAAGTGGGAAATCAGTATTTACAGGGTAATCCTCAACGACTCCTTTTACGATCACCGGGATGATATTGTCTATCAAAACCGTTTGATTCATTGCTTTTTTCCAGTCATCAAATAACTTGGTTGCCCAGGTTTTATTAAGTACAATACTGGTCGGCTCATTCAGCGCCGTTAGCGGATCACCAGCTAAAAACGTGGTCGGAAAAATGTTTAGAAAATCAGGTTCTACATACATCATGGTTTCTTTTTCCTGAACAGCAAATTTTTTCTTGGGAATATTTCCATCTGTGCCAGGAACGCTTAATGAAGGCCAAAATTCTCGAATCCTCGTCGTGTATTTAAATTGTGGAACGGTTTCAATGGCTCCTGTCATGGCCGGGAATGGTAGACATACATCCTTGGAATCTCCTGATGGATCATTCTCCCGATCAGAGACCATCCGAACAACCTTGTCATAATCAGGAAAATTTTTATTAAAACTCTTTTCATAACTCACCATCCGATAAATCAATAACGCAGCGGCGATACCAACCATCAAACCAACCACGTTGATAATAGTGTAAGTCTTGTTTTTTATTAAAGTACGAAATGCGATTTTTATATTATTATAAAACATAAGGTTAATTTTTTAATGAATAAGTGTATAACGATCAGAACGACCATTTTTACTGATTGACCGCAAGGTTCTATTACTGATTATTAAAGTATTTAAGACAGTATTTATTCGTCTTTTATTGCATTGACTGGATTGAGATTCGCCGCACGGAAGGCCTGCCAACTTACCGTTAATAAGCTGATAATCAATATGATAGCAATGGTGAGGACAAAAGGTAATGCGCTGATATTGGTTTGATATGCAAATCCAGTTAGCCATTTTTTAGCAATAAAATAACCGAAAGGTAAAGCGATAACAGCAGCGATAAACACCAACTTCATAAAGTCCTTTGTGATCAATATCATCATCTGCGTAACGGTAGCACCGAGTACTTTTCGGATTCCAATTTCTTTGTTACGCTGCTCTGTCATAAAGGCTGCCAGTCCAAACAAACCGAGTGCTGCCGTAAAAAGAATGAGTAGCGTAATCAAGCTCAGGGCTTTTCCAAAATTTTGATAACTTTTAAATAAAGCACCAAAATCTTCATCTAAAAAACTGTAGCGAATCGGGAATTTAGGATCAATAGTAGCCCATTTATTTTGAACTTCGTTAACCGTTTGCGCCATATTCTCGGAGTGAATCTGAAGTGCGATTTTTGGTAAGTAAGGATCATTCAATTCCTGCATGACAAACGGTTTGATAGATTCATTAAAACCCTTCCAGTGAAAATTTTCTACTACACCAATGATGGTGCGGTTGTTTGAACTTTCTCGCTGACCAATAGGATGCTCTTTTATGTTATAATAGTCAACAAATGCTTGATTGACCACAATCTTGGCAGTGGAATCCTTAAGGTCGGCCGAGGTGAAAAAAGTGCCTGCTGTTAGCTTTATATCCAAGGTGTTAATAAAATTTTCATCTACTCGGTTAAAATCTGCAATTCCTGATTTTTCTCCAATTTGATAGCCATTACCACCCATACTTTCTCCAGGTAGATGATTAGCAAAACTGATGTTTTTTATACCGGGAATTCCTGACAATTGTCTCTTAATACGGTCCAGCGGTATGTCCCGATCCTGTGTAGCAATCACCATGATTTGATCTGGATTAAAGCCGAGTGATTTGCTAGTCATATAATCTAATTGTTGAGATACAATGACTAAAAATAGAATCAAAGTAGCACAAATCGAAAATTGAGCGATAACGAGTCCTTTTCGCATGGGTGCGGATTCTTTACTTTTTGAAAAATCACCCGTCAATACCTTAATTGGGCTAAACCCAGATAAAAATACAGCTGGATAAATTCCTGCAATTAATCCAACTCCAATGGCCAAGACTACTCCAAAACTGATGAGTTTTACTGGCATACTTTGTAATAACGTCAAATCCAATTCCATGATCTGGTTAAAGTAAGGCAACATAAATTCTGCTAGTAAAAACCCAAGGACAAGGGCAATCATGGTTTGTAATAAGGACTCTATCAAAAACTGAACAGAAGATTCCCATCGGCTAGCACCAACTACTTTCCGAACGCCTACTTCTTTTGCTCGATTAGCAGAGCGGGCAGTAGATAGATTAGTGAAATTAATTATTGCAATTAATAACATCGCAAATGCTACCAACATATAAATGTAGATATAAAAACTATGACTGTTAGAACTCATTTCCGCATCAAGGTGAGAATGTAAATGAATGTCTTTAATGGACTGCGTACTATATACTATTGCTGTGCTGGAAGTCGCATCCTCAGAGTCGAGTGAAACCCCGTTCGCAATGAGTAGTTGGTTGATTCTATCCTGTACCAGGGTATTCATCTTTTTTTCAAAACTAGGTATAT
>Ga0114957_1004452_pt1 | contig 12081 bp, 10 predicted proteins | sample BantaG_FD_87175 | JGI IMG/M metagenome (GOLD analysis project Ga0114957, IMG submission 87175) | Marine algal microbial communities from Bantry Bay, Ireland - BantryBay_4 metaG | ecosystem: Host-associated > Algae > Red algae > Unclassified | place: Bantry Bay, Ireland | collected 2014-11-21 | reverse complement strand
GGGTGGATTCGGGCTACGGGCTCTTTCTCCATGCGCCGGCTGGAAGCCATCTCTGTAAAACTGGTATTCAAAAATTGTCTGGCAGGTGCTGCTACCAATCGTAGAGGGTGCTCCTCATTTGCCGAGTCTGTCACCATCCAATGATCCGGAAAAACCGGCATGCCCTGCGTATTGCTTCCTACAGTGCTCCAGTCAGGCTTGAAATGAAATCGCTTGTCCGGAGTGTCAAATCCATCGTTGTAATTGAGATGCGCAGCATTCTCGATAGGTGAACAGTCATGCCCACCCGCTTCAACCATAGCGTCGAAGCCAGGCAGATCAGAGCGGGACAACAGATTGTCAATCAATTGCCTTTCGCTAAGTCTGAATCCATCATGTTCAAGCCCGAGTCGCTGAGCAAGGCCTTGCAGAACCTGATGGTTGCTACGGCACTGCCCGGGAGACTCGATCAGCTTTGCACCGATCTGTAGATGTGTATGCCCGCTGGCGGTATAGATATCATCGTGCTCCAGAAACATGGTGGCTGGAAGAACAAGGTCTGCGTAGAGAGCTGTCTCGGTCATGAATTGCTCATGCACAACCGTAAACAAGTTCTTGCGAGCCAGACCTTTCAGCACCTTATTAGTGTTCGGTGCAACGACAGCCGGGTTGGTATTCTGCACAAAGAGTGCTTCTATTTCGGGCCCACCTTGCAAATCCGCAGTGTTGCCAAGCAACGCATCGCCAATTCGCGATTGATCAATGATGCGAGTATCGTAGTGTATGTCCAAACCCTGAATCTGTGTTTTATCCAGCTTGTAAATGCTGCTATTGCCGTACAGGGCGCCTCCCCCTTCATATTGCCAGGCGCCACTGACTGCTGGTAAGCAACTTACTGCGTGCATATTAACGGCACCATTGCGCGAGCGCGAAAAACCGTAGCCAATCCTGAGGAAGCTTTTGCTGGTTGAACCGTACAGTCTGGCAAATTCAACAATCTGTGCGACAGGCAAGCCGGTAATAAGAGCAGCCCAATCGGGCGTCCGCTCCTTGATATGCGCACGAAACTCGCTGCTGATATCAGTATGTTCTGATAGATATTTTTCATCTGCCAGCCCCTCTTCCAGCATCACGTGCATTAGTGCACACGCAAGCGCACCGTCTGTGCCTGGCTTAAGCATAAGATGCAAATCAGCCTTATCAGCAGTCTTTGTCCGATAGGGATCGATAACCACGAGCCTGGCATTGTTCTCGCGCCGCGCTTGAGCGATGTGATGCATCACGTTCACTTGTGTACTCACTGGGTTGCCTCCCCAGACAACTACCAGATCGCTCTTATGCATCAGGCGCGCATCACTACCACGCTTGCATCCTGTTCCGGCTTTGAAACCTGCATCAGATAGCGCAACACAGTAGGTGGAATGCTGTCGCGATGTACCGTACTCATGTCGAAAACGATCCAGTCCATCCCGTTGTACCAGGCCCATGGTTCCCGCGTAGTGAAATGGCCAGATTGCCTCTGCCCCGCTTTGCGCCTTTATCGTTTCAAACCGGCTAGCAATAGTATCCAGAGCCTCATCCCAGGAAATTTCTTTAAAATTGCCATTTTTTTTGACTAATGGATGAAGGAGCCTGTCGGGGTGATGAATTCGCTCTGCATAGCGAGACACTTTGGCGCAGATCACACCTTGCGTGTAGCTGTGGTCCTTGGCTCCGTAGACTTTACCAATAGTCGTTGGGCTCAGGCGCTCTACGTCCAGAGCACAGGTGCTGGGACAATCGTGAGGGCAGACACTACGGCGACGTTCGCTCATGCGGGTGACCCATCGTTTGGCGGGGCGGGTGAATGGTTACCTCTATGAAGATACCCGAAAAAACTAGACGCGTAATGCCAGCATTTCGAAATAGCGAGCAACCGCCTCAGCTCCGGGATCTGTTACACCTTGCAATGATGACTCCGGCACATACGTCGAACGGCCGGATCGGGCACGCGACATGGACTTTGTTGTATCGGCGCCTGCTCGGGCAGCCATAGCAGCATCTTTAAAGTTGCTCGTGGTAATAAGGCTGTCTACTGCTGGAAGCAGCGCATCGATCATGGTGCGATCGCCTACTTCAGCCCCACCGTAATTCATCATGCGTACTATACCTTCGCGGATAGCGTCGATATCGCGAGCCCCGGCGGCCGATGCATCACTGGCAGCCGAGAACAAAATGGCTAATAACACCCCACTTGAGCCACCCATGGAAACCGATAGCTGATTGCTCACAGCACGAAACAATAGGGTAGAGTCTGCCAAGGGCAACTTATCGACTGAGGCTTTCAGGTTGCGCGAAGCGGTTGCAACCGTTGAGCCAGTATCACCATCACCTGTCTTGGCATCAAGCGCATTCAAATCGTTCTGCATACCCATGAATGCATCACAGCTATCCACGATGAGCGAGCGCATTTTCTCGTCGTGACTTGCCTCATCAACATGGACTTGCAAACCATCAGGCAAGGGCTGCCTGTCCACGCTGGCAACATCTTGACAACCCGGCCATGCATGACAGGCAATGGGTGCTTTCAATGCATCGAGCCAGGCAGATTTCGCAGGCAACAAAGACACACTGAGGCCGTGCATGTCCAATGAGGTCATCATGGGTGCGGGACCGATAACCGCGCGTACCCTGGAGGCAAGAGATTCCTGCAGTAAAGTGTTGAGCACAATCTGCATCTCCAGAGGTGTCGTGGCACCCAGATTATTCAACAACATAACTTGATCTTCAGTCTGTTCGTCGAGCAGCGTTGCCAGCATTGTCTGTAACACCTGTTGAACATCAGTAAAGTCAACGAATTGAACGCCAGGCTCGCCATGAATACCCAGTCCAAGTTCTGCCTTGCCATTGGGAACGCGATCATCTTTCTTGCTACCCGGCACCGTGCAGTTATCCAGCGCGACACCATAACTGCGGGCGGCAACAGCCACTTCACGTGCGCTCGCCGACACTTTCTCCAGTGACTCTCCTTGCTCTGCCATGAAGCCTGCAATTTTATGGACGAATAAAGTTCCTGCGACACCCCGTTTCTGGGGTAGATCCGGCAACGCGATATCATCGCCAACCACGACCATCTCCACGCGTTTGCCCAGCGCTTTTGCCCGTTCAGCAGCCAGACCAAAATTTAGCCGGTCACCTGTGTAGTTTTTGACAATGAGAAGACAACCGGCATCACCGGTTACTGCCATGATGCCTGCCAACACCGCTTCTACGCTTGGCGAAGCAAAGACCTCGCCGCACACCGCGGCACTGAGTAAGCCGGGCCCCACAAAGCCTGCATGGGCAGGCTCATGCCCAGAACCACCACCCGATATTAACGCCACCTTTGATTTATCAAGTTGTCGTCGTAAGATAACCTTGATGTGCGGATAGCCATCCAGAACACTCAGATCGTGAGTGCGTAGAATGCCGTCAAGGGCATCGGTTACCAGCGATTCGGTAGAGTTAATAAACTGCGGCATAACAACCTCTATAGATATAAGGTGGAGCTGTACGGTGTTTATACATAGTGCTTAGGAAAGAAACGTGTTTTTATATTGTCTCCAGCCCTTGGCAATAGACAAAGTTCATGGCGGCTTCAGACAAGATCCAGTGATTTCCAGACACCTCCCTCTTTCGAGGAGGTAACAACAGCTGCTACAAACGCAACACCTGTAAGGCCATCCTGAACCGTGGGGACCAGGCTATTAGAAGGTGGTGAGTTCCCGTTCCTGCAAGCAATAATGGCATGAGCTGCATCGGTATATAGATTTGCAAAGCCCTCCAGGTAGCCTTCCGGGTGGCCACCAGGAATTCGAGTGACCGCATTAGCTGCTTCATTTGCCCCACTTCCACCACGTGTAAGCAGACGCTTAGGCTCGCCAAGCGGGGTATGCCAGAGATAGTTCGGATCTTCCTGACTCCACTCTAAACCGCCCTTGCTACCAAAGACTCGCAGCTTTAGCGCATTCTCATTTCCGGTAGCTACCTGACTTGACCACAACATGCCACGCGCCCCACCTTTGTACCGCAGCATGACATGCACATTGTCATCCAGCACTCGCCCATCGACAAAGCTCTGGATGTCTGCGCATAAACTATCCAGCTCCAGACAACTGACAAAACCTGCCAGATTAAAGGCATGTGTGCCGATATCGCCAACACATCCGCCCATACCAGAGCGTTCAGGATCGGTACGCCACCCAGCCTGCTTCTGACCACTGTCCTCAAGCTTGGTCGCAAGCCAATCCTGCGGGTACTCAACTTGTACCACTCGAACATCGCCAAGATCTCCTGACTCAATGATTGCTCGCGCTTGACGAATCATGGGATAGCCGGTGTAGTTGTGCGTAAGTACGAATAGTGCCTTCGAGGCGTTTGCCGCACTAACCAACGCTTTGGCATCATCAAGTCTTGACGTTAGAGGCTTGTCACAGATGACGTGTATGTCACGCTCAAGAAATTCCTTTGCCACCGCATAGTGAAGATGATTTGGCGTAACGATACTGACCGCTTCAATACCGTCATCCCTTGCAGACTCCGCTAAGGCCATCTCGGTATAATTCGCATAGGCCCTGTCCGATGCAACACCAATATCACCCGCCGACTGCGCAGATTTTTCGGCGGTGGATGAAAAAGCGCCAGCTACCAGCTCAAAGTGATCGTCCATTCGGGAAGCGATTCGGTGTACTCCACCGATAAAAGCATCACGGCCGCCCCCTACCATTCCCAGTCTGATGCGTGCAGGTTTTTGAGTTTGACTCATACCACTATGCCTCAATTCCCAGCATGCGACGATTGGCGGCGTCATCACTACCGCCATCCGCAAAATCATCGAAAGCACGTTCGGTAACACGAATGATGTGATCATTGACGAACGCTGCGCCCTCGCGCGCACCGTCTTCGGGATGCTTCAGTGCACATTCCCACTCAACCACAGCCCAACCATCGAAGTCGTAGGCTGCAAGCTTTGAAAATATGCTTTTGAAGTCCACCTGTCCGTCGCCAAGGCTACGAAATCGTCCAGCTCTGTCAACCCAACTCTGATAGCCGGAATACACGCCCTGTCTTCCTGTCGGATTGAGTTCGGCATCCTTCACATGAAACATGCGGATACGCTCATGATAGATATCAATGTTGTCCAGATAGTCCAGATGTTGCAGAACATAGTGCGATGGATCGTAGAGCATGTTGCAACGCGGATGGTTATTCAAACGCTCAAGGAACATCTCGTAAGTCACACCATCGTGCAAATCTTCGCCAGGATGAATTTCGTAGCATACGTCAACACCACACTCGTCAGCCTCGTCCAGAATAGGCTTCCAGCGTTTTGCCAGCTCGTCAAACGCCGTTTCCACAAGCCCGGCAGGACGTTGCGGCCAGGGATAAACATACGGCCAGGCCAAAGCACCAGAAAACGTGGCATGTGCGCCAATTTCCATGTTTTTTGAGGCCTGCATTGCCAGCATGAGCTGCTCGACGGCCCATGCTTGACGAGCCTTCGGATTTCCACGAACAGAGGGATCCGCAAAACCATCGAAGGCCTCGTCGTATGCTGGATGCACCGCAACGAGTTGACCCTGAAGATGTGTGGATAACTCCGTGACTTCGATACCGTTGTTTTTGGCAACGCCAATGACCTCCTGACAATAGTCAGTTGACTGTGCAGCTTGTGCAAGGTCAAACAGACGGGCATCCCAGCTTGGTATCTGAACGCCTTTGTAGCCACAGTCTGCAGCCCACCGGGTGATGGCATCCCAGGAATTGAAAGGTGCTTCATCGCTTGCAAACTGAGCAACAAACAGCGCAGGACCTTTGATATTTTTCATAGTGCTCTCTCCGTACTTTCGCCAGACTTTACGAGAGAGACTAAGTGAAAATAGCGTCAGTAACAAGTCGGCGGGTATTCAGACTTTTTTATAGAACTTCGCAAGGCTCATCTGTGAGCACGATGAGTTCACTTGAAAGTGGCAAACCGACAGGCAACTATAGGCCCGGTTCTGAAAGCCTCGAATGGCCTTCTGGCCAGCCACCTTGCGACCAGAAAAACAAATGAATGTATTTCACGAGCCCTTATCCAGCCGTCCAGCCACCATCGACCAGCAATGAGGCACCAGTAACAAGGCGTGCTGCATCAGAGGCCAGAAACAGATAAGCCCCCATGATGTCTTCAACTTCACCAATCCTACCCAGCTTTATCTTCGATTTTATCCAGGCTACCCGTTCAGGATCAGACAGGGTTTTTTCAGTGAAGGGCGTTGCAATAAATGTAGGGCATACAGTGTTGACTCGAATGTTGTGCTCACCCACTTCGATGGCAAGTGCTTTGCTCATACCTTCAATCGCAAACTTGCTTGCACAGTAAACCGTCCGGTCTATCCCGCCCACATGACCCATCTGCGAAGAGGTATTGATGATGCTTCCGCCGCTACCATTTTCAATCATCCGGGCAACGACGGTCTGGGCAACAAAACAGGCGGCTCACAACTGTGCCCGGCGGCTGTCATGGCAGAGGCTTCATCGGTAAGTGCGCGCTGGTAGGTATGGGTCTTGATGAATTTGCCTACCCACAACCCTCCGGTATGACGGCCCGCTTTTTTGGTCGGTAAGGTGTGGTTTGTTCCTATGACTTTGTCACCGTATGCGACGTTGGTGCGCGGTCCGAGAAACAGAGCGCCATAGGCCGTCATGTTGTCGAGAAAAAAGTCGTCATCACGAGTCATGACCTGCACATGCTCGGAGGCCAGTATCTCTGATTGCTCAAGCATTTCTGCGTGATCATCACATACAATTATTTCACCGTAGTATTCCCAGGATTCCCGAGCAATCGCAGCGGTTGGTAATACTGCCAGTAAGCGATCGATTTCCTGCAAGGTATCATTAGCCAGCTTGCGTGAATCTGTAATCAGCACTGCCGGTGAATTGATACCGTGTTCGGCTTGCCCGAGAAGATCGGTAGCAACCATCTCCCCATCAACCGTATCGTCTGCAATGATGCAGGTTTCAGTGGGGCCAGCAAACAAGTCAATACCGACACGACCAAAAACTGTCGCTTGGCTTCTACAACAAATGCATTGCCTGGCATGGTTTCAACTTCAACATCCAGCATTGAAGCTCGCTGATGTTTCGCGAAATTCCTTACCTGCTTTTGAGCAAATTCTATGTCCAGCAAATCCTGCTTTGCCACTTTAGACATAGCGTGTTCGATCTCTTGCTCACTCAACACAAATGAAGCTGGCGACCAGTTATCGAATTTTTCGGACAGTTGGCGTACCGCAGCATCGCCTCGTGACTCAATACTGCCTAATAGCTCTTCAACGATTTGACGGACTTTGTAATCGTCATCAGCACGTTCTGACTGAGGTCTACCCGGTTTAAGAATAATAGCAATAACTTTGTGCGATTTGATTATGTGGAATGAGACAATGGCCACGCGTGAACTACCACTCACTCTGGCAGACTTTTGTTATCAACATAGGCATCATGCCACTAAAACAGTCCAATTTCTGACCCAGAACCTCGATGTTCTGGTACGTTAGACGATGTTATAAGACGGGCAGAAAAATGAGCCCAAAACAAGGTTAAAATGAATAGATACAGTCACCTACGGACATTTCCAGCCTTGGTGCTAGCCCTCCTGATTGCTCAGGGTTGCGGAGATGCAGGCGTTAATATCGGCGACGGCAGTGGCGGTCCAGGCAGTGGGCCAACCGGTGGTGGGCCTTCGCTCGGCAACGGTCCGTCTCTGGGCGGCGAAGAGTTGCAAGAGCCCGATGATGTCAACGCCCCTACCGGTCAAGCTCCAACTGTCACCAGTGTATCCAACCTCAATGCAGCAGAGGTTGAAGCTTCAAGGTTTCTGGCTCAAACAACGTTTGGGGCGACACCCGCAAGCATTGCACAATTGCGCAGCAAAGCCAGCCTCGAAGCCTGGATAGACGAGCAGCTGGCGCTACCGGTTTCGCTGACAGAACCCTACACACGTGCCAACAGTAATGGCAGTCTTACAGGGACACGGCACGAAATCTGGTGGAATAATGCGTTGAATGGGCCAGATCAACTCCGCCAGCGCGTCGCTTTCGCGTTAAGTCAGCTATTTGTTATCTCCGACCTGGATTATCTACTATCCAATAACCAGTACGGTATGGCCAACTACTACGACATGCTTAGTCGTAGTGCTTTTGGCAACTACCGAACTTTGCTGGAAGATGTCACGCTTCACCCGGCCATGGGTACGTACCTGAGTATGGTTCGTAACGAGAAGGCAGATCCTGTAAACAATATCCGGCCTGATGAAAATTACGCACGCGAAGTTCTGCAACTATTCTCCATCGGACTATATGAGCTGAATAATCGAGGTGAAGCACTGCCGCTGGATAATCCTCGCCCGGCTTACACCCAGGATCAGGTTGAAGAATTCGCGCGGGTCTTTACCGGCTGGAACTACTCAACCGTAAGCTCCTGGGAGACTAATAATCTGGGCAGCGATGGAGTATTCACCAACCCGATGGTTCCTGATGAACGGTTTCACGATACGGGTGCTAAAACACTACTCAACGGCGCCGTCGCGCCAGCTGGTCTGAGCACCCGCGACGATATGAATTTTGCACTCGACAATATTTCACAGCATCCCAATGTAGGCGTTTTGGTATCGCGCCATCTCATTCAACGTCTTGTCTCCAGCAATCCATCGCCGGAGTACGTTGAGCGCATGACAGCCGTATTCAATAGCGGTGAGCGTGGCGATCTTGGCGCTTTGGTCAAGGCTATCCTGCTTGATCCCGAAGCACGCGAGGGTCATCTTAACGATCCGGATTTTGGAAAAATACGTGAGCCTGTAATTCGGCTTGCACATGTCTGGCGGGCACTGGACGGTACAACCGGACCTGAGGCCAATGGCGTTCACAACTCCGCTGACTTTACACTGCAACGTCTTGATGAAATGTCAGGGCAGGCAGTCATGAGTTCGCCATCGGTATTCAACTTCTTTAAACCCGATCACACCATCGTACCCGGCGGTAGAACGCTCTCTCCAGAAATGGAGATTATGTCGGAGGCCAATCTGGCATCGACACATAATAATTACCATCATCAGATGTACCGATTTAACAATCGCTCTGATCTTAGTGACGACAACCCGCGCGTCACCATCGTTGATCTGGAACCTCTGGTAGCCATAGCGGGTAATCCCAATGAGCTCCTTGACTGGTACAACCTGGTATTTTTTGCTGGCGGCATGCCTGACGACATGCGACAGACACTCTTCGATTACCTGCGTTCACTACCTAATGACGACGCAGGACGTTTTGCGAAGGTACAAGACACGTTATTCATGATTGTGGTATCCCCGCAATATCACATGCAGCGCTAGTTACGCCAGCAACAAGCACTGCCAGCACAGCAATTACCGCTTGCACAATCTGAAAACAAACACGGATCGACCAACACCATGCGCAACCCTGTAGATAAAGAAAAACGTCGTCTTCTCAAAACACTAGCCTGCCTGCCTCTGACCTCTGGTGTTTCCATGCTTGCCGGTAACGGTCGTGCATACGCCATGGGCTGTGACGATTCCAAGTCACTGGTCTGCATTTTTCTCGCAGGTGGAGCAGATTCTTTCAACATGTTTGTACCTGGTGGCAGTGGCTACGCTGACTATAGAAGTTCGCGTAACGAGCTTGCAGTACCTGAGGCCGATCTATTGCCAGTCGCAGATGCACAACAGGGAAGCTTTGCTTTCCACAGGCTGCTACCCAGCTTCGAGGCCTTATACAATCAGCAACGATTGGCAGTCATAAGCAATACGGGCACGCTGATAAAACCCACCACCAAGTCTGATTACCTGGGAACCGTTGCTCTACCACAATCCTTGTTTGCTCATAATACGCAACAAAAACTCTGGCAAACCGGAGCTGGCATTGTAAATGGCAGTACGGCATTCGGCTGGGGTGGCGCTATTGGTGATCATGCCAAGAACTGTAACGGAAACATACCGGTTGCTCCCTCTTTCTCCATTGGTGGCAGTACCGACTGGCTGGCATCCACAAACTCCAACTACATCAGCCTTAACGCCGAAGTGGCGGTTGAAAGAATGTTTGGTTACGACAACATCAGCAACTGGATACCTGACCAGCGTTTGTCCCGTATCGGCGGGACCCTGGAAGCGCTGATCGCCCAGGGCCAGGCTAGCAGCAACACGTTATTGAGTCGAGCAATTGCCAATTCGGTGGGCCGCGCATCCGATGCTACCGCTGCACTGCACGCAGCCTTACAGGCCAACAGGCTGCCACAAATGACCTACACCGGACGAAACAAACTGGCCATGCAGCTTCACCTGGTCGCCAGAATAATTGCATCACGTGAGCAGCTCGGTATGCAGAAGCAAGTGTTCTTTGTTCAAATGGGTGGCTGGGATACACATTCAGACCAGCTTGATCGCCTACCGGTTCTGATGACAGAATTCAACGAGGCAATTGGTGCTTTTCAGCAAACAATTGACGGGCTGGGGCTTGCGCCTAGTGTCACCTCGTTTACATCATCTGATTTTGGCCGCACGCTCAGCAGCAATGGCAACGGAACTGACCACGGGTGGGGAGGGCATAGCTTTGTCTTTGGAGATGCTGTAGATGGTGGCCGCGTCGTTGGTGAAACACCTAACTATGCAGCAAGCAATAACCCCGATGATGCAGGTGAAGACGACGGTAGTTTTGCTGGAAGAATCATCCCGAAAATATCAGTCAACCAATATGCCGCCACCCTCTCTCGCTGGATGGGTGTTGCTGAATCCGATCTTGCAACAGCACTGCCGGATCTGCAGAACTTTACCCAACAGGATCTCGGCTTCATGAAGGTCTGAAGTCACTGGCCCCAAAAGCCTGAAGCGCTGAAGGCTGCTCCGCCTAATCCTTTCGCTGTGAGGATCAGGCGGATAGCCAGCACTTGATTACTCTGCAGAACTCATGAGCTCCACATGACGTTCTCTTTTGCAGCAATGGCAGCCTCAAGCAGGCTGACTAATGGGCCTGCCCGCTTATCCAGCCCAATGGTTGCCTCCTGGTCTTCTTCATCATGTGAGCTTGATGAATCATCATCTTCTGTATTTTCTTCCAGGCTGATTTTTGCAAGACCTTCATTGAGTTGCCTGAGCGCCTCTGGTAGGTCTTCAACCATGATGGCTCCTGGTACATTGCCGCTTTGCCCCATGAGTTTTAACAAGGCAACTGCTGCTGTGCCGAACATGGTGATGTCAGAATAGGCGTTTGTATTAAACGTGACTAACATGATGGTATCTACCTGGAGCATTAATTGTGGCTGACTTTAACACACACGTTTTCGGAGCGGCGGCTGTTGTCAGTCTTGCCGCTATCTGCGCCACCAAGCTATTGTCACTTACAATGCAAGAGGGCGTTACCATAATGATCATAGGCGTAATCGGTGGCGTACTCCCGGATGTAGACTTGAAAAGCTCACGAGCATCGCAAGCTCTGTTCTCTGTACTGGGCATGTTCGCCGCCTTATTCTGGCTATTTGCGAGCATGACGTACTTCACCGGCCTTGAGCTGTGGTTCGGAACAATAGCCGTTTTTTTGCTGATCAGATTTCCGATTGCATATGCATTTCATCGCCTGACTACGCACCGTGGTGTTTTGCACTCTCTGGCAGCCGCCATCATGGTGGGTATGATAGCTTGTGCACTCAGTTGGCAATACACTCAAACGAATGCCTTGCAATGTTGGCTTATAGGTCTGTCGTTAACGGGTGGCTATGTCTTACATCTGATACTTGATGAAATATACAGCGTTGATTTCACTGGTGGACGTATCCGGCAATCCTTTGGCAGCGCTCTGAAACCGTTGGACATGCAACGTTTACCCGCCAGTTGCCTCGTTGTTTTTATAACGATGGGGGCAGCTTACTTGAGCGCACCGTATACCGAAGCACTGGAGGAATTGGCAAATCGACACACAAACTGGCAGGCACTTATCATTCCAGCCTGGCTTGTTGTGATGTAGACCGATCATGACGAGACGAGCCTATACGCGATCATTCACTGCACTCTCACTGCACTCTCACTGCACTCTCACT
>Ga0114957_1004447_pt1 | contig 12090 bp, 6 predicted proteins | sample BantaG_FD_87175 | JGI IMG/M metagenome (GOLD analysis project Ga0114957, IMG submission 87175) | Marine algal microbial communities from Bantry Bay, Ireland - BantryBay_4 metaG | ecosystem: Host-associated > Algae > Red algae > Unclassified | place: Bantry Bay, Ireland | collected 2014-11-21 | reverse complement strand
GAACCTGCCTCTGGAGTATGGGTGTTTGTAAACTGTGGATTTATGTTATAAATCATACCTGGACCACAACTTACGTTAGATTCATGTCCGCTGTTAAGGTCATTGCAACTTGCTACATCTACGATGCTGTAAGCAATATAAGGCGTACCATGATTGGCTCGAAAAACGGAACCAAAAGCGGATACGGGGTTGTTCCAAAAAATACAATTGTAAATGTTAGGAGAAGCGGTTCCATTGGCATCGCCAGCATTGTTGTACATGGCGCCTCCTACGACAGAGCTATTTCCTGTAAAGGTACAGTTGACTACAGAAGGGCTGGCAGATCCAGAACCATTACCGAGGTTGTAGATTCCTCCTCCTCCAAATTGAGCGGAGTTATTAAGAATTAGACAATTACTAATCTGTGCATCTGCGGCTCCGTCTTTTCCAAAAGAATAAATACCACCACCAGCATAGTCGGAAGTATTACCGACTATTCGGCATCGGTTAATAATAGGATTGCAAATGCCATCCTGTCCATTGTTGTAGATTCCGCCACCACCATTGCCTGCCAGGTTATTAGTAAAGATACAGTCTAGTATTTGTGGGCTACAATTACCATTTATTTTTCCATCATTATATAGTCCACCACCATCTCCACCATCTGGATCACCATCGCCATCGTCATCACGAGTACAGCTATTATTTTGAAAAGTAGTATTGGTGATTAGGCTAAAGCAATTGCCATTTATGGCCATGTTTGCCATACCGCCGCCAAAGCCTACGGCAGTATTATTTCTGAAGATACAATCATTAATGGTTGGGCTCGAGGTTTGTCCACCAGTAGCCCGATTATACCATCCGCCACCGGAACTATTCGCCTGACCGAAGCTGCCGTTGTCATCTGCGAATCCATTTTCAATAATAAAACCATCCACTATTGTATTTGCACCAACATTAGTGGTGCGAACAACAGAATAACTATTGTCATCTATAGCAGGTGTGCCGATGTCGCCACTGAGTTGTGTCAAATTGATGGAAGGATCACGTTGAGTGCGAGAAGTCTCGGTACCATCAAACCCTCCATAGAGGGCCACACCGTCAGGTACCACGAAGGAAATATCGCGGTCGTTGGCATGAGGAAGATAGGTTCCGGCAGCTACCCATATTTGACTTCCATTAGAGGCATTGGCCAAGATATTGGTGAGGTCGCTTGCCGCGTTATTCCAAGAGCTACCGTCGCTATTTCCGTTTTGGGTAACATAAAACGTCTGAGACTGAACAGTATAGCTTATTAAAAGTAACAAACTGATAAGCTGAATTTGGTACCGATTCATGTGGTAAGGCGTTAATAGTTTACGTAAAAATCTGCAAAACGGATAGCGTTTTGAGCGAGAAAATGTATGATCAGTTTTTGAGTAGTACTCTTAATTTAAATCCCAAATATTCATTGAGGACTCAAGTATTTACTTGAAATAAGTGTTAAAATTTTAGGATAATAAGGGGAGACTGTAATGTTGTTGAAAGGCTATGTTTATTTGTCAATATTATGACATATTCTACAAAGCTAACTAATTTATTTTAATTTTTTTATAAAAACAAAAATCTTCTTATCGTAGAAGTGATATTTAATCACTATTCCTAAAGTATATTTAGCGATTTCTTTCAATCCAGTCCTGAAATTTCTGATATTTTCCGGGGTGATAAGCGGCTACATTATCTGTTTCAGAGGGGTCGGTAATCATGTCGTAAAGCAACCAATCTGATGAGGAACTAGTTTTTACCATTTTCCATTGGTTGAATCGCAGGATTTGGGAGGGTTGACCACCTGCGGTTTCCCAATATAGGATACGATCATCTATGGGTGTACTGGGTTGAGTAGCGTAGGGATAGACAGATTGTCCGTCGGATTGAGCGGTATTATGGTTGAGTTGAATAACGCTAATGAGAGTAGGTAACAGGTCGGGGGTATACGTGGGTTGGGCAGTGGAAGTACCCGCTTTGAATTTATTGGGATAGTACATGACTAGGGGGACTCGTAAATTTTCTTCTGAATAGCGTTGTCCTGGGCCAGCAGCAGCAGTAACTATCAGTAGGGTATTGGCTGGAAGGTGTTCAAAGATATTTTTTATGCGGGCCTCTATTACAGGGAAAGAGCCATCGGTGATCCAAAAAATATCTAATGTAGGGGCTGCCGATTTTTCTTGATTTTGCCAAGTTGATAAATTCTGGTGTTCCTTGATCTTATAATTATTTTTCAAAAAAATGTCGCTTAGATCTTCAAGACTGTCGATATTTATTTTTTTTGATAGTATATGTCCGGTATGTAATCCTGTTCTTAAAGATCGTTTGTAAATCGCGAGGCTGGGACTAGCGGTGAATGTGCTACTAAAGGTAACTCCCTGGCCAGCTATTTTTTTAAAAACGGAACCTTCTATAAAGTCAAATCCCTGATCAGCGGAATAAGAGAATGGTGTTTTATCAAATACGAATAAGACAATGTTTGGAGTAGTAGATTGGTTGTTACAAGAAAAGAATAAGGAGAAGATAAAGAGAGCAAGCAGATAGCGCATGGTTTATTTTTCTAGTGGAAATCAAACAGTAATTTTATCAACCATCGGAAAAACGACGTCATGAAAGAATTGACTCTGAATAGGTTTGCCAATGAAATCAGTTACAATAGTTAAATTTTTAGCCTTTTCGATTTCGGACAGTCGGTAAGTAGAACTAGAGATGAATAAAAGTGTTTCGGGATGACTGGAATAAATTTTTTCTTCATAGGCTTTCACAAATTCAAATCCATTCATCAATGGCATATTAATATCAATTATTAAAACCTGCGGAAACTGATCCTTGCCCAGGTCGGCCAAGTACTCCAAAGCATGGAGCGCATTTGGGGAGAACTGAGCGATAATGGGCAATGCTTCAATATCTAGCATCGTCTCAATATAAGACTTGTCAATTTTTGAGTCATCAATAAATAGAACACGGTACTTATTCTTCATCGACATTTGTAAATTTAGGCGTGGTGGTGGTTTTTGAATCAGGATAAGAAACTAAATATACGGAAAAAGTAGCTCCTTTGTTGATGTTACTCTTTACTTCGATTTTTCCTCCATTCTTTTTGACTACACTGTTGATGATACTCAACCCAATACCCGTACCGTTTCTTTCTACGGTAAGGCGTTTAAAGGGTTTAAAGAGAAAGTGTCCATACCGTTCCAGATCAATGCCGATGCCATTGTCTGTTACGGAGATGACGGTGTAAATTTCTTTCTTTGTGATGTTTACTTTTATTTCAAGTGGACGATTGTAAGAGCGGTATTTAATCGAATTACTAAGTAAATTATAGAAAATACTGGTAATGTAAGCTCGAGTATATCTGATCTGGGGCTTTTGTATAAAAGCGGTAACGATGGAGGCATTAATGGCTTCTAGTTCACTGGACAACTGTTGTTGTACCTCATTAAAAACCTGTACTAAGTCAACTTCATTAACGAGTAGGTCTGTATTTTTTTGGAACTCAATCATTTCGATTAACCCATTGATGGTGTTCTCCATGTGATGTACACTTTCAGAAAATTCGCTGATCATTTCTTCCTTTTTTTCCATAGATTTGATCTTCGGAAAAAAGCTAATCATCCCTTTCATCTGCATAACTGGCGAACGGAGGTCATGTGCTGCTCCGTGAACAAAACTATCCAGATATCCATTTATTTCCTCTAGTTCTTTGTTGGTGTATACCAATTCTCGATTTCGATTCATGACTTCTTTTTCCAGCTCAAAGCTTAATTTTTTGAGCTCTCGTTCCATTTCTTTATATTTACTGATATCCCTGTTGGTCGCGATAATGTGCTTTATTTCATTATTTATAATAATTGGGGTCAGTGTCATGTTAAGCCATCGCTTCTTGGGTTTAGAAAAGCTAACGGCTACTTCGATATTTTGATAGCGTTTTTGTTGATTAACAATTTGATCAAAAGCAAAATCAAAAAGCTGTCTAAACTCCGGCAACATAAAATCTCTGACATGAGTACCAATGGTTTTAGATTCTTCCAAGTCCAGAAATTTATCAAAATTAATTTCCAGAATAGCTCCATCTTTGTCAATAGACATGACCAAATCCTTACTGTTTTCTACGATTGCGCTATAACTTTGCGCGCTTTGTTCGTATTTGAGTTGTGCTTTTTTAAGTTCGTTAATGTTGACAAAAGTAATAATCACTCCATCCACCTCACCGGTACTGGTGCGATAAGTCAGTATCCGCATCAAATAGATATTACCTGCTTGATCCAGAATTTCTCGTTCGACTAACTTGTCATCATTGAGTACTTCTTCAATTTCCTGATAGATATTTGCGTCTTTGAAGCTGTTAGTGAAGTTAGTAATTGAGCGACCAATATCTGATCTTTCCAGCTCAAATTGTTCTCGCAGCGCAGGAGTAAATTTTCGTATTTTCAAGCTTTTGTCCAAGAAAATAGTTCCAATTTCTGTGCTTTCCAGCAGATTGTTAATATCATTGTTAGAAGTAATCAGTTCATTGACTTTTGCCTGTAATTCCGTATTAACGGTATACAACTCTTCGTTGACGGACTGTAATTCTTCGTTTGTGGACTGTAATTCCTCGTTGGCTGCCAGTAGTTCCTCATTACTGGATTGAAGCTCTTCGTTAGCGGTTTCTACTTGTTCGACCAGTGATTGCTTTTCGCGACTAACCTCTTTTAGTTCATGTTCTAAGGTGACCAATCTTTCTTTGTGATAGTCTTCGTATCCAATTTCCTGATTATTTTCTACCTTTCCTTTACTTTCATTTTTCAAGAAGAATTCAATCCAAACGAGGGTTTCGTCAGTCTGGTCATCTTGAAATTGCTGAAAGCGGATATCGAGCTTAAATGCTTTTCCTTTATTTTTTAGTATTATATCTTTATAAAATGAAGGCTCAGTAGATTGTAGTGATTTTCGAGTTCCCGTTTTGAATAACAATTTATCTCCTTCAATTAAATCTAGGAGATTCATTTGTGCAAAAGTACGCGGGAATTTGAGAAGTTCATCAAAAGCACCATTAATGTATACAATCTGAAATTTTTCATTGATGAATAAAGAGCGAGGGGCATGACGTTCGGCCATCGCCCGAACAAATAAGTTTTCCTGGTACGTGTTACTTCTATGGGAGGTAGTATTGGCTGACGAAGGGGGTAAATTATTACTGCTCCTATAGAGGAACTTTACCGTCTGTTCCCTTGAAAGTGGAAGTGGTTTTTGTTCAATAATTTTTTTAAAAATATTCCACTTTTTGTTAATTACGCTGAAAGCATCTTTGGCAGAACCCAATGATTCGCTAGGCCCTAGAAATAAAAAACCAAGATAATTGAGTGAAAACTGGAAATTGATTAATAGATTTTTTTGAATAGATGGATTGAAGTAAATCATCATGTTTCGACAAGTCACCATATCAATATTAATAAATGGAGGAGCGCTGAGCGCATCATGCATCGTAAATATATATTTTCTCTTATTTTATTTATAACCTGATAGGTTGTTCCAGTATTAATAAAGTATTTACTCAGTATTTCTTTTGGTAAATCTGTTGATATACTTTTATGATAAGTTCCTTTATTACCAAAATTGATTGCATCCTCATCAAGATCAGTAGCAAAAACTTTGAAAGTATGGGAAAGGTTATTTTCTTCAATATATTCACTTAACAGAAAGGCAATCGAGTATGCTTCTTCTCCTGTTGAGCATCCCGGACACCAAATTCGAATTTGCTGCTGAGGGTTTTTCATCATAAACAATTTCGGAAGTACCTGCTTTTTTAGCGATTGAAAAGCTTCTTTATCCCGAAAAAATTTGGTGACGCCGATTAAAAACTCCTTGTAGAGCAAGTTGACTTCATCCTTCTGCTTGACCATGAACTTGTAGTAGTCATCCAGTTTGCTGATATGATTCAAATACATCCGTTTTTCGATCCTTCTTACCATCGTACTTTTACGATATTCCCTGAAATTTACGTTAGTAAAATTTTCAACCCAAATCAAAATATTTTGATAATTGCTATAGTCAATCGTATTGTCCAAGTCAATGAGACCAGAGGCCGCTCTGCTCGTTTTTTTAGCAATAGTGACCATCTTTCTAGCAATATCCTTAGCCAATAAAATACTATCAGCAACATTCGTAGAGATAGCAGATTTGGGCATCCCATCAAATTGCGATTGCTTTGGATCTTGCACGAATACAAGGCCACCGTTATTTTTGATTGTTTGAATTCCTTTGGTACCATCTGTTCCTGTACCAGATAAAATAACACCAATGGATTTTTCTCTAAATTCTTTTCCAAGGGAATGGAAAAACAAATCTATAGGCAGATTTGGGTTAGCATCTGAATTACGCTCGCTTCGACAGATGATCCCATCCTTCAAAACAATATTACTGTTGTGCGAAATTAAATAAATATTATTGGGTGAAATTGGAGTATCCTCCGTAACAACTGTGATAGGCATATTGGTATGACGGGTGAGCAACTCATCCATCATACTCTTAAAACTAGGGGAAAGGTGTTGAATAACTACATAGGAGAGTCCTAAATCATCAGGGATATTATCAAAAAAGTCATTAATTGCTTCCAGTCCCCCTGCTGAGGCCCCAATACCTACAAGTCTAAAATCTTTTTGTGCGGTCATATTTACTCCTGTTTTGCCAGCTTGCTAAAGAGAAGCAAAGACTTCTTTTATAACGCATTAACATCAGTGTAAATATAACAAAAAAATAATATCTTAGAGTGGAATTAGGGCTAATTTAGATAGAAAAAATTCTTTCCTTCAAAAAGGAGGTATTTTTTTTTAATCCAGAAACTGAAATGATTGCTCTAGATTCAAGATTTTAGAAGTCTGATAAGCTTTTTCAAGCCTTAAACGTGAATTTTCAATTAAGGCCTGAGATTTTTGAATTAGACTATAACTATAGTTTAAATGCCCTATTTTTTTTAAGCATAGACCATTAGATGGTTTTGACGTACTGCGATCAGACTTAGAAGTGTTTCTTGTGGCGTTGTTTGTGGAATTACTCATATCAAGTGTAGTTTTTTAACGAATATTTATTTTATTTAAAGGAGGTATAGTTTATTTAAATTTAAATGAAATAAACTTTATATATCACTTTTTAATATTATGCAACTCCTATGCCAAATTTATTATATAAGTAAAAAAAAAACACGCTGGATCATCTCCAGAGTGTTCATTACTTGATTGTTATTTAATCTATTTTCAAAAAACGAGTATCATCGTCTCCTGATAATCAGATTATTCAGGTATTTTACTTTCCAAACATGCCACCCATCTTGTCGCCAAGCCCTTTCGCTGCATCACCCAATCCACCAGCTTTGTCTCCTAGTCCGCCAGCAACATCACCCAGTCCACCAAGCTTGTCACCCAATGCGCCTTTAGCCATATCCATCATTCCGCCGCCAAGTCCTAGCTTGCTCATCAGATCATCCTGTGAAACTTCACCGCTATCGCCTTTCAATTGATTGGTTAAACCACTCACCATACTCGTCATTCCTGTACCTGCAACCATTCCGGCTACCGACTCAGGAACACCTAATTTGCTCATTACTCCTGTAGCAAATTTTGCTTTAATCGCCGCAAAAACAGGATTGTTCATCAAGCCGCTTCCGCTGCTGTTAAACATGCCCATAATACCGCTCATATTACCACCAGTCACCTGCTCCATTAGGCCGGACTGTAAGCTCTCCTGTGCTACAGGAAGTACAGATTTAGCTTGCTCTGCGTTAATACCGGTCTTCTCGGTCAGCTCGCTGATTACATTTCCTCCGATGGAACTCATTAATTGATCTAACATACTTTATGTTTTTTTAGATGTGAAAAAATTGAAGCAACAACTTAAAACCGGATAGCCAGTCTTCATCAATTGCTACCTTATTTATACGGAATAAATCAAAAGTAGTCACAATTTTTCTGTAAAAAATCTATCCTACGTAAAAAATTACATCATTAAAGGGAAGAATTCAACTCAATGTTAACTCCATGTAAATAAAAGATTATGTGATCATTAAGTTAAACCGAAATAGTAGTATAGGTTTTACACAAACTTAAACTCGTTTTCCCATCTTTAACCCAATTCACCTGTACTTTTGTAGCGAATTTTAAACACCATTTTTTTTAAAAACATATATAGTTATGATCTTAAAAATTTACACATTAATAACAGGATTACTCCTTTTAACCAGCCTCTCTTTTGCTCAAACGACTATTGTCGATGGTGATTTAGTCGGTGGCCAAACCTACACTTGGACTGCTGAAAATGAATACATACTCGATGGCTACGTCTACTTGGAAGATGGTGGTGTACTCAACATTGAACCTGGAACAGTTATCCGTGGAAAATCCAGTGGAGTCAATGGAGATGCTACCTCCGCATTAATCATTGCTCGCGGAGCTAAATTAAACGCAATTGGAACCGCCGAAGCCCCAATTATATTTACCGGAGAATTTGATGACCTGTCTACCACACTTGATTTCACTGCATTAGACAATAAGCAATGGGGAGGAATTATCATAATGGGGAAGGCGCCTATCGGCGAAGATGGTGGCGAAGAAGCTATCGAGGGAATTTCTGCTGAAAATGAACCCCGTGTATTATATGGTGGAGATGATCCTGCCGATGATTCTGGTATCCTGAAATATGTCTCTATCCGTCATGGTGGAAATGAAATTGCAGCAGACAATGAAATTAACGGACTTACCCTCGGAGGTGTAGGAAACGGAACTGAGATTGACTATATCGAAGTATTTGCAAATAAAGACGATGGTATCGAAGTTTTTGGAGGAAATGTAAATATCACGCACGCTGCTGTTAGTTTTCAGGGAGATGATGCCCTGGACATTGATGAATCATGGGATGGCTACGTACAATATATTTTTACTATCCAACAAAACGTATCTGCAGATATTGGAGACAATGCGGTAGAATATGATGGCTCTGAAAGAACAGACCTCGGCCCTAAAACAGTAGGCCGCATTTACAATGGTACCTTTATCGGTTCTGGTGTAGGATTGGGAAATAGCAACGGTCTGCGACTGAAGTCGGATGGTGCGGCTCAGTTCTGGAACTGTGTATGGACAGAAATTCAAGGAGGCGTTTTCCGCCTGCAAAATACTTCTATTGACCGCTTTATCGCTGGTGAAACTGTTTTCGCTAATAATATCGCTTTCAACTACGGTTCTTTTGAAATTGATCCTGATAACGCATTTGAAATTACCGACGTAGAAAATATTGATCCTGAATTGGGTGGTATTTCTCACCTGCCAAACAATATGCTCGATCCTCGGCCTGCTACCAATGATTCTCCTTTATTCGATAATGTAGCTACGCCAACGGAAGCTAACGTAGAAACACCTAACTACCGAGGCGCTTTCGATGACCAACTATGGATCGAAGGATGGACGGCACTGGATGCTTACGGTTATTTAGGTGATCTATCACAAGCTACTTCCACTGCTGACCTCGGACAAAATGCTGCCGGAGTAGTACTAAGTACCGCAATACCTAATCCTGCTACACTAGATCAGGCACGTTTCAACTTTAGCCTGCCTGCTGCTTCTGACGTAACTGTTCGAGTAATTGATTTGAATGGCCGTTTGATGGGGACCAAAAATCTGGGTGGTATTGCTGCAGGTAACAATACTTTCGACCTCAATATCCGTAACCTTACCAACGGTTTTTACATCGTAGCCATGCAAACGGAGCAAGGCGTGGTGACACAGAAAATGACCGTTCAACGATAAGTAAAACAATAGTTAGTACATGGACAAAATTTTTGCGCTTATCAAAGTGCTTATAATTTGTCCATGTACTTCTTTATAAAAAGCATAATGTATTAATACTGTTAACCGGTGAAGGTGTACAAACGCATAATTTGCATCTTCCACAAACTAATTTGTAATGAAAAAAATATTATTGTTCGGCATTTTTATAATGTTGTTCACCCTGGGGCTGTCAGCTCAGAAAGGGACCATCAGCGGAACCATTATTGATGCTGATTTAGGCGAAGGCCTTATTGGCGCAAACGTAGTCATCGAAGGAACTACCAATGGTATTTCTACTGACTTTGATGGTAAATATCAACTTAAAGCTGATCCGGGTACTTACAATGTGGTGGTTACTTATATCGGTTATGCAGACAAGACTGTAGAAGCCGTAGAAGTAAAAGAAGGAGAAGTAACTTATTTGGATATTATAATGGCAGAGGGTGGAGTAGAACTGGATTTGGATGTAGTAGTAACGGCAAAAGTAATTGAACGATCTGAAAATGCAGTTCTACTACTACAAAAAAAATCTGACAAAATTCAGGATGGTATTTCCTCTCAGGAAATGGCCAAGCTGGCCATCAGCGATGCAGCAAGTGCGATGGGAAAAGTAACTGGAGCAACGGTTAGTGGAGGAAAGTATATCTACATCCGTGGATTGGGAGACCGGTACTCACTCACACAATTAAACGGTTTGGTAATGCCAAGTTCTGATCCTTACCGGAACAGTGCTCAGTTGGATTTGATTCCGGCCAACCTGCTGGATAATATCATTACTTCCAAAACTTTTACCCCTGATCAGCCAGGTACCTTTACCGGAGGAGCAGTGAATATTAAGACCAAGAGTTTCCCAGAGCAATTAAGTCTGCGTTTTTCTACCTCTGTAGGTTTTAATAGTCAGAACAATTTCAACAATGACTTTCTAACCCACCAGGGTGGAAAAAATGATTACTGGGGATATGATGATGGCCTGCGTGCCCGTCCGGCAATCTTGGATGATCCTTCTGTCGCTCGGACTTTTGAACTGGGAAGTAACCTACCTGTTTTTGCCCGCCTTAACCGCGACGATGAAGGAAAAGCGTTGGCAGAAGCTGCTGATCAGGCGATCAAGTCAGTCAATAACGATTTTACGCCGGAAGCACAAAAATCAAGTTTCGATCATGGTTATGGAATTACTTTTGGTAATCAATATCAGATTGGAAAAAATCCACTGGGTGTTATCGCATCTGCTTCTTTCAAAAAAGAATACAACCACCTGGGAGACTATACTCGTGCTAACTGGAACGTGATGGACATCAATGCCGATACCTTATTTAATGAAGGTGATTTTGAAGAAACACTGAGTACGGAAACGTCTACCCTGAATGGCTTGGTTGGTTTGTCCTATAAACTCAATAACTTCAACAGTATTTCTGTAAATGGTATTTACAATCACAGTACAGATAAGGCTTCACGTTTTCTGACCGGAGAGCGACCTGACAATATCGTCCGGCCTGATATTCTGGAAGGCCGCGAAATTTACTTCCAGGAGCGCGAAATGAAAAATATACAGGTAGGAGGTAATCACGTTATAGCTGGAGCCAATAACCTGAAAATCGAATGGAAACTCAGTCAAGCCAATTCTTCGCTGATTGATCCTGATCGTAAATTTTTTGAAAACGAACTGAATATAGAGTCTGGCGTTTACCGGATTCCTGCTTCAAATGTACAACGTCCTTTTCACTTTTATCGTGATTTGACTGATACACAACGGGATTACAAACTGGATGTAACCATTCCAATATTAAAAAATATTAAACTGAAAGTAGGTGGATTGTTTACAGATAAATCCCGTGAATTTACAGAATTCCGCTATCAGATTGAGGAACACATAGGTCGTGGTACTGCTTTTGAAGGTGACGTAGACGCCTACGTAGGAAATGATAATGTCGGAATCATTGGAGAAGTACCGGGACTGAATGGTTTTATTTTGGGTAATTACTTGGTAGACCGTACCAAGGATCAAAATAAATACAGTGGAACCGATCAGGTGACTGCGGGTTATGTGATGGGAACAGTACCGATTACGGATAAACTAAAATTTGTTGGAGGAGCAAGAGTAGAACGAACAGATATTTTTGTGGTCAGTGCGGATACTAGCTTAACACCCGGTGTTATTGATCAGGTAGATTTTCTGCCTTCTGTGAATTTTATTTATGGATTGACAGACGATATGAATCTGCGGGCATCTTACTCCACTACTGTAGCACGTCCGAATATGCGTGAAGTAGCACCATTTGAATCTTTT